>Ga0209048_10000035_pt1 | contig 121276 bp, 118 predicted proteins | sample FrelakmetCRP12CR_FD_187146 | JGI IMG/M metagenome (GOLD analysis project Ga0209048, IMG submission 187146) | Freshwater lake sediment microbial communities from the University of Notre Dame, USA, for methane emissions studies - CRP12 CR (SPAdes)... | ecosystem: Environmental > Aquatic >...
CTGATATTCCTTAATGGTACGAAGCAAACGTGCAAGCGCCGCCGATCAATGCTTGTTTTCGGGGGTAAAGCGGACATCATAATAAGAGAGTGTCATGTCCTCTTATGACCTAAAGCGGACACTCAGAGTGAATGTCACAAAAGAAAAAGCCCCGGACGATGCCGGGGCTTTGAATTTCATCCGTTCAAGATCGGATCAGTGGCCGAAGCGGTAGTTCAAACCAACGAGCAGCGTTTGCACGTTCAAATTTGAAATGCTGACGGGGATCCCTACCGGTGCCGTAAAGCTTCGACCACTAAAACCGATGTAATTGTATTCGATCTTGGTCGACCAATTCGGCGCGAAGGCATATTCCCAGCCGCCACCAAGGTCCCAGCCGGTACGACTGTTAGAACCTTGCGCCGAATGAACGCCGGTCGGGTCGGTAATTTTGGCGCTTGCGTCCGCCCAAGCGACGCCGCCCTTGAAGTACAGCAACGAGCGATCGACCGCGTAACCAGCTCTGGCTGTTAGTGTTCCGAACCACTGAACGGTGTTGGTATTAGTAACACCAGCGGGAAAAAACGGATCCTGATGCGATGTTTTCATGTTGCCCCAATCCCACATCGTCTCGAATCCGAGCACCAAAGTGGAATATTGGACATCGCAGCCGCCTTGAAGGCCCCCAACCCAGCCACTGCCGTTGCCGTTCGATCCACTCAAGCCGCCTACGGTCCAAGTGGCGCCTCCAGCCCAACCTCCGCCAGTGTTGCCACCAATGTAGCAACCGTTCCAACTAAACATTGGTGCAGGTGCTACGTATGCGGGAGCGGGAGCCCTCACTGGTAGATCAGCAGCTAAAGCAGGCGCGCCACAGAATGCAGCGGTCGCGATTCCGAGCAAAAGAAATTTTTTCATTTTTTAGGGTTCCCCATCAATTTCATTTTTTTGATAGCAGCTTTCGCTCGGAATTCAAGTGCACTGCATTATTAAAATCCGCTGATTTGTGACATTTTGGTGAAAAATTGTGATATATTTGCAACAAATCGAGTAAATTTGAACGCCATCAACGCTCCTTCAACCTGGGCTATCTTGGTATCGACGTGCGGCCGAGCTTGAATGAGGCCGCTCGATCACCCTGTTACTCATGATGCTCACAATCCCAAAATCCTCACTTATTTGAGTTGCATCACTTGCTAGCCCAGTTTCTGAAACTCACTGAAAGCCATCGCTGCGCCGTTGGTCGCTAGGATTGGTTTGCGTGCAATAGCACCACTACGGCATAACTGATTTGTTACCGCATTTACCGATCGATCGTTAGGATCAGCTTTGTTGAGCTTGCCAGTGAAATTGCGCAGTATCTATTGAGCTGCTGAGTGATTGACCTCAAGATCTAAACAGAAATTGTGATTAAGCGCGGACCGAGATCTGCGTATGCTAGGTTTAACAAGGAGACGAGAAAATGAAAATGCGTCTTGGTTTGCTTACCGCCGTAACAGCAGCGCTACTCTACGCGGGTGTTGCTATTGCACAATTTCCTTTCCTCGACGCAGTCGCAGACAAGGTAATTCAGAAGTACCGAACCGCGACTTGCGAGCAGTTGTGGCTGGAAAAAGCGCAAGGCCAGGGCAAACCAAAGCCGGCGCAGGAACAGCAGTTGATTGAGATTCTGCGTCAGGATCCCCAGATGCGCGCCGAGTTCTTCGGCAGGATTTCGGCACCCATCGTCAATAAGATGTTTGAATGCGGAATGATCCCGTGATGTCGCTGTATCGTTTTTTCGAATTGTGGAGATGAAAATGACTCATTCCCAGCGGATCGGGCGGATGCTCGCGTTGGCGCTGGGCCTGCTGCTCGCGGGAAGCGTCCACGCGCAGACAACACAACAAAAAGCGAAACCGGCAAAGTCGGCTAAGCCCATCGAGACGCCATCGAAGCCACCCGCACCTCCGGTTCAAATGGTGCTTGAGCCACGGGCGATGGATTTGCTCAAGGCCACCAGCGCCCGACTTGCCGCTGCGAAGGCGATGACGTTCACTGCCGTCGTGAGCTACGAGTATCCTAGTCAGCTCGGGCCACCGATCGTCTACACTTTACGCTACGACACAACGATGCAGCGGCCTGACAAACTCAAGATCGTCATGCCCGGCGATGGCCCGGCGTCCGAGTTCTACTATGACGGAAAGGCGATGATGGCATTCGCACCGGCCGAGAATTTGGTCGCAGTTACCGACGCGCCGCCGACGATCGATGCCGCGCTCAAGAACGCTTACGACACCGCCGCCATCTATTATCCGTTCACCGATCTGCTCGTCGCCGATCCCTATGCTGCCTTGACCGATGATGCGATCCTCGCGTTCTACGTTGGGCCGTCGGGAATGGTCGGGGGTACGAATACGGACATTGTGGCATGGGCCAACAAGGACGTCTTCCTTCAGATCTGGATCGGCACAGAGGACAAGCTGCCGCGCCGGATCCGAGCGATCTATAGTGCCGATCCGCTGAGCCTGCGTCATGAGATGGAACTGTCGAACTGGCAACTCGATCCAGCGATCGCACCGGACGCATTTGGGTCAGAGAAATCCAAGAGCGCGCAGCGCATCACCTTTGCCCATCCGCTCGCCGCACCCCCGCCAGGCGTCAAGCCATTGGTTAAGACGCCGAAGTCGCCATGATGAGGAGGAACGCCATGAAAACGAATGTCGCCACCACAGTTGGAGCCCTGCTCCTCGCGGCCCTGTGGTCAGGCTCGGCAGCAGCGTTTGCCACCGCTAATCGATATGGGGGCAGCACGACCCACAGCTACGGAGAAACCAGTCATACCAACGCGTATGGTGGCACCACGTCGCATGCGTATGGCGAAGGAACCGAGCACACGAACATGTACGGCGGAAGCACCGGACATGCATATGGCGGCGGCACCGAGCACACGAACGTGTACGGCGGCAGTACCTACGGTGCATATGGAGCAGGCGTCGCTCATACATACCCGTCGGGCGCGACCGCATATCGTCCTCCGGAATATGGGGCGTATGCGGCCTATCACCCACCGGTCGCGGTGTCTTATTACTCGGCTTCGGGCTGCTATGGCTGCGCCGCCGCGGGCGGCGCCATTGTCGGCATGACTGCCGGAGCCGCTATTGCTTCCACGACCGCAGCTGCGACCTCAAACGCTTACAATGCAGGAGTCGCGGCGGGTAGCGCGAATACGGCTGCGGCGGCGAACACCGCGTATAACGCCGGTGTGGCCACCGGTGCGGCAACGAGCGCTCCTGTCACCTCGGGAACATACGTACAGGGCATAAACTACGCGAGCCTTCCGGCCGGCTGCATTACACCGAACGTGCAGGGCCAGACCTATTATTTGTGCGGCAACACGTGGTTCCAGCCATCATACGGTGCAAACGGTATCTTCTATCGCGTTGTCCCAACGCCCTGACGCCGTTTGCAGATCCGCGTGTCCATTGTCGCAATGCTAGAACGAGAACTAAATAAATCCGATTAATGTCTGATCAGATTTCAGACAGGCCGCCGAAAGGCGTTTTTCTTTTTTTTGCGCTCACGTCACTTCGCAAACATGCCAGCCTCTCTGATCAATGTGCGCTTTCGGGGGTAAAGCAGACATTACATAAAGAGAGAGCGTCACTTCCGCTTTTGAAGGTATGCCGATCAAAGTTTGTGACTTAGGTTTGGGGAAACTACGAAAATCTAAAGACAAATCAATTTGATAATAAAAACTCGGACGCCCCCTACGGAAGTGCGTGAGGCCGGGAGTTTCAATAACTTATCCAGAAGGTTTGGGCAAAATTCCGTTATTGTTATTCAACGCGAGTTATTCGCGGGGGCTGCCAAGTCTGATCGACGATTGCAGGATGCCATCCTTGGCCTTTTCAACCGGCAAGGCAGTCTTGGAAAAAGCCACTGCCCGAACGAACCGAGAGGGCGGCGTGAAATCACTGGGCAGTTCAAGCATTCCGTTGCCAACCAAGCTGCCGCACACTGAACCGCCGGATTGACTCTGCGCGTTGATCGTGAACCGCTGATATCTAATTGGAGGAAGACACATGAATGCTTCCGTATTTCCGTTGGAAGACGCTACGATTCCTGCCGAATTCAGGTCGTGCTTCAATCGACAGCGCACCACCTATCTGGCCCATCCCGAGCCGACCTATGACGAGCGTCTGGTCGATCTCAAATCGCTGGCGCGCCTACTTAAGGAAAATCGCAGGCAGCTCGTGGAGGCCATCAACCTCGACTACGGTAATCGCTCTGAATTCGAGACGCTGTTTGCTGAATTTTTTGTTGTGCTCGAGACGATCCACGACACGGCCAAGAACCTCAAAAAGTGGATGAAGCCACAAAAGCGCAAGATCGACGTCTTGACATACCCGGGTGCGCGCAATCGGGTGATACCGCAGCCGCTGGGCGTCGTGGGCGTAATCGTGCCGTGGAATTTTCCACTCAATCTTACGTTCGCGCCGCTGGCCGCCATTTTCGCCGCCGGCAATCGGGCAATGGTCAAAATGTCGGAGAACTCCCGTCATCTGGCAGTGTTACTCGCCAAACTTTCCCCGAATTATTTCTCCGAAGATAAGCTTATGTTCTTCGAGGATGGTGGTGGCCGCGGGCCAGCCTTTTCATCAATCCCGTTCGACCACATTCTGTTCACGGGCTCGGGAACGACGGGCCGTGCGGTGATGGCAAATGCCGCACGAAATTTGACGCCTGTCACCCTCGAGCTTGGTGGCAAAGCCCCGGCGATCGTTGGTCCCGACTTTTCGATCAAAACGGCCGCCGAACGCATCATGTGGGTAAAGATGTTCAACGCCGGGCAGATCTGCACCAACATTGACTATGTATTCTTGCCGCAGGGCGCAGAGGCCGAATTCACCGCGCATTGCAAGCGATTGTTTGCCGAACGATATCCCGACATCAATGGCCCCGACTATACCTCAATCATAGATGACCGTTCGTTCGCGCGCTTGCAGCGGACGCTGGATGATGCACAGGCGAAGGGCGGCAAGATGATCAATCTGGCCGAAGGGCAGCAGGCCAATGCCAAGCTGCGCAAATTCGCGCCGCACATCGTGTTAAATCCGTCCGAAGATATGGAGGTCATGCAGCGCGAGATTTTCGGCCCGATCCTGCCGATTCGTACCTATCGCGACAAGCAGGAGGTGGCCGACTACATCAATGGGCATGACCGACCACTGGCGATCTACCCATTCACCCATGATCGTAGTCTGCAGGATTTTTATATCTCGCGCGTTATGTCAGGGGGTGTTTCGGTCAACGAGGCTCTGCTTCATGTGGCGCAGCATGATCTTCCGTTTGGCGGCGTCGGTGCCAGCGGCATGGGACATTATCACTCGCGCGAAGGATTCAATACGTTCTCGAAGTTGCGCCCTATTTTCTATCAGGGTCCGTTTTCCGCGATCCAGATGCTCTTCCAGCCGCCATATGCCAAACGTGCCATGAAGATTTTGAATCTGCTCATCAAGTTCAAGGGCTGACGTCATGTTCAATCGAATTTTCTTTGTCGCGCTGGTGTCATTTGCGGGCCACCGCCGTTTGTTGGCCGCCGATCAATGTCCGCTTTCGGGGATAAAGCAGACATTATAATGAGAGGGTCGACCAAACCTCGTGACTTAGGTTTGGGAAAACTACGAAAATCTAAGGACAAATCAACTCGATAACAAAAACCTGAGCGCTCCTTACGGAAGTGCGTGAAGCCAGCAGCTTCAATAACTTATCCAAAAGGTTTGGGCGAAAACCCGTCATTGTTCTTCAGTAAGTTCCAGTATCGACGCCCAAAGCCTTAAAGCCTAGCGTGCGTCAGATTTTATCTACCGGATTGATTGGCTGTCTTAAAGATCAGGAAGAACTGGTTGGGTAGGAATGTATGTTCCATGGCAAGTTCGTAACCAACTTGCATCAGTTCAGATTTCACGCGCGCCGCTGAAACGCGTTCCGCGGGCGGCGGTCCCATCGGTGAAGTCTCAGTGAAGTCAATCAGAGCGAGACGACCTCCGGGTTTGAGGTAGTGCTTGAGCTTTTTAAAATACTGGTCCCGATTGGAAATGTGATGAAAAACATCCACCATGAGTAACAAGTCCACTTTGGCCGGAAGCTGCGGGTCATCCGGCGTACCAGCCAACGAAGTTACGTTTGATAATCCATCGCGTTTGATTCTGTCCGCTAAATATTTGACCATGTCCGCCTCGGTATCCACGCCATAGACGTGTCCCTTTGACACAAAATGCGCGAGGCGCACGGAGAAATAGCCAGTACCCGAGCCAATGTCCGCAACGACGGAATTGGGTGCCAATCCCAGCGCGAGAATTGTTTCATGGGGCTTTTGCCATTCGTCGCGCTTTGGATCATCGAAGTACTTGGACCATTGCTGCGCATCACTAAAGCTATGTTGATGGGTATGAGGCGACTGTGCATTCGACGGTTCTATGCGTACGCTCAGGGACGCAAGCAAAGCGATGGCGGCGACAACTAAAACTTTCGGGTTCATAGTCCGTGTCCTTATTTTTGTTGGACTGGTCTGCCTGTCGCCACCGCTTTGAAGCGGATATCGTTCGATAGACTTACTGTGTCTATGTGCTACCGGCCAACGGCTAGCGAGTGAGGTGGCGTGTCATCTATCACCAGGGCAATCCACCGGGTATTCGATCAGAAAAAGGGTTTTGGTCTTAGATATTTTCGTCCCGCTTCTTATGCGGCACCCGCACCACCGGGCCTGTCCATGCTAGAAGGGGGTCTTCCTCGATTGAGAAACCGTTCAAGACCGGAGCTGATCGCTGTCGTTCGGCAACGTTTACTCCCAAAAACTTCCCAAATCGGGTGGAGAAGCCCGCATGTCTAAGATAAAATATTGAGATCATTGGCACTCCCTACGGAAGTGCATGAAGCCAGCAGTTTCAATAACTTATCCGAAAGGTTTGGGCGAAAGCACACCATTGTTCTTCAATACGTCTCAGCATCGACGCCCAAACCTTTAGGGCCTCGCAAATGTTCACCGCCACCTAAAAATCGGAACCTGACCCGCAACCTGCCCGACGCCGACTCACCAGAGCCGCCGATTAATGTCTGATTTTGAGGTAAAGCAGACATCATAATAACAGAGTGTCACGTCCGCTTTTGACCCAAAGCGGACATCGGCATACGGGCAGACATCGGCGACGCGACTACCAACGTCCTCCTCGCCGGACCAGTCTAGCGACTACGAGCAGGACCACCGCGCCGATGGTGGCACCAATGATTTCAGCAACAATTCCAGCACCAAGATGAATACCAAGGCGGGGGAACAAGAAACTGGCGATGAAAGCTCCGACGATTCCGATGACGATGTCGCCAACCAATCCGTAACCTGTCCCTTGCACGATTTGACCGGCCAGCCAGCCGGCAATGGCGCCGACCAACAATATAACAAGCAGACTTTCACCAGATATATACATAACTGTTTTCCTCCGTTGACGCGGATCGATTAACGGCTAAAGCCAATTAATTCCCGCCAACGGTAGCACCCGTTGAAGGATCGCCGCAATGCAGATCAGCACTACGAGAAGTTTGAGCAGATTTGCCAAACGCCCGTCTCTAACAAACTTGTCGATGGCCCAAAAACAGATTGCACCGACGATGCAAATAATCAGAACGTTGATTAAGACGAAAAGCATAGCAACCCCCTCTGCTGGCGCCGTAACTAACCTCGGTCGGTAAAGCTCGACGATTAATTATCGACCTTGCGCATCGATAACTCAACTCCTTTCAAAACAGGCACTAAAGGTCCATTCAGGGTCAGATCCAAGCATAGCGGCATGTCCGCTTTCAGAGTAAGAGCAGACATTATGCTGAGAGAGCGTCATGTCCGCATTTGACCCAAAGGGGACATTCTCTTTGGGCTCGTGTCTTTTCTTGGCATTGCAGTATTCCTTAATGTCAAAAGACATACTTCAAACCTGACCATTTCTGACGGAGTGGAGAACGCAATTTTATTTGGAGGAAAAATGACAACAGATAAGAAATTCCAACCTTTGATCGATGAACTAACGAACTCGCTAAAGGCCAAACAGCAAAAGACTGACAACGAAGCAAAAGAACTCGAAGAGGCTCTCAAGACTTTTCGCCCAATTGCTCAGTATCTGACCGAACTAGCCGCGCATCTCGCGGTGGTAAAACCGGGTATTCAAATTTCACCGAGTGGGAAACTTAGAAAACAGCCGGATAAACAATTCGTTTGTCACTATGACGTGTTTATGGATGGTCAGCGCCGTAAAACTCTAGTTTTCACGATGCAGGGCCAACGAATTCAATGGGACCAACGTACTTTCCTGATAGATGATCAGACCGCATTAGAGGATGCATTGGGAAGAACGATTGTGGACACGTTGAAGGTCTAGGTGTTCGAACTTTCATCGATGGTAAATAGCGTGAAAAAAAATCTGTCCCGATGAGTGTTCCGTCTCCCCTCACCAGCCCGCGCTCGAAAAAAAGGCCGCACACTGAGGCGACCCCTGAGAAAGATATAGCGCTACTGTAATCCTATCGCCATCAAGGTTGGTGGGCAACGGTTGGTCAATGTCCGCTTTGGATTATCAACGAACATTCCGTGATGTCGGCATCATGTGCGCTTGACCCCCAATAACGGACATGCGTCGCATGATCCAACATGTCCGCTTCGTGCCATCAGCAGAAGTCTCAATTACTGGATCAATCCGCAGGACTAGCGAAAGCGTCCTAATAGGAGCATCGTATCCCATCTAGCTCGGATGGTTTGACGCTGATGCACTTCAACAAAGCACTGGGCATAATCATACTGGGAGTTCTTTTTTTTCCTCAGGTTACGTCAACTCGTGCAGATGATTATAAGGAGGCGGCAGACGCGGCCTATTGCGTTGGCGTTATTTCCAGAAGTATTGAATATTTGAACGGAGTGGACGTTCATGATGACGAACAGAAAAAAATTCACAAGCAGGCTTTAGTTGAAGGTGCTACGAAACAGGGGAAAATTGATACAATTACGGTATCAAAATTGACTGATGTCGGTTATGCGGATGCGAATTTGTGTTTTGAAAAGCGAACTAAATGTTTTGTTGAAGCCGCAAAACGTAAGAAAGACAAAGTGGATCCACGTTTGTCAGACGAGCAATTGAATGAATGTAAGCAATCAGCAGAGCTAATTTGTAAACCGACGTATAAATGCTCAAGTGATTGAAGCAGCAGTTTTTTTTACTGACCTGACTAGGCTTTTTTTGAACCAAACGTTATGGGCGATCCGCCAAACGGACCGTTTTTGAGCCGTGAGAATTGCTCGGCGGACATCAAGCGGTTGCAAGCAGCAATCGACGCTTAGCTATAATTGAACGGTAAACTAATCATCGCTGATTGCGCCGAACGGACCGTCCGACCGGGCACGCCGTGCAGCCAGTTCAGTTGGCCGGTTCTTGGTGCTACCAAAGCGTAATGGGCTGGATTGGTTGGGCGTCACTGATCATTGGATTGATCGTAATTGGTTACGCGGCGATGATCACGGTGGGTGCACTATATCCCAGTCGCCTCGTGATGATAACGGTGCTCAAAAAAGAATTGGAAAAAGCGAACATCACTCAGGTGGCGTTCTCTGAACCATGCATCAAGGAATTAGCTGATTTTGCGGTCAACAGCATTGAGCGGGACATAAAAACTGGATTGAAAAAAGGACCATTGAATAGCCATGTCGAAGAAGAGGCCGTGAGATTTAGTCGGTGGATTGAAAGTATTGTGATGGGGGACGACCCGCACTCAGCGGCAGAAATCAAGGAGGGTGTTGCCCGTGGAACACCCGACTTGGTGTGGTTCATATTGGCTAAATACGACCCCGATCGATTTTCGCTAGAGCATCTTCAGAAAATGCAGGCGAAAAATTCTCTGCAGCGTAATATTCACTACGGCGAGCTCGCCAAGTAACGGGGAAACACCATATTCGTTGTTGGCACAAAGCGGACGTGGCGAGAAAGTGATACTAGCCGAAATAGGCCATTCGTGATCTCAAAAGAGTCTAGTAGCGTGAAGCTTCGCTAGGCGGCTCGCGCTTTTTTTCATCCCAAAGCAAACCCGGGTGCGTTTTTTCCCATTGTTGATTGGCTTCAAAATACGCTAGCAAGCAGACGAGACTTTCGTCCCCTTTGCGGGAGCCATATTCACCGCTGCGTCGCGGGTCAATCTAAGCGCTCTCAAGCGGGCAGTCTTCGCGTTCTCGGCACGGAGGGCTGCATTGTACTCCGCCATGGCTTTCTGGCCCTCCAAGAGCCGCCTTTGTTTTTTCTTGAAACTTGACTCGGCGACATCGCGAGCCTGATCATGATTTTTCATCAATATCACTCCTTTGGACAAACTCTTCCTCGTCTGCCTGCTCGAAGACAACGGGATGTTCTTGAGCGCTCATAATCATTTGTTGGGCCGCATGATCGAGCTTGACGTTCTTGCGCTCAATTTGCTCAGCCAGTGCGATCCACTCTGCCGCTAATTTTGCCCAGATCGTCTTCATGCCTTCGTCGATGATACTCTCGGCTATGCGAAGACATTCCGTCGCCCGTTCGCGGTAAGGGATACCTGAACCCATGTTTGCCGTGACCCGATCCTTGTGACCCATTCCGTCTAGCGACCTTCATTCTTTCAGCTGTCGCCGTCTACGCATCTGCCGGAGGGCAGCGAGGGAAGTAGCGTGTTCGAATAGTTCTCGTTGGATCTTGGTTGGGAGAGTACCCCATCGCATGATGACGGCCGCTTCCAAATATCCCAGAATTTCTCGTCTTCGACGGGCTTATTAACCTTCAGATTTGCGAAGGACATGGCCGCACCAACCTCGTCTTTGCCCACTGCACAATAGCCGCAGCATGGTGGTGACTGGTATCAGTTTGATGATTTTCTCTGGAGATCACCATTTACATATGGGGTGCATGACCGCAATTTACCAGTAGGTTTCAGTAATAATATGAACGTGCTTCAACTATTGCTCTCCGCCAAATGATTGTAAGTTCCTCGCCATCTCCTTGGAGAGTGGTAGATTGCGTGCATAGAACCTTTGGATCTGTTCGGCACTCGTTCCTGCATTTTTCACAAGATTGAAAATATTTACATTGATCGCGCTGCAATGGGAGATAGATCATGTCACTCGGAACCATCCTCGTTATCATTCTCATCGTTTTCCTGCTCGGTGGCTTCAGTGGGCGCTTCCGCGGCTACGGCTACGGCTTTGGTCATGGTGGTGTCGGCGTAATCGGCCTCATCCTGATCATCGTTGTCGTCTTGCTTCTCACGGGTCGGCTTTGAGTTGACCGACAGGGTATTAGTTGAGTCATCTTCGCCTGCAAGATTGTGAATAGCGCTTGTGGCTGGGTGCGGAGACGCATCGCGAGCGAGACGGCAGGAGGTTGAGCGGTGGATATTGTGATCTACCACAATCCCGAGTGCGGAACGTCTCGCAATGCTTTGGCGATCATTAAAGCTGCAGGCTACAGACCGACGGTGATCGAATATTTGAAGACCGGATGGACCAAGCCACAGCTTCTGGGCCTCTTTGCAGCTGCGGGGCTTACGCCGCGCACAGCGCTCCGCGAGACGAAGTCACCTTCCGCGGAGTTGGGCCTTCTCGATGAGGGCGTCTCCAACGAAGTAATTCTCGACACCATGATCAAGCATCCGATACTTGTGAACCGCCCAATCGTTTGCACGCCCATGGGCGTTCGGCTGTGCCGTCCGAGCGAAACGGTCCTTGATTTACTCGATCGTTTCCCGCCCGGTCCGTTCCATAAAGAAGATGGGCAATTGCTTATCGATCGTGATGGGCGCCGCGTTGGCCAATCCGTTCGGCGCATTCAACCGAATTGATCGATCAGTTTGGATATAGCGCGGCGTTTCTTAACATCCGACGCGGCCGCTGGGCCAAAGCGGTGTAGGAAACAAGCCACCTTGCCGTGAATTTATTGGGCGTCCGTTGTTGGCGCTTGATAGTCTGCGGGTGAAAACGCAACTAGTGCTCGGGATGCTAGTTCCAATGAATCAAACCGGCCCATCCTCCCTTGTTGCGGCGCCGGACCTTCACGTAGCCAGGTCCATTAAGGCGGTATTCTCGCGTCAGCCTGTCGTTTGGCTTGTAGCCGCCTTGGTCGCGATCCTGCATCTCGCGACCGCTGGCCGCTATGACGCTCATCGCAACGAATTGTATTTTCTCGCCTGCGGCTGGCACCCGGATTTCGGTTATGTCGATCAGCCGCCGCTGGTGCCGCTGGTCGCTGCGGCGACGCAAGTTTTCGGCGTGAACATCTGGCTGCTACGTCTGCCGGCGACCATCGCGGCAGTGGGGCTCGTATTTCTTTGTGCTGCCTTCGCGCGCCTGCTCGCCGGTGGAGCAAGAGCAGCGTTCATCGCCGCGCTGGCAGCGGGCATTGCGCCCGGCCTCGTCGGGCTGACCTCGAAGCTCACAACGTCAACCTTCGAACCCATCGCCTGGACGGGCGCAGCCTATCTACTCACGCGCGCCGTGCTGAAGGACAGGCGCGCCGATCTCATATGGACCGGCATGCTGGCGGGGATCGCCATGGAGGCCAAATGGGGGATCGCCGTTTGGCTCGTCGCGCTCGCGGCTGGCGTCCTGGCCACGCCGGCGCGACGCATGCTGGCTTGGCAGCAAATGTGGCTCGGCGCTTTGATCGCAGTCTGTCTCACAGCACCAAACCTGCTCTGGCAATGGTCGCACGGCTGGCCATTCTTCGACGTGATCCTGCCCCACCTCGAAAGTCAGAAGAACTACACTGGCGCGCCCTGGGAATTCGAGCTGCAGCAGGCTCTGTCGATGAACATCGCGTTCGCCCCATTGTGGCTGGCTGGTGCAGTTGGACCATTTATCGATCGCCGTCTCGCGGCTGTCCGCTTCCTAGCGCTTGCCTTCGTGCTGACGACTGCGTTCTATTTTATCCAACGCGGCACAAACTACTATCTTTTTCCGGTCTATCCCACGATGTTCGCGGTTGGTGCCGTGCTATGCGAGCGGCTTAGTGCGTGGATTGCGGGCAGTTGGATGGCCGCCGCGCTTTGTGTAAGTGCGTTGTTCGCGCCGGTCGTGCTGCCAATTCTCGACCCGCCGTTGCTGCAGCGCTACATGGAGATCACGCGCACCAAACCAAGGCCGTTCCAAGCGGCCAGCGTCGGCGTGCCGCTCACGCAGGGATTCTCCGACGAACTTGGGTGGCGCGACATGGAGAACACTGTCGTGGCGATCTTTCGCGGTTTGTCGCCGGAAGATCAGGCGCGCGTTGCGATCATCGCCTCGAATTACGGCGAAGCCGCCGCGCTCGATGTCTACGGCCGCAAGGATGGCCTTCCGCCGGCGGTGAGCGGACACAATCAATATTGGCTCTGGGGACCGCGAGACTACGACGGCTCGCTGATCATCAACGTTGGCGGCAACGTTGAACGCTGGCGGCCGCTCTGCAACTCGGTAGAGATCGTGGGCAGTTTCGGCGGTCCCTATGTCATGCCATACGAGAATGATCGCCCGATCTTCATTTGCCGAGACCTTAGTATGCCGCTGAAACGGCTGTGGAGCAGACTGAAGCGTTTTCGGTAGGTAGCGGTGCACTAGATATTTTCATCGTTCCGAAAAATGGTCGATCCAGATCCAGAATCAGAAAGATCGCACCAGAGACTGATAGCGCACAAAAAAACAGGATAATTCCGACAAGTATGTTGAGACGCGTTGATCATGCTAGCTAAACCAAAAACGCGTACCGCCGTCGCAGACATTAACGACTAGACACTGACTGCGCTACTTCTTATCACCCTGATCGCCGTAGCGCTCGCGGTAAAACTCCTGGATTTTCTGCAATTGATCCTTGCTCATGCCTTCCTTGAGCCAGCGATGCCCAGGTTGACTGTACACATACTTTTCCAGCAGCTCGGTTGCGAGTGGTTCACCGGCTACCTGTTTCATCTCGGGGATAAACTGCAGATAGAATGTCTTCGCCACTTCGTAAATTCCGTGCCACCACGCATAGTCGGGGCCGGACATCGACGCACCGTGCCGTGCGCGGCGACCTTCATGGTGCCAGAGCTCGTAGTAGATCCATTCAAGTTTCTCATCCATTGGCGCGGAGGTGAGCTTATTGGCCTTGTAGAGCTCGCCCATGATCGCGGTCGCAGGCTTTGCGAATTTGTCGTTGTAGAACCCCACCAGGTCGTCAAACTGCTTGTAAAAGCCGGCCACTAGGCCGCCCGCATGACATCCACTGCACACGTCTTGCATGCGCTCCCGCCGTTGTTGCCACATGAGTACACGGAGTACCTTGCGGGTGACGCCGTCGCGGCCTTTGACTTCGTCGCCAACATTCGGCAATGCAGCACCTTCCGGCCGATCCTCTTTACTCAAGTCATCAAACACGATCATGTTGAGCTTGGTCGAGATCGCTGGCCGTAGCGTCCAGCTGATGCGTTCGCCGACATCGTGGGTCACGCCTTGTGCACGCGTCGCGCTCATATGACAGGTCGCGCATGACGGCGCCGCAGTGTAGTCAACGCCCACCCGCCAGGTGCCGCGCTCTAGGTTGAGGTGTGCCTTGTTGGCCTCCCACAGGATGCCGTGTTTGGACTCTTGGTAAATCTCCATTTGAGGATGGTCAGGGCCGAGGTGGCACTTGCCGCAGGTCTGCGGCTCGCGAGCCTGTGCCTTTGAGAAGCGATGACGTGTGTGGCACGCGGTGCAACTTCCCGCACTGCCGTCCGGATTGATGCGTCCAATGCCAGTGTTGGGCCAAGTCGCAGAATCAAACTTACCGCCGGGCAAAACTTTAACAGTCGAGCCATGGCATTGGAAGCAGCCGACTGCAACTGCTGGTGGACCGCCAACCACCTCGCCGAGGAAATTATCGAGCGAGGCGAGAATTTCCCCTGCCTTTGCGTGGTGGCTTCCCTTCTGCTCGTCCACTTCCTTCTGGTGGCAGCGGCCGCAGTCCTTGGGCGACACGATCACAGATATCATGAAGCCATTGTGCTCGAATGCGCCCGGATTGGTCGTCGTGGCACGATGGCAGTCGTAGCAGTTGATACCTTTCTGGCCATGCACCCCGGCGTGCCATTCTTCAGTCAAAGCGGGGTTCATCGGCTTGTGGCACTCGACACACTTCTCACCCTCCGGCGCGCCCCACGCGGCGCCGGTCGAAGCGGCTTTTGTCGCTCTTCTGGATTGCTCCGCATTAGCCGCGAACAACGCCGTCGCCGCCGTAATTGCGATCGTCGCCCAAAAAAGTTTGATGGTTGAGACCATCCAGCTTTTCCAATTTTTTAAATTGTACCAAATTATCGCGGGAACAGTGTTGATTCAACTCAAGGCATGGTATCGTCAGATTTTGGGAATCTAGAGGGTTTTCCTAGTGGACATTCGTTCATCAAATCAATTGAGCCCGTATAACGCTCCAAGTTCACGAGATTTGAGAAAAATACGAAATCTAAAGACAAATCAAATCGATAACAGAACCCTGAGCGCTCCCTACGGAAGTGCGTGAAGCTAGCAGTTTCAATAGCTTATCCAGAAGGTTTAGGCGAAAACCCGTCATTGATCTTCAATACGTTTCAGTATCAACGCCCAAACCTTTAGGGGCTTGCGTGCACTGGGCGGCGTATGCGGTTAGGGACGATCCATCAGATCACTGGCAAGGGCTGAAACTTGATCCGGCCCATCATGGTTTCAAAGTAGTCACGAACTTTCTTAGGAAACTGCAGCCCCCTAACGACCGCTGCAGATCGCAGCAGAGGTAACACACGAATATCATCTAATGACAGCGTCCCATTGATCGCATGAGAGCTCTCGATCAATGCATCAAGCTGCTCTAAGTCCGGCATGAGCTCGCTAATGTGGCGTCGAGTGTTTGCGCGTAACTCAACGAAGTCGCCGAATGTCTTGCGCTTGCGCAGATTATAGTTATTGAGTGCTGCGACGGTCGCAAATTCAGGCAATCCAAGTAACGGGTAACGCGGCATCGTAAGCGGCGAAGTCTTGGTCACGATTTGGTCGGCCAGCGTCGCGATTTCAGGGCGCTCAGGGCCAGTCAAAATTGGTTCGTCATGGGCATCGACATATTTGACCATGTCCATACTTTCAAGCATCGGCTGCCCGTCATCCTTCACGAGGATCGGTATCACCCGTTTGCCAACAAGTTCGGTCATGGTGTCAATGTCGTCGTCCAACACCACGATTTCCTGCAAATGTAACCCCTTGAGTGCTGCAGCCATTCGCACCCTGAAACAAAGGGAACAGTGCTCAAACATGTAAAGTTTCATCGTCGGTGATCTGATAATCCGCCCAATCAATGTCCGCTTTCGGAGTAAAGCAGACATCAAGATCAAAGTACGTTATGTCCGCTTTTGACCCGTAACGGACATTTAGGCGCAGTTTCCGGCTGTTGACCCACGCCAAAGCGCCAACCCGTAAGCTAGATTCAGCGGCAAAGTCCACCAGAGCCCGACCGCAGAGTGGGAAAGGCGCCGATAGACACTCGCAGCAGAATAAAACCGCCGATTGGCGTAACGATAGCCATTCAGTAAGGACTCCGGGCTCATGTGCCGGGGCTGAAATACGACGTCTTCGCGCCCATTGTACTTGCTCCAGTCCCGCGTCAAAATTCTTCCTTCCGCCTCCAAACGTTGATACAGCCGCGTTCCGGGATACGGCGTCAGGATATTGAACGTCGCATTTTGCACACCTGCAGTTTCAAGAAAATCAAGTGTTTCGCTGAAGATGGCTTCGGTGTCGTGGTCAAAACCAAACACGATGCCCGCCTGCACCGCGATTCCGTGCGCATGGATGTGCTTGATCACGCGCGTATAGTCTTCTACGCGGTTGAATCCTTTGCGCACTCCATTCATGCTTTGTTGGGAAATAGATTCTAGGCCAATGAACAGCTGTTTGCATCCGCTCCGCGCAGCCCACTCTAGAAACTCCGCGTCATTGCCTGCCTGAATGCTTACTTGGCTGCTCCACCATTTCCGGTATGGCGCAATTGATCGGAACAACGCCTTCGCGTATTTGCGATCACTAGCCAGATTATCATCCCAAAAGATGATCACCTTGCCCGGAAATGATGCGTATTCTTTCGCCACCATCGCAACCGGCCTCGTGCGAACTTTGCGCTGGTACATCACCGCCACCGCGCAAAAATCGCAATCATGCGGGCAACCCCGCGTGGCAAAGAGCCGTCCTCCGGTGAAATCGCGCCGGTGGTATAATTTCTTGCGCGCCATCGGCACGGTGTTCAGCGTCGGTGGGGCGGCCGAGCAATATCGCCGTACATGCGTTCCGCTTTCGAAATCTTTCAGAAATTGCGGCCAGTGTACTTCAGCTTCTCCAACGAAAATCACGTCTGCATGGGCTTGAGCTTCATCCGGCAGCAATGTGACGTGCGGCCCACCCATTGCCACCGGAATTCTCCGCCTCCGAAACTGTGCAGCGAGATCGTAAGCGTGGAACGCGCTTGGTGTATGAAAAGTGATACCTACCAGATCCACTGCCAGGGTTACGTCAACCGGCGACACCTCTTCATCAATATGAACTACTTTCCAGCCGCGCGGCACAAATGCGGCCAAATATGGCATGGTGATCTGCTGAAAATTCAGCACGCGAGATCGGCGTACCCTCCGAATGGTTGGGGACGAAGCCGTGATCAGAAGTAGCGTTCGCCGAGGGAACAATTGACTATCAACCATCCGTTGATCGGACGCCGAGTCGTTATCGAATTATAACGCCTCCCGATGTGCTGCGAAGGTCTGTTATTGGCGCTTCGTGACATTCGCTGCATCGCAGCAATTCGGTCGCGATTGTCCGCTTTTTCTACCGTGCCGAACCGTCAAATGAATGTCAGGTGTTGGGAGATGAACGGACTCAAGTCGGACATCGCATTTCTCTAGCGTGAGAGGATCGACCAAACTTCGTGAATTAGGTTTGGGAAGACTAGGGAATCTAAAAACAAATCAAATCGATAACAAAAACCTAGGCGCTCCCTAAGGAAGTGCGTGAAGCCAGCAACTTCAATAACTTACTCAAAAGGTTTGGGCGAAATACCGTCATTGTTCTTCAATACGTTTCAGTACGGACGCCCAACCTTTAGGGCCTCGCAAACGCTCACCATCGCCTAAAAATCGGGATCAGGCCCGCGACCTGCCCGACGCCGACTCGCCAGAGCCGCCGATCAATGTCCGCCTTCGGGGGTCAAGCAGACATTATAATGAGAGGATGGCACATCCGCTTATGACCCAAAGCGGACATTTCGTCTCATCGCATCCCTTTCGAACTTTAAGACCGATGAAGCACGGGCGCAAAATGTGATGTGCGTATCGCGACGCCCTTAATTACCGCGTAGATCGCTGGAATAACGACGAGCGTAAGTATGGTCGATGAAACCATGCCACCGATCATCGGTACCGCGATCCGCTGCATCACCTCGGCGCCCGTGCCGTGACTCCACATAATCGGTAACAGTCCGGCCATGATAGCGAAAACCGTCATCATCTTTGGGCGTACCCGTTCTACCGCCCCGGCCATGATCGCGCTGTAGAGATCGACCTGTGTAAACTTGCTCCTCTCGCGTTTACGCTTTGCCTGCAGCTCGGTCAGCGCATTATCGAGATAGATCAGCATCACAACACCAGTTTCAGCGGCGACGCCGGCAAGCGCAATGAACCCGACTACAGACGCGACGGAGAGATTAAATCCGAACGACCACATCATCCACAGGCCGCCAACCAGCGCGAATGGGACAGATAGCATAACAATCATGGTCTCGGTCACTCGTCGGAAGTTTAGAAACAGCAGAAGGAAGATGATCAGGAGCGTGATTGGAACAACGATCTTAAGGCGCGCCTTGGCTCGCTCCATGTACTCAAACTGGCCACTCCAAGTGACGTAGTAGCCAGGTGGGAACTTCACCTGAGACGCCACAGCCTTCTGCGCGTCGGCGACGTAGCTGCCTAGATCGCGGTCCCGCAAGTCGACGTAGATATATGCAGCGAGTTGCGCGTTCTCGGTTCGAATGGTGGCTGGCCCTTTGGCTAGCTCAACCTTGGCTACCTGCCCGAGCGGTACTGTGCCGCCGTTGGCCAACGGGATGAGCACCTGGGTGGCGATTGACTGTGGATCACTGCGCAATTCGCGCGGATAGCGAATGCTCACCGTATAGCGCTCGCGACCTTCAACTGTTGTTGTTACCGCCTCGGCGCCGAGCGCAGTAGCGATCACATCCTGCAGATCAGTTATCATGAGACCGTAGCGCGCGAGCTGCACGCGATCGGGATCAATATTGAGGTAATAGCCGCCGATGATGCGTTCTGCGAAGGCGCTAGTCGTCCCCTGTACAGTTCGTAGAACCGTTTCAATCTGACGGGCGACCTTCTCCATCTCGGCAAGGTCGGTGCCGAACACTTTAATTCCGACCGGAGTGCGGATGCCGGTGGCCAGCATGTCGATGCGCGCCTTGATTGGCATTGTCCAGGCGTTGGACACACCGGGAAACTGTAGCGCCTTGTCCATTTCAGTGATCAGTTTGTCGATCGTCATCCCGGACCGCCATTCAACTTCCGGCTTCAGATTAATCACCGTTTCGAACATCTCGAGTGGCGCGGGATCCGTGGCGGTCGTAGCTCGTCCAGCCTTGCCCCAAACGGACTCGACCTCTGGAAATGTTTTGATGATCTTATTCTGACTCTGGAGCAGCTCGGCCGCTTTAGTGACGGAAAGGCCCGGCAAAGTAGTTGGCATATAGAATACCGTGCCCTCATTGAGATTGGGCATAAACTCGGTACCGAGCCGCAATGCCGGCCAAAGGCTGCCGAGTAGCACAACAAGCGCAATCAGAATCGTTGCGGCCTTATATTGAAGCGCGACGTGGATCACGGGTCTATAAATCCTGATCAGCGCACGATTCACCGGGTTCCTATGTTCGGAGATAATACGGCCGCGTATGAAGAGCAGCATGAGCGCGGGCACGAGCGTCACCGACAACATCGCCGCCGCCGCCATGGCGAAGGTCTTGGTATAGGCGAGCGGCTTAAATAATCGGCCCTCTTGCGCCTCCAGCGCAAAAATCGGCAGAAATGAAACGGTGATGACGAGAAGGCTGAAGAATAGAGCCGGCCCGACCTCGATGGCTGCTTCAACCAACACTTCGCTTCTGGGTTTGTCCGGCGCGGCGCGTTCCAAGTGTTTGTGGGCGTTTTCGATCATGACGATTGCCGCATCCACCATGGCGCCAATAGCAATGGCGATGCCACCCAGGCTCATGATGTTCGAGCTCAATCCAAGCAGATACATACAGAGATAGGCGATGAGCACGCCCAGCGGCAGCGTAATGATCGCTACCAGCGCGCTGCGAACGTGAAGCAGAAACACTACGCAGACAAGCGCGACGATGATGCTTTCCTCGATAAGGGTCCGCTTGAGCGTGTCGATGGCGCGGTAGATCAGGTCCGAGCGATCGTATACCGCGTCGACGGTGACGCCTTGAGGCAGGCTCTGCGTGATTTCGGCGAGTCTTTGTTTGACGTTGTTAATGACGGTAAGCGCATGTTCGCCGAAGCGCTGCAACACGATGCCGGTAACGACTTCGCCCTCGCCGTTCAGCTCGCTGATGCCGCGGCGCTCGTCTGCTGTTAGCTCGACGCGCGCCACATCTTTGAGCAGCACCGGCACGCCACGCTCGCTCTTGACGACGATCTGCTCAAGATCGTCAAGACTCTTGACGTAGCCACGGCCGCGCACTGCAAATTCGGTTTCGGCCAGTTCAATGGTGCGGCCGCCGACATCAATATTACTCGAACGCAACGCGTCGCGAACCTTCGATAGCGGGATGCCAAGCGATTGCAGCCGGCGCGGATCGATTACTGCGCTGTATTGTTTGACAAAGCCGCCGACGCTGGCGACCTCGGCAACACCTTCTGCCTTAGCCAGGCCGTAGCGAATGTACCAATCCTGAAGGGTGCGCAGCTCCGCCAAACTCTTCTGCGCACCGCGCACGACATATTGATAGACCCAGCCGACGCCAGTGGCGTCCGGTCCAAGGGTCGGGGCCACACCGACCGGCAATCGGCGAGCGGCAGAGTTGAGGTATTCGAGCACGCGTGAGCGCGCCCAATAAAGATCAGTTCCATCCTCAAAGATGACGTAGACGAACGAGACACCAAAAAACGAGAACCCTCGCACAACACGAGATTTCGGTACGCTCAACATTGCCGTGGTCAGCGGGTAAGTGACCTGATCCTCAACCACTTGCGGAGCCTGACCAGGATATTCGGTGTAAACGATGACCTGGATGTCGGAGAGATCGGGGATGGCATCGAGCGGTACTCGCGAGACCGCATACAAGCCCGCAATCGTCAAGAAGACAGCCGCAATTCCAACCAACAGGATATTGCGCGCCGACCAGCGGATTAGAGCAGCAATCATTTCGGCGCTTCCTGCTGGTTAAAGGCTTTAAGCGCCGTTTGCAGGTTGCTTTCCGCGTCAATCAGGAAGGTTGCGGTCGTGACGACTTCTTCGCCTTGGGTCACGCCGTCTAGAATCTCGATGTAACCGTCGCCGCGTCGGCCGAGCTTAACCGGACGCGGTTCGAAGCGTCCCTCACCCTTCGCGATCAGCACGACTTGTCGGGTTCCGCTGTCAATTATGGCGCTTGTGGGGATGGAGACAACGGGCGGCTGGTTAGCTCTGACCTGAAACACGACATCGGCATACATATCCGCCTTCAGTCGCTCCTCGGGATTTGGAACTTCGATGCGGACACGGACCGTGCGGGTCTCTGGCCTAACTTCCGGATAGATGAAAGTCACTTCGCCTTCGATTGGCTGGGTTCGATAAGCCCGAAATGTTACCATGGCGTGCGTACCTACTTTGACATCGGCGAGATCGCTTTCGGCTACATCGGCAATGACCCAAACATGCGAGAGATCGGCGATGCGATAGAGTTCGTCGCCAGCCAAGACACGTTGACCATTGATAATCTTTTTGGCGATGACCGTTCCGTTCGTGGGCGATGGCCAATCGATGGTGCGCGTGTTGACTCCGCTCTCGCGCACCTCGCGGATGCGGATCTCGGGCACGCCAAGATTGCGCAAACGTTGCATCGCACCTTCAAGCGAGCGCTCTGGATCCGATCCGACAGAACCCCGCTGCATCGCATGAATTGCCACGAGAAAATCGCTCTGAGCTAATTGAATCTGCGAGCTGTAGAGCCGGAACAATGGTTCTCCGGCACGTACCGACTGACCGGTCGTATTGACGAAAAGATCTTCGATGTAACCGTCCGCCCGCAGTGCGACGATGGTCAGCCCACGCTCGTCAATTGCCGCGGTCCCGGCCGCGTGCACAGACTGGACTAGGACGCGAGTTTCAACTCGCTCGGTCCGCACGCCGCTACGCTGCACCCGGTCGAGGTTGATCTTGACGATGTTTGTCTCTTCCGGCTGGTCGCCTACATAGACCGGAATGTAATCCATCCCCATTGAATCCTTCTTAGGGACCGGTGAGGTGTCAGGCAGGCCCATGGGATTGCGGTAAAAGAGGATTTTTCGCTCGTCCTGCGTAACCTTCGGCTTGGGTCGCGGATCGAACGACGGCTCCGCGTCGTCGTAGACGGGAAGGTAAGCTTGGCCTTCCGCACTGTTCTTCGGTGTTGCCGACCAAAATGGCGCTCCACTCGGATCACGGTAGTAGAGAATTGACCGTTCGGCAGCGGACGCCTGCTGTGCAACGCTCAGAGTTGTTGTCCTAACTGCTGACCATTCGAAGTACCCATACGCTACGATTGCAGTGAGCGTGAGGATGAATGCGATGTGATTTTTTTTCATGGTTATCTCGTGATGATCAGACCTATCGCGAAGACGGGTGACGAGGGCAGGCAATCTTGCGCGACCAGCCCATCGGTTGCTTTCGGTGCGACAACGCCGCGCCGATAGAGGTCATTTGATCGCCTTGAAAACGACCTTGCCGATCACGGTCTCTGGTTCGCCTTGCACCTTGGCTGCAACGCTCAACAGCCAGCGACCTGGCATCGATAGGTCCGTCTTGAATGCGTAGACCCCAGGCTCGTTGGCAGGGACCGGGGCAACCGGCGATTCCATCTCCGCCATGCCGTCAGGAGCCATGTCGACACGAGTGCGGACGATGACAGCATCCGTCACCGGTTTTCCAGTCGGCTTATGCAGCAGCCGGACGGCCACTATCACGTCGTCGCCCTTTTTGAGTTCTGCCACCACAGGCTCGAAGGAATAATCGTTGGCACCCGCAAGTGCGACGACACTCATCAGGCTTATCGCGACGGCGAAACCCGGAGCGAGCAAATATTTCGGATTCATGATTTCAATCTCCTTGAATATCTCTTGTCGACGGCAGACCCGATATTATCGAGCGCGCAATCGAAGATTCCACGCGAGCTGTTGGCTCACGCCTTGCAATGCAGCTTGAGAGATATCAGGCGCGAGGAGGTCGGAAGGGCAAACTTCCCGTTCGCGGAGGAACACCGTCGCTCACGCGAATAAGATCAAGCGCAGCCCGAGCGGGAGATGAGAAAGCGATGCCGGAGAAGGTAAGCCCGGCGAAATTAAAGCACTTGAGAGCGCATCCAGCCATCGAGGCACAATCATTCGCGCTCTTTTGCGTCTTATTGCTCGGCACATGATGATGGTGCCCGCAGTCCGGTATAGCGGCGGATGCTGACACCTGCGTTGTCTTACTGCTGGCGACAAATCCACCTGCGGCCGGTAGCATTGCTACCGATACGGCAACTAACGTTGCTAAAATAATCCGACCAATGCGTATATTCATTTTGAGTTGGTCCGAGATCATCCCGATTTGTAAATGGTCAGATTAGTAAAACCGCAAACGAAAATTTATATCACTAGGACGCCATCCGATATTGATTAGGATCAAATCTCAACCGCCCGGGCAGACATCGTAACTAGAGAGCGTCATGTCAGCTTATGAGCCAAAGCGGACCCTCGTCGACCCAATAAATTGAGCCGGCATACCGATCCAAGTTCACGAGGTTTGCGGAAAGCCACGAAATCTTAAGACAAATCAATTCGATAACAAAATCGGGGGTAATCCCTACGGAAGTGCGTTAAGCCGGCAGTTTCAATAACTTATCCGGAAAAGTCGTCATTGTTCCGCTCAGTCGTGCCACTCAGGGCGTCATAAGTAGAAATTAAAATGGGTCCCGCGCTGTCACGCGCTGTTTTTGTTCTGGATGTTTGCAATAGATATGCTGGCCGAAGCTACCCAAATTTATTTCTTGATCGCCTGCATTTGAGCCTCTAGGCGCTTAGCTTCGCATTGCTGGCATAAATTCTTGGATATCATGGGAGCCTCTTTGCAGGAGCCAGCGGCATGGCCGTGACTGGCGTCCTTGCATTGGCATTTGCTCATTTCCATCAGCCTTTGGATCCCTTGGTTTTGCGTTGCTCGGCGGCTCGCTTCGGAGTCATGCTCTTAAGAGGCTTGGGCGGCGCCTTCAATAGCACCCTGACGACCCGTCATAATGAAAGAGCGTCACGTCCGCTTTTGACCCAAAGCGGACATTCGCGACAAAAACAATCGGCGGGCTATTTTGTCACGATCGCGAAGGTTCCGGGCGCCTTGTCAATTAAGGTAAAGAAACGCACCAGATCGATCTTGCTACCGTCGGCCTTTAGGTCGTCACTGAATAAGATATCCTTCAGACCCGCGATACCGGCTATCATCTTGATGAACATGCCCTTGGTCAGCGTGAGCGTCGCATTGGCGTCGGCGGCGGGCTCAGATTTCTTGTGGTGCAGCACTGCGTTCTCAATCCACAGGACAAAGGATTCTTTGGTGTCCGACAGCACAAGATTCACTTTTAGATTCTTGCCTTCGGCAGCAGGCCCGTCCAAGCCCGCGGCCATGGCTTCGAGAAAGCGTTCGACCGGGGTTTGGGACAACATATCGATGAAACTTGCGCGGTCGACCCCTTTCTTCGGCGGACCGTTGCGCAGCTCCACGGCCGCCGTTAGGTAACTGTTGCGCCAGGTGGCGGACTCAGCCATGTAGCCCATCTGATCGTATGTGCGCGCCAAGAGCTCCTTCGCCCCTTTGTGGTCGGGTTGCCCGAAGACGACATGGTTCAGCAACTCGGCCACCCAGCGGTAGTCGCCCTTGTCGAATGCGGTTTGCGCGGCAGCAACGGCTTTATCGGCACCACCGAAAAGTTCCAGGTACCGCTTGGCCGATTCCTGTGGCGGCAGTGGATCTAGGTTGGCCGGGTTGCCGTCATAGGCACCGATATAGAACTGATACACTGCTTTGACGTTGTGACGCAGGTCGCCGTAGTAGCCGCGAGCGCCAAAATAGGACTCGAGAGACTTCGGCAATTTGATCTTGTCGGCAATCTCACGCGGTGTGTAGCCCGCGTTGATCAAGCGCACCGTCTGGTCATGAGTATATTTGTAGACGTCGCGGTGTTTGGTGATGAATTCGGCGATGCGTTCATGACCCCAAATCGGCCAATTGTGCTGGCCGAAGTAGACCTCGGCGTCGCGGGTCTGTTCTAATGCCTGCTCCATGTACGATGCCCAGCGCAGCGAGTCGCGCACCTTGGCGCCGCGCACTGGCAGCAGGTTATGCATCGTCTGCGCTAGGTTCTCGGCGCCCCCGTAAGCCTTCTTCTCGGGGATGCTGAAGGTCATCTCGGCAGGAGCTTCGGCACCCGGTACGTTGTGGAACACAAAGCGCACGCCATCGAGTGTCATCTCCTGCGTAGGCTCCGTGATGAGCTGCGTTGGCTGGAGAATACCGAAGTTTCCGTAGGCCACGCCCTTTCCTAGGCCTGTGTCGACCATACCTTTGGGCGATCGCTCAAGGTCCTTGCCAAACTGGTACAGCGAGCGCCGACCCATCGCCGTGCCGACCATCACATTTTCGCTGGTGGATTCTTCCATAAAGCCCTCGGGTGCGATGACCGGTATCTTTCGTTCAGCGACTTCGTTTGGCGAAACGACGCCCAGCGCGCCGCCGAAATGGTCAATGTGGCTGTGCGTGAAGACGATTGCTGAAACCGGTTTGTCGCCCAAGTGTTTGCGCGCGAACGCCATTGCCGCGGCCGCGCTCTCGCGGCAAGTCAGCGTATCCACGACAATCCATCCGCTCTTGCCCTCGATTAGTGTTATGTTAGCGATATCAAAGCCGCGCAGCTGGTAAATGCCATCGGTGACCTTGAACAGGCCAACTTGCGCGTTAAGGATGGCATGGCGCCATAGGCTCGGATTGACTGTCGGCGGCGCCTTGCCCTCGACGAATTTGAAAGCGTCGAAATCGACCAGCACGCTGCCGTCCACGCCAAGGATTTGCCCCGTGGGTCGGGCGATAAGGCCGCGCTTGGCTTCCTCGAAATCTTGCTGATCATCGAGCTTGAGTTCTTGCACAAACTGCTCGTTGGCCTTCAGCGTCGCCGGCATTGAATCGCCCGCGGCACTGCCGACCTCGGTATTGTTGTTGCAGCCTGTAAGCGCCAACAGCGCCACAAGCACCGAGTAGTGAAGTGTTTTCATCATCGTGGTTTCCCATAGAGCGAGTAGGACTTCAGGCATTCGAGCGGATCAAAGCAGCGGCCTTCTCGCCGATCATGATCGTTGGGGCATTAGTATTGCCGCCTACAAGTGTGGGCATAATCGAGGCGTCGGCAACGCGTAAGGCTTCAATACCCTTGACACGCAAGCGAGCATCGACCACCGCCAGTGGATCGTGATCCGGCCCCATCTTGCAGGTGCCGACTGGGTGATACTGTGTGTCAGCGCGGTTGCGGATATCCTGTTCCATACCGACGGGATCTTCGATGCGCGTCGGGTAGAGCATCTTGCCACGCAGTTGATCGAAAGGTGCGGATTCGATGATGCGCTGTTGTGCCTGTCCCCCTTTGAGCAGCAGCCTTAGATCGCGCTCGTCGGATAGGAATTTTGGATCGATCATGGGCACATCGCGCGGGTTAGTGCTGTTGAGCGCAACAATGCCGCGACTGTAAGGCCGCAGCACGTCAACATGACAGGAAATACCATGCCCCATATGAAGCTTACGAGCATGGTCATCGACGATGGCGATCACAAAAACCAGCTGCAGATCAGGCACCTCAACTTCCGGCGAGGATCGAAAAAAGGCGCCAGCGGTGGCGAAGGCGGTGGTGATTATACCAGAGCGCTTGTTCTTCCACTCCAACATGCCGCTTATCACCTGGGCAGAGCCGCGTAGCGACGCGCCAATTGTTTCTGTTCGGCTTGAGACGCGCCAGGTTTGCACGTAGTCGATGTGATCCTGCAGATTTCTTCCCACGCCCGGAAGATTATGGACGACCGAAATGCCAAATTTCTGTAGTTCATCGCCAGCCCCGATGCCGGAAAGCAGCAACAGCTGTGGCGAGCCAAATGTGCCGGAAGAGAGAATGACCTCTCGGCGGGCGCGCACTTCTTTCAGTTGATTGTCATGATAATAGGACACGCCGCACGCGCGACGGCCTTCCAGTATGATCTTTGCCGAGACCGCACGGGTTAGCACTTGGAGATTGGGACGCGATCGATAGGGCGTCAGGTAAGCCTTGGCGGCGCTGCAGCGTTCACCGTTCTTGTGGGTGACCTGATACATGAAAGCACCCTCCTGCTCGGCGCCGTTGTAATCAGGATTGAGCTTGATGCCTTGTTGGGCCGCTGCTTCAAAGAAGAGCTTGTTGACCGAGCTTTCGTGACGCTGATAGGTCACGTTCAAAGGTCCGCCCTGCCCGTGGAATTCATCTTTGAACTGTTCGTTATTCTCGGAGCGCTTAAACAGGGGCAGCACATCGGCGTAAGCCCAGCCCGGATTGCCGAGTGACGCCCAATGGTCATAGTCCCACTTGTTGCCACGAACATAAAGCATCGCATTGATTGAGCTTGAACCACCCAGCGTTTTACCGCGCGGCTGATAACCGCGACGGCCATTGAGGCCAGGCTGCGGCACCGTCTCGTACGCGTAGTTGTTGATCTTGGTCGGGACCATTGCAACGACCGCGGCAGGCGCGTGGATGAGCACGCTCGTATCTGGTCCACCGGCTTCAAGCAGGCACACCGTGACGTTTGGATCCTCGCTCAGACGAGACGCCAGCACACAGCCGGCCGAGCCCGCACCGATGATGACGTAGTCGAACGTTTGTTGAGTCACGATCTACTCTATATTCGGCTAAGGGACGGACTTAATCATCCTTCCTGCAGCGATAGCCTTTAAGGTTCAGCCCGTCTACCCTGAATGATGGCATGCGACTTGGTGTGATCATCCATCATACCGACGCAGAGCGCGAGTGGGCCTACGATCGAAATTCATCCTTTGGTCGCCTTGATAAAGCGCTTGACGCCGCGACGCTGAATGGTTGGCCGGTGGTCGACATGAAGCAGGACTGGAATGTCATTTTCCCGTTCGACAAAAAATAAAAAAATAGACATTCGAGTGTGGGTGCTAAGGACAGGACACAAACGGGACACTGATAGTCCGCGATTTTACTAAACCTTTGATTTTATTGGCGCTCCCTACGGAAGTGCATGAACCTAACAGTTTCAATAACTTATCCAAAAGGTTTGGGCAAAAGTCCGTCATTGTTCTTCAATACGTTTCAGTATCGATGCCCAAACCTTTAGTGTGCCGCCGCTAAACAAAAAGCCCCCGACGGGGCTTTGTATTTGGTGCCTTCGACGCCAAATCAATCGCTCGCCAGGATCATGTTTCGCAGGATGGGATAAATCTGCCCGTCCCAGCGTTTGCCCGAAAATACGCCGTAATGCCCTACGCCCGCCTGCATATGGTGGCGCTTGCGATAGGGCTTTATGCTGTTGCACAAATCCTGTGCCGCCATGGTCTGGCCAAGCGCGCAAATGTCGTCCCGCTCGCCTTCGACCGTGAGTAGCGAAGTCCTGCGAATGGTCTTAGGTTCAACCAATTCGCCACGAAATTTTAGTTCTCCCTTGGGCAGGCGGAACTCCTGGAAAATCCACTGCACGGTTTCAAGATAAAATTCGGCACTCAGATCCAGCACCGCGAAGTATTCGTCGTAAAAGGCTTTAGTTGCGTTCGCCTTTTCGGTCTCGCCCCTGGCAAGATTTTCGTAAAGCTCAACATGGGCCCTCACATGGCGATCGATGTTCATGGCCATAAAAGCCGAGAGCTGAACAAAGCCCGGATAAACTCGCCTGCCACCGCCGGGTAGTTTCGCAGGAACTGTCGAGATTAAATTCTTTTCGAACCATTCGATGGACTTTCCGGTCGCAAGCTCGTTCACCTTAGTGGGGTTCACGCGGCAATCGATCGGTCCCGCCATCAACGTTAAACTTTTCGGCTGTGCCTTCATGCCGTTCTTCGCCATGACTGCCGTCGCGACGAGCGCGGCGACACAAGGCTGGCAAACAGCCACCACATGCGAGCCGGGACCAAGATGCTCAAGAAACAGAATCATGTGCTCGACATATTCGTCAAAGCCGAACTTACCGTCGGAGACCGGCACATCGCGTGCGTTATGCCAATCCGTTATGTAAACGTCGTGATCGCTCAGCAGCGTCCGCACGGTTTCCCGCAACAGCGTTGCGAAGTGCCCCGACAACGGGGCCACCACCATCACACGCGGCTGCGCAGTATCCACATCTTTCTTGAAATGTAGGAGCGTACCGAAAGGCGTGACGAACGCTGGTTCTTCTTTCACCGCCACTTCGCGGTTGCCGACCATGACCTTTTCGATGCCAAAATCAGGGCGCGCATGGGAAAGCCCGGCACGCGAGAGCATCTCATAAGCGGCAGCGAGATTGCGAAGCTGTGATGCGCCGGCGATGCCATTCGTGCCTGCCATTGAACCGTTCATCGCGCGCACGGCCTGAGCTGCGAAGGCCCGGACTGGCTGCATGATGTCGGCCTGCGACTGATAAGCGAGGTAGATCATGCGGCTTCGAGCACCTGCCCACCCCGGGTCGGGGCGCGAAAAGAGGCTAGCGCATTTTTTGCTGCAGTGCGATAATTCCTTTAGCTGAAACTTGTGGACACGCCGCTGGGGTTTGGGGCGCGTGATTGGGGGATAAACTATGGCCAGCACCAAGCTCACCATAATGAGCAAGAATTACGGCTCGTGGTCGCTACGCGGCTGGCTGCTTTGCAAGCTGGCCGGAATCGATTTTGAAGAGGAATTGCTGCCTTCGGATGACCCCTCGCACCGCGCTGAGCTTCTGCTGCTCTCGCCGTCGTTTCTTGTGCCCTGCCTAACCAATGGGAAAGTGAAGGTTTGGGATACGCTTGCAATTGCCGAATATCTCTACGAGGAAAAGCCCGACGCCGGGTTATTGCCGAAAGATCCGGTGGCGCGCGCCCATTGCAGGGCCATCTCCGGCGAAATGCATTCAGGATTTTCAAATCTGCGCTCGGCACTGCCGATGAATTTGAAAGCGCATTATCCCGGCTTCAAGGTATGGGCGGGAGCGCAAGCCGACATTAATCGCGTTACAGAAATCTGGAGAGAGTGTCTCGCAAAATATAAGGGGCCATATTTGTTCGGCGTGAAGCCGACGTTGGCCGACGCGATGTATGCGCCCGTCTGCTCGCGATTTCAGACTTACGACGTGAAACTCGACCCGGACAGCGCCGCCTATTCTAAGACGATCATGGCATTGCCCGCGATGCAGGAATGGATCGCAGCCGCGAAAAAGGAGCCGGACGAACTCGAGGAACTTGACGTAGAATTCTAACGCGGCATGCAGAGGTGCCTGCAAAGGCGTTGTCAGAGAACGGGCAGCATGAATATTTTGCAAAATGTGTCGGCGGGCGGGAAAGCTAACGTTGCGGCGGCCAATCCGCTTTCACAATTTCTTGCACAAATCCATGCAGCGCTCGCGCATGAAGATCGCGGCGCGATCGCAGATTACATTCCAGAACTGCGCAAAGCCGATCCACACCATTTTGGCATCGCGCTTGCGACTATGGATGGCCATATCTACGAGATCGGTGACGCCGCCGTGCCATTTACGATCCAGTCGATCTCTAAGGCCTTTGTGTTCGCACTCGCACTCGAATTGATCGGCCCCGAGCGGGTCGAGGCTGTTATCGGCGTCGAGCCGAGCGGAGATGCGTTCAATTCCATCCGGCTAAGCAGCGATAACCGACCCTTCAACCCAATGGTCAATTCCGGAGCCATTGCCTGCTCCGGATTGATCTATGCAGCCGAGGGCGAAAACGCCGCGGAGTGCATCCGTGACACACTCAGCCGCTTTGCGGGGCGCAATCTCGGCGTTGATGAGTCGGTATTCGCCTCCGAGCGACTCACTGGCGACCGCAACCGCGCCATCGCCTATCTGCTCCACAACTACGGTATTATCAAAGGCGATGTCGGTGCCGTGCTTGATATCTATTTCCGTCAATGCTCCGTGCTAGTCACTGCACGCGATCTCTCGCTGATGGCGGCGACCCTCGCCAATGGCGGCGTCAATCCAGTGAGTGGAGAGCGCGTGATTAGCCCCTATGCGGTCTCGCGTACACTTTCAGTGATGACGAGCTCGGGCATGTACGATTTTGCCGGTGAATGGATCTATCGCGTTGGCCTTCCGGCGAAGAGCGGAGTCGGCGGCGGCATCCTCGCTGCGCTTCCGGCGCAGATCGGGCTCGGTTCGTTTTCGCCCCTGCTCGATGAACACGGCAACAGCGTGCGCGGCTTGAAAGTATGCGAGGCGCTCTCCGCACATTTTGATCTGCACATGCTTAACCGTATGAGCGATGTGCGCACCTGCATCGTCGCAGATTATGATTTTGCACGCATCTCCCCGCGCGGGCGTCAACCACACGAGCAGAAAATCCTCGATAAACATGAGAGTGCTGTACGCGTACTCGAACTAACTGGGACACTCACCTTCGCCAATGCCGACTTCATTGTTCGCCAGATTGAGACAAAGCCGCCGCCGCAGGTGCTCATTCTGGATTTCGGTCGTGTGCCGCTCATGAGCTCAGGTGCAGCTAAAATCCTTGCAGATTTGCTTGGTGTGCTCAAGGCACTCGGCACGACGGCGGTTCTGTCCGGCGTCGAGCGGAAATCGGTCAATTGGAGTAGGCTTTTTGCGCACCTAAGCGAAGACGCCGGCGTGCGCGATTTTGTACGGCTCGATGATGCGATCGAATGGGGCGAAGACCAGATCATCTTTCGCTCCGGCGGTTTTACGCATCTGATGGATACGATCGATCTCGCCAAGCAAGAGTTGTTGATCGGGTTACCGCCTGAGTTGGTGGAAGAGATCGGCAAACTGGGCTTAACGCGCAGCTTTCATACAGGCGAGCGCATCATCGTTGGTGGAGCGGCATCGAGCTCCATCTTCTTTCTCCAGAGCGGCATGGTGAGCGTTAAGCTCGCGGACGGCGTGCGGTTAGCGACGCTTGTGCCTGGCATGGCATTCGGTGAAATGGCTTTGGTCGAGGGTCGCCGCGCCGCCGATGTGTGGGCCGACACAGCAGTGCAATGTATCGAGCTTCCGCTCGAACGTTTCTATGAGTTCCGCGAAATTTATCCGCTGATCGGAGAGCGCATCATGCACAATCTCGCTCGCCTCATGGCTCGGCGCCTGACCCAAGCCAATAGGCGCATCGATTTGCTGAGCGCAAATTAGCGACCATGGCAGCGCAGAATTCCGATCTAACCGGTGATTATTTTGTAGTCGCTAAAAGGTATGGCCGCGCTCCGGAAAACCGCCAGAAACTGATGTTGATTTCACTAGGAAATTTGGCGCTCCCTACGGGACTCGAACCCGTGTTTTCGCCGTGAGAGGGCGACGTCCTGGACCGCTAGACGAAGGGAGCAAAAGCGATAGCTGCGTGAAGCCTTAGCGCCGAACGCTCGGCCCAATCAAGCCCGCGTGCTTATGGTGCCAGCTTGATAACGAACCGGCCTATCGGCTGCATGGTTTCAAGATCGTAGAGTAGCACTTCCGTTGCACCCGCTATTTCAACCGTCACCACCAGCTTGCCGCCATCCACGGAAGTCGAAACCACCTTGGCACCTCGCGACAGGTTGAGAACTTTTTCGACCGGGGGACGACCTCTTTCGGAGCCGCTAAAAAGACGGTAGGCGATCACTCCAAATACGGTCAAAAATCCGACGATCATCACGAGCAGGGGCACCAACATGAGGCTGCGCACACGCTTGATAACGCGAACCTGGTCGGGCGTGAATTCTGTTTCCTCTTTTTTGCGGTTCATCGGTTTATCCGAATGAGACAGGTGGCGGAGAAAATCGAGATAGCCGTGGCGGACACGGACGATGCAGGCTTACGGCTCGATCGATTTCTCGCATCGAAGCTCGAAAGTTTCAGCCGCACGCGGTTGAAACAATTGATTCTTGCGGGAGAGGTTCGGGTCGGCGAGCGGACGTTAAAAGACCCTGAGCACCGGGTCAAACTGGGTGACCGAATTGAGCTCCGCATCCCACCACCCGACATTGCAAAACCAGGTGCAGAGAAGATTCCGCTTAATATAATTTATGAGGATGGTGAGATCGTCGTCATCAATAAACCGGCGGGCCTCGTTGTGCATCCCGCCGCAGGCAATCGCACAGGCACGTTGGTCAATGCATTGATCGCGCATTGCGGCGACAGCCTATCCGGCATTGGCGGCGAGAAACGACCGGGTATTGTCCATCGGCTGGATAAGGATACCAGCGGACTGCTGGTTGTCGCCAAAACTGATCGTGCACACCGCGCGCTTGCGGCGCAATTCGCCCACCACGGACGCAGCGGTTTTCTGCAGCGAAGCTATCTGGCGTTAGTTTGGGGCGTTCCAAAGCCAGCCCAAGGTATGATCGACAAACCGATCGGCCGCGACTCGCGCTCGCGCGTAAAAATGGCCGTACGCTTGAATGGTCGTCGCGCAATTACACATTATAAAGTGCGTGCAACCTTTAAAGGTGCCAATGGAAAACTGGTCGCCAGCTTGGTCGAATGCCGGCTGGAGACTGGCCGCACTCATCAGATTCGGGTCCATCTCGCCAAAATCGGCCACCCCCTCTTGGGTGACGACGTTTATGGCTCGGGCTTTCGTTCGCGGAGCGCGCTGCTATCCACAAAATCCAAACGTGCTTTGGAGAAGTTGGGCGGGCGACAAGCGCTTCACGCTTTCAGACTTGGCTTCACTCACCCAATTAGTGGGAAACGGCTCAATTTTGATAGTAACCCCCCGCACGACCTAGCCAAATTACTAAATGCCCTCACAGGCTAGTGATTTTTCCGTTGTTGCAGTGCCGAAAAGAGAACTTATATGTAGCGGCTGTGGCTGGCTCTAGGCAGCCACAATAAAGGCCCGCCTATTCAGGGGGGCCCGTATGAAAGGAGGGCTGATGGCCCGTTCCGCTTCACTTCCTACCTTCACTCTCGAAGGCGGTCTTTCCCACTATCTCGCCGAAATTCGGCGGTTCCCGATGCTGGAGCCGCAGGAAGAGTTCATGCTCGGCAAACGCTGGCGCGAGCACGGCGACACCGATGCCGCTCATAAACTTGTCACCTCTCATCTTCGCCTCGTGGCAAAAATCGCCATGGGTTATCGCGGTTACGGTCTACCCATCGGCGAAATTATTTCCGAAGGCAATGTCGGACTCATGCAAGCCGTCAAACGCTTCGAACCCGACAAAGGCTTTCGACTTGCCACGTATGCCATGTGGTGGATCAAGGCTTCAATTCAAGAATATATCCTGCGTTCCTGGTCGCTTGTGAAAATCGGCACCACCGCGGCGCAGAAGCGGCTGTTTTTCAATTTACGTAAAGCCAAGAGCCAAATTTCCGCGCTCGAAGAAGGTGACCTAAAGCCGGAGCACGTAAAGAGCATTGCGACTCGACTCGGTGTCAGCGAGCAGGACGTGATCGACATGAACCGTCGCCTCTCCGGCGACGCCTCCCTCAATGCTCCGATCCGCGCAGAAACTGAAACTGGCGAATGGCAGGATTGGCTCGTTGATGAGAGCGATAGCCAAGAGTCGCGGCTCGCCGAAAGCGAGGAGTTCGACAACCGCAAGAGAGCATTGGGTCAAGCGCTCGATGTTTTGAACGACCGCGAGCGGCGTATCTTCGAGGCGCGGCGGCTTGCGGATGAGCCGGTTACGCTGGAAGAGCTTGCCGTGGAATTTGGCGTATCACGGGAGCGCGTCCGCCAGATTGAAGTTAGGGCATTCGAGAAAGTGCAAGAAGCAGTCGTAAGTCGGATCAAGGCGGCGGAAACACCAGCTGCCTTGCCCGCGCGCTGATTTGATCGCCTATTTTCCCCAGCTCTGAAGAGCTTCGTTCACCGCTCGTTCACCGGGCGTGCCTTTCTGAAAAGTAAGCACGGCCCGGCGGCCGTTGTTGTAAACGAATGGAATGTCGAGCCAGTCGCGCTCGCGCAACAAGCTGAGATTGCTATCTTCATCACTATTTGGGAGCGCCAGCAGGAAGAAGCCCTCTTTTACTTTCTCGACTGCGGCCTGAATAGGAGTGCCTTGCGCCGTTTCCGAACTCTTGGCGCGTAGACCACGCATCTCGGAAACCCCCCCGAACGGATCGCCAGGGCTATTAAACTGAATTTCGATCGTATGGCTTGCCGGGAAATTGGCGTCCATATTACGGCGAAAATTCATTACGATTCCAATTTTGCGATCGGGAATATCGATATCGACACGCAGTCCAAGATCGGGCGCACGGCCAGCACCTAGCACGACCGTTTCGGTCCGCCACACCGCGGTTCCTACAAAATTTTGAAACTGCTGCCCACCTCCGGGATTTTCTTCATATAGAACCGCGCGCTGCGCGACCGCCGGGTCAACAGTCGAAAGCGCTGGGCGCGGCTGCGAATTATCAATCGGAGCAACGCGCTCTCCGGATTTCGGTCGATCATCAGTCACTTGTGAACTGTCGCCTCGGTCGATGTCGAGCAGCGCTAAAATCCGTCCACGTTGCTGATAGCCAAGCAATCCAGCGATAGTGACGAGTAGAACGAGCAGTCCGACGGCAACAATTTTCCTGCGAATTGCCTTGTTCTGGCTTTCTCGTCCCTGAGGTTGCCCAGCGGCCTTCCGCACCACACGTGGACGTGCAGTTGGCGCAAAATCCTCGGGAGAAATTTCAGGCGCCGGTCCACGAGCGGCAGGCGGATGGGTGCGATCCGTTAGCCGGTTAGGCTCAAAATGGGAATGCTGGTCGGTCTCAGCGCCGCGTCGACGAACCGGTTCCGGCACTTCGCCAGGCTCAAGCAACGAATCCTCATACATATCCCTTGGCGGTCTACCCTCCGGCATCTGGCGATAATCGGCCTCCGGTCGTGGCTCGCGCATGGGACGGCCACCATTCGCGTGCGCGGGGATTTGCTCCCGATATTGTGCGGGCTGCGCAGTGCGCGGCGACGGCGCGCCGGGAGTTGCAGGCGGTACCGAGCTTCGCATGACTGGTGGCGCTTCAGAAATCGCAGGTGCCGGTCGGCGCTCCACTGATGCCCCAGCAGTCTGAACACGCGGAGTCGGAGAACTCGCAGGCGCTACGCGCGTCGGTGATGTGAGACTTGGAGAAATTCGAGGAGCGGAAGCTCCCTGCGTTGGTGGCACGGCAGGCGCGCGCGGTATGGATGGACGCACCGGATGCGGATTCTTTTGTGCCGATTCCGTTTCTATTTTGCGAATTGCTTCTTCGAGGGCAAGACGCTCGCGTGTGATATCGGAATCCGCCAGCGGCGGAGTGATGGCGCGGAGCTGGTTCAGCAGCGCCTGTCGCGCGCGATCATAGATGCCCCGCCGCCCTTCGCCCGTATTCGGGTCAAGGGCAGCAACGGCACGCGCCAAAAGCGGCTGATAATCGGTCATCGATACGCTTACCCAACTGGAACGGCTGGCCTATGCACACATTCTAGGAGCAAAACGGGTTCTGAACGAGAATTGTATCTTCACGCTCCGGACTGGTGGATAGTAACGCGACCGGACAATCAATCAATTGTTCCACGCGCCGGACATACTTAACGGCCGCAGCGGGAAGTTCTGCCCAGGTTCTGGCCCCCTGCGTTGAGGCTTGCCAACCCTCGATTTCCTCGTAGATGGGCTCAAGTCTCGCCTGCGCGGCCTGGCTAGCGGGGAAATGATCGATATTTCGTCCGTCGAGACGATAACCAACGCAGATTTTCAGCGGGTTCAGCCCGTCCAATATGTCCAACTTTGTAAATGCGATGCCGTCAATTCCAGCGGTGACAACCGTCTGCCGAACAAGGGCGGCATCAAACCAGCCGCAACGGCGGGGGCGACCGGTATTCACGCCGAATTCCCGTCCGCGCTCGCCCAACAGTCTACCCGTATCATCGGTCAATTCCGTGGGAAACGGTCCTTCACCGACCCGGGTTGTGTAAGCCTTTGTAATGCCCAGTACATAGTTGATCGCACGCGGGCCAATACCGCTCCCGATCGAAGCTTGTGCCGCAACGGTATTGGACGATGTCACATATGGATAGGTTCCGTGGTCCACGTCCAACATAATCCCCTGCGCGCCTTCAAACAAAATTCGGTTATTGTCGCGGCGACGTTTCTCTAGCAACGCCCATACGCGATCCATGTAAGGCAGTACCTTTGGTGCCACGCCGGCTAGCTCTTCACGGATGGCCGTCACTGTGATCTCCGGCAGCCCAAGACCGCGCCGCAATGCATTGTGATGCGCGAGCAAGCGGCCAATCTTACCGTCGAGCGCTGCCGGCTCCGTCAGATCCATCAAACGAATGGCCCGGCGGCCGACTTTGTCTTCATAAGCTGGGCCAATGCCCCGTCCGGTAGTGCCGATTCGAAGACCCGCTACACTTTCGCGCGCAACATCAAGCTCGCGGTGCAATGAGAGTATCAGCGAGCAATTGTCGGCGACACGAAGATTTTCGGGCGTAACTTTAACCCCTTGCCCCGCCAGCTTCTCGATCTCGGCCATCAGCGCGTGGGGATCGAGCACGACGCCGTTGCCGATGACTGAGAGCTTACCGGGACGAACAATGCCGGAGGGAAGAAGCGCCAGTTTATAAGTGACGCCGTCGATAACAAGGGTGTGACCGGCATTATGGCCGCCTTGAAAGCGGACCACGACATCCGCCTGCTCGCTCAGCCAATCAACAATTTTGCCTTTTCCCTCGTCGCCCCATTGGGAACCGACGACAACGACATTCGGCAGCTTAATCTCCCACAGTTTCGGTATATCGACACAAAAAGCCCCGGCACACTTAGGCCGGGGCCACATTGTGGTACCGGATCAAGCGGCCAGTGGCAAGAAATTCCGGTGGACGCTGTGTTTATTGTGAAGCGGGGCTATATCTGCCCTCTGCTACGGGTCTTGCAAAACTCGTTGCGGATCATGATTTGGCAGTAAGAACTTCGAGAATATTCATGGCTTCCATCCTACCCGCGGGGACCACCCTGGGCCCCGTAATCTTGCGTATCGCCGATGAAAAGCGCGCGCTTGCGCTTTATGAAGGAATAATCGGCCTGAAAGTGATTGAAGAGCAAAATGGAAAGATCGCGCTCGGCGCCGGAAACGAATCTTTCCTCTTTTTGGATGTGGTCCCCGGGGCCCCTTCCCGGCCGCGTAGAGGAACGACCGGGCTTTATCATGTCGCAATTTTACTACCCGATCGAGCCGCACTCGGAAGCGCAATCACGAGAATCGCCAATGCGGGCATCAAACTTGGCGCCGCTGACCACAATGTTAGCGAAGCTATTTATCTCTACGATGCGGATGGAAACGGCCTTGAAATCTACCGTGACCGTCCGCGCCACGAGTGGCATTGGAGCCACGGGACCGTGACCATGGGGAACGCGCCGCTCGACTTTGAAGGAATTCTCGCCGAAGGCGGCAAGGAAGAACGCGATGAACACGTTCCTGCCGGGACGCGCATCGGCCACATTCATTTACAGGTTGCCGATCTCGCGCAAGCCGAACGGTTTTATTGCGGCGTGCTCGGATTCGTAAAAACCGCTGCGCGCGACGGCGCGCTATTCGTTTCAGCGGGCGGCTATCATCACCACATTGGGTTAAACGTTTGGGACAGCCACAATGCTCCGCCTCCACCTAAGATGGCGGCTGGTCTCGTCGAATTCACAATCAAATTACCCGATGCCGCGGAAATCGCAGCCGTGAAAAGCCGCATCGAAGACGCAGGCATCAAGGCCGCAAACAGAGAAAATGGAATTGTTGTCCACGATCCATGGCACACGAAGATTCGTATAGCTCATGTATGCGCTAGTGATTAATCAATGCGGCGCTGATGCCTTGAACCACGCAGTACCCTAGTCCACGCGAAATAAAGCATGCCGTCCCCCCTCCGCCGCTTCAGTAGTTTCTTGTTTGATAGCCCTTATCTGCTGTTATCGCTCGTGTCGTTATTCTGGGCAGGCAATGTCGTTCTCGGCCGTTTCATCGCAGGCCACATTCCGCCGATTACTCTTTCCTGGATACGGTGGATGGGTGCCTTTCTAGTTTTTGCTGGGTTTGGATGGCCATATCTGCGGCGAGATCGGCAGGTTGTTTGGGCAAATTTCGGAATCCTGACACTACTTACACTGACTGGTATCACCGCCTACAACACGATCGCTTATTACGGATTGCAATATACACAAGCCATCAACGCGCTCCTGATCGCATCGACGGGGCCGTTACTGGTCGCCGGAGCTACCTTCGCCATCTACCGCGAAAAGCCGACGTTTCGTCAGGGAATAGGCGTTTTTGCCTCGCTCGCCGGCGTGATTGTCGTGATCGCGCGCGGCAATCTCGGAGTTTTGCAGAATCTACAAGTGAACGCCGGAGACATCTGGTTTTTTAGCGCCCAAATCGTTTACGCCGTTTATACCGCACTGCTGCGCAAGCGTCCGCCGATCCATCCATTCAGCTTCGCGCTTGTGACGATCGGCTGGGGCACAATCATGCTCACGCCCGCTCTGTTCGTCGAGTTCATTTCCGGACGAACCGCTGTCTGGGATGCGGCATCCTTTGCAACGCTCATTTATATCGTATTATTCCCATCGCTCATCGCGTTTATTTTTTACAATCGCGGTGTCGAGTTGATCGGTCCGAATCGCGCCGCACCTTTTTATCATCTCATCCCTCTATTCGGATCAATTCTGGCGATCGTATTTCTCGGCGAGCGGCTGCAGATCTATCACGGCGCGGGTTATGCGCTGATCCTCGCGGGAGTGGCAATCGCCACGACCAGCACACGCAGCCGGGCGGTCAAAATTTCAACCGCTTCGCCTGCTGCACTTGCGGTAGCGCCTCCACCCGCGCGAGCACATCGGGGGGCACTTCGCCGTCGACCTCAATCAAGGCGATAGCGTTTCCTCCTGGCGCTTCGCGACCGACATGAAAAGTCGCAATATTGATATCGGCGTCACCAAGTATAGATGAAAATTTGCCAATAAAGCCTGGCTTATCTTGATTGGTAATATAAATCATCGAATGGCCGAACTCGGCATCCATGCGAATGCCTTTGATATTGACGATGCGCGGCCGTCCATCGGCAAAGACGGTACCAGAAACCCAGCGCGACTGCCGCTCCGTGTCGATCGTAACGGTGATTAGGCTTTCATAATCGCCCGAAGCTTCGCGGGTTGTTTCCTCAACCACGATGCCGCGTTCCTTAGCGACAATCGGCGCCGATACAACATTGATGTCCTGCAGCATCGGACGCAAAAGTCCAGCGACGGCGGCAGACGTCAACGCTTTCGTCTTCATATGCGCGACAGGACCCTCATAGGTGATGCGCACGGTCTTGATGCCGGTTTCGGTGAGCTGGCCGGCAAAGGAGCCAAGCTTCTCCGCGAGCGCTATGAATGGTTTTAATCTTGGCGCTTCCTCCGCAGTGATTGAAGGAAAATTAACGGCATTCGAAATAGCGCCGCGCAGCAGAAATTCGGACATCTGCTCGGCGACTTGCAGGGCCACATTTTCCTGCGCTTCGCTGGTCGCCGCGCCAAGATGCGGTGTGCAAACTACATTTGGATGGCCAAACAACGGATTTTCGTTCGCTGGCTCGGTCGAGAACACATCGAAAGCAGCACCCGCAACCCGGCCTGAATCCAGCAATGCGCGCAGCGCTTTTTCGTCGACAAGTCCTCCGCGCGCACAATTAATAATACGAACACCTTGTCTGGTCTTGGCAAGCGCCTTCGCATCGAGAAGATTTTTTGTTTTCTCGGTCAATGGCGTATGAAAGGTGATGAAATCCGCCCGTGCAAGCAGCTCGTCGAGCTCGACTTTTTCGACGCCCAAATCGACGGCTCTTTCCGGCGACAGGAACGGGTCGTAAGCAACCACCCTCATGCGCAAACCTAGCGCACGATCAGCGACGATTGAACCAATATTACCACAGCCGATCACGCCAAGCGTTTTGCCCGTGATTTCGACGCCCATGAATCGGTTCTTTTCCCACTTGCCTGCTTGCGTTGAAGCATCAGCCTGGGGGATTTGGCGCGCGAGTGCCAACATGAGCGTGATCGCATGTTCCGCCGTCGTGATCGAATTCCCGAACGGCGTATTCATCACGATGATGCCCTTAGCGGTGGCCGCCGGAATATCGACATTGTCGACGCCAATGCCGGCGCGACCGATTACCTTGAGCCTATTCGCCCGCTCAAGAATTTTCGGAGATACCTTGGTGGCAGATCGAATCGCAAGTCCGTCGAAGTCGGCGATAACCGCCGCGAGCCTTTCCTTGTCCTTGCCGAGGTTGGGCTGGAAATCGGCTTCAACGCCCCGATCCTTGAAGATCTGCACCGCGGCGGGCGATAGCGCATCGGAGATGAGAACACGAGGTGCCATGATCAGGCTGCCTTCGGAAGCGCGGCCTTGGCTTCTGCGAATGCCCAGTCAAGCCACGGAAGCAGCAATTCAATATTCAAAGTCTCGACCGTCGCACCCGCCCAGATGCGGATGTGCGGCGGTGCATCGCGATGACCAGCGACATCATAGGCCGCATTTTCTTTTTCGAGCGTACCCGCCATCGCCTTGATGAAAGCGGCTTGTTCGTCAGCGTTGAGCGCCTTCACAACCGGATCGACAACGGCAATACAGACCGAAGTATTGGAGCGTATCTTTTTGTCACGGGCGAGAAATTCTGCCCAGGGCGTCTTCTCGACCCATGCCTCAATCCTCGCGAGATTCGCATCAGCGCGCTTCATCAGAACGGGCATGCCGCCAATCGATTTGGCCCATGCAAGTGCATCCAGATAGTCCTCCACGCACAGCATTGAGGGCGTATTGATTGTCTCGCCCTCGAAGATGCCTTCGTTAAGCTTGCCACCCTTTGTCATGCGAAAGATTTTTGGCAGGGGCCAGGCAGGCGTGTAGGTTTCTAATCGCTCGACTGCACGGGGCGAAAGAATAATCATGCCGTGGGCAGCCTCACCACCGAGTACTTTTTGCCAAGAGAAGGTGACGACATCGAGCTTATCGAACGGAAGCGCCTGCGCAAACGCGGCCGAAGTCGCATCACAAATGGTAAGACCCTGACGATCGGACTTGATCCAGCCGCCGTTCGGCACACGCGCGCCGGATGTTGTGCCATTCCAAGTGAAGACCACATCGCGCGAGAAATCGACCTGCACGAGATCGGGAATCTCGCCGTAAGGCGCTTTCAGCACGCGTGTATCCTTGAGTTTCAGCTGCTTCACCACATCCGTAACCCAGCCCTCACCGAAGCTTTCCCAGGCAAGCAAATCTACGCCGCGCACGCCGAGCAGCGACCACATCGCCATCTCGACCGCGCCGGTATCGGACGCCGGCACGATTCCGATGCGGAAATTCGCAGGCACTTGCAGGATTTCGCGTGTGAGCTCGATTGCACGTCTCAGCTTCGCCTTGCCCGGTTTCGAGCGGTGCGAGCGTCCGATAAGAGCGTCTTTGAGGATTTCAAGTTTCCAGCCGGGGCGCTTGGCGCAGGGGCCGGACGAAAAATGCGGCACATGAGGCCGCAGAGCAGGCTTATTCGACATCGTTCTATCCTTCCAGATAGTCGCCTCTCGGTGGGGAGAGGTGTCCCACGCATGCAAATGGAGGATGAAGATCCCGCCGTCAAGTGCGGTGCACAACATTTTTTAAAGCGCTTCGGTACCTGGAATACCAGTGCCATCGAACACTAAAAATGAAACGGCGCGGGAACGATCCCGCGCCGTGCAATTGGATGTTTAACTGTCACTCAGTATTTGCGAATGGGCGGCTGTTCGTAGACGGATGCCGGCATGAAGTTATCGGCAAACATCCAGCGAACGCCGAGCTTGACGTCGTTCGAATAGACATTTCTGAACTCGATCGGGGTATTGGTCGCACCAGATGAGATTAGATCCTTGGTCGAGCCGTTACCAAGATTCACGTAACGATACGCCAATTCGACGGTGAAGTTCGGATTAACCTTATAGGCAAGCCCTGCGTGCAACGCCCATGCGAAGTTCCATTTCGAATTATCAGCCGAATAATAAACGGTTGGTATGAGGGTATCCGTAAAATTTCCGATCGTGAGCTGATCGAAACCAATGCCTGCGCCAACGAATGGCGTGATTGAATACCAAGTGCCGAGATCGAGATAGGCATTGGCCAAGAACAGCCACTCCGATTTGCTTCCGCGATATTGATTGTTCGCAACATCAAGGGCGTTAAAATTAGCGTTCGCTCGATATTCACCGGTCACATCGAGCCGCAGCCAGCCGTTAAATTGATAACCTGCGCCGATGCCGAATAGACCCGCGCTGTCAAAGCCTTTTTCAAGAACCGCGGGGGTTAAAGTCGCATTGTCGAGTTTTTTCACTTGCTGATTGGTGATGCCGATATCACCGCGAAGATACCAACCGCCAAATTCATCAGTGACCAGCGACGGGGGCGCCGGCATATCCGCGCCAAATACGACGGCGGGCGCCAAAGCGAGCGCTGCGGCGCCCGCGAGCGCTAAATTCCGAAGGCTCAGCATAGAAAGTTCCTTCCATTTTTCACGCGCGGCGCGATTGACGACACACGCAGTTGACTATGGAGGGACGTTCGCAGCTAAAACTTAAGGGGCGCTTAAGGTTAACCGTTAACCATATCCGTTCATCCGGATAATTTGCCGCGGCCAGACGCACGTCTCGACACAAAAAAATAAACAAATGCCAATGTCGGCTAGCGTGATTTTTAACCGCGCAGTAGTCGAGTTTAACGAACAGTAAAAATTAGGCGGCGGCAAGCATCAACGCTTCGATCACCGAATCGACTGCCGCTTCCACCATCGCGCGGTCATCACCTTCGGCCATAACACGAATCACTGGCTCGGTGCCCGACGGACGGATGACCAGTCGTCCCTGGCCATTCAGCTTCTTTTCCGCCAGCGTAATCGCGGATTTTACTTTTGCATCATCGAGCGGCTTACCGGATTTATAGCGGACGTTTTTCAAAATCTGCGGCACAGCCTCAAAACGGTGACAGACTTCGGAAACCGGCCGGCCCGAATGCTGCACTACGGCCAGGACCTGCAACGCAGCGACTAAGCCATCGCCCGTATTGCAGTAATCCGAGAGAATAATATGGCCGGATTGCTCGCCGCCAACATTGCAGCCGAGCTCGCGCATTTTCATGAGCACGTGCCGATCCCCAACTTTGGTACGGATGAGTTTAAGATCGACCGAGTTCAAATGGCGTTCGAGCCCTAGATTCGACATCACCGTACCGACCACGGCAGGTTTCGCTAGACGGCCATCTTCCTTGAAGCTCTCCGCGACAAGCGCCAAAAGCTGGTCACCATCGACGAGATGGCCTTTTTCGTCGGCAATCACGACTCGATCGGCATCACCGTCGAGTGCAATCCCGATATCGGCTCTCATCTCACGCACCTTGGCGCAAAGTGCCTCGGGTGCGGTCGAACCGACGTCACGGTTGATATTAAAGCCATCCGGATCAACACCAATCGGAAAAACCTCCGCGCCCAATTCCCAAAACGCCTGTGGCGCGACGTGATAACTAGCGCCATTCGCGCAATCGACCACGATGCGTTTGCCTTCGAGCGACAGGTTGCGGTGGAGCGTGCGCTTCGCAAATTCTATATATCGATCCTGAGCACCGTCGATACGTTTGGCACGACCAAGATCACCGGGCTTTGCGAGCTGGCTCGAAAGATCGGCGCCGATTAGTTTTTCGATTTCGTCTTCGACTTCGTCTGAAAGCTTGAAACCATCGGGGCCGAATAATTTAATGCCATTGTCGTCGTATGGATTGTGCGAAGCGGAAATCATCACGCCGAGATCGCAGCGCATTGAGCGTGTCAGCATGGCGATCCCTGGCGTAGGGAGCGGACCCGTGAGCAATACGTCCATCCCGACTGCGGTGAAACCCGCGACTAGCGCGTTCTCGATCATATAGCCAGACAGCCGCGTATCCTTGCCAATGATTACCTGATGGCGATGTTCGGGACGGCGATCCGCGCGCGAAAAAACGAGGCCCGCGGCCATGCCGACCTTGAGGGCCAGCTCGGCCGTGATTTCGCCGTTCGCTCGCCCACGAATGCCATCGGTGCCGAAGTGTTTGCGCGCCATCTTCTCGCTTTAGCCTTTTTCGGTGTTCGGAGCGGCTTGATACTATGCCCAAGCTGGCGGCGAAAGGTTCAAGAAATGTGTTTAATCGTTACCACCACCTGATTCAGGTTAATGCTCGGCAAGGGAGCAATCGGCGCTCCGGTTGACCGCGATTCCCGCCAGCTGGCTTCTTCATGATGGCAGAAACAAAACGTTCCGCGTTTCGATTTCCGTGCCCCAGGTCGAATTCTTGCCGAGTTTGGCGATCGTCGGCAAAGCAGGCAGCCTCTCGCCATGCTGGATAACGAAAGCCTGGTAGCGAAAGTCATTGCAAATGGCCGCCGCATAAGCGCCGGGGTCTATATGCGTGCCGGATAACAGCTCAAGCAAAATAACCGGCCGGTCGCGCGCGATCGTTTTCCGCGCGCCATCGAGCACCTCCCGCTCGCTGCCTTCAACGTCGGCCTTGATGAAACGAACATCGCTCAAACCGAAACTGTCGATCGTTCGAATCTCAACATCGTAGGTTTTCATGTTGCGAAACTGGTTGTGTGTTTGCTTCAAATTCCCAGCGAAATGCAGAACTACACCTTCGTCGGATAGCGGAACATAAAAAGTCGCGCGTCCCGGTTTGTCGGACAGCGCCAATTCATGCACTTCGGCGCGGCCGCGCAACATCCAGCGCGCAAAACTTGCGTAATCCGGATTGGGTTCGAAAGCGAGGACACGATCGGCGATGCGAGACAGCGCATAGGCGAAAAATCCCTGGTTCGCGCCCGCATCGATCGCGGTGCCGCCTAGTGGAAACAAGTTTGCAAGTTGTGCGAGTTCAGGTTCGCCGGAACGAATTTCTTCACCGATGCGCCACCCGTAGAACATCGACGGCGGCAGCAACATCATCAGTTTTTCACGAAAGGGAAGCGCCATTGGCGCGAGTATTGCTTGATCAGCAGCTTCCGCGCAAAGATAAACGCCTCTGCCGCGACGAACGTCTCCGCTTATACCGCATGCAAATTAAACGAGACCCGGCTCTAATCCGCCAGCTTCCGGCCGCGGACGCGGCTTGCCGGACGGCGGCACAGCCGAGCCGCGCGGCACCGCCGGTTCACTCCCGCTCTCGCGCGAAGGTGGCTTGCCGACAAGCAGATCTTTGATCTCGTCGCCGCTGAGCGTTTCATATTCGATCAAACCCTTGGCGAGGATCTCGAGCTGCGCACGGTTCTCGGTGATAATTTTCTTCGCGAGCTGATACCCTTCTTCGACAAAGCGCTTGATCTCAGAATCGATCTTTTTAACTGTCTCCTCCGAGATGTTCTGCTGGCGCGAGACGGAATAGCCGAGAAAGACCTCTTCCTGATTTTCGCCGTAAGCCACTGTGCCGAGCTCAGGCGACAGGCCCCAACGCGTCACCATCATGCGCGCGAGCTTTGTCGCTTGCTCGATGTCCGACGATGCGCCAGACGTGACTTTTTCTGTGCCGAATACGAGTTCTTCCGCGACTCGACCGCCCATCATGATACCAAGACGAGAAGTCATCTGCTCGTAGGACATCGATAGTTTATCGCGTTCGGGCAACTGCATGACCATGCCAAGCGCACGACCACGCGGTATGATCGTCGCCTTATGCACGGGATCAGTCGCTGGAACATTCAGCGCTACAATCGCATGACCGCCCTCGTGATAGGCGGTCAGTAGCTTTTCTTCTTCGGTCATAACGAGAGAGCGGCGCTCGGAGCCCATCATGACCTTATCTTTGGCGTCCTCGAATTCGTGCTGCGTCACCATGCGCTTATTTCGGCGCGCGGCCATAAGGGCCGCTTCATTCACGAGGTTTGCAAGATCAGCGCCGGAAAATCCCGGCGTGCCGCGCGCAACAGTTTTCAAATTGACATCGGGCGCGACCGGGACCTTACGCACATGCACAGCTAGGATCTTCTCGCGGCCGATAACATCCGGGTTTGGTACGACGACCTGACGATCAAAGCGGCCGGGGCGCAGCAGCGCGGGATCGAGCACGTCGGGCCGATTGGTTGCTGCGATGAGGATGATGCCTTCATTCGCCTCGAAGCCGTCCATCTCGACGAGCAATTGATTCAGTGTCTGCTCGCGCTCGTCATTGCCACCGCCGAGTCCGGCGCCACGATGGCGACCGACCGCATCGATTTCGTCGATGAAGATGATGCAGGGCGCATTTTTCTTCGCCTGCTCGAACATATCGCGCACACGCGAGGCACCAACGCCGACGAACATTTCGACGAAATCAGAACCCGAGATCGTGAAAAACGGAACATTGGCCTCCCCGGCCACCGCGCGCGCAATCAGAGTCTTGCCGGTGCCGGGTGGGCCGACGAGCAGCACGCCACGCGGAATACGACCGCCGAGGCGTTGAAACTTTTGCGGATCGCGCAGGAATTCGACGATCTCTTCAAGATCAGATTTAGCTTCGTCAACACCCGCAACGTCTTCAAACGTAACGCGACCATGCGCTTCGGTCAGCAGCTTCGCACGGCTCTTACCAAATCCCATCGCCTTGCCGGCGCCACCCTGCATCTGACGGGAAAGGAAAACCCAGACCCCGATCAGTGCGAGGAAGGGCAGCCAGGAAACAAGGAGCGACACATACCAGGGCACATTATCGCCTTGGGCCCGCGCCGTGATCGAGACGCCTTTTCCATAGAGCCGTTGAACCAACGTCGGGTCGTTCGGGGCATACGTCTGAAAGGTCTTTCCGTCGTTCATGGTGCCGCTAATGTCATGACCCTGGATGACGACATCGCGCACGTGGCCCTGATCGACTTCGGCCAACAGCTGTGAAAACGTAATGTCATTGGAAATTGACCGCTGGCCTGGATTCTGGAACAGCGAGAACAGCGCGAGCAGCAACAAGACGATAATCACCCAGAGGGCGAAATTGCGCAGATTCGCGTTCATTTCCGGCCTTTCATGGGAACCTTCCCGTTGGGCATGTGGCTTGCGCTTACCCAAAGCGCCCGCAAATTTAGCTCGCAGACCGTTAAAATAGGCTCCGCATCCCCATGAAACAAGGGAAAGGGACCCCGAAATGGCGGTTTTATCAATTACCCTGAACGCCCCGTTTTGGATGTTCGCGACGCTTGTTTCGGCGTAAAGGCGCAGGCGTTACGTTGAGCCGAGCACAATCAAGGCTGACGAGGGCTCCCGCGAGCGTGCGATTGAGGGGACTGCCGGCGGCCCAGGATTCTACCAGTGCCTCATGCAGCGTTTCGAGCTTACCGAGTTCGACCGGCCCCTCGTGACCTAAGCGGCCAATGGCCCGTCCCAGCAGGCGGAGACTGATTTCGGCCGGCAGAGCGAACAGCATGCGGGCGTCATACTCGACCGAGCGTGCGGTGGAGGCTCGTGTGACGCGCACCGTTTCCTCGCTCACCACTGCTTCGATCGCGGCGTGGGCGCGCGCAAGGCGCTCTGCGAGCAGAGAAAGACGTGATGCGTCGATTCCTTCTTTGGCCAGCTCGGGCGCGAGTTGCCGCAACCGCGGGCGCAAAAAACGCGAGTCACGATTGGTCGGATCATCAGCAAACGGAACTCGCGCTTCGCGCAAGGTCGCGATCAGCCGCGCCTTGGAAACTCTGATCAAAGGGCGCAAAAGCGCGATCCCGTCCCGCTCTGTTTTCACGCGCATGCCCGCGAGGCCCCCTAGACCCGAACCACGCGCGATTCGATGCAAGATGGTTTCCGCCTGATCGTCGAGAGTGTGCGCGGTAACGATCGCCGCGGCATCAAGTTTGCGGGCCAGGTTGAGCAGCAATCCATAACGCGCGTTTCGCGCAGCTTCCTGGATACCCGTTTTGGGTTTCTGGCTGGACCAGGCAAGAACGTAATGTGGGATCTTCAGTTTCCTCGCGAGTTTCGCAACCGCCGCCGCTTCCTGTTTTGATTCCTTGCGAAGCCGATGATCCACCGTTGCCGCGATCAACTGGGGGGCAGTTTTGTTCGCGTCCTTCCAACGCGCCGCCAACCACAATAACGCCGTCGAATCCGGTCCCCCGGATACGGCGAGCAAAACACGGCGGTAATTGCTGAAATTTCGAAAAAAACTGGGAAGCTCGCTGTCGGCGATTGGCTCGCCGCGCGCGTCAGCAACGGACACGCTTTTGTTCCGCGGCCACCGTCGCCTTCACCTGCGCGGATGCTTTCGGATATTTCGTCAACACTGCGCCAAACGAAGCGCAGGCGGCATCCTGCTTGCCGATCGCAGCGAGCGACTGCCCGAGCCTGAGCAAAGCCTCAGGTGCCTTCAAGCTGTTTGGATATTTGTTGTAGACATCGAGGAAAGTTTCGGCCGCATCGTTATATAGCTGACGCTGGAACTGGCTCTCGCCGAGCCAATAATGTGCATCTGGCACGAGTCGGTCGCCCTCGTGATTTTGCAAGAACACGCGGAAGGCTTCGTCCGCCAGCGCGTAGTCGCGGCGAAGAATATAGCCATAGGCCAGGTCGTATTCGTCTTTCGCGCTACCCGACGGCGGAAGCACCGCTTGCTGTTGCCCAGGGACACGGTTGCTCGCGCCCGGCGGCGGTCCGAGATTCGGATCATTCGGAGTGCCATTCGCGAGCGCACCCATGTCGAGCGGCTGGCCCGGCCGGCCCAATACACGCGGCGCGCCCGGTGCATTCGGTTGCGCACTCGGATCGAAAGCGTCTCCGCGACGGCCTGGCTGATTAGTGGGCTGCTGACTTACGGGCGGCAAATTCATTTGCGGCTGCACGCTCGGCGGCTCGTTGATCGAGCCTTGCGTCAGGCCAGGGCCCGGCGTCATTACTTGCGGACGCGGGCCGGTAGCCGACGCACCGCCTTGTATGGCGCGCAGTTGCTGTTCGATCTGCTGGTTTTTGTACTGTAGTTCCTCGATTGTACCCGTCATCTGCCGCATCTGATTTTCCATGCGCTCGATGCGCACCGAAAGATCGGCAGCATCGTCCTGCGGACGACGGTCGTCGGAGCGACCAAAAAGCTGCGCTTGCGCGCTCGTTGTGGACAATAGCGCGGAAAAAGCGATCGCGAAAAAGCCGGCAGCCGCGATTTTCATGGGATTCATTCTAAACAAGTTTGCGAGCATCAATTTGCTCGCTTGGAATGCTGGCAGACAATTATTTAACATACTGCTCCGACTGCGTCCAAAATGCGGCTGCCTAAACGAAAACCCGCGCCAAGTTGCGCGGACGCCGGCATTCCTCAATTTATCGCAAAATGAATCTAGACCCCGCCGGCATTCAATACCGTGACGGCGCGGCGATTTTGCGACCAGCAGGAGATGTCGTTACAGACTGCGACCGGTCGTTCCTTGCCATAAGAAATCGTTCGCATGCGCGAGGCGTCGACGCCGCGGGCAACTAGATAATCGCGAGTCGCCTGCGCACGGCGGGCGCCGAGCGCGATGTTATATTCGCGCGTGCCGCGCTCGTCCGCATGGCCTTCGATGGTAAACGCATAGCGATTGTATTGGCTCAGCCACTGCGCCTGCTTGTCAAGCGTCGTTCGCGCTTGCGGTGTCAATTCTGAAGAGTCACTTTCGAAGAACACGCGGTCGCCGACATTGACGACAAAGTCCTGCGTGCTTCCGGGTGTCGAGGCAGAAGCATTTGGATCGCTCGGATTTGGATTATTCGCGCAAGCGGCAACAAACATCGCCGATCCGAGCAATACGACAAAGCGCAGGTCGCGAAGGAACCGCATCGTCTTTATCATGGCGGTGGCTCCCTTTATCCCCTTACGAAACTCCCGCCGATCTAATCGCGCGAGGGTTAATCGAATATTCCATCAACCTTGATGAACCCTTTGCAAAACACCGAAAATCATAGCTTTCGTCTTCGGCTCTCCCGGAAAGCGACGAGCATGGTTAACAAAGGGTGAATGGGAACTTTGTTCCCGCGAGGGCAATACCAAGGCTCCGCGTGAATCCGGCCTCAGGAGAGCAGCGGCGACCAAGCGGGGTCCGAAGCGTAGGCCGGCGTCGGCACCCGCTGCTCGTTGTAGCCGGTGAGATCCACCGTAAAGAGTTGCGGACCGGCGTTACCGCCCGGATCGCGGAAGAACATGATCACGCGGCCGTTCGGCGCCCAGGTCGGGCCTTCATTATGATAGCCCTCGGTGAGAATCCGCTCGCCGGATCCGTCGATCCGCATAACACCGATGGCGAAACTGCCGGCGCTTCGCTTGGTAAACGCGATCATATCGCCGCGCGGCGACCAGACGGGCGTCGAATAGGAGCCTTGTCCGAATGACAGCCGGCGCTGGCCGGAGCCGTCGGCATTCATCATGTAAATCTGCTGGCTGTTGCCGCGATCCGATTCGAATACGATCGCGCGCCCATCGGGGGAATAAGACGGCGAGGTATCGATGGCCGCAACATCAGTGAGTCGCGTCGTCCGTCGCGATTGCAGGTCCATCACGAAGATGTTCGAGTTGCCTTCCTTCTGTAAACTCATCACGACTCTCTTACCGTCGGGCGAGAAGCGCGGGCTAAACGTCATGCCAGGGAAATCACCGATCACCTCGCGCTGCCCGGTTTCGACATTCATCAAGAGGACGCGCGGATCACCGCGCCCATAGGACATATAGGTGACTTCCTGGCTGGTCGGATTAAAACGCGGAGTAAGCACGAGGTCGTCGCCTTTGGTCAGATAACGGACGTTCGCGCCATCTTGATCCATGATCGCAAGCCGTTTGATCCGGCGTTCCCTCGGTCCGGTTTCATCGATGAATACAATCTTGGTATCAAAGTAGCCTTTGTCGCCCGTGATACGCTCGTAGATCGCATCCGAAATGATATGCGCCGCGCGGCGGATTTGATCCGGCTGCGTGAAATATTGTTGGCCGTAAAGTTGGCTGCCCGCAAAAATATCCCATAGCCTGACTTCTGTCTTGAATCGTCCGTCAGGCTCGCGACTCACACGGCCAGCGACCAGCGCCTGAGCATTGATGACACGCCAATCCTGAAAACGCGGCGATGTATCGATCGTCTGAAGGTGTTCGATGAAAGAGACCGGATCGAGGGGTTGAAACAGACCGGAGCGGCGCAAATTGTTTGTAATCACCGAAGCGACCAATCTTCCGATATCCGATCCTTCCGCCTGCCGCCCGATGAAATCCGGAATTGCGATAGGGATCGGCTGCACCGTGCCCTGCGTTATGTCGAGCTTGAGCACGGCACGCGCCGTATTTGGCCTAATCAACGCGGCAGCCGCCGCCCCGCCCGCAGTTAAAAGCATCATGCGTCGGGACAGCATGGTTCCGTGCTTGTAAGGAATGATGAGCTTCGCCATGGGCGCAATCTGATCCTATTCAGCCGCCGACCATATCGCGCGGGTCGAATGTGATTTCGATGTCTTTCCAAAGATCATATTTATCCGGAGACAGCATTGTGTAGGGCTGTCCCATGAAAACCGCGCGCATTGCATTCTCACGCGCGACCAGGAACAAAGGGCTATTCCCGCTAGTCAAGACGCGGGGCGGCGAGGCCAAAGTACCATCGCGATTCAATTGAAGCCGAACGGACACGATCAGTTCCTGCGGATTTTTCGCACCAGCCGGTGGATTCCATAGCTGCATCAGTTTCCGGCGCAACGCATCGACTTCGCTCATCGAAACCTGTTCGGCCGCACCCCTCGGGACACCTAACGAAGTTGGCATGGGCGTTTTCATGTCCAAAGTCTGTTGACGCTGCGGCTCGCGGCGATCGAGCAGCGCCGCGATCTGATTTGGATCGAAATCATGCTTGGTCGGCGCGGCCTTCATTTGATTAGGAGAAGCCTGTTTTGACGCTTCCTTCTTCGGAGGTTCTGGCTTCTTCGGCGGCTCCGGCTTTTTCAGCGCTTCTTTCGGTTCGGGTTTTGGTTCTGGTTTTGAATCGGGCTTAGCCTCGGCCTGCTTTGGCTCGGCTGGCGTTGGCGGAGGTGGAGGCGCGGCTTTGATCTCGGGCTGCTTTGTCACCTTCTCGACGAGATCTTTGATTTCCTTCGGATCACCCTCTTTCTCCACAACCTTCTGAGTCTCCTTAGCCGGCGCTTTCGGCGTGCCCACTTTATTTTTCGTGCTGTCAGAGATTGGCACGATTTCGATCGGCATTGATTCGACCGGCTTGAACTCGAGCGGCTTCGGCGTGAACGTCAACAGCCCCCAGCCGAGAATGACGGCGTGGGCGATAGCAGAGACTGCAAGTCCGGGACGGACTTCCATCTAATTTCCTTCGATCTCTGTCAGCAATGCCACACGACGATAACCTGCCTGTGAAAGACGGCCCATGACTCTCATGACCGCGCCGTAATCGACCTTCTTGTCGCCGCGCACATAAATACGTTCATCAAAACCGTTTTTTGCAATTGCCTGAAGTTTTGGGACCAATTCCTCGATCTTAATTTCGGTGTTCTGTAAATAAACCTGGCCCTTGTCATTGATCGAAAGCGTGAGCGGCTCGCGATCCTGATCCAGAGCCTTGGCCTGTGTCTGCGGCAAATCGATCGGCACACCTGCGGTTAACAGCGGCGCTGCCACCATGAAAATAATAAGAAGCACTAGCATCACGTCAACCATCGGCGTGACGTTGATCTCGCTCATCACGTGGGTGGAACGGTGCCGGCTGCGGCGACTTTTCCACGCACCTTTGCCTGCTGCGTTTGCGGCCATCTCTCTAGCTCCGCTCGTCAACCTGGCGCGACAGGATCGCCGAAAATTCGTCAGCGAATCCCTCCAACCGCTGGGCGAGGCGGCTCACTTCACTGGAGAACTTATTATAAAAAATGGTCGCCGGTATGGCGGCGACAAGCCCCAATGCCGTGGCAAAAAGCGCTTCCGCGATACCAGGCGCCACCACCGCAAGGCTGGTGTTTTTCGAGGCCGCGATCGACTGAAAGCTCGTCATGATGCCCCAAACGGTGCCGAAGAGACCCACGAACGGACCGGCCGAGCCGACGGTGGCGAGCACGAGCAGCCTACGTTCCAGCCGTTCGACCTCGCGTGCAATCGTCACGTCCATCACTTTTTCGACGCGCTCGGTGAGACCGGTGAGTGTTTTTGCCCCGCCCTCGTAAGTTCGCTTCCACTCGCGCATGGCGGCAACGAAAAGCGCGGCAATCGAATAATTGGGGCGGGAGGAGAGCGATTGATAAAGCTCTTCGAGATTCTGACCCGACCAAAATATCTGCTCAAAGCGATCGATGGCACGACGCGTGCGTGTGTAAAGAATCGTCTTATCGACAACGATGGCCCACACCCAGACCGACGCGATCACCAACCCGATCATCACCGTCTTCACGACGAAATGCGCCTGTATGAACAGCGCCCACAGCGAAACGTCAGTGGAGGGCATCACCGGTGCGATGTCAGAAGGATTCATTCAACAATATCCTTGGATATCCGGCACCGGACGATCCGGCATGCCGCGTGAAAATTTAAAATATGGATTGGGCGTCGTATGCCCTGGGAAATGACCTGGCGCTTCAGCTAAGCTCAATGTTGCCGCCTACCCCTATCGGTTCAATTCGGCACGGAATCTGTCCAAACTTGGGCGTCCAGGTTGTCCCGGGGCTAAAAGAGCGCGTCATATCCTTAATGTCCAGCTAGCGTTCTAGATTGCGCTCGGCATCGGCTCCCATAGCCTTGCGTAATGCCTCGGGGATACGGCGGGGCTTGCCCTCCGAGACAAAAGCAACCCGCACATGGGCTTCGACCATCACCTCGGTGCCACGCATCACCTTTTGATGGAGGATAATGGACGCGCCAGATACCTCCTTTGAAAGGGTACGCACTTCGAGCAAGTCGTCCATATAAGCGGGTTTCAAATAATCGAGCTTCATCGAACGAACAACGAAGGCAAAGCTCGGCGCTTCTTTTTCTGTCTGCTCGAACAGTGCACGATGATCCGCACCGATCAGCCGGAGATAGTTCGTGCGGCCGCGTTCCATAAAGCGGAGATAGTTCGCGTGATAGACAATACCGGTGAAATCCGTGTCCTCGTAATAGACGCGCACTTGCATCAGATGGCCACCTTCGATCAGGCGGCCAGAAAGTTCGGTCGAAGTATCCTGCCCTGGTTTTACTTTTTTCACGCGTCATCACTCTGATCGAACAACGGCATCTGCATCGTGTCGCGAGCGGGCTCCCTGAGATGGAGGTGCTTGAACGCGTGCGAGGTCAGCATGCGGCCGCGTGGCGTACGCTGCACGAAGCCCCGCTGAATGAGGAACGGCTCAATGATGTCCTCGATCGCGTCGCGTGGCTCGGAGAGTGCAGCGGACATCGTCTCGACCCCAACAGGGCCGCCGCCATAGTTTGTCGCGATCATCATCAGGTAACGCCGGTCCATTGCGTCGAGACCTGCGGCGTCGACCTCCAGATGGCCGAGAGCGCGATCAGCGGCGCTGCGCTCAATAGATTTCGCGCCTTCCACGAGCGCAAAATCACGCACCCGCTTAAGCAGGCGTCCCGCGATGCGCGGCGTGCCGCGTGCGCGCCGTGCGATCTCCTGCGCACCATCAGCACTAATGGATAAATTAAGCACGCGCGCGCCGCGCTTCACGATAGTTTCCAGTTCGTGAACTTCGTAGAAACCGAGGCGGATGGGGATACCGAAGCGGTCGCGCAGCGGCGTCGTAAGTAGCCCCGAGCGCGTCGTCGCGCCAATTAGTGTGAAACGCGAGAGATCGATTTTCACCGAACGCGCGGCCGGCCCTTCGCCTATGATGAGGTCGAGTTGATAATCCTCCATTGCGGGATAAAGAATTTCCTCGATCGCCGGATTGAGCCGGTGAATTTCGTCGATGAAGAGTACATCGCGGTCCTCGAGATTGGTGAGGAGCGCCGCGAGATCACCCGCTTTCACGATGACGGGGCCAGAGGTGGCGCGAAAATTAACGCCCAATTCACGCGCAACAATCTGCGCGAGGGTAGTCTTGCCAAGTCCCGGCGGCCCAACCAGCAATACATGATCGAGCGCTTCCTTGCGCGTACGCGCGGCTTCTATAAAGACCTTCAAATTTGAGCAGGCTTTTTCCTGGCCGATGAATTCGGAAAGCCGCTGTGGACGCAACGATGCCTCCGCTTGATCTTCTTCGCGGCGTTCGGGCGAAATAACGCTGCGGCTCATCGCGCCAATTCCTTCAGCCCATGCCGGATGAGCGTTTCAGTTGTCGCCTGATCACCCGTCGAGCGAACGGCAGCGGCAATCGCCACGCTGGCCTGAATTTCACCATAGCCAAGATTAACAAGAGCTGAGACCGCCTCACTCACCGGCTGCGCAGCGCGGCGCTCCGCGAGATCGCCTTGAAACTTCACCATCGCCGGATCCACGTTCGCAAAAGCAGGTGCTTTATCCTTCAATTCTGTGACAAGCCGCTGCGCGAGCTTCGGCCCGACGCCCGGCGCACGCGCAACTTGCGCCCTATCGCCGAGCGCGATCGCATTCGCGAGTTCGGAAACCTTCATGCTCCCAAGCACGGCAAGTGCGACTTTCGCGCCGACGCCTTGTACGCCGGTCAAAATGCGAAACCATTCCCGTTCGAGATCAGTGGCGAAGCCATAAAGCCGGATCTGGTCCTCGCGCACCCAGGTCTCGATCGAAATCGTCGCAGCATCCCCCGGCGCCGGTAGCGATCGCAGTGTGCGCACCGAACAATGCACGAGATAGCCAACGCCATGGACGTCAAGGATGACGCTGTCCTCGCCGTAAGAATCGATCACACCACGCAGCTTGCCGATCATCTTTCGCTCTTTTTGAAATGACATACAGCAGAGCGACAAAACGCAACAGGGTTAGAATAGCTAAGGCCGACTTTCGTGTCATTGGTGCATAAAGTGTAGATCATAACATGCGCCTCACTAAAGTCGGTTACGTACACAATCGATCGTAAAAATCAGCGCAAGCGAATCTCCATAACTTTGATCACCCGAGCTGACCTCTTCATTGCTGTACCACTGCTCATGAGCTGATTGCCCCATAACTTCGAGCAAACGATCTGGGATTTTAAAGTTCCAAAGCCACTCATGCATTTCGTTGAGCCCTCAGGATCACGCTCGTGCGATGATGCGCATGCGTGATCGCAATCGCGAGCGCATCGGCGGCATCTTCTGTTTCAGGCATAGCCTTCGGTAGCAAGACGCACACCATTTTATGAATCTGCCTCTTCTCCGCATGGCCGGCGCCGACGATAGATTTCTTCACGAGATTGGGCGCGTATTCAGCAACCGGCAGTCCCGCCTTAGCAGGAACAAGAAGCGCGATGCCGCGCGCCTGTCCGAGTTTCAAGGTCGCCGATGCGTCTTTGTTCACGAAGGTCTGCTCGACCGCAGCTTCCTTCGGACGGAATTTCGCAATAATCCTCTCAATCCCCGAGTAAATAACGACCAGTCGCCCAGCGACCGCGGCCCTATCGTCGGTTTCAATCGATCCGCACGCAACATGGACGAGGCGGTTAGCGGTACATTCGATGACCCCCCAACCGGTGCGCCGGAGGCCCGGGTCGAGTCCGAGAATGCGAATGCACTCACTCATGCTATTCCGTTTCGCGAATCGCCCACCAAGCAGTCCCGAATTTACGCCCCGAATCGCCCCGAATGATAGACCTTCCCGACAGCGGCACATTCGCCGCCACCCTCGCCGATAAACGATTTATCCTGGCTGCCATGATCTCCGCGCTCGCCGGCGCGGCGCGCGGCTTTTCCGGCTTCGGTTCGGCCCTTATTTATATTCCGCTGATCAGTGCCATTTATGATCCAAAAATCGCGGCCGCAACACTGCTTCTCATCGACACGGCGAGCGGCGTGCCGTTCGGCATTCATGCTTTCCCGCGCTGCGACTGGCGCGACGTGCTGCCCCTCACGTTTGCCTCGATCATTATGGTCCCCCTCGGCACCCTGCTGTTGTTGGCCGTCGACCCTGTAGTCCTACGCTGGTTTATCGGCTTCTTCGTGCTGTCTGTCGTGCCCGTTCTTGCAAGCGGATGGCGCTACCACGGCAAACCGAAACTACCGATCGGCCTTGGAGTCGGCGCGCTAGCCGGAATCACAAACGGCGCGGTGCAGATCGCGGGGCCGCCGGTGATTCTTTACTGGCTTGGAGGCGCGATCAAAGCTACGACCGCGCGGGCGAATATGATCGTATTTTTCGCCGTGCTCGGTAGCGCCGCTTGCGTCAGCTATTTTTTCGAGGGTTTGTTCACCGGGGAACCGCTGGCGCTGGCGCTGCTGCTCGGGATTCCCTACACGGTCTTGTTCATGGCTGGTGCGCTTTCGTTTCACCGTGCATCCGAAATCGTTTACCGGCGTATCGCTTACGCGATTATTTTGATTTCCGCGTTCGCGAGCCTACCGGTGTTTGACCAATTTTTTCATTAGCAGCCAGGATTCCGCTCGCAAGCAAAACGCCCAGACTTGTCATCACAACACCGATGATGGCAGCGGTATCCGGCCATTCGCCTAGAACGGGGACGGCAAGCAACGTTGCGACCACGGGCACAAGGGCAACGAACGCGGCGCCCCTAGAAGCACCAAGCCGATTGATGCCAACGTTGAACGCGACAAGAGCGATGATGCCCGAAAACAACCCCTGCAAAATCGCCTGAAAAACGATGTCATGCAGACGTCCAGCGCGAATGGATTCGATCACAGGCGACACTCCGAAGGGTAGGATCATCAGGAGCGACCAGAATGCGACGAGACCCGTCGCCTCTATCGGCGTCAGGCCGCTGCGGCGGAACCCGAGCGTGTATCCGGCATAATTCAGCGCGGCCAACAGCAGCAATAAATGGCCAAACGAAGTATGCGCGTCGGCGGTCAGCAGGCTGCGGCCCGCGATAGCAAACACACCTGTCGCGCAAAACGCGAAGCCGAGCACCCGCTGCCAGCCGATCCGTTCCTTGAAAAAAAGAACCGAGATCAGCGCGACTAGCAACGGCATGGTGCCTGGAACGAGTGCCGCGAAATCTGCCGAGGAGGCGTATATCATGCCCGTTGCAGTGAGCAGCACGAATGGTGTTCCCGCTCCGATGATGCAGACTATTAGCGGAACGATTTTCCCGCGGGCGAAAATGCCCGCCCGGCAGATCGCAGGCGCAAGCAAAATTGTTGGCGCGATCATGCGCAGCAACGCGATTTCGGACGGAGCGAGCGAATGCGTCACCGCCTGACGCGTCAGCACGATCCAGGCACCCCAGATGAGGACCGTCGCCAGTAGCGCCAGATAGCCGATGGTATGCGAACGTCGCTCTGAATCCACGCCCTTACGCGCTCAGCCTTTGTATCAGCGCGTCGGAAATCTCGAAATTGGCGTAAACGTTCTGCACGTCGTCATTATCTTCGAGCAATTCGATCAATTTCAGGATTTTCTCGCCCGTTTCATCGTCGACCGCCACGAAATTCTGCGGTCGCCAAACGAGGCCAGATTTTTTCGGCTCGCCGAACTTCGCTTCCAGCACACGGGCAACGCCATGCAGCGCATCGGCACTGGTGATGATCTCGTGGCCCGACGCGGAAGAAGAGACGTCGTCGGCGCCCGCCTCAATCGCAGCGTCCAGCATTGCGTCGGCTGAGGCTCGATCCACATCGTATTGCACAAGGCCAACATGATTAAACATGAAGGACACTGCGCCCGTTTCGGCGAGACTGCCCCCATGCTTCGTGAAATTTGAGCGCACTTCGGAGGCGGTACGGTTGCGATTATCGGTCAGCGCTTCGACGATGAGCGCAACGCCGCCCGGTGCGTAGCCTTCGTATCGGATCTGTTCGTAGTTCTCACCTTCGCCCCCTTGCGATTTCTTGATCGCGCGCTCGATATTATCTTTCGGCATGTTTTCGGCGCGGGCGGCGAGCACAGCGGCGCGCAGTCTGGGATTCATAGCAGGATCTGGCAATCCCATCTTCGCCGAAACCGTGATTTCGCGAGCGAGCTTACCAAACAGTTTCGCGCGGGCCGCATCGGCACGGCCCTTCTTGTGCATAATATTCTTGAATTGCGAATGGCCGGCCATGACATCTCCGTGCACGGAACCGCAGCGTTATAGGTCGGCGCTCGCAGCTACTGCAACCCATCGGGCAGTTTGAAACCGATTTATTCGCGAGGAAGAACCCTTCAGCGAGCAGGATCGACCGGTGAATGTGATATCAGGCCGTTCATTTTCTCGAGGGCCACTGCATCATCGCCTAAGCATGATGGATTAAGGCCGAGACAGGCCCGACTACGATAAAAATAAAGAGCAATTGAACCATTTAAAAATCTAATCCCAGAAATACGACTGCGTCTGCTCAAGACAGCCGCCCAGCCTTATGGGCGAAATTCTTTTCGCATGTCCGGAATTCTTGTCGGTCTCTACTACGACACCGGAAAGCGTCCCCTCTCCATTCGCTGCTTCGAAGCGGCCCGAAGGAATTTTCGTGAGGAAACGCCGTATCGGCTCTTCCTTGCTCATGCCGAGCACACTGTCGTAATCGCCACACATGCCGATATCGCTGACAAAAGCAGTGCCACCGCTCAGCACGCGATGATCCGAGGTCGGTGCATGCGTGTGCGTGCCCACGACGAGCGAAAGCCGGCCATCAAAGTGATGCGCGAAGGCTTGCTTCTCGCTCGTGGCCTCCGCGTGAAAGTCGCACACGGCAACATCGCAGCCCTCGCCCAGCGGACAGGCAGAAAGCTCGCGCTCCACCGCAGCAAACGGATCGTCGAGCTGATCCATAAACACGCGCCCGAGCGCGTTGATGACGAGGACACGCTCGCCGTTCTTCGCTTCTAGCAATGAGGCGCCGCGACCCGGCGTTCCCTTCGGATAATTCAGCGGGCGGATCAGCTTCGGCGCACGTTCGATGAAAACGAGCGCCTCGCGCTGATCCCAAGAATGGTTGCCGAGCGTGATCGCACCGGCACCAGCATCGATAAGCTCTTGGTAGATCGCCTCTGTAATACCGAAGCCACCGGCGGCGTTCTCACCGTTGATCGCGACAAAATCGAGTTTCCAATCTTCAATCAGCTTCGGCAAACGCGATATCACCACTTCGCGGCCGGGACGCCCCACTACATCACCAAGAAAGAGAAAGCGCATCAGACTTGCTCCGCCGGACCGAAGCAAAGCCCCGCTTCCGTCAGCACAAAATCGAGTCTTTGATCGTGCGCCTCGACGGGAATGTGTTCGACCTCTTGCACCGCGAAGCCGATGCCAATCGCGATGATTTTCTTTTGCGCGCGAAGATGCTGGAGCGTCATGTCATAATAACCAGCACCATAACCCACACGGTGGCCAGCGCAATCAAAAGCCGCAAGAGGTACGAGCAATATATCAGGTGCGACTTCCGGCGCGTCGAGAGATGGTTCGCGAATGCCCCATACCCCGCCGACAAGCGGCTCGCCGAAATTCCAGGCGCGCATGGAAAGCGGCTTTCCCCGTCCCATGATTTTGGGCAACGCAATCCGGGCGCCACGTTTCACGAGTTCCCTCATCAATGGAAACGGATTGAATTCGGTCTTAATTGGCGAAAATCCAGAAACGATCGCGTCCCGAAGGACGCCGACGGGGAATGGCAATGACGCGAGCTTGCGCGCAGCCCGCACACGATCATCAGGCGAAAGTAAATCGCGTCGCGCGAGCGCAGCTTCGCGCAGTTCGCGTTTCTTATCGGCAATAGTAATCGCGTCGGCAACCATCGTGTCTATGAGCAATAAAACTCCCGGCGCGGAGCCACGATTGGCCGTTGGCGACAGCGATCCCGAGAAACCTACGAAGTAGGTGGGCGCCGTTTGACCGAGCCCAGAGGCAAGGTCAGGGACAGCTCCCTTTGAGATCGATAAGGCCCCGGGAAATTGGTCTCCTGACGAACCGCGCAGCTCCGCACAAACAATCTAGGCCGCTTGCCTGCACCCTACTAGTCCCGCTCAATCTTACACGGATTTTTCGCTGCCATTCAGTGCTTGAGCGAGACGCTCGATCCGTTCCGCCGCCCTGTCCAAGCTGTGAGCAGCTGAACGCTCCGCTGCATCAAGCCGCTCGTTTGCCACGAGACGCGCTTCCTTGAAACCTTCGATTTCTTGTTCCAATCCTCGGATACGGCGGCGCAATTCGGAAACTTCGTCGGCAATCATAATAGCAGCCATCACCGTAAGCCGTGTATCGCCGATCTCGCCAAACGCTTCGCGCAACTGCCCAAGCCTCGAATCAAGATCTCGGGCGAGCTGCATCAAATGATTTTCCTGCCCGTCGTCGCAGGCCATTCGGTAGGTACGTCCGCCGATCGTCACACTGACTTGCGCCATGAGTCCCTTCAGCGATCCTGCGCAGCGAGCACAGAGCGGATAGTGTCGGCGGCATGCTCAAGCCGGCGGGAAACTTCGCGGTTGGCTGCCTCAAGATCGGTCGAGCGAGCACGCATGCGATCAAGGTCTGAGGCAAGCCGCGAGCGATCGCTGCCGAAAGCCTTCAGCTGCGTCTCCAGATCCTCGCGCCGCCGGATGTCGATGGCGCTACGGTCCACCGCCGCCTCTAGCGCATCGATCGCGGCGTCGAGACGCCGAATGGCCGCATCCATCGCACTCACGTCGAGTCGCTCCTGCCCGGCGACAGTAAAGGTCTACGGCGGTGAGGCGTCAACTTGCAGCGCGAAGTTATGACCAGCGGATCGGCGTCTTCCACGCCTTTTCACCCGCAAAAAACGGCTCAATCATTGACTCCGGGGCCTTGCGTGTTATCTGTCCGCCGCTTCCAGGAAGAGAGAGAAAGAGTGATAACGCGCGCGAACCACGACCGCATGGCCAACGCCATTCGCGCACTCTCCATGGATGCGGTTGAGGCGGCAAAATCTGGCCATCCGGGCTTGCCGATGGGCGCGGCCGATATCGTGACCGTGCTGTTCACAAAATTCCTGAAATTCGACCCCGCCGATCCGAAATGGCCGGATCGCGATCGTTTCGTGCTCTCTGCTGGCCATGGTTCTATGCTGCTTTATTCTTTGCTCTATCTCCTCGGTTACAAGGAGATGACGCTCGATGAGATCAAGAATTTCCGTCAACTCAAGTCGAAAACGCCGGGACATCCCGAGTACGGCATTACGGAAGGCGTCGAGACCACAACCGGACCGTTGGGCCAAGGTCTTGGTAATGCCGTCGGCATGGCCTTGGCCGAAAGAGTTTTAGCGGCGGAATTCGGCGCCAATATCGTCGATCACTTTACTTATGTTCTCGCCTCCGACGGCGATCTGATGGAAGGCATCAGCCAGGAAGTGATTTCGCTCGCGGGCCACTTGAAGCTTTCGAGGCTGATTGTGCTGTTTGACGATAACAACATCACCATTGACGGAGAATTGTCGCTTTCGGATTCGACTGATCAGGTCCGGCGCTTTGAGGCATCGGGCTGGAATGCTAGCAGGATCGATGGGCATGATCCCGATGCAATCGCGAAGGCGATCGCGGTCGCACAAAAATCCGACAAGCCAACGATGATCGCGTGCCGCACCACGATCGGCTTTGGCGCGCCGAAAAAGGCCGGTACCAACGATGCTCATGGCGCGCCGCTTGGCGTTGAAGAAATCAAGGGAGCGCGTGAGAAACTCGGCTGGAATTATCCGCCATTTGAAATTCCGGCGGACCTGCTTGCGGAATGGCGCAAAGCGGGCACGCGCTCGCAAGACGCACACAAACAATGGAAAGAACGCATCAATGCACTTCCCGGCGAAAAACGCGACGAGCTTGAGCGGCGTTTGGCTGGAAAGCTATCTCCTGCTGTCAGCGTGGCAGTGCGTATGGTCAAAGAACGAGCCGCGAAGATTCCGAAGGAAATCGCCACCCGCAAAGCCTCCGAAGAGGTGCTCAGTGCCTTGATCGAGAAAACGCCGGAGATGATTGGCGGCTCGGCCGATCTGACTGGATCGAATAACACCAAGACAAAGGATATGCCGGTGATTTCTCCCGGAAGCTTCAAGGGTCAATTCCTGCATTGGGGTATCCGCGAACACGGCATGGCCGCGGCCATGAATGGCATGGCCTTGCACGGTGGTGTCATTCCCTTTTCCGGCACTTTTCTCGTCTTTTCCGATTATTGCCGTCCCTCGATCCGCCTCGCCGCATTAATGGAACAACGCGTCATTCATGTCATGACGCATGACTCGATCGGTCTGGGCGAAGACGGCCCAACGCATCAGCCGGTCGAACATCTCGCAGCGCTCCGCGCAATTCCAAATCTTCACGTCTTCCGCCCGGCAGATCTCACGGAGACGGCGGAGTGCTGGCAACTTGCGCTCGAGAATAAAGAAAGCCCGAGCGTACTCGCACTGACACGCCAGAACTTACCGGCGCTGCGCACGACTTTCGAAGAAAAGAATCTCTGTGCGCGCGGCGCCTATGAACTCGCGCCCGCGAAGGGCAAGGCGCAGGTCTCGCTCTTTGCCTCCGGCTCTGAAGTCTCTCTCTGCGTTGCGGCAAAGACCGAGCTCGACAAACAAGGCGTGCCGACACGAGTGATTTCCGTACCCTGCCTAGGCCTGTTCCTGGCACAGGACGCAGAATTTCGCGCCGCGATCGTAGGCAACGCCCCGATCAAGATCGGCGTCGAAGCGGCGATTCGGCTCGGATGGGACCCAGTCATCGGTACCAGCGGCACCTTTATCGGAATGACGGGATTTGGCGCATCCGCCCCCTATAAGGAGCTTTACCGTCATTTCGGAATTACTACTGAAGCGATTGTCGCTGCAGCCTTCTCTGCGCTAGGAGACAAGCGCGAAATGCCGCGCAAGGAGAGAGCATGACGGTTCGTGTTGCCATTAACGGGTTCGGACGCATCGGGCGCAATATTTTACGCGCAATTATCGAGTCCGGCCGCAAGGATATTGAAGTAGTCGCGATCAATGACCTCGCGCCAGTGGAAACCAGTGCACATCTCCTCCGCTTTGATTCCGTGCACGGGCGGTTTCCGCATGAGGTGAAGACCAGCACGGACACGATTGATGTCGGCCGCGGCCCCATCAGGGTTACTGCAATCAAGGATCCGGCAAACTTGCCGCACAAAGATTTGAAAGTCGATATTGCGCTTGAATGCACCGGTATCTTCACCGCGAAAGATAAAGCCTCGACGCATCTCACTGCCGGCGCAAAACGCGTGCTCGTCTCTGCACCCGCCGATGGCGCCGATATCACCATTGTCTATGGCGTCAATCACGACAAGCTGATGAAGGTCCACAAAGTTGTCTCGAATGCATCTTGCACGACAAACTGTCTCGCGCCCGTCGCCAAGGTTTTGAACGATGCGATCGGAATCGAAAAGGGATTCATGACGACCGTGCATGCCTACACGAACGATCAGCCATCGCTCGATCAAGTGCACAAAGATTTATATCGCGCACGTGCGGCTGCGCTTTCCATGATCCCGACGTCAACCGGCGCTGCGAAAGCGGTCGGTCTAGTGCTGCCGGAACTTGCGGGAAAGCTCGATGGCGTCGCAATCCGCGTGCCAACGCCGAATGTCTCGGTCATCGATTTCAAGTTCGTTGCCAAGCGCAAGACCAATAAGGACGAAGTGAATGCCGCTATCAAGCGCGCGTCCGACCAACAGCTCAAAGGAATTCTGGGTTATACGACGCAACCGAATGTCTCAATCGACTTCAATCACGACCCGCACTCTTCCGTCTTCCACATGGACCAGACCAAAGTATTGGATGACACCTTTGTGCGTGTGATGTCCTGGTATGATAACGAATGGGGCTTCTCGAATCGCATGGCCGACACTGCCATCGCCATGGGCAAGCTCGGCTGAAATCTCTAGAATGCGATGATTGATCTCCAACTCTCGATCGCTCCCGCCAGTGTCATCGCTGAAAATCCAATGAGTCCGGACCAGAGTTGGGTTCAACTCTGCCGATATCGATGAACAATAGATTGCAACAAGTTGGCGTCACGATTTGCAAAGAGCAAACTATGGCATGGCGCAAATTTCGGTACAGTCACCTTACGTTGATGCTGCGAGCCGACCGATGAACAGCGTCATGTCTTCGTTTCGCACGCTTGATCAGGCTGACGTCAAGGATAAACGCGTTCTCGTACGCGTCGACCTAAACGTGCCGATGGAAGCGGGCCGCATCACCGACAATACACGCATCCGCGCCGCAATTCCGACGATCGCTGCGATCATCGAAAAAAGCGGCAAGGCAATTCTACTTTCGCATTTCGGCAGACCTAAGGTGCGCGATACCTCGCAATCGCTGAAGCCCGTGGCGCCTGCCCTCGCGGGTTTGCTAGGAAAGCCAGTTGCTTTCGCAAATGATTGCATTGGGCCTGATGCCGAGAAGGCAGTCGCCGCAATGAAATCCGGCGAGGTGCTTCTGCTCGAAAATACTCGCTTCCATGCCGGTGAGGAAAAAAATTCTCCAGAATTTGTCGCAGCCCTTGCGAAACTCGGCGACATTTATGTGAACGATGCATTCTCCGCCGCACATCGCGCGCATGCCTCGACCGAAGGTCTCGCACACAAACTGCCCGCTTATGCCGGCCGCGCCATGCAGGCGGAAATCGGTGCCTTGACACGCGCGCTTACTTCGCCTGTGAAACCAATAGCGGCCATCGTCGGTGGAGCGAAAATTTCCTCAAAGCTAGCGCTTCTCGGCAATCTTCTTGCCAAAGTCGATTTACTTGTGATCGGCGGTGCAATGGCAAACACATTTCTAGCGGCGCAAGGCAAGAATATCGGCAAATCGCTGAGCGAACCCGATCTCGTCGCCACGGCGCGGAAAATTCTTGCCGAAGCAAAATCCAAGGGATGCGACATTGTGCTGCCGGTCGATGCCGCTGTCGCCAAGAAATTCGAGCCGAACGCGGCTTCACGCGCGGTTATGATTGATGCTGTTGGTCCGGACGAGATGATTCTCGATATCGGTCTGCAATCCATCGCCTTGATGGCAGCGCGGCTCGCCAACACCCGTACGATCGTATGGAACGGACCGATGGGTGCGTTCGAGGTTTCTCCGTTCGATGCCGGCACGGTGACGCTTGCCCGCGAGGTCGCAAAGCTCACAGGCCAAGGTTTGGTGTACTCCTTCGCCGGTGGTGGTGATACGCTGGCAGCATTGCACCATGCAGGCGTTGTCGACCAATTTAGCTACGTCTCGACCGCTGGCGGCGCGTTCCTCGAATGGCTCGAAGGAAAACCCTTGCCTGGGGTCGAGGCTTTGCGGATAAAATAAAGAGGGTTAGGGAGCGCTCAATGAATCTCGCCGAATTGAATAAAGTCGCCAACGCTATGGTCGCGCCGGGCAAAGGCATTCTTGCGGCCGACGAATCTTCGGGCACGATCAAGAAGCGCTTCGATGCAATCAAAGTTGAGTCGACTGAAGACAACCGCCGCGATTATCGCGAGCTTCTATTCCGTTCGACAGATGCCATGAAGAATTACATCTCTGGCGTGATCCTCTTTGACGAGACCATTTGGCAGAAGGCGAAGGACGACACCCTGCTTGTGCAGTTGATTTCGAATGCCGGATCGATTCCCGGAATCAAGGTGGATGAGGGTACCAAGCCTTTGCCCGGCTGCCCTGGCGAATTGATCACCGTAGGCCTCGACAAGCTCGCCGACCGTCTTGTCAAATATTATGAGCAGGGCGCACGCTTCGCGAAGTGGCGTGCTGTAATCGACATCGGGTCAGGCATTCCGACCCACACGGCAATTCATACCAACGCCCATGCGCTCGCGCGGTATGCCGCCTTGTGTCAGGCGGCGCAGATAGTGCCGATCGTCGAGCCGGAGATCCTGATGGACGGCGGCCACGACATTGACCGCTGCTACGCCATCACCGAATGGATGCTCAACGAAACGTTCGAACAGCTCTACATTCAGCGTGTTGCGCTCGAAGGCATGGTGCTCAAGCCCAATATGGCGGTACCAGGTAAGAAGAGTACGAAGAAAGCTTCGGTACAGGAAATCGCCGAGAAGACAGTACGGATGTTGAAGGCCTGCGTCCCGGCTGCGGTGCCCGGCATCGCATTCCTCTCCGGCGGGCAGAGCGACGAAGAAGCGACCGCTCATCTCGACGCAATGAACAAAATCGGCGGATTGCCGTGGAAACTCACTTTCTCTTATGGTCGGGCATTACAGGCGGCACCACAGAAGGCGTGGTCTGGCAAGAACGAGAATGTGAAGGCGGCGCAAATCGCATTTTCCCATCGCGCCCGGATGAACGGCCTTGCAAGCGAAGGCCGTTGGTCGATAGATCTGGAAAAAAAGGGCACTTAATACACTATCTTTGCGAAAGGCTTGGCTAGCCCCGCTTTCGCCCGCAAACTGCGCGATCGGTCGAATCATGGATCGCAAAGCGCAACCGCGCCTTATTCTGTTTACGCCGGTGATCGGTGAAATCGACAATTTAACCTCTGTGCTAGCAGAACTCTGTAGCGCAGCGGATATCGCCGCAGTGATCCTGCGTACGGGGCAACGCAGCGATAAAGAAATTCTTTCTAGCTTGACTGATATTTTAGCTGCCGCTCAGAACTCCGGCACAGCTCTAATTCTTGAAGGTCATGCGCAGCTGGCGGCAAAGACGAACGCCGATGGAGCTCATCTCGCAAGCGTTGAGGCGCTTCAATCAGCACTACCCATGCTGAAGCCAGGACGGATTGCCGGTGCAGGCGGATTAGTTTCGCGTCATGACGCCATGACAGCGGGTGAAGCGGGCGCCGACTACGTGATGTTCGGCGAGACCAATACTGCAGGAAAACGGCCTGCGCTTTCAGCGATAGTTGAACGTATATCCTGGTGGGCAGAAATATTCGAAGTGCCATGCGTCGCTTACGCAGCAGATCTGTATGAAATCGAGGAGTTTGTCCGCGCGGGAGCCGATTTTATTGGACTTAGTGAAGAGATCTGGAGAGCTGTCGAGAAACCGGCTACCGCAATCCACAAAGCGACAAGAAGTCTTCAAGTGAAACATGCGTCATGAACGCGCATTATAAAATAATCTTGTCATTCGTTGGTCTTTTGTTGCTCGCTAGCAGAGACACTTCCGCACAAACGATTCCAAAGTCCTCACCTAAAGAGCCTGCTAAGAGTGCGCCAAAATCCACGCCCGCCGCGGCGTTCGATTCGAAGGCCGACATCGCTTATGGCGCCTATCAACGTGGCTTCTTCTTGCTCGCGTTCGCGGAGGCGACGCGGCGCGCGGCCGAACTAAAAGACCCGAAGGCTATGACGCTGTTGGGCGAGTTATATGCCTACGGTGTCGGCATTCCACCGAATGACAAGCTTGCAGCCGATTGGTACCGGCTAGCGATGCAGGCCGGAGATCGTGAAGCGACGCTCGCCCTCGGTCTTTTTTATTTGCAAGGGCGCGGCGTCGAGAGAAGCCGAGATGAAGCCGCACGGTTGTTCACGAAAGCGGCCGAACGCGGCAATCCTGTTGCTGCGTACAATCTCGCATTGCTTTATCTCGAGGGCCAAGTATTTCCCAAGGATGTAGAAAAGGCTGCCCGTTGGTTTCGCGTTGCCGCCGACCAGGATCTGGCCGAGGCACAGCAGGCTCTCGCCACTCTTTATCGCGAAGGCCAAGGGGTTGAAAAGAATCTTCCGGAAATGGCGCATTGGCTAGCGCGAGCGAGCGCACTTAAGCATCCGCCATCCATGACCGAGTATGCGTTTGCAATTTTCAATGGCCAAGGCGTGCCCAAAGATGAAACCGCTGGAGCTGCACTCTTTCGAAAGGCCGCGCTATTTGGAAATCCCATTGCACAAAACAGGTTGTCATTTTTGATGGCAAATGGCCGTGGCATCGATAAAAAGCCGATAGAAGCGATGGCTTGGCACCTGCTCGCCCGCACGCAGGGCGACTCGGACCCCAATCTGGATGAGCTTTTTGCCAAGCTATCCGACAAGGATCGCGAGGCAGCCGAGAAGTTGCTACGCGCCTGGGTCACACGCGAGCCACTGCCACGCACTTGACGGCTGCGGGTCAGGACTGGCACGAGAACGCGCGCTTCATTTCGAGGGTATCCATGAAAATTAACGGCAACGAAATCCGACCTGGCATGATGATCGAATATGATAATTCGCTCTGGGTTGCCGTCAAAACCATGGCGGTGAAGCCAGGCAAGGGCCCCGCCTATAACCAAGTCGAGCTCAAGAACATCCTTGATGGCCGAAAACTGAACAACCGTTTTGCCTCCGATGAAAAGGTCGAGAACGCCCGTGTCGAACGCAAAGATTTTCAATTCCTTTATAAACAGGGTGACAATCTTGTCTTCATGGATACAGATACCTACGAGCAAATTGAATTGAACACCGAATTTGTCGGCGACCGCGCTGCTTTCTTGCAAGATGGGATGAAAGTTACGCTTGAGATGTATGAAGATCGTCCGGTGGGTATCAAACTGCCCGACAACGTCGTGCTAAAAATTGTTGAAGCGGATGCCGTCGTGAAGGGGCAAACTGCATCGTCTTCCTACAAGCCTGCAAAACTTGAGAATGGCCTACGTATTCTCGTCCCGCCCTTCATCTCAGTCGGCGAGAAAGTGGTCGTAGACACCAACGAAACCACATACGTTCGCCGATCAGACTAATTCCCATTTTAACGCACGAGTTGGAGCGAGAAGAACTCCATGATCCGCTCCGCCCTTATCACCGTAATGGTGAGCGCTGCCCGCAAGGCGGCGCGTGGCCTCATGCGCGATTTTGGTGAGGTCGAGAACCTTCAGGTCTCGATCAAGGGGCCAGGTGATTTCGTTTCAGCGGCCGATCGTCGCGCCGAGGAAATAATTTATCGCGAACTTTTAAAGGCGCGACCGACGTTCGGGTTCCACATGGAAGAACGCGGCCACGTCACGGGCAGCGATCTGTCTCATGAATGGGTCGTCGACCCGCTCGATGGCACAACGAATTTTCTTCATGGCATACCATTGTTCGCAATTTCGATCGCCCTACTAAAAGACAGAGCGCCAATTGCGGGCATTATATACAGCCCAATCACCGACGAGCTCTTCGCGGCAGAGCGTGGTCGCGGGGGATTTCTCAACAATCGCCGCCTGCGCGTCGCCGCTCGCCGCGATCTTTCCGATAGCGTCATATGCTGCGGTATTCCGCACCAAGGGCGGGGCGACCCCGCGCGCTTTCGCAAGGAACTTGAAACCATACAAAGCAGGGTCGCGGGCGTCCGACGAACAGGCGCCGCTGCACTTGATCTCGCTTGGGTCGCAGCCGGTCGCTTTGACGGCTTTTGGGAACGCGGCCTCTCGCCATGGGATCTAGCCGCAGGCATTATTCTTGTCCGGGAGGCGGGTGGCATTGTCACCGATCTCGATGGCGAGCTTGGCATTCTTGAGAAGGGAACCGTTCTCGCGGGCAACGAATATATCCATAGTGGTCTACTTTCCGCATTAAAAGGCACATAGCGCATCGCCCTGATTTCGCCGCGCCTTCCCGGCATTGAATTCCGGTCGTGCCGGGCGGGCGACATCGCGGATATCATCATGGCTCTCGAACTCGAACGTTCAATCAAGATTTCTTCTCCCCGAATTTTTCTCCTCCGGATGTTCGTTTTTCTCACACTATTCTTACTGCTTGCAGTCGTTCTCTATCGACAGATCTGGATCTCGTTTCTCGCGAATCCCGGCCTGAACGGGGTGATTCTCGGCGCGCTTTTCATCGGAATTATTATCGCAATCCGCCAAGTACTGAGACTTTTTCCTGAGGTAAAGTGGGTCAATAATTTCCGGATCGCTGATCCTGGTCTCGCCGTTTCCCGCCCACCTGTGCTGCTTGCCCCGATGGCATCGCTTCTTCGCGATCGCACCGGACGCATGTCGATTTCGCAGGCCACTATGCGCGGGATTCTAGATTCTATTGCAACGCGCCTGGACGAGTCGCGCGACATCGCGCGCTACTTAACCGGCCTTCTCGTGTTTCTGGGCTTGTTAGGCACATTTTGGGGGCTGCTTGAAACGGTGGCCTCTATCGGCAAGGTAATTCAATCGCTCGAAGTCGGTGGCGAAGCAGGCGCAATTTTCGAAAATCTGAAGAACGGTCTTGCGGCACCTCTTGGTGGCATGGGTATCGCGTTTTCGTCTTCATTGTTCGGGCTGGCAGGATCGCTCGTCCTCGGCTTTCTCGATTTGCAGGCCAGCCAGGCACAAAGCCGATTTTACACAGACCTCGAAGACTGGCTCTCCACCACCGTGCGCGATCTTGGCAGCCCGTCTTCAGAAGAAACAAAGTCAGTGGGCATTGCATCCATGATGACCGCAGATTTTGTTGCCGCGATCAGTCGATTGGAACAAACCATCAAGACCTCCGGTTCGCATGAGGCCGGCCAAGCGACCATCCAGCTGGCGGAAAATCTGAAAGGGCTCGTACAGCATATGCGGCAAGAACAGCAGATGGTGCGCGATTGGATCGACGATCAGAGCGTGCAGCAGAACGAAATTCGTAAATTGCTCGAACGCCTTTCCCGAGTTAGCGAAATCGAGGAGAGGCGCTGATGGCTCTTAGTCGGCGCGGACGCGAACGCACAATCGATTATTGGCCCGGTTTCGTTGACGCGCTGTCGACCCTTTTACTTGTTTTCACCTTTTTGCTCTCTGTTTTCATGATCGCGCAGTTTTTTCTGACGCAGGAAATCGCGGGTAAGGAGACTGTGCTCGCGCGTCTAAATTCCCAATTAAAACAGTTGTCTGAACTTCTATCGCTCGAACGCGCAAATTCCGGTTCGCTCGAAGATCAGCTAGCCACTCTCCGCGCAAGCCTAAAAACCGCCGAAAACGAACGCGACCAACTGCGTCAAGGCGCGGGAGATGGTGACAGGATTTGGGCCACCCAACTCGATAATGAACGCAGTCTCACTCAAAAGGCCGCCTCGCAGATCGAGATCCTGAATCAGCAGATCTCTGCACTGCGACGGCAGCTTGCGGCTATCGAAGAAGCACTAGATGCATCCGAGCAGAAGAACAAGGAGAGCCAGGCGAAGATCGCCGACTTGGGACAACGATTGAATCTTGCACTCGCTCAACGTGTTCAAGAGTTGCAGCGCTATCGTTCCGAATTCTTTGGGAGGTTGCGAGAAATTCTTGGCAATCGTCCCGATATTCACATCGTCGGCGATCGTTTCGTTTTCCAATCCGAGGTTTTGTTCGATGCGGGCTCCGCTTCGCTGCGCTCCGAGGCGCTTCCGGAGCTTGATAAATTTGCAGCGGCGCTGCGCGAACTTGAGAAAAAGATTCCCTCAGATATCGCTTGGATTCTTCGCGTCGATGGACACACCGACATTCGGCCGATTGCCACTGCGCAATTTCCATCGAACTGGGAGCTTTCCACCGCGCGCGCGACTTCAGTTGTGCAGTATATGATCTCGAATGGCGTCTCGCCCCAGCATCTCGTTGCTGCGGGGTTCGCCGAATTCCAGCCAGTCGACGCTGGCACGGGCGAGGACGCCTATCGCCTCAACCGTCGTATCGAACTGAAGCTTACGGAACGTTGATCCGTGAGCATCGTGTTTCGTCCCTATCGTGACGCAGATTTGGAAATGATCATCGATCTTTGGCGCCGTGCATGGGATGCCGCGATGCCAGAAATTAATTTTGGTGAGCGGCTTGACTGGTGGCGCAAACGTTGGACCGGAGAACTAGTTCCACGAAACATTGTCACGATTGCGGAAACAAGTAATCGAATGATTGGTTTCGTCGTGATCGATTCGAAATCTGGTTATCTCGATCAGATCGTCGTCGATCCTTCTTCTTGGGGTTCGGGCGTTGCCAAAAAATTGCTCGCCGAGGCGCGGAAGGTTTCCCCAAATCACATCATGCTGGAGGTGAATCAGACAAATCTCCGTGCCGTAAGTTTTTATGAGCGCGAAGGTTTCGTGCGAACCGGCGGGGGGAGGAATCCGATCTCTGGCAAATCTATCTGGCGTTACGAGTGGAAGCCCCGATGAGTTACGTCGCCAAATTGCAATTCAGCGAGACGCGCATAGAGACCCCCCTTGGCGACCAGGCTCGCATGCGTGCCTTGCTCTACCAACCGCCCACCCTCCAGAACTAGAATGCGATCCGCACGCAGGACTGTCGCAAGGCGGTGCGCGATCACGAGCGAGGTACGGCCTTCCATCGAACGCTCCAACGCTTGCTGCACGTGCGTTTCACTTTCCGCATCCAATGCCGATGTCGCTTCGTCGAGCAGCAACAACGGTGCGTTGCGCAAAATCGCGCGAGCGATCGCGATGCGCTGCCGTTGACCGCCGGAAAGTGTAACCCCGCGTTCGCCAATCTCAGTGTCGTAACCCTGGCGCATGTTACGCACGAATTCTTCGACAAGCGCGAGCGCTCCAGCCTTTTCGATTTCCGCATTGCCCGCTTCTGGTCTTCCCAATCGAATATTTTCGCGCACACTGCCAGCAAAAATTACGACATCCTGCGGAACCAGAGCGATCTGCTTTCGCACGGCCAATGGATCAGTCTTCGATAAATCAACCCCGTCAAACCAAATTTTTCCGGCGAGTGGATCATAGAAGCGCAACAGCAAATGAAACAACGTGCTCTTGCCCGCGCCGGAAGGGCCGACGACGGCAACGCGCTCGCCGGGTTCGATCTTGAAAGAAATGCAATCCAAAACGCGCGTTTCCGGTCGAGTTGGATACGCGAACAAGATCTCATCAAATATGACCGCACCCTTCGCCAGTTTCGGCAGGGGAACGGGGTGTTCTGGGGCGCGAATTTCTGGCCGGATATTCAAGATTTCCGCAAGGCGTCCCGCTGAACCCGCCGCGGCATTCATTTCGCCCCATACCTGCGAAAGCTCGCTCAGAGCGCCCGCCGCAAATACCGCATAGAGAACGAACTGGCTGAGCGTGCCTGCTGTGATCCGCCCAGCCAAAACATCCTGCGCGCCAGTCCACAGCACTCCGACGACGCTCGCAAAGACGAGAAAAATAATCGCCGCCGTGAGCCACGCCCGAGCCTTAGTCGAATCAAGCGCGGCGACAAACGAGCGCTCGATATCGACGCCGAATTTTCTCGCCGCCTCGGGCTCGCCGGTGAATGCCTGCACGGTTCGTACAGCGCCGATAGCTTCCGTCGCGTAAGCTGTTGCGTCAGCCAAAGTGTCTTGCGCCACCCGCGCTCTCCGCGTCACCATTCGCCCGAAGGCAACGAGCGGCAAAACAATCATGGGGATCGCGATTATCACCAAGGCCGATAGGCGCGGACTGGTGACGACCATCATGGCCCCGGCGCCGATGAATAAAAAGAAATTTCGCAGGGCGATTGAAACCGACGCCCCCGCCGCAGATTTGATCTGGGTCGTATCGGCCGTCAATCGCGAGGTGATTTCGCCCACGCGCTCGCGGTCATAGAATGACGCCGACAGCGACATTACATGCGCAAAAACGGCCGAGCGCAGATCCGCCACTACGCGCTCGCCGAGCGTCATCACGAGATAATAGCGAAGCGAGCTTGCGCCTGCGAGCAGAGCCGCCACAAGCAGCATCGCAACGAAATAACGGTCGATCGAACGTCCGTTTTCCGCTGCAAAGCCGAAATCGATCATCCGCCGCACGGCAAGCGGCACGACCAGCGTCGCCACAGAGGCCACGGTCAGCGCCGCGAAGGCAGCGAGAATTCGCCCGTGATACCGCGCGACATAAGGCCAGAGCACCAATAGCGGCCGCAGCCCGCGCGTCGATTTCGTGCCTATTTTGGGCTGCGTCGCAACTTTATCTTTCGCGGCTTGAGTCATCCGGCCGTCTCCTGTATGTAGCCGCGCAAATCCGGCGTCCGAGGCCTTGGCCTGCGCCGCTCCACCAAAAAAGGAATGCAGCAATGAAACCCGGCATCCACCCCGATTATCATCCGATCAAGGTGACGATGACGGATGGCACCGAATACACGACACGCTCTACCTGGGGCAAGATGGGCGACAATTTGCAACTAGACATCGACTCGAAATCGCACCCGGCCTGGACCGGCGGCCAGCAGCAGTTGCTCGACCGTGGCGGCCGTTTGACGCGCTTCAACAAGCGCTTCGAGGGGCTGATAAAGGAAGGCGACAAGGGCGCTAAAATTTCAGCCCCCGCCGCCAAGGCCCCGCCACAGAAATCGGCAAAGCCGAAGGAAGAAAAGCCGAAAACAGCAAAATCCAAGAAGGAAGCGGCACCAAAGAATGACGCGGCCAAGGTCGATACGGCAAAAGCTGAGAAGCCAATGGAAGAGATAAAGAAGAAATAATTTCGCGTTTCACTATTTTTTTTGAAAAAATCCCGCGCGAAAGTGCGGGGTTCTTCTTTTTTCAATCATCATCGGGCCTGCCCTGGGCTTGATTCCCTCATCCTGAGGTATGAGCGGCGAAGCCACGGGCCTGTCTTACTGGGGGGCAATGGAAAAATCAGCGGTTGTTACCAAACGCGGCCTTTAACAGACCGAGTTGTTTCTCGACTGGATTCGCGGCGCGCACGAGCTGATCCATTTTCTGCATTCCACCGCCATAGACCAATGAGTCGAGACGCGTAACTTGATCGTGCAGGCGTCGCGATTCCGCGATTAATGCGACGAGCTTCTTCGGCAGCAGACCGAGCGAGTCTTCATGCGGGCCCTGATAAGGCGAGAGTTTCACCTTCATTTTTTCTGCACGCGCCTGATCAAAGGTTAGTTCGCCTTCATTCACCGCTCGCTGCAACAAAAGCCATGAGGCTAGCTGCATTAGCCGCGTGGTGAGTCGCATAGATTCGGTGGCATAGCTAAGTGCGGTCGCACGGTCCAAAGTTTTGGCTTCCTGGCGACCAGGACCATCGAGGTAAGCGGCTGTCGACTCCACGAGAGACATGCCCTCACGAAATAGCGCGCTAAAGGATTGACCCGTCGCCAAACGCTTGGCCAACATGACCGGATCGGTCGAACTCGATACTACTCCGGACATTACGCAACTCCGTCCCGCCTCAATTCATGCGCCATATCTCGCATGCTTGTCAAAGCACCGTGGCGTTTGCGCGGCCACACGGTAAATTCTCGCGACAATCCATTGCTTATTGGCCGCATTGCAACCGCCGGCCGTGTCTTTTGTGCCCTTCCGAGACAAAAAAAGAGCTGCCCGCAGGCAGCTCTGAAGTTGTTCACAGGGAGGCGTCAAACAGAGTGGACAGGAGCCACTCGCGTCCAAAAGCTGGACAAAACCATAATGAGACGGAAACCTTAATAAGTGGTTAATTTTGGTTAATTTACCGGGCAAGCGGGATTGGCCCGCACCTACCGCTTGAAGAAGGTGTCGGCCGCGCTCTTGGAGGTCTCTTTCGCTCGCACCGCTGCTTCGAGGCGCACGATTTCATCGTGCAGAGCACGAATCCGCTCTCTCAGCTCGCCAACGGAGAGCGCCGAAAGATCTGTCCCAATCTCATGCACGGTCTTCTTTTTGGGTTCGGCGGGTTCTTCCATTTCGCTCTCGCTTGTGAGGTCAAATCTTAACGGAAACGCCCCGCCGTTGTCATGGCAGGGCCGCGGTCGTAGGAAATAAGCGTCCATTTAAGCCCGGAGCTTCGCATGTCCACTCCCTCTCGTATGATCGTGATTGCCTTCAAGTCTCCCGGCGGACCGGAGGTGCTGGTGCCGGAAGAGCGGGATGTACCGAAGCCGGGAGCAACCGAACTCTTGATCAAGGTTGCGGCCGCCGGCATCAATCGTCCCGACGTGATGCAGCGCAAGGGCCAATATCCGCCGCCGCCGGGCGCATCGGATGTTCCTGGCCTCGAAATTGCGGGCGAAGTCGTTGCCACTGGCAAGGATGTGAAACGCTGGAAGGCCGGGGACAGAGTCACCGCGCTCGTCGCGGGCGGTGGTTACGCGGAATACTGTCTCGCTGAGGATTCGATTGCATTGCCGGTGCCCAGAGGCTTCTCAATGATCGAGGCCGCCGCAATCCCGGAAACTTTTATGACCGTCTGGCACAACGTCTTTCAGCGCGGTGGGCTGAAATCTGGGGAAGTGCTCCTGATCCACGGCGGCTCGAGCGGCATCGGCACCACCGCGATCATGCTGGCGAAGGCGTTCGGCGCGAAAGTTATCGTGACGGCGGGCGGCGTTATGAAGTGCGAGGCGTGCAAAAAGCTCGGCGCCGATTTCGCCATTGACTATAAGACACAGGACTTCGTCGCCGAATCCAGGACTGCGACCGGCGGGCACGGCGTCGATCTTATTCTTGACATGGTCGGTGGTAATTACGTCGATCGCAATCACGATGCGGCGGCAGTCGAAGGTCGCATCGTGCAGATCGCGACGCAGCAGGGCTCCAACGTCTCGATCAACCTTCTTAAGATCATGCAGAAGCGGCTGACACATACGGGCTCGACGCTTCGCCCGCGTCCTGTCCCCGACAAAGCCATGATCGCGAAAGATCTCGAAGCCAAGGCCTGGCCGCTGCTTGCAGGCGGTAAGATCAAACCGGTGATCGATTCGACCTTCCCGTTGAAGGACGCTGCGAAGGCGCATGCGCGCATGGAATCGAGCGCCCATATCGGCAAAATTGTATTAGAAGTGAGCCGCTGACCTTGCCTTGTCGTTGCCCCAACCTCTGTCTATTCGTGACCCTGCCCGGCAAGATCCAGGCAGCGAGTGAGGATTGATTTGCGCTTTCGTTTTGGTGTTGCGTTTTTGCTGCTGGCCGCTTCAATTCTTAGCGAGAGCGGTGCGCATGCACTCGAAGCCATTTCGATCCGTAAGGACACACCTGCTGTCGATTTGCTGCCCGCGACTGAGCGGTATCAGACTGAAGGCGACCGCGTGCAGGTTTCCACCGCGCCTGGCACCGACGGCATTGTCCGCCGCATCGAAGTCATCGCAAGCACCGTGCGCGGATCATCCGATTGGGCCGTATTCGCACTCGCCAACAACACCGACGAGCAGGTCGACCGACTGATTGTGGCGCCGCATTATGTGATGGCAGGCTCCGGGCTATTCTGGCCCGATCTCGGTTCGATTCGTATTGTCAGCGTAACGCCAAGCCAGGGTTTCCGCCCTGAAAAGCAGCCGTCAAACGACTCTGACAACTACCTCATCACCATCGATCCTGGCACGACCGTGACACTCGTGGTGGAAATGACGTCGCCTGATTTGCCCCAGCTCTATTTGTGGATTCCTGAAGCCTATAAGGGAAAAATCAATTCCTTCACTCTCTATAACGGCATCGTCATCGGCGTATCCGGGCTTCTCGCACTCTTCCTCACAATTCTGTTCGTGGTGAAAGGCTCGATCATGTTCCCGGCCGCTGCCGCGCTGGCGTGGGCCGTGCTCGGTTATATTGGCATCGACTTCGGATTCTGGAACAAAGTGTTCGCACTTTCGCCCGCGGCGGAGCAATTCTGGCGCGCGTCAGGTGAGGCAATTCTCGCTGCGACGCTGATCGTATTTCTGTTCGCCTATCTCAATCTCGGCCGCTGGAACGTGCGCTATTCACACGTCGCTGCGAGCTGGCTCGTGTTCCTCGGGGTTCTTATCGCCGTCGCCTTTTTCGATCCCGCAATCGCGGCAGGCATTGCGCGACTTTCCCTGCTCGCAGTTTCCATTGTCGGCTTTGGCCTGATCGTTTATCTAGCAACACACGGATACGACCGCGCCGTGCTGCTGATTCCTACCTGGTTTCTACTCACTGTATGGGTGCTTGCCGCTGGCGTTGCGATCGCGGGACTGTTGACTAACGATCTCGTCGCGCCCGCATTGCTCGGCGGCTTAGAGTTGATCGTGATGCTGATCGGCTTCACCGTCATGCAGCATGCGTTCGCCGGTGTCGGCGCCGAAGGTATTGTCAACGACGTGGAACGCCGAGCACTCGCACTCACAGGTGCAGGCGACATTGTGTGGGATTGGGATGTCGGCCGCGATTTGATCTACACAAGTCCGGAAGCCGAACAACATCTTGGTCTCAGGCGCGGCACTCTCGAAACTGCAGCGTCCGGCTGGCTCGAAATCCTGCATCCCGGCGACCGCGACCGTTTTCGCATGGCGCTCGATTCGATGCTGGAGCAGCGACGTGGGCGTATCGCACAAGAATTTCGGCTGCGATCCGAAAACGGAACTTATCTCTGGTTCGCGCTGCGCGCGCGCCCCGTTGTCGGCACCGACGGCGAAGTATTACGCGTCATCGGCACGCTCGCCGACATCAGCGAGCGAAAAATCGCCGAAGAGCGAATCCTACATGATGCGGTACACGATAATCTCACAGGCCTTCCGAATCGCGAGTTGTTTCTCGACCGGCTGGAGACTGCACTCAATCTTGCCGACGAGCAGCGCCGCCCGACTGTAATTGTGATCAATCTCGACCGCTTTAAGCAGGTCAACACCAGCGTTGGCATCACAGTCGGCGATTCAGTTTTGCTTACCATCGCGCGCCGTCTTGGCCGTCTTCTTAAGCCGCAGGACACGCTCGCCCGCATCGCGGGTGACCAATTCGGCATTATTTTGCTATCGGAACGCGAGCCAGAACGCATCACCGCTTTCGCCGATACAATCCGCCGCAGTCTCCGTGCACCGATCGGCTTCGGCGCTCGTCAGATTTTTCTCACCGCTTCCATCGGACTTGTGCTGGTGGACAGCCAGCCGCACCAGCGTGAAGAAGTGCTTAAGGACGCCGAACTCGCGATGTATCACGCAAAGCAGCAGGGCGCAGACCGCATTGAAGTCTTCAGGCCGGTGATGCGTTCGCAAAAAATCGATTCGCTGACAATCGAGTCGGATTTGCGCCGGGCACTCGAACGCGAAGAAGTTTCCATCCTGTATCAGCCGATCGTCCGCCTCGAAGATCGCACGATAGCGGGCTTCGAGGCATTGCTGCGCTGGAATCATCCGCGCCTCGGCCGCATTGGCCCTGCGGAATTTATTCCAATCGCGGAGGAGACTGGCCTGATCGTCGATCTCGGCCATTTCGTATTGGAGCGCGCGGCTCGTCAGCTCGCGCTCTGGCAACACGCGATGCCGAATGCGCCGAAGCCCGTTTTCGTAAGCGTAAATGTCTCATCGCGCCAGTTGCTTCGGCACGATTTGATTCAGGATATCAAGGGCATTCTCTCTAGGAACGTGCTCTCGTCCGGAAGTTTCAAGCTCGAAATCACTGAGTCGCTGGTAATGGAAAATCCAGAACTCGCCGCGCAGATGCTTGCGCGTATCCGCGAACTTGGTGCCGGCCTATCACTTGATGATTTCGGTACGGGCTACTCATCCCTTGCTTACCTGCAACGCTTTCCCTTTGATACCATCAAGATCGACCAGCAATTCGTGCGCGGATCGACGCGAGGCGGCGCGCGGCCCGTCATCTTGCGCTCCATCATCGCCCTCGCCCACGATCTCGGGATGGAGGTCGTGGCCGAAGGCGCCGAAACCGATTCTGATGCGGTCGAACTTTTCCAACTCGGTTGTCATTTCGCGCAGGGCTACGTCTTCGGGGAACCAATGACGGCGGAAGAGGCGCGGCAACTGATCGCGCCGGTGCCAACGAGCGAGCGCCGCGCGACGTTACGAGCGGGCTAGGTTTTGAATTTTCAGGCGTGACCCGCGTCGGATGAAAGCTTCGCTGGGTCAATGCCAATTTTCCGCAGCGCGCTCTCATATTTCATCTCTGGATTCGAACCGAAAATCAGTTCGGTGTCAGCGGCGCAATTGAGCCAGCCGTTCGCGTGAATTTCGTTTTCCAATTGGCCCGGCGCCCAGCCGGCATAGCCAAGCGCCAGCACCGCGCTCTGTGGGCCCTGCCCACGCGCGATTGCTTTCAGAATGTCTAGTGTCGCGGTAAGGCAAATTCCGCCATCTATCGGTAGCGTCGAATTCTCGATGAAGAAATCCGCCGAGTGCAACACAAAGCCGCGCTGCGTCTCAACCGGCCCACCTTTCAGAACGCGCACCGTTCCCGCCTGGGTCGGAAGCTCGATCAGCTTCTGCGGGATCACATCAAGCTGCACCAGAAGGTCGTTGAATTTGATATTTGCCGCGGGCTTGTTAATGACGATGCCCATCGCGCCCTCCGATGAATGAGCGCACATATAAATCACCGTCCTCGAAAAGCGGTCGTCTCGGATCGTGGGCATGGCGACGAGGATTTGACCGTCGAGATAGCCCGGGGGGGTTCCTTTCCCAGCTTCGAGATTCGTGTGGCCGATGCGCATACAAAAAGACTAACTGGACTTTATGGCAAAGCAAACTCACCCCAGGCCCGCCACATTCACGCGATTGTGGCTATGCATAGAACCCAGCGGCATTCTAAGAAATCTTATGATTTGGTCCCTCCGTTTACCATTCATGGCGGCAGCCTTTGCGGGCGCCTTCTTTTGTGGGTCGAGCGCGCAAGCGCTCGAATCACCGTGGGTTGAGGCAAGCCACGCCGAGATAAGACTGCTGGCCGACGCCGGGGCCAATCCGGGTATTCGCGCCGGTATCGAGATCAAGCTCGCGCCGGGATGGAAGACGTTCTGGCGCTATCCAGGCGACGCCGGTGTACCGCCACGTTTCGATTGGTCCGGATCAGAAAATTTGGCGGCGGCGGAAATCCATTGGCCCGCGCCAGAGCGTTTCGTCGACAACAGTGGCACGAAGTCAATCGGCTATCACGATCGCGTCGTGTTTCCCGTCTCGATCCGCGCCGCCAATCCCGCCCTGCCTGTCAAATTGAAGCTCAAGCTCGACTTTGCCGTCTGCGAAAAATTGTGCGTGCCGGCGGACGCACAATTGAGCTTGGATGTGCCCTTGGAACTCGACGGCTTGTCGGAATTGTTGGAACAGGCTGGCGCCACCGTGCCGCGGCGCGCTCCTTTCGGCCAAAACGAGGGGCTCGCGATCACCAAGATCGATATCGATCGGAGCGCTAAACCACACGCGGTGATCGAAGTATCAGTACCACAGGATATCCCAGTCGAGCTTTTCGCCGAAGGCCCGAGCGACAAATGGGCGCTACCGCTACCGGAAAAAATCAGCGAAGCTGCAAACAAACTGCGTTTTAGTCTCGATTTCGAAGGGGCAGCGCCTCCTGGTGTCGCTCCAATTCCGGAAAAACTCGTTCTTACACTCGTCGCGGGCCAAGCAATCGAAGTTGAAGTTCCACTCGAATAAAATCTAACGCTTAAATATGAAACGGCGAACGCCAAGGCGATCAGGCTCACTAATTTAGTCAATTCCAGAGAAGGACGGAGATAACAATGACAATCAAAGTGGGCGACAAGCTCCCGGAGGCGACCTTTCGAGTGATCACGGTGGACGGGCCTCAATCGCGCACGACCAAAGACATTTTTAACGGAAAGAGAGTCGTGCTGATTGGTATGCCGGGCGCCTTCACACCGACCTGTCATCGCAACCACCTTCCCGGATTTATCGAAAAGGCCGATCTTTTCCGCAGCAAGGGCATCGATACAATCGCTGTCACCACCGTCAACGATCATTTTGTGATGAGCGCATGGTCGAAGGCGTCCGGCGGCAACGGCAAGCTGGTTTTTCTCGCTGATGGCAACGGCGAGTTTGCTAAGGCTATCGGCCTCGATTACGACGGGACCGAACGCGGTATGGGCAGGGTACGTTCCCGTCGCTATGCAATGTATGTCGAGGATGGTGTCGTAACGACGCTTAACATCGAGGAGCAGGCCGGCAAGGCCGAAATCACCAGCGCTGAAAACCTGCTCAAGGCGATTTAAAATATCTCACGCGATAATGTCGGGAAAAAGCTGATCCTCGACCCGGCCAAGCTGGTCGCGAATCTGTAATTTCCGCTTTTTCAGACGCTGTACCTGCAACCGATCGTAGCCGGGGGTCGCGAGCAGTGCCTCGATTGCGGCGTCGAGGTCACGATGTTCCTGCCGCAACCGCTCTAGCTCTACCCGAAGTTCGCGTTCTTCTTCGTTTTTCATCGCCGCGTATGCGGAACACCCGAAATGGCCCCGTCCCAGCCGCGAGTATGCCTAAAATTCTCCAGGCCGGTAGTGGATTTTGGCACTGCAGCAGAGGTGAATAATCGACTTAATCTGCAATTCGTGTCATTATTTTTGAGAATCTCGAGTCTGAACCTGAAACAGAGGGATAGACCCATGTCCATTCAGGCGGATCTAGCCGAACTCGAAAAGCAGCACCGGGCGCTGGAGCGTGAAATCGAAGAAGCGCTCTCGCACCCCGGATCGGACGACCTCAAGCTCACTGAACTGAAGCGACGCAAACTGCATTTGAAAGACGAAATCGCACGACTCAAGGACGCGGTGTCGGAAACAGTGCACTAATTTAGTGCACTTATTTTTCTTCTTCGCCGCCGTCTAACATTGCTGGTCTTGTTTTTGGCGGGGTCATAAGGATTCCCGCATCGAAGTCGGCGTAATGTCTCATCGACCCATTAAGCCTCATAACGTACGAGCCTATTCTTTTTCCGGCTGCACAGGTGGACATTGCCACGCGGGATGAAAGCCGCTAGCGTTTTGAGGATTATTGCAGCCTACAAATAAAAAACACAGAAATACTGCTGGGGGAAAAATGAAAACCAAAATCATAGCCTTGCTGGTCGTGTGCGGCATTGCATTCGCGCCAACTTACGCATCGGCACAGGTATGCGCGGGCGGGCTCATTGTTGCCGCGCTCATCATAAATGCGACGCAACATCGAGAGCTGACTGCGAAGGAAGCAGCGACCTGCGGATTCATCCTGGATACGAACAAGCCAGCGCAGCCTGCTCCAGCACCTGCCACGAAGTCGACTAAAAAGAAAGACGGCTGAGACCGCACTTCTCGAATTTTTTAAGAAATCCGCGCCTCGCCAACGCGGTTTTTGCTTGAGCTGACTTAAACACTCTTTGTCATGTCACGCAGTTTGAATTTCTGAATCTTACCGGTTGAGGTCTTAGGTAGCTCGGCAAACACAATGTGTTTCGGGCATTTGAAGCTCGCGAGATTTTTCTTGCAATGCGCGATTAGATCTTCTGCGCTCGCCGTCGCGCCCGGCTTCAGCTCGATAAACGCGCAGGGTGTCTCGCCCCATTTTTCGTCGCTCTTTGCGACCACCGCCGCCGCCTGCACTGCTGGATGCTTGTAGAGCGCGTCCTCGACCTCGATCGACGAAATATTCTCGCCACCGGAAATGATGATGTCCTTCGAGCGATCCTTGAGCTGAATGTAGCCATCGGGATGACGTACGCCGAGATCCCCGGAGTGAAACCAACCGCCATGGAAGGCTTTTTCCGTCGAAGACTTGTTCTTTAGATAGCCCTTCATGACGACGTTACCCTGAAACATCACCTCACCCATCGTCTGGCCGTCGCGCGACACCGGCTTCATCGTTTCCGGGTCGATCACATCAAGTGCGTCAAGTGGAACGATCGTCACGCCCTGACGTGCTTTTTTTGCTGCCTGCGCCGCTAGACCGAGCTTATCCCATTCCTTGTGCCAATCGTTCACCGCTGCCGGCCCGTAGGTTTCAGTGAGCCCGTAAAGATGCGTGACGCTGAAACCTGCCCCTTTCATCGCGGCAAGCACCGCTTCCGGCGGAGGAGCCGCAGCGGTGAAGAACTGCACCTCATGCAGGAGCGGTTTCTTCTCCTCGGCGGGCGCGTTCAGGAGTGTAGACATCACGATCGGGGCGCCGCAAAGGTGCGTTACCTTATGTTCCGCGATCAGATCGTACATCAGCTTCGCGCGTACCTGCCGCATGCAAACATGCGTGCCGGCGACGACCGAAATCGTCCATGGAAAGCACCAGCCATTGCAGTGAAACATCGGTAGACTCCAGAGATAGACCGGATGTTTCATCATGCCGCAGGTGAGCACATTACCGACCGCGAGCAGCGCAGCACCACGGTGGTGATAGACTACACCCTTCGGATCGCCGGTCGTGCCCGAAGTATAATTCAACGAAACCGCGTCCCACTCATCGCTCGGCGCGCGACGCACGTAATTATCATCGCCCTCTTTTAGGAATGCTTCGTATTCGAGCGAGCCAATTCGCTCGCCGCCGCCGTCATATTCTGGATCGTCGTAATCGATCACCAGCGGCTTCACTTTGGCGATCGCGAGCGCGGCTTTCGTGACTTTGGAAAATTCACGGTCAACGATCACAACCTTAGCTTCACCGTGGTCGAGCGAGAACGAAATGATTGGTGCGTCAAGCCGCGTATTGAGAGTGTTCAGCACTGCACCCGTCATCGGCACGCCATAGTGGCATTCTAGCATTGCCGGCGTGTTGGCGAGCATCACCGCGACCGTGTCACTGCGCGTGATCCCGCGCTTTGCTAGCGCCGATGCGAGCCGCTGCGCGCGCGAATGAAAATCGCGGTAGTTACGCCTTAGCTTGCCGTGAATAACCGCAATGTGATCGGGAAACACCATCGCCGCGCGCTCAAGGAAGGTCAGTGGCGTTAGCGGCTGATAGTTTGCCGGATTGCGATCAAGATTGGTGTCGTACGCGCTGTTTGCCACAGAAGCCCCCTTAAATTTCATCTTTCGAAGGACGCTAGCGTTCTCCCACGCGGCGCTCAAGCGCGGGATAGCAGAGAGTTCAGCCCCGTCTCAATCAGCGCGAGCGAAATGAAAAAATACCAGCGTGCAGGCAATCCTGTGGAACAAGCATCAAGAGGTTCGATAAGACGATCGTCGCTGCCTGCGCCGGCGGAACGACGAGCGAGAGGAGCGGTATCGCCACAAGCCTAACACGCCCGAAGCCGCCCTTTGCGAGGCCCAGAAAAGTGACGGCGACAACGGCCGCGAGATAAAAATCGGATCAATAGGGCACAGGGTTGAAGATCTTCCGGCGGGGCATAGACTTAAGGTCGATTATAGGCCCTTGCAAAGCTCGCGCGGCCCCCCACAATCTCCTTTAGAAATGGAAAAGTACCGGGAGGACATCATGGATGCCAAGATAAAAAGCCGTTACCCGGAAATTTACTCGCGTTCGCTACGCGACCCGCAGGGCTTTTGGGGCGAGGCGGCGGAGGCCATCGACTGGATCGAAAAGCCGAAAACGGTATTCGATCCGAAAATCGGGATCTATGGCCGCTGGTTTACCGACGGTGTCTGCAACACTTGCTGGAATGCCGTGGACCGGAATGTGAAAGCGGGCCGCGGCAAGCAAGCCGCTTTCATCTATGACAGCCCCGTCACCAACACGAAACGCACCATCAGCTACGCGGAGCTGCTCGACGAGGTAAAAACCTTCGGGGCGATCCTACGCGATTTCGGCGTGCAAAAAGGCGATCGTGTCATTCTCTACATGCCCATGGTGCCGGAGGCGCTGATCGGGATGCTGGCATGCGCGCGCATCGGCGCTATCCACTCGGTCGTGTTCGGCGGTTTCGCGCCAAAGGAACTCGCAACTCGCATCGACGATGCAAAACCGAAACTCATTCTCACCGCGTCCTGCGGCATCGAGCCGGGGCGTGTCGTCGCCTACAAGCCACTCCTCGACGAAGCCATCAAGCTCGCAAACTTCAAGCCCGACAGCGTTATCCTATTACAAAGGCCGCAAGCGGAAGCGCCGATGATTTCCGGCCGTGATCACGACTGGGCGGCGCAGCGCGGGGTCGCGCTGCGCGACAAGAAGAGCGTTGATTGCGTGCCCTGCCTTGCAACTGACCCGCTCTACATCCTCTATACTTCCGGCACCACGGGGATTCCCAAAGGCGTCATGCGCGACCATGGCGGCCACCTCGTTGCGCTGAAATGGTCGATGAACGGCGTTTACGGAATTCAACCGGGCGAGACCTGGTGGACAGCGTCCGACATCGGATGGGTCGTTGGCCATTCCTACATCGTTTACGCTCCGCTGTTCCACGGCTGCACGTCAGTGGTTTACGAAGGGAAGCCTGTCGGCACGCCGGACGCCGGCGCGTTCTGGCGTGTGATCTCCGAACATGGCGCGGTTGCACTTTTCACCGCACCGACCGCCTTCCGTGCAATCAAAAAAGAGGATCCACAAGGCAAACAAGTCGCTGGAAAAGATATTTCGAAATTTCGCACATTATTTCTCGCGGGTGAACGAGCAGATCCAGACACGGTCAAATGGGCGGAGAATATTTTAAAAGTGCCGGTGATTGATCACTGGTGGCAGACTGAGACCGGCTGGGCGATCGCAGGTAATCCAATCGGCCTCGGTGCATTGCCGGTTAAGCATGGCTCGCCCACGGTCCCCATGCCCGGCTACGATGTGCACATCGTCGACGAGCAGACGAAAGAAGTACCGGTCGGTAAAATGGGCTCGATCGTCATCAAGCTGCCGCTGCCACCGGCATGCCTGCCGACCTGCTGGCAGCAGGATGATCGCTTCAAGGAAAGCTATCTCGCGGAATTTCCTGGTTACTATAAAACCGCCGACGCCGGTTACAAAGATGAGGACGGCTATCTCTTCATCATGGGCCGCACCGACGACATCATCAATGTCGCGGGACACCGCCTCTCGACCGGCGGCATGGAGGAAATTCTGTCGTCGCATCCAGACGTTGCCGAATGCGCAGTTATCGGCGTTGCGGACTCATTGAAGGGGGAGGTTCCGTGTGGCTTTGTGGTGCTAAAAACGGGCGTGACCAAAGCGCACGATGAAATTGAAAAGGAGATCGTCGCACTCGTGCGCGAAAAAATTGGTCCGGTTGCTGCTTTCAAGCTCGCGATCACGATAAACCGGCTGCCGAAGACACGCTCCGGAAAAATCCTACGTGGCACGATGAAGAAGATTGCCGACAGCGAACCATGGACGATGCCCGCGACAATCGATGATCCGGTGATCTTTGATGAGATTAACACAGCCCTCAAGAAGCACGGACTGGCGAGCTGAATGTTTTTTCTTCCCTTTATCGTTGCGGGTAATTGGGCTTGCTCCAGAAAGTGGGAACCGATTATCGGCGGCTCGGCGTATTTCGTTCGTCGCGAATTGGGCGAAACGCAAGACGCGTTCGACGACGCGAGTTACATTAGAGGTAAAAATTATTTATCGCGACGCCGACCGGCTCGCACTCGATTACACAGTGCCTATGCATTCGGCTAATCGGTCACCCCGGGGCACAAGCGATCACGACTTAGCCGCAGGCTCCGAAAGACAACGATCGTCTATTCGCTCTTTTTCGAGCCGCCAAGCTTCGCGAAAACGGAATCGACGTCGACGGGGGCCTCCTTCTTCGGACGGCCGCTATCGATCTCGCGTTCCGCTGCGGCCGCGGCGGCCGCCTCCGCGCGCGCGGTTGTCTCGGAAGCAGGCAACAGCGTCGAATGAGCCTCGGCCACGGCCGGTTTTTCCTTCGCAGCGCGTTGGACTTCGCGGTCAAGATCGATCTGTGAGGTGAGACCGAGCGTCACGGGGTCGAGCGGCTGCAGCGTCTGTGCATTCCAGTGCGTACGATTGCGCACGGCTTCGATCGTCGATTTCGTCGTACCGACGAGACGCATAATCTGCGCGTCCTTCAATTCGGGGTGGTTGCGCACCAGCCATAGGATTGCATTCGGACGATCCTGCCGCTTCGACACCGGGGTGTAGCGCGGGCCTTTTTTCTTTTGCTTCGGCTCCGGGATGACGATCGAGGTTTCGGCGCGTTTCAGTTTGTGCTCGGGATCCTTCTGTCCTGCCTCGATTTCGTCGCGTGTGATCTGGTTCGACGTGATCGGGTCGAGGCCCTTGATTCCCTGCGCCACTTCGCCGTCGGCGATGCCTTTCACCTCAAGCGGGTGCAATTTGCAGAAATCAGCAATTTGATCGAACGTGAGTGTGGTGTTCTCGACCAACCAAACGGCGGTCGCTTTGGGCATCAGGGGAGATTCGTGCATGACAGTTCTCTCAGAAACGGGCTTCAGATAAGGGTTTTCAGGCTCCGTCCGTCCTTTTGGACAGAGCCTCGGTTATCCTCGAATTCACCGGGGTTGACCGTTATATATGGTGAGATACGCCGAGAAGCAATCATGTCCGCGAAAAATGCTAATAGCGAAAAACCCCCTCTGCGCATCCTTTTGTGTGCACCGCGCGGCTTCTGCGCGGGCGTCGTGCGGGCGATCGACGCGGTCGAACGTGCCCTCGAGAAATACGGCGCACCGGTCTATGTGCGGCACGAGATCGTCCACAATAAATATGTCGTCGAATCGCTTCGCCGGAAGGGCGCGGTATTTGTCGAGGAATTGGATGAGGTTCCGAATGGCGATAGGCCAGTAATTTTTTCCGCTCACGGCGTACCGAAGTCCGTGCCAGACGAAGCGGCACGGCGAAATCTGTTCGCCATCGATGCGACCTGCCCGCTCGTGACCAAAGTTCACCGCGAGGCGATGGTGCATTTCAAACGAGGGCGTGAAATCGTGCTAATCGGTCACGCGGGTCATCCCGAAGTGATCGGCACAATGGGACAATTGCCCGCGGGCGCCGTTGCGCTAATCGAAACCGCGCAAAATGCTCGCGCTTTTTTGCCTAGGGACATTACGCAATTAGCATATGTTACTCAAACGACTTTATCGGTCGATGATACCGCTGAGATCGTATCGATCCTGCGTGAACGTTTTCCTTCGATCGTCGGCCCTCACAAGGAAGACATCTGCTACGCCACTACGAACCGGCAGGAAGCAGTGAAGCGCGTCGCGCCAAATGTGGACGCCATGATCGTTGTCGGCGCTCCGAATAGTTCCAACTCGCAGCGTCTATGCGAAGTCGCCGAACGTTCGGGCTGCCACATCACCGCGCTGCTGCAGCGCGCAGCCGATATCGACTGGTCAATATTGCGCAACATCAAGAGTCTTGGCCTCACTGCTGGCGCTTCCGCGCCAGAAGTGTTGGTCGAGGAAATCATCGATGCATTCGCCGCTCGCTATCGGGTTTCCGTAGAGAACGTTTCCGGTCCGGCCGAGGACATTTTCTTTCCGCTCCCACGCGAATTGCGCAACGACGCGGCAGAGTAAGCGATGGACGAATTTCAAATCCTCACTATCGGTCATAGTGCGCTAGCGCGGGCGGCGGTGGAGTAAGCCATGGCCGTTTACACCGAAGTTGGCGAGGAAGAGCTTGCGAGTTTTCTCGCGAATTATGATCTCGGCACGCTGATGTCGTTTAAGGGCATCGCCGAGGGGGTCGAGAACACCAACTATCTACTCCACACCCAGCGCGGCTACTTCATCTTAACGCTTTACGAAAAGCGCGTATCGCGCGCGGATCTTCCTTTTTTCATCGGACTGATGGAGCATCTCGCTGCGCGCGAAATTACTTGCCCGCAGCCGGTAAAGAATCGTAAAGGAAGCGCGCTGGGTGAACTTGCCGGTCGTCCTGCTACCATTGTCACGTTTCTCGAAGGCGTCTGGATGCGGCGGCCGAATGTACAGCACTGTTCAGCGCTCGGTCGCGTGATGGCGGAATTTCACACAGCAGGAGCCGACTTCAAACTGCGACGCGAAAACGCGCTTGCGATTGGTGGCTGGAAGAAACTCGCGCGATCGGCGGGTAAGCGCGCTGATGAGATCGCGCCGGACTTGAGTAACCTCATCGGTGAGGAAATCGATCATCTCGATCGAAACTGGCCGCGCGACTTGCCGGCGGGCGTGATCCACGCGGATCTCTTTCCCGACAACGTATTTTTTCTCGGCGATAAGCTTTCCGGCATCATCGACTTTTATTTCGCATGCAATGATCTGTTTGCCTACGATATCGCGATTTGCCTCAACGCTTGGTGCTTTGAGATCGACGGTTCGTTCAATGTCACGAAGGGCCGCGCTCTGCTTGCTGGATATAACAGCGTGCGGGAACTTGGCACGCGCGAAGCTGAAGCATTCCCGTTACTTGCGCGTGGCGCCGCGCTCCGGTTCCTGCTGACCCGCACGGTCGATTGGTTGAACGTTCCTACGGGCGCACTCGTGCGCCCGAAGGATCCGCTTGAATATCTTCGCAAGCTGCGCTTTCACCGCCGTATCGATCACGCACGAGATTACGGATTGGCAGCATGAGCACGGTCATCATCCACACCGATGGCGCTTGCTCCGGCAACCCCGGCCCCGGCGGCTGGGGCGCGATCATCCGCGACGGTGATAAAATTAAAGAGATAACCGGAGGCGAGGCGACCACTACGAACAATCGCATGGAATTGCTCGCTGCGATCTCTGCGCTTGAATCGCTGCCGGACGGCACACCGACCGAGCTTCACACCGACTCGCAATATTTGAAAGACGGCATCACAAAATGGATGAACAACTGGAAGAAAAACGGCTGGCGCACAGCAGGTAAAGAGCCAGTAAAAAATGTCGATCTTTGGAAGCGCCTCGACGAAGCCGCGCGGCGGCATAAGATTTCCTGGCATTGGGTCCGCGGTCATATCGGTCATGACGAAAATGAGCGCGCCGATGAACTCGCGCGCGAAGGCATGAAGCCTTTTCTGAAACTCTAGCTTCGTTCGGCGCGACGCTCACGCTTGCGGGCATACATCGCCTGATCTGCGCGCGCGAGAGCGGTTCCGCTCGTATCATTCGCGGCGATCATCGCAAACCCCGCGGAGATTCCGACCGCGCATCGGTTCCCGTTTGGCTCGAACATTGTCTTTGCAATCAACTCCTCCAGCGCCCGAGCTTTTGCTTCGGCTTGTTCCACACGCAAGTTCCACAATAGCACTACGAATTCGTCGCCCCCGACGCGCGCAACAACATCCGACGCACGCACATGACCTGCGATCATCCTCGCTGCATGCCCCAGCACCCAATCGCCCGCGGGATGGCCGTGGCGATCGTTTACCGTCTTGAAACCATCGAGATCGAGAAAGAGAAGCGCCGCCGATCCTCCATAGCGGCGCAAGTAAGCAAGCGAGCGCTCTAGCGCCTTCACAAATCCGCGCCGATTGAGCAACCCGGTAAGCGGATCCTCGTCGATGCGCGTTTCAAGTTCGGCAATCCGTGCATGGCTTTTGTTCAGTTCGCCCGTCAGTGCATCGACTTCCGCCGCGAGCTGAGTCGCGACCGAGCGCTTTTTCGTGATGCCCGTTTTTACCGATGCTTCCTTGCGTTCGCGTGGAACATCGGGGATCCGGGCATGCTTCTTGCCAGCAGCCTTGGATCCTTTTGCGCTGATGGCGCGGCTTCCGCTCATGGCATTAACCCCAAGTCGAACAAGCCCGTTCACTGCTTGCCAGCCTACGCTCACTCCTATAATCCGGCGCTTTCTGGCGCCAGGGGGGAAGCGAAAAATCATGCCCAAGCGGCCGGTCGCCATCATCATGGGCAGCCAATCCGACTGGGACGTCATGCGCTTCGCAGCGGCCGCGCTCGACGAGCTCGGCATCGGCCACGACACGCTGATCGTCTCCGCGCATCGCACCCCGAATCGGCTTTACAAGTTCGCGAAATCTGCGCGGAAGCAAGGCTACAAGGTCGTGATCGCTGGCGCTGGTGGGGCGGCTCATTTGCCCGGCATGACGGCTTCGATCACTTCGCTGCCCGTTCTCGGCGTGCCGATAAAGACCACGGCGCTCGAAGGCAAGGATAGTCTGCTTTCGATTATACAAATGCCTGCAGGCATTCCGGTCGGCACGCTCGCCATCGGCAAGCCCGGCGCAATCAACGCCGCACTGCTCGCCGCCGCCATGCTCGCGCTCTCCGACAGTAAGCTCGCCAAGCGCCTCGATCAATTCCGCTCACGTCAGACCATCTCGGTCGCCAAATACCCGAAACGCTGAAAGATTTCATGGCACATTTACCCATTCTCAAGCCGGGATCGACACTCGGCATTCTCGGCGGCGGTCAATTGGGCCGTATGCTCGCGCAAGCCGCGGAGCGGCTCGGGTTGCACTGTCACGTTTTCTCGCCAGACAAGGACTCCTGCGCTTTCGACGTAGTGCGCGAAAAAACTTGTGCCGCATTCGACGACGAAGAAGCACTCACGAAATTTGCTGACAGTTGCGATCTCATTACCTTCGAATTCGAAAACGTGCCTGCGGAAACCGCGGATCTCCTGGTTACCAACCGCAAGCCCGTACTGCCCGATCCAGTGATCCTCGCAACGACCCAGGATCGTCTTGCCGAGAAAAACTTTCTCACCGACTTCGAAATCCGCACCGCGCCTTTTGCTGATATCGCCTCCGATGTCGATATTTCGGTCGCGGTCTTACAAATTCCTCTTCCCGCCGTGCTGAAAACCCGTCGCCTCGGATATGACGGCAAAGGTCAGGTGTTGATCAATGAAGGCGGTGATCCGCGCGCTGCCTGGAGCGAGATCAAGGAAGTCCCGGCGATTCTCGAAGGCTTCATCGAGTTTGAGCGCGAGATTTCGGTCGTTGCTGCGCGCGCCCGCGATGGAACATTTGTAGCCTACGATCCCATCGAAAACGTGCATCGCAATCAAATTCTTTATCAGTCAACTGTACCAGCGACGATTTCCCCGACGATCGCCAGGGATGCCATCGCTATCGCCAAAAAAATCGCCGACGAACTCACTTATGTCGGTGTGCTCGCGGTCGAAATGTTCGTCGTAGCGAAAGACGACCATCACCACCTGCTGGTGAACGAAATCGCTCCGCGCGTTCACAACTCCGGCCATTGGACCATCGACGGCACGAGCGCGAGTCAGTTCGAACAGCATGTCCGCGCGGTCGCCGGCTGGCCGCTCGCCAAGCCCCGTCGTCTGGGCCGCATTGAAATGACCAATCTGATTGGCGATGAGATCGACGGTTGGAAAAAATACCTCAGCCAGGCCGGCACTTCGATTCATATTTATGGCAAGGCCGAGGCGCGCCCCGGCCGCAAGATGGGCCACGTGACGCGGGTTACAGCCGAAAAAGAAAAGTAGTCGTCGCTACGCCGATCCCAAGATCGATTTCATCACGTATATCGATCGTTCCTCACCTCTTAACCGCCTATATCGCCAATTCATCCTACGGGCTCGGGATTTTCATCTGTCCGACCGCTATCAGGCTTCTGAAGTCTAACTTGGCCCCGCAGGTGGACTTTTAGAGCGGCTTCTGGTACGCACCCGCGCTCGGCAAGGCCACAGCACCAAGCGTCTGGGCTCCGCTGAAACCCGATCAAACCTTTGAAAGAGGCAAACAAGTGCAGGTTCTCGTTCGCGATAACAATGTCGACCAGGCTCTCAAGGCGCTGAAGAAAAAAATGCAGCGTGAAGGCATATTCCGCGAAATGAAACTGCGCGGTCATTACGAAAAGCCATCCGAAAAGAAGGCGCGCGAAAGGGCTGAAGCGATCCGCCGTGCCCGCAAACTCGCCCGCAAGAAGCTACAGCGCGAAGGCTTACTACCGTCCAAACCAAAGGTAATTGCGAAGGGTCCGGGCGGTGATCGCGGTGGCCGTGGTGGTCGTCCGGGCAGCGGCTTCGGCGGAGGCGGCGGAGGCGGCTTTGGTGGCGGTGGTGGTTTCGGAGGCGGCGGACGCCGCTAATCCCTGAATTTTCCAGCTGGTTTTTACGCGGGTAGACGAATTTCTGCCCGCGTTTTGATTTGAGTTAAGCTAACCCTCGAGCGGGCCCCATCTTCGCCGCATCCGGGCGACATGAATGAACGATGTTTCTTGAGCTGACACGCCTAGCGGCGATTGCCATCATTTCGAGTGCGCTCGCCGCTTGCAGTACGGTCTCTTCCATCACCGGTGCTTCGGAAGACGAAGAGCTACAGACCGTCGCTTCTCCGGCGAATATCGCATCTCTCTCCGATGTTGTAACGCGCAATCCGAACGACCCACAGACCTACAACATGCGCGGCTCTGTGCTTGGCCGCGCCGGCCGCTATCAGGAAGCGATTGCCGATTTCGACAGGGCAATCCAGCTCGATCCGAAATACGCGCAAGCCTATGCGAACCGTGCACTCGCCTATCGCGAGATGAAACGGCTCGATCTCGCTTATGCCGATTTCAATAAAGCGATCCAAATCGATCCAAGTTACTCCGCCGCCTATGTTGGTCGCGGCATGATCCAGCGGGCGCAGGGCCACGTGCAGGAAGCACTCGGCGATTTCAACAAGGCGGTTCAGCTCAAACCCGACAACGCGCAGGCCTACCACAACCGCGGCCTCATCTATCAACAGCAGGGCCAGCACAAATTCGCGATCGATGAATTTACGACCGCCATCAGCCTTTCACCCAGCGCTAGCGAACCCTATCTCGGGCGCGGCATCAGCTATCTCGCGCTCGGCGATTTCAAAAGCGCGGCCGATGATTTCACCGAGGCTGGCGAAAAGGATCCAAAAAATATAGATGCGTGGACACAACGCGGCATCGCGTACGAACGTCTGGGAGATAAGGAACGGGCGGCGGCGTCTTACGCGCGGGCACTAAACGTAAGTGCAAATTACGAACCCGCGCGCGCTGGTTTTCAGCGCGTCGGAGGCGATTACAAAAAAGGCTACAGCATCAATTGAAAATGATCGCGCAAAATTTTCATGATGAGCCTTAAATGAATTGCCTACCGCTCTGAGTTATGCGGTAGGGCAAAAAAACCCATCCCATTGGGGAACCAAAGCCTTTAGAGTGCCTTAACGATGTTCTCGACCATTTTCTTTGCGTCGGAGAACAGCATCATCGTATTATCGCGGAAGAACAGCTCATTCTCAACGCCGGCATAGCCCGATCCCATGCCTCGCTTGACGAACAACACCGTTTTCGCTTTTTCCACGTCAAGCACTGGCATACCGAAAATCGGCGATTTCGGATCGGTCTTCGCTGAAGGATTGGTCACGTCGTTGGCACCAATCACAAACGCTACGTCGGCCTGCGCGAACTCCGAATTGATGTCCTCAAGCTCGAACACTTCGTCGTAGGGCACATTCGCTTCGGCGAGCAAAACATTCATATGGCCAGGCATGCGTCCCGCGACTGGATGGATCGCATATTTGACCTCAACGCCTTCTTCCTTGAGCTTGTCGGCCATTTCGCGGAGCGCGTGCTGCGCCTGAGCCACGGCCATGCCATAGCCGGGCACGACGATAACCTTGGACGCATTCTTCATGATAAAAGCAGCGTCGTCGGCAGAGCCCTTCTTCACCGGACGTGTTTCAATCTTACCCGCCGGGCCCGCGGTTTCGCCGCCGAAGCCGCCAAGAATTACGGCGAAGAAGCTCCGATTCATGCCCTTGCACATGATATAAGAAAGTATTGCACCAGAAGAGCCAACTAACGCGCCGGTCACGATCAGTGCCGTACCCCCGAGGGTGAAGCCGATACCAGCGGCGGCCCAGCCCGAATAGGAATTCAACATCGAAATCACAACCGGCATATCGGCACCGCCGATCGGAATAATAATGAGAATGCCGATCAGGAACGAAAGCACGGCGAGCGCCCAAAACACCGCATGGCTTTCGGTGCGCACGAACATGACGATTGAAGCGATAATCGCGAGCCCGATCAGAATGTTCACGATATGACGAAACGGCAGAATGATTGGCGCGCCGCTCATGCGGCCGGAGAGTTTCAGAAACGCAATCACGGAGCCGGTGAAAGTGATCGCACCGATCGCGGCACCAATCGACATTTCGACGAGGCTTGATCCATGAATATCTCCCGGCCCACCGATGCCGAAAGCCTGCGGTGCATAGAGGGCACTCGCGGCTACCAGAACGGCAGCAAGACCAACGAGTGAGTGAAACGCGGCAACGAGTTCGGGCATGGCGGTCATCGAAATCCGACGCGCAGTGACGGCGCCGACGGTACCGCCCAAGGCGAATCCGCCTATCACGAGCGCCCAGCCGATTGGCCCCGCGGGCGGCACAGCTGCAAGTGTCGTCACGATGGCGATCGCCATACCGGCCATGCCAAAGAGATTACCTTGCCGCGACGTCTCTGGGTTCGAGAGACCGCGCAATGCAAGAATAAAAAGAATACTGGCGGCGAGATATAGCAGTGAGACAATATTTCCACTCATCGCCCACACTCCAGTGTATCATCAATCTGAAGTACGCGGCCGAAAGCCGAGCCTCGAAGAGAGATAAAAATTAAAAAATGTGTTCGCGGCATGATACTCATTTCTTTTTCTTTTGATACATCGCGAGCATGCGCTGTGTGACGAGGAAACCGCCGAAGATATTAACTGCCGCCATCGCGAGCGCCGCAAAGCCGAGGCCACGCGCCCACCATGAAGCCGTCTCGTCACCTGCGATCGAAACGCCGACTGCGAGCAGCGCCCCAACAACGATCACAGAGGAAATTGCGTTCGTCACTGACATCAGTGGCGTATGCAGCGCTGGCGTCACCGACCAGACAACATAATAGCCGACGAACACTGCAAGCACGAAAATTGAAAAACGGAAAACAAATGGGTCGACAGCCATCATTTCGTGCATTAGCGGCCTCCCTTGAAATTCGGATGCACCACGGCGCCATCACGCGTGAGCAGCGTCGCCTTCACAATCTCATCGTCCCAAGGAACATTCAATTGTTTCTCTTTGATAAGCACATCGAGAAATGCGAGCAAATTCTTCGCATAGAGCGCCGACGAAGTTGCCGCGAGACGACCCGGCACGTTCAGAAACCCGACAATCTTCACGCCATGATGTTCGATAACTTTACCCGGCTGGGATACTTCGCAATTGCCGCCGCGCTCAACCGCGAGATCAACGATAACGGAACCGGGCTTCATCGATTCCACCATCGCTTTCGTCACGAGCTTCGGCGCAGGCCTACCAGGAATCAACGCGGTGGTAATCACGATATCCTGTTTCGCGATATGCGAGGCGACAAGCGCCGCCTGCTTCGCCTGGTATTCTCTGGACATTTCTTTCGCATAGCCGGCGGCCGTCTCCGCCTGTTTGAACTCTTCGTCTTCCACTGCGATGAACTTCGCGCCCAATGACTCGACCTGCTCTTTCGCTGCCGGCCGCACGTCGGTAGCTGTCACGATGGCGCCCAGCCGCCGCGCGGTCGCGATCGCCTGCAGACCCGCGACGCCAGCGCCCATTACAAAAACCTTTGCCGCCGGAACCGTGCCTGCCGCAGTCATCATCATCGGAAACGCGCGGCCATATTCGGCGGACGCATCGATCACCGCGCGGTAACCCGCGAGATTTGCCTGAGACGATAGAACGTCCATCACCTGAGCTCGTGTGATGCGCGGCATTAATTCCATCGCGAATGACGCGACTTTCGCACCCGCCATTTCCGCGAGCGCGGCTTCGTTTCCGTACGGGTCCATAATCGCGATAACGAGCGCCCCCGGATTGTAATCCCGGAGTTCTGCTTTTGATGGTCGCCGGACTTTCAAAACAATTTGGGCGCCGCCGACGGCATCTTTCGCCGATCCCGCGATCCTCGCGCCCACCGCTTCGAAATCCTGATCTAGGATGCCGGCTTTCGCCCCAGCGCCTTTTTCCACTGCGACTTCGGCGCCCATGCTGACCATGCGCTTAATCGTGTCGGGGGTCGCGGCCACGCGCGGTTCGCCGGACTCAATCTCCGCGGGAATTGCGATTTTCATCGGGACACGAAGCTCAAAGGGATCATGTCAGGAAGACGAACATTAGGACGAGAATGACGACCACCGTGATCACTACCCACTTTGTGAGCGCCAAGAAATCCTCGTAGGTTTCTTCGTGCTGCTCGTAGTCGTTGCCCGCCGCCATCGAATATTTTGGAGCACCGTGGTCGGCCATCATTTTTCTCCGTCAACCTGTCCCGATCTGTTTATCGTCCCGATCGCTATCAGTTCTTTGATTTAGGTCAAAAGCTGAAATCTAAATCGCTTAAACAAGAATTACCCGAAAGCCCAACGCCCGGCAACCGGTAACCGCTCATGCGGCGGCATCCAATTTTGCACCCGCCAACGCCAAGGATTGTCGCCGAGCAACCGTGTCGACAGAAAAATTTTTGATGGCATCCTCGAACAATCGGTGGAAATTGAGTTCCGCTGCAAGATGGAGAAAAACACCTCCAAGGCCGATTGCTGCCCGATCCATCAGCACGAACTCGCGCGGGATCGTCAACGGACCCTGCTCTTTCAGCGCCTGATGCACCCGATAGGCTTCGCGCCGACCATATTCGCCGGGTTTCACGTTGTCGGCGATTGTCCGCACACGGTCATCCATCAGGGGGCCATAAATGAATCCTGCCCAGATATTGAGCGTGTCAATCAGCCCGCGCGTCAGGCCCTTAAAGCCCCAGGTCTCATAGGCGTGCACCACACGGGCTTCTTCATGGTTCCGTAGCCCGCGATACAAATCGACCACACCGCCGACGAAGCTCGGCGGGAAAATCCGGATGCAGCCGTAGTCGAGCAAGTTAATTCCGCGCGGCTCGCCCGCCTCCTCGAACGCCGTGTAGTTGCCGAGATGTGGATCGCCATGAATTACGCCAAAGCGAGAAAATGGAAGCCACCATGCCTTGAACAAGGCGGCCGCAAGCTGGTTTCGGATTTCAAGCGAGGCATCTTTATGGGTGAGCAATTTTTTTCCGTCTAGCCAGTCGAGTGTAAGCAGTCGGCCGGTCGAGAGCGCATCCCATACATTCGGCACATGCACCTCAGGAACGTCTGCGAAAATCTTGCGGTAAAGCGCAACATGTTTTGCTTCGCGGCGATAATCGAGTTCTTCGCGCACCCGCGCGCCGATCTCCTTAGCAATTTCACGCGTGTCGATGGCCGAATCCACACGGCGGCGGATCGCAAAAATGATTTCGAGCTGCCTTAGGTCAGCTTCGACCGCTGATTGCATATCCGGATACTGAAGCTTCACCGCGAGCTTGGCCCCTTTATGCGAAGTCGCCCGATGCACCTGGCCCAGCGAGGCCGCGGCGGCAGGTGCGTGCTCGAATGAGCCAAATTTCGTTTTCCACTCCGGTCCGAGCTCCGCTGCCATGCGACGCTTCACAAACGGCCAGCCCATCGGCGGCGCTTCGTTTTGCAGTTTCATCAGTTCGGCGGCGTATTCGGGCGGCAGCACGTCGGGAATAGTAGCAAGCAGCTGAGCCACCTTCATGATTGGCCCTTTGAGATTGCCGAGTGCAGCCGCGAGTTCGATCGCATTCTTTCCGCGGTCGAGCGCAAAACCGAACATGCGCGAGCCAACCATTTTAGCCGCGAAACCGCCGACATTGGTACCAACCCGCGCGTAACGCGCCGCACGAGCAGACAGACGATTTCGTTCGCGATCAGAGGCGTCGTTCATATGCAATCCCTAAAGCCGCATCATGGCGGGATTAATTTCGATCAAATGACTCGATCTCGGTGATCATGCGGTCGATGAGATCGAGTCCGGTCTGCCAGAATTTCGGATCGCGCGCATCGAGACCGAACGGCTTCAACAGTTCGGAGTGATGCCTCGTGCCGCCAGCGGCGAGCATCGCGAGATAACGGTCGGCAAAGGCCGCATCGGCTTTCTCGTAAACCGCGTAGAGCGAGTTCACGAGACAATCGCCAAAGGCATAAGCGTAAACATAGAACGGCGAATGAATAAAATGGCCGATGTAAGTCCAGTAAGTTTCGTAACCTGGGCCGAGTCGAATCGCGGGACCCAAACTTTCCCTTTGCACTTCGAGCCAGAGTTCACCTAGCCGCTCCGACGTGAGCTCTCCCTGTTTCCGCTCTGTGTGGACCTTCCGCTCGAACGTATAGAATGCGATCTGGCGCACCACCGTGTTTAGCATGTCCTCGACCTTTTGGGCGAGCATGGCTTTTTTCTCGCGCGGATCGGTGATTTTCGACAGTAATGATCGGAAGGTAAGCATCTCACCAAATACGCTCGCGGTTTCTGCCAAGGTCAGCGGCGTTGGTGCCATGAGCGCACCGTTCGGCGCAGCTAAAACCTGATGAACACCGTGACCGAGTTCGTGCGCGAGCGTCATCACATCGCGCGGACGGCCCTGATAGTTAAGCAGCACATACGGATGCACAGATGGTACGGTCGGATGCGCGAATGCGCCCGGCGCCTTGCCGGGTCGTGTCGGTGCATCGATCCAGGAGTCATCGAAGAAGCGTTTCGCGACCGAAGCCATCTTGGGGGAAAACGCGCCATAAGCGGAAAGCACGGTTTCGCGGGCCTCATTCCATTCGATAGTGCGCGTCGCGACCTTGGGAAGTGGCGCATTGCGATCCCAGTATTCTAGCTTCTGCTTACCGAGCCATTTGGCTTTCAACGCATAGTAGCGGTGCGACAGCCGCGGAAACGATGCCCGCACAGTAGAGACGAGCGCTTCGACCAGCTCGCGCTCAACGTGATTGGAAAGATGGCGATCATCGGCGATGTCTTCGAAACCGCGCCAGCGGTCCGAAATTTCCTTGTCCTTGGCGAGCGTATTGGTAATTAACGTGAAAGTCCGCAAATGGTCGCTAAACACCGAAGCTATCGCATCCGCCGCTGCCCGCCGGCGTTTCTCGTCCGGATCCATCAAAAGATTCAGCGCGGGCTCAAGCGACAGCTCTTCACCATCGACCTTGAAGCGCAGCATCGCGAGCGTTTCATCGAACAGACGATTCCATGCGCCACGGCCGGTCACCGATTTTTCGTGGAAGAGCTGCTCGATCTTATCCTCAAGCTGGTAAGGCCGCTCCTTGCGGATATCTTCGATCCACGGCCGATAGTGGCCAAGCGCCGGTGCCATCAGCGCTTTTTCGATCAGTGCATCGTCGATGCGATTCAGCTCCAGCGTGAAAAACAGAAGATGTGAGGAAGCGGCGGTAATTTTTTCCTGTACGTCGCCATAAAACTTGGCACGTTTCGCATCGGTCGTATCCACTGAATAAACAAGACCTGCGAAAGAAATCAGCTTACCGAGCAAGTCCTCGATTGCCTCGAATCGCTTGACCGCGTTGGCTAAATTCTCTCCTGCATTCGGCGCGACCGCCATAGCCGCGAGCTTGCCCTTATAGGTTTCCTCGAATGCTAAGCATTCGGTATCACCCTTGGCGAGATCCGCTGCGACTTCTGGAGCGTCGATCCCCGCATAGAGATCCTTGAGGTTCCATTCCGGCAGCGGACCCAGCGTTTCGGGTCTGCGTGCGGCGGCGGCAGCTGATGAGGGATGATGAAATGAAGGCATGGGCTGGTCTTTGTGGGAACGCCGGAGCGATTCTCTTGTTCCTTAGGTCTTTACATATGGAACGGAGCTACGAGCGGATCAATCCGGCCTTTTACGCCTATTCAACGGAGTCCGATTCAGCTTCCGTTAACGGCAGTCGCCCAGAGTGACCCGTAATGGGACGAGTGCCCTACCGTCCATCGGGAGAAAATATGTCCACGCGCGTACTTGTGGTCGATGACGATCCGGTCCAGCGGCGACTTATCGACGCGATGCTCAAGCGCTTCGGCTATGAGCCCGAGCTTCTTGACAACGGTGATGCGGCTCTGAGTCTCCTGGAGAGCCCCGAAGGCGCCGGCATTGCCTGCATGATTCTTGATCTCGTCATGCCCGATCTCGATGGCCTCGGAGTGCTCGGCCGGCTGAAAAATCGTGACATCGACATTCCAGTGATCGTTCTCACCGCGCAAGGCTCGATCGACACTGTCGTCTCCGCCATGCGGGCAGGCGCGATCGATTTCTGCGTAAAGCCGGTCGGCCCCGAACGAATGCATGTCTCCGTTCGCAATGCGCTCGCGCAAGCGGCACTCGCCGGCGAAGTTCGCCGAATGCAGCGTGCGGCAAGCGACACCGTTGCCTTCAGCGATTTCTCTACCGCAAGCGTACGTATGCAAGCAGCGCTCAAGCTCGCGGAAAAAGCTGCGGCTTCCGAAATTCCGGTCCTGCTAGAGGGAGAATCGGGTGTTGGCAAGGAATTATTGGCCCGTGCGATCCGCGCAGCGGGCGGACGCGCGAACAAGCCATTCGTCACTGTCAACTGCGGTGCGATTCCCGCTAATCTGGTCGAGTCAATTCTATTCGGTCACGAGAAAGGCGCTTTCACCGGTGCGTCAGACCGCCAAATCGGAAAATTTGTCGAAGCCGACGGCGGCACACTATTTCTCGATGAGATCGGTGAGCTCCCCTCTGAAACGCAAGTAAAGCTGTTACGCGCCCTACAGGAAAATGAAGTCGATCCCATTGGCGCTCGCAGACCGGTAAAGGTAAATTTCCGCCTGATCTCGGCGACTAATGGCGATCTCCTGCAATCGGTGAAAACCGGCAGCTTCCGCGAAGACCTTTTCTACCGCTTGCATATCTTTCCTATTACCGTTCCGCCGCTGCGTGAACGGCTTGAGGACGTGCCCGATCTCGTCCGCCGTTTCGTCACGCGTTTTGCTGCCGAGGAAGGAAAGCGCGTTCGCTCGATTTCCGCCGACGCGATCAAGATGCTCACGAGCTATCGCTGGCCGGGTAACGTGCGCCAGCTTGAAAACGCGGTTTTCCGCGCGGTCGTATTAGCCGAAAGCGACGAAATCGGTGTCGCCGAGTTCCCACAAATCGCAGCGCAAGTGCCGAGTTTCGAGAGCTTCTCGATCCCCCAAACCGCGTCGCCCATTCAATCGGCTTCTTCGCCACTCGTCCTGGATGCACCCACGACTTCGCCGGCTATCTCTTCCGATGCGCTCACGTTTGTCACCCATGACGGCCACGTCAAGCCGATGGAGGAACTCGAAGCCTGTGCCATTCGTTTCGCCATTGCTCATTATCGCGGCAGAATGACCGAGGTTTCGCGCAGGCTGGGCATTGGCCGTTCGACACTGTACCGCAAGCTTAAAGAATTAGGCATTCCGATGGGATCGGACCATGAGTCGGCGGAAACAGCCGATCCCGCCGTGGCCCCGAAGTAACACCCTGCAGCGGAATAGCTGCCCGAGGGCTTTCCACCTTGATTTAAACAAGCCGGGTTGTCAGAACTTACTCCTGTCTTTGGAGGTATAGATGGAAGGGCACCACAAGCGTGGTCATTTAGCCGGGGCATCGCTTCTGAGCGTCTTAAGTGCCGGAATCCTATGGGCGCCAGTGGCTGCTTTCTCCCAAACCATCAATGCAGGCGAACCTTCCGCCCGTGCACCGATCACGATCGCCCAGACCGCCGAACCAAAACCGAACGCAGAGCTGAGCCAGTCGCCCACTAAGGCTCCTGCTGATGGCAGCACCCCGCTTCCGACAGCTCCGTCAGTCACGGTAGCTCCGTCTACCCCGAACCCGGCTCCCGCTGCCGAAGTAAAACCATACGCAGAGCCGACCCAGGCGCAGGAGCCGACAAAGGCTCCTGCTGATGTCGGCAACGCTCCGCTTCCAACAGCTCCGTCGGTCACAGTAGCTCCGCCTACTCCCAGCCCAGCTCCCGCTGCGACGACCGCTACGACTTCTCCTATACCAAGCGATGCCACCGCTGCGACCACACCCACTCAGCCTGCTCTTGTTGTTCCAACCCCTGAACCCGTAAAAGCCGCCGCAACTACATTACCCGCCGCCGATCAGCCTGTCGCCGACAAGATCCGCGAACTCCTCACTACGAAAGGTACAAAATATCAGGATCGCAAGAGAGAGCGCGACGCCGTTGAAGCGTTCTATCGCGACCGTTCCTATGCGCCACTCTGGACTGAAAACGGCCAGCACAATTCGCGAGCCGAAATCGCTGTCGCTTATCTGAAGGGCGTCGATGCCGATGGTCTCGATCCGGCGGAATACGCGACGCCGGAATTGAAGGGCGATGCCGATGCGGTCGCCGATGCGGAGCTGAAGCTCACCAACGCCGTGCTCACCTATATACGCCACGCCTCGACGGGCCGCGTCAGTTTCACGCGCATCAGCAACGACATCTATTACGACCTCGAATTTCCAGAACCAGCCGTCGTTCTCGCAAAGCTTGCGATTAACAACGACCTCAGGGCCCTGCTAAATTCCTACGAGCCGCAGCATGCTGCTTATAAAGCGCTTAAGGCAAAATACGCCGAAGTGCGTACGAAGACCGGCAACAGCCCAGCACGCATTCCTAGCGGTGCTCAGCTCAAGCTCGGCAAGGACGCAGTGCACGATCCGCGCGTACCGCTACTGCGCGAGCGTCTCGGTATCAAAGAAAACGCGAACGACACCACGTATGACAAAATCGTTGCTGACGCCGTCAAGAAACATCAGGCAGATAAAAAAATTCCGGCGACGGGCATACTGAATCAGGCCACGATTGATTCCATCAACGGCCCAAAGCGCGACAAAGATGCCGACATCATCCTAGCCAATCTCGAGCGCTGGCGTTGGATTCCTCACGATCTACGTGGCGACCGTTACGTGATGGTCAATATCCCAGATTACACGCTGAAAATCGTCAACGATGGAAAAGAATATTGGAGCACCCGGATCGTTGTGGGAAAACCGGGCATGCCGACGCCGATGATCAGTCCGGACATGAAATTCATCACGGTCAATCCGACCTGGAACGTGCCGCCATCGATTATCGCAAACGAGTATCTGCCAGCGCTCCGTCAGGATCCGAGCGCACTCGAGCGCATCGGCTTAAGAATTGAGCAGAATAGGGACGGTACCGTCCGCATCTTTCAACCGCCGGGAGAAGCCAACGCACTCGGCCGCATCCGCTTCAATTTCCCGAACAAGTTCCTCGTTTATCAGCATGACACGCCGGACAAGCACCTCTTCGCGCAGGATAAACGTGCATTCAGCCATGGCTGTATGCGCGTGCAGAACCCGATCACCTATGCCGAGAAGCTGCTTTCGCTCGAGCTTCCGAGTCAGGGTTATTCGGAAGACAAGATAAAGAAAATGCTCGGCAGCACAGAATTGAATATCGATTTCCCCAAACCGCTTCCGGTCCATCTTACCTATCAGACAGCATTCGTGGACGAGAACGGTGCGCTGCAAATCCGTGAGGACATCTATGGTCGCGACGCCCGCATCCTACAGGCCCTCAAGACTGACGAGCGCAAAGTCGCCGATGTTGCCGTAGAACAGCACTCGGTCGGCAGCGCCAGCGTCGGCCGCGATGCACTGAGGTATCAGGTCGAGGCTGGTGGTGGCTTCGAGAACCCATTCTTGAGCCTCTTCCAGTTCCAGCCACGGCAGGAAGACCCCCGCAACAAAGGCAAGAAAAACACCCGCGAGACAGGCTTTTTCTTCGGCTTTTTCCGCTAAATGGCATCAAATTTCGCTCTTGCGCCTCCCGTTTAACCAATGGGGGGCGAAACTCGGCCCTATTTTGCCCCATTCACTCGGTACGCCTTTCAGCAAGACCGGTAAGGGAGCAGTAACTGTCAGTTAAGCCCTTTCCGACAACGATCTGAGCAACTTAGCCATTAGCGGCCGGAGACGCTGCGCGCGCGATGGCCTGATCCGAGCGGAAAAAACTTACGTGCCGAAAGACACAGCACGCAAAGCTAGATGTAGCTTCGGATCAAGCGCCTCAAAGCGCGTGGGCTTCGCGGCTGTTATCTTCTTTTTTGGTTCGCAGAGCTTGCAGAGTGTGATCGCAAACGGCGACACGCGGACGATCTCTTTTCATCATCTGCACACGGGCGAAGACCTCACCGTCACCTACAAGCGCGACGGTCGCTACGACGAAGCGGCGCTGGAAAAGATCAACTATAGCCTTCGTGACTGGCGGCGCGATGAACCGATCAAGATGGACCCGCATTTGATCGACCTGCTCTGGGACGTGAACCGCGAACTCGACGGCAAGGAACCAATCCAGATCGTATGCGGCTATCGCTCGCCAGGAACCAATGCGATGTTGCGCGCCAGGAGTCGCGGCGTCGCTCAATTCAGCCAGCACATGCTCGGTAAGGCAATCGATTTTTTCATTCCTGGCGTTGGTCTTTCGCAATTACGCGAAGTCGGCCTCCGCATGCAGCGTGGCGGCGTCGGCTTCTATCCTACTTCTGGCTCGCCTTTCGTTCACCTCGACACTGGCAATGTGCGTCATTGGCCGAAGGTGTCGCGCGAACTGCTTTCTAGGATTTTTCCAGACGGAAAGACTGTTCACATTCCGGCCGATGGCCGTCCAATGCCCGGTTATGAACTCGCACTCACCGAGATCAAAGCGCGCGGCGGAGAGACAAGTTCCTTCGCCACCGCTTCGCTCGGCAACGCGAACAACGAAAATGTTGGCACGAATACCGACGACGGCCGTGTGAAGAAGTTCTTCGCCAATTTATTCACCAATAAGAATGACGGAGAAGATGAAGAAACTAACATTAGAATGGTGCGTTCTCGTCCAGCTGTTGTAGTATCCGCGGAACCGGCAACGTCTCAGCCCATCCGGGTCGCTTCCGCTAGCGTGTTGCCCCCTGTGCAACATGGCCCTCAATTGCAATGGGTCGCCGGGGCCCCTGCCGTTAACACCACGACATCCGATCCCAGTTCAACCGCACCGCTTCCGCGTAAACGGCCTATCAACACAGATGTTGCTTCGCTCCCACCTGGCTCCCGCCAAGTTGCCGCGATCGGTAACGTAGTATTACCGGCAGCGATTACCGGCACTGGCGTCACTTCAGAGAATCCCGTGCTCGCTTATGCGGCAAACGATAGCCTTATTGCTCGTGCCAATGCAGCGGCAGCGGCCGTGCCGCCAGCAACGTCTCAACCCATTGTCCGCGCAACGGACCCTCTGGCTAACTCTACGTTGGCTGTGACAACAGCATCTGACGCGCAAATCTTTGCTGACGCGGCCTTTGCGCCGGCGACACTATTAAGTCCCAAGACGATCCTATTTTCGTCCGAGCTGCATCAGCTCGATCATTCAAGTACAATGATGTTGATGGAACCCGGCCAACTCGCCCTGAGAGCCCAGTTTGCGGTGAACCCGCCTAAGCAACTGGCCATGTCGCGTTTTGCTTCCCGCACGAATTGACCGCTTATCAACCGCCTATTCCTAGAGCTTCGCGATAAAGATCCACCAGCGCCTCGTATTCCTGGCGTTCGATCTTGTCTTGGCGATAGATACGGATGACCGCTCGAAGTGCCTTCACGTCGAATCCTTCCGCCTTGGCCTCGGCATAGACCTCGCGAATATCGTCGGAGATCGCTTTCTTTTCCTCTTCGAGCTTTTCGATGCGCTCAACGAGGGACTTCAGTTTCGTTTTCGCGAAATTGGGCTGCGTCACCATCGCGGTTTCCATTTTTGTTTGGGTAGCGTGAATGGCTAAAGAGATTTAGCGCTGAGTAGCAGACTTTTCGAAGGCGGTTTTCTGCTCGGCGCTTGCCTCATTCTGATAGCGTTTTTTCCATTCCTCGTAAGGCATGCCATAAATGATTTCGCGGCCTTCCTCCTTCGTCATTGGCACACTTTTCTCGTCAGCTGCCTCCTTCATCCAATTGGACAGGCAGTTGCGGCAAAAGCCCGCGAGATTCATCAAATCGATATTTTGCACGTCGGTGCGTTTGCGCAGATGTTCGACCAAACGGCGATAAACCGCAGCTTCGAGTTCCATCCGGGTGCGATCGTCGAGCGTTTTCATTTCGAAATTCCTTCCGGGTTCACACCCACATTCTACGACATCCGACCCAAGCGAATCGAGTAAAAGCAGCCATGAACCGCGAGGCGATCAAATTTTTGCTGAGACAGATATATGAGGCGGCGGTTGCCGCGGCACATCCCCTGACCTGTCTTACGCCAGCGCTACCCAAAGCACCCGAAAAGGGCCGCATAATTGTACTTGCCGCTGGCAAAGCAGCGGGTTCGATGGCTGAGATTACTGAAACGCATTATCTCGGCACGGGATTTCCTGCAAAACGGCTTTCGGGTATCGCAGTGACGCGGCGCGGATATGACCGACCCACGCGACGAATCGAAATGGTCGAGGCGGGCCATCCGATACCGGATGAAGCAGGGCTCATGGCGACCGAGCGCGTGCTCGCCCTCGCCCGTCAATCCAATGATGGCGACTTAGTGCTTGTGTTGCTATCGGGTGGTGCATCCGCAAACTGGATCGCGCCCGCGCCCAGCATCTCGCTGGATGACAAGCGCATCCTAACTCGCTCTTTGCTCGCTTCGGGCGCCACAATCGACGAAATCAATACTGTGCGAAAGCATCTGTCGCGCATCAAAGGCGGCCGACTTGCATTTTCCGCAGCGCACGCAGACATTCTGACTCTCGCCATTTCCGATGTGCCAGGCAACGATCCCTCAATAATCGGCTCTGGTCCGACGGTTGCCGATGCAAGCACGTTGCTAGATGCGGAAGAGATCCTCCGCCGCCGCAAGATCAATCCACCACTTTCGGTCGCGCACGCACTTCGCGATCCCAAAAACGAAACGCCGAAGCCCGGCGATCGCGCGTTCGAGCGAAGCGAATATCGCATCATTGCGCGACCCGCTGATGCACTCGTCGCTGCCGCAAATGCTGCCCGGAGGCTGGATCTGGTTCCGACCATTCTCGGCGATCAGATTGAGGGAGAAGCGCGCGATGTCGCGCGAGATCATGCCGAACAAGCACTGAGACTCATCGGCAAAGGCAGGCGAAGTATTCTGCTTTCTGGCGGCGAACTGACAGTAACATTGCATGGAAAAGGTCGCGGCGGTCCCAACCAGGAATACGCACTCGCGCTCGCCCTTAAATTGCAGGGTGCAAAAGGTGTTGCCGCCGTCGCAGGTGACACTGACGGCACCGACGGAGGCACAGGCAAGGCCGATGACCCGGCCGGCGCTTTCGTGGATGAAACGACTCTTGCGCGCGCGAACGCATTGGGCCTCGATGCTGCCCGTTTTCTTGCCGATAATAACTCCACCAATTTTTTTGAGCGTCTCGATGATCTGCTTTGCCCCGGCCCGACTTATACCAACGTGAACGATTTGCGGGCGATCCTCGTTGACACTTGAAGAATCGCAGAACAAAAAGAGCGACGACTGTTTCGCGCTCTATCATTTATGAATAAAGACTAGTGCGCCGATGACAAAGCCGACACAAATCTTTCGCTTTGCCTTGCTACTTGTAGGCATCACAGTGCCTACCATAGCGCATGCTGATTTCCGAGTTTGCAACCGAACGCAAAGCCGTGTCGGCGTCGCCGTTGGCTATAAGGACGGCGAAGGCTGGACTACGGAGGGCTGGTGGAACGTTCCAGCCGGGAGTTGCGAGACGTTGATGCGCGGACCACTTGTTGCACGCTTCTATTACGTCTACGCACTCGACTACGATCAGGGCGGCGAATGGGCCGGTAAGGCTTTCATGTGTTCACGCGAAAGGGAATTCACGATCAAAGGCATCACCAACTGTTTGGCGCGCGGATACGACCGCACAGGATTCTTCGAGGTCGATACTAGTGAGCAGAAGAACTGGACGGTTCAGCTCACCGAACAAGGACAGACGACCCCCGGCACGGGACAACCGATTCAGCCACGCGGAACCAAATGAGGCGATTGCGTCGGACTAAGATTGTCGCGACTCTCGGCCCTTCGTCTTCAAACGAAGCCATGATCGAGCGCCTATTCATTGCGGGCGCAGATGTCTTTCGTATCAACATGAGCCATACAACACCCGAAAAAATGGCATCTTATGTCGATGCCATTCGCTCGATTGAAGCCCGCAGCAACCGCCCGATCGGTATCCTGGCGGATCTGCAAGGGCCGAAATTGCGTCTCGGCACATTTGCAGCGGGCAGCGCCGATCTCGTCGAAGGTGCCACTTTTATTCTCGATGATGAATCAAAACCCGGCGATAGTAACCGCGTTCAGCTTCCTAACACGGAAGTTTTTGCCGCACTCAAACCCGGCCATCATTTGCTTGTCGATGACGGTAAAGTTCGCCTGGAAATCACTGAGGCATCGGCAAAGCGCGCGGTTGCGAAGGTCGAGGTCGCGGGCCGTGTTGCCGATCGCAAGGGCGTAAGCCTACCGGATTCGATCCTCACGCTTTCGGCAATCACACCAAAGGATCATATCGATCTTGAGGCTGCGCTCGATAAAGGCATTGACTGGATCGGACTCTCCTTCATCCAGCGGCCAGAAGACATCGCAGAAGCTAAAAAAATTACGCGCGACCGCGCGGCCATCATGGCAAAAATCGAAAAACCGCAGGCGATTGCGCGGCTCGCGGAAATTCTTGAACTCTCCGATGCACTTATGGTGGCGCGCGGCGATCTTGGCGTCGAAATGCCGCTTGAGCGCGTGCCGGGACTGCAAAAACAGATCACGCGCAGCGCGCGCCAAGCCGGAAAGCCCGTCGTGGTAGCGACACAAATGCTGGAATCGATGATCACCTCGCCGGTGCCGACACGCGCGGAAGTTTCTGACGTCGCCACTGCGATTTTCGATGGCGCCGATGCTATCATGCTTTCTGCCGAATCGGCGGCCGGCCAGCATCCCATCGAGGCTGTCGAAACGATGGATCGCATCGCACGCGAAGTTGAGCGGGACACAACCTATCATCCCGTTATCGACGCTCAGCGCCCAATCCCCGAAGCTACTGGCGCCGACGCAATTTCCGCGGCGGCCCGTCAGATTGCGGAAACACTACATCTTCCGGCAGTGATTTGTCTCACGAGTTCAGGCGCTACGGCCTTGCGCGTCGCACGCGAACGGCCCGAGCCGCCGATCATCGCGCTCTCCCCCAAACTTTCGACGACGCGCAGGCTTGCCGTTTTGTGGGGCACGCATTGCGTGGTTATGAAAGACCCGCGTCAGCTGGATGACGTAATCACGCGGGCCTGCAACATTTCGTTTCGTGAAGGTTTCGCGAAAGAAGGCCAGCGAGTCATCATTGTCGCCGGCGTACCGCTCGGCACCCCCGGCGCAACCAATATGGTGCGGATCGCATTTGTCAGTGGGAAAGAAATTGAAATGGATTAAATTTCGCGACCTTCGACCTTAATGGTGAGTTTTTTCACCATATCCGAAACCATGTCCATGTAGGGATGGATCGCCAGTGCGCGACGGAAGGCGTCCAGCGCGCGCTTATCTTCGCCCATGTCCTGCAGGATCACTCCCAGTTCCGCATATGCGCTGTAATGCCTAGGCTCTTTTGCGAGCACTATACGCAGATCAGCGAGTGCGCTTCCCAAATCTTTGATGATGTAATACAGGCTGGCGCGTTGCGCCCGTGCCTCGACGAAATTTGGTGCGAGATCCACCGCCGCATCCAACAAATCGATGGCAAGCTTGTTATCTTTGGCCTGCATGGTCAGACGAACGCGGGTCATGAGAAGATCCACCGTCGCGCTCCCGGATTGCGAAGTGAGGGCATCAATCTTCGCTTCGACAAGTTTCGCGAGTTGTGCATTGGGAGCTTTTGCGAGCGCATCATAAAGTGAGTTCAACCGCGCGGAGCGGTCAATTTTCATGGGGCGCTGTGATTTTCGCGCCGGTTTCAATTCGCCAACGCTCTCGCGAACTGCTGGCGCCGGCGATTGCGCAAACGCAAGATCGGTATTAGCCGCAACTAACGCGACTGCCCATAGAATGATCAGCAAAAGGAAACGTTGTGCGACCATCATAAAAGTCTAAATGCGGACGCGACCAAGCGCAAAGCTTACATTACGTCAAATGCCGTAAATCGGCTATGTCAGCCTTGGCGCGCTTTGAAGCGACGATGCGTCTTGTTGATGACATACACGCGACCTTTTCTCCGTACCAGACGATTGTCACGATGGCGCTTGCGTAGCGAGCGAAGCGAATTTCGAATTTTCATTTTCAGTCCCGTTTTCAATTTTCGCAAAATGGTGGGCGCGACAGGGATCGAACCTGTGACCCCTACCATGTCAAGGTAGTGCTCTCCCGCTGAGCTACGCGCCCTGTAGGGAAGGCTGCTCGTATATCGGCTTGGGTCTTGAGGTGCAAGCAAGCCTTTAGGCCGCAAGCATACGCTCGACTTCGTTCACCAGATCTTTCAGGTGAAATGGTTTAGATAGCACCTTGGCATCTTTTGGAGCGCGATTTTCGGGATTGAGGGCAACCGCCGCAAATCCGGTGATGAACATCACTTTCAGATCTGGATCAATCTCGGTTGCGCGGCGCGCAAGTTCGATGCCATCCATTTCCGGCATCACAATATCGGTGAGCAACAGCTCGAAAGGCTCTTCGCGTAACCGATCATAGGCGGCCTTGCCGTTGTCGAAGGAGACGACCTGATAACCGGCCTTGGATAGCGCCTTTACGAGAAAGCGGCGCATATCGTTATCATCTTCAGCCAGAAGAATTTTCTGGCTGGCGACTTTAGGCTTTGGCGGTTCTTTCCGTTCCTTGGTCATCTTGTCCCCGCTAACTCGATACTATCGCCTCTATAAACAAGCATATGGGTAAATGCAGAGTGAAGGCGATTCATGGTGAAAACGGCTTCCAAGCCGCCGCCGAGACAGGCAGAATAAGGCATCATTCATGAATCAACCCTCTCTGGTTTTCACTGATTTCATAGAATTTGCCTTATGACCGCCCGCATTATTGACGAATTTAACCTCGCCTTCGAGGTCGATGAGCCAACGGCCCTTGCGGGCCCGGTTGTATGTAATTCGCCACATAGCGGGCGTTTCTATCCTGCGGCGTTTCTTGCCCAGTCGCGACTCGATCTTTCGATTCTTCGTCGCTCCGAGGACACGTTCGTAGATGAATTATTCGCGGATTCGACGCGTCTTGGCATTCCGATGATGCGAGCACATTTCCCGCGTTCGTTTCTCGACGTAAATCGCGAACCTTACGAGCTCGACCCGCGTATGTTTGACGGGCGGCTTCCGGCCTTCGCCAATACGCGCTCGCTGCGCGTCGCGGGCGGGCTTGGCACCATCGCGCGCATAGTCGGAGATGCGCGCGAAATCTATGGTCGTAGACTCCCGGTTGACGAGGCACTCGACCGTATCGAGCGCTATTACAAGCCCTATCATCGCGAGCTTCGCCGACTGATTCTGCGCGCCGAACAGGCATATGGGCTGGCCGTGCTACTCGACTGCCACTCGATGCCCTCCAGCACCACTGGACATGATGAGCGTCCACGCGCCGACGTTGTCTTAGGTGACCGCTACGGAACGAGCTGCGCGCCAATTATAACTGACGTCATCGAGGACACGCTGCGCGACCTCGGCTACACGGTCCTTCGCAACAAGCCCTATGCGGGTGGTTTCATCACTGAGCATTATGGTGATCCGGCTGCCGGGTTTCACGCTGCCCAGATTGAGATCAACCGCGCGCTTTACATGGACGAACGCGAATATCGCCGAACTTCACGCTTTGAGTATGTGAGGGCCGACCTTGGCCGCATGATCGCGAGACTCGCGGCCGTGACAGCTCGCGGGATCAAACCGATGCAGGACGCCGCTGAGTAATTATCTAAATTTGCAAGCCATGCGCTAATCGCATAACTGTCATGCGATTAGCCTCTACGATCACTCGGTGGATTCTCGGTTGAGAACCCTCTGGCCCACTCAATACGCGAGGCCATAGATCCTCGTAAAAAAAGGGCCGCTCAGCGGTTGCCAGCGGCCCAAGTCTAGGGAGGAAACGCCCAAGGAGGGCAGCGATAGTGCGACGCCATCGCAGTATCGCATTGCAACAATATGCTCCTGCAACGCAAAAAAATCAAGGACAATGTTTCTGACCTAATATCTCGACGACCGCGGCTGTGCACAAATCGGCGGCGACACGCCTTCATAAAAACTGCAAGTCAATCGACCGCGCGAAATGGCCATGGTTTCAATTCACCTTTTTCTTTAGCGGTGGGTTTCGCGCGAGAGAGAACTTCCGCTTAGGAACCAGATCATGGTCGCTGTCGATTTCGCCGCATTTGTCGATGAACTTGCCACCGTTTCCGGCGAGGCAATCCGACCATTTTTCCGCACGTCCCTCGGCGTGGAGAACAAGGCGCGCGATGGTGCTTTCGATCCGGTGACCGCCGCCGATCGCGCTGCCGAGCAGGCGATGCGAACTTTGATTCGCAAGAATTTTCCGAGCCACGGAATCATTGGTGAGGAATTCGACGATCATCATTCCGGCGCTCCTTATGTCTGGGTGCTCGATCCGATCGATGGAACAAAATCTTTTATTGCAGGGATGCCTGCCTGGGGCACGTTGATCGGCCTTCTGAAAGATGGAGCGCCCGTGTACGGCATGATGCACCAGCCTTTCATTGGCGAACGCTTCGCGGGCGACGGTGCAAGCGCCCATTATCGCGGACCAGCTGGAGAGCGCCGACTGACCACGCGCAAATGCGCGAGCCTAGGCGAAGCGATTCTCTTTACTACGAGCCCGCTTTTGATGAGCGCCGAAGAACGAGCATTATTCGAAAAAGTGCAGGCAAAAACCCGCCTCTCCCGTTATGGCGGCGATTGTTACGCCTATTGTATGATCGCGGCGGGCTTTGTCGATCTTGTGATCGAGACCGGTCTTAAAGCACATGACATCGTGGCATTGATGCCCATCATTGAGGGCGCAGGCGGAATCGTCACTGATTGGTCGGGTAGTTCCGCAGTGAAAGGCGGCCGCATCATCGCTGCCGGCGACAAACGGGTGCATGCCGAAGCTCTGGCGCTTCTAAAATTGAGAGCGCCTCAACGGTAAAACGACGAACCGGGAATAAAAGCGTCGAATGCTGCCCAAAACTGTGAGCGAAATTGATCGCGTTCCATTAACATCTCGTGTCGACTGCCGGCAATGATGAGATGCGAGCCGGCCCGGAGCCTCACTGAAAAACGTTCCGTAGCCGGTGTCGATACGATCATGTCTTTCCCGGCGGCTAAAATCAGCATCGGCTGGCGGAGCGCAGTCGGATAAAGTGGATCATTGAGGCGATCGATGACAACATACGCAGCCGCGGCCCAAGCCAAGGTTGGTGAGCCAAGCCCCAATTCTGGCGCGGTTTCGATGATCGATGCGGTGCGCTGGAAACGTATCGGATCGGAGGTCACTAAATTTCCGAGAAAGGGACGAGTCGCGGTCGACCCGCCGCCCGGGGAATATGATCGTCCAAAGCCGAACATTGTCCCGTAACAGGCCACGAACTTGACCCAGGGCCGCGCTCCGAGACCGTAGAGTTTAATCATCGGCGAAGAGAGAACAATACGATCGAACCATCGCCGGCCTTGATGAACCGCCTCGAGCAAAATCGTACCTCCCATCGAATGCGCGAGCGCAAATATCGGTGCAGGACAGTCGGGTAATACGATTTCGCGCATGAAGCCTTCGAGATCCAGCTGATAATCATCGAATGAACGTACGTAACCCTTGCGCGTATCGCGGAGCAGCCGCTGCGATCCCCCCTGCCCGCGCCAATCCATCGTTGCGACCGCGAAACCGCGTCCGCGTAGTTCCTCAATGACCTCAAAATATTTTTCGATCATGTCCGTGCGTCCGCCGAATAGGCAGATCGTGCCTTTGCGCGGAGCAATCGCGTTCCAACGAGCGAAACGAATCGAGACGCCGTCGGAGGTCGTAAGCTGACCTTCCACAGCGCCTTCAGGCACCGGGTTCGCCGAGGTCGAATGAAGTGTCATGAATCCCTGTCGCCGCGTTCGCGCGATTCGCGCGGGCGCGAGCGTTACAACGCCTCCCGCCTTTCGGCAACGGTTAGAAAGTGCGAGGTCTGCCAATTATGCGCACGCCATCGATCCCGCCTGACACAGCATTCACAATTAACCGCACGCGCTCACCCTGCGGTCCCGTTGCTTCCAAAATGTAAGTCGCGCCACGATGTTGAGGTGGGCTGATGTCGCGGAATCCGCGCCCCTGGAGAGATGAAACGACCTCGTTCGGCCCGAGCTGACCGCGCGTCTTAGGCACTGCGCGGCGTTCGCCGTAATAATCGTAGGGCTCCGCCCGGCCATATCTTTTCAGCGTTCCGCGCGAAACAAACGGTACAAAGAACGGCGGAACGATCACAATCCTTCCGATGCGTCTACGCGAAGAGAGCCGGACCTGATCGTACGAAACTGACGCTGCGAATTCCGCGGCCAGAACCAGCACCAACGCGAGCCCAATTTTTCCGAGCATCCGTTTTGGCATCGCGGCCCTTCTACTCAATGCACAATTTTTTAAGCAATTCATCAATACAAGCGCCATCGCGGATCGATAAGCTTCGAGGAAATATTAACTAGACCCCACGGTCTGAACCCCTTCGTAAGCCAGTATTCATCCAGGGTTCATATTCAGCGATTTTTTCGGTGTTTCTTGCTCTTGCGAGCACACTTTCGGCCTCCCATATGCGCAACGCGCCGGCCATTTGACGGCGCAAAGGCATTGACTCGGCCATTTTGGCGGGTCTGCCGCATGTCGCTTTACAGGAGGATATGCATGCGAACCTTTGATCTTACCCCTCTATATCGTTCAACCGTTGGCTTCGATCGCGTCTTTTCGCTTCTCGATTCGTTCGGAGGCGTGGATGCCACCGCACCGACTTACCCGCCATATAACATCGAGCGCACCGGCGAAAACGCCTACCGGATTTCCCTCGCCGTCGCCGGCTTCACGGATAAGGAGCTCAATCTAGAAGTGAAGGAAAATACGCTCACTATCCGCGGCGAAAAAGAAACTACCGAGAAAAAGGAAGACAGCGAGATACTCTATCAGGGCATTGCCGCTCGCGCCTTCGAGCGCCGGTTCCAGCTCGCCGATCACGTCGAGATCCGCGGTGCAAACCTCGAAAATGGGCTCTTGCACGTCGATCTCGTTCGCCAGATCCCTGAGAGCAAAAAACCGCGTAAGATCGTAATCGGAGCTGGCAAGGGCAACAGCACGGTGATCGAGGCGAAGGCCACCAAGGCTGCCTAACGTGTCACTGATATGAATAAAAAGAGGCGCTCCGGGAAATCGGGGCGCCTTTTGCTTCGGTTAATCGACAAAATCGGTTTTATTGATCGCTTTCTTAGCGTCGATCGTGTTTTTCAGTCCTTTTTCCCGTTGGGGGAAACCAAGCCTGTCGAACCCATCGCTACCGCCGGGCCGTCATCTTTCTTCGCTTCAACCGGCCGCGCTTTCGGAAGAGGAGCCGATGTTGGCTTCGATGCAACAGGCTTTTCCGTCAGTTTCGATTCAATCCTCGCATTCTTGCCACGGAATTCGGGCGGAACGCCAAGTAAGGGATCGACATTCTTCGGCGCTGATGTCTGGCGTGAAAACTGAGGCCCATTTGAAGAAGAATTCGGCGGCGGGAAAGGACGTCCATCGAGCTGCCCAATCGGCTGATCAACTTCGTCATCTGGCAAGGCTTGCGCACTATAGGGCGGTTGATTGGAGCCGTAAGGTGGCATCGGCTGTCGAACGCGATATTCCGGCTCCTCATCTTCATACATATCCTCGTAATGCGGCCCACGCATTGCCATACGAGGCTCCGAACCGCGGGGCATTATTTCGGACGGCTCTGAATCACTCAGCGCGGTGATGTTGATGATGCGTCCCGACTGCGAATCGACAACGGCTCGAACAAGTTCACCATCGCGATCGATCGCAGACACAGACCAAACGGACCCACGCAAGCGCGGATCGCTCACCGGCCGCAGGCCCGCAGATTGCACGGCGGCCATCACCTGACCCGGAGAAATCGTTCTGGGATAACCGGGATCCGGAGAATATGGCGCCAATGGGTACATTTGAGCTATCGCAGGCGTTGCCATCAGCAACACCAGGACCGCGAACGAACGTGTCCAGTTCATGAGTTTCAGTCTCCGTGAGTCCTTCTAAGCGAGGTCTCAGTAGCGCTATCGGGCATTGCATTACGGCAGTGTTACGACGGTACTTGAACCCCTTTTGGCGCGATGCCCTTGCAGGCTCCTGCAATCGCTAGATCGTTTCTCTCGCTTGCCATTGCCTGTCCGCAACAAACCGCAAGTTTTCGGGCGGTCGTCATTGTAGGGGGCGATCAATTCTGTCATGATATGACAGCAATACTGTCCCATTTCGGCTTGCGAGCAGCCGAGACGACAACGCCGAAAACGCGACGAGATTTCCTGAATCATGCACGCTGCACAAATTAATCGGAAGGCACGGGCGTGAGCAAGCGAGACCGCAAGGGATCGTTCCCTCAAGCGGACGAAGCTATGCGTTGCTCCCGCCGATGGAGCCCGAAGCGGGCTGCACAGAAGAATGAAAATGAGCGTAAACTTAATTAAGGGCGGCGATAATGGCACGAGTTCCAAGTGTGCGAACGGGCAAGCGCAGCGGCATGAAGCGCCGCGCGAAACTCGCCTTTAGCTTCGCGCCAGAACGGATTGACGGGGCTCCGCCTGCAGCCTCGGGTCTCTTCGACCCCCGCATGGAAAAGGATTCTTGCGGCGTTGGTTTTATTGCCGACATCAAGGGCAGGAAATCTCATCAGATCGTCGAAGACGGCCTTACAATTTTGCTCAACCTAGAACACCGCGGCGCGGTGGGTGCCGATCCGCGTGCGGGCGACGGCGCCGGCATTCTTGTACAAACGCCGCACAAGTTTTTTCAGAAGGAAACGAAGAAGCTAGGCTTCAAATTGCCGCAACCTGGAGAATACGCTGTCGGTTTTCTTTTCATGCCCAACGATGCGGAATGGCGAAGGAAAATTCAAGGAGTCTTCGAGGAACAAGCAGCGCTTGAAGGATTGGTAATTCTCGGCTGGCGCAATGTGCCGTCCGACAACTCGACTCTTGGCGAGACGGTTAAGCCGACCGAGCCATTCCACCAGCAGGTCTTCATTGCACGCGGTGCGAAGATCAAAGATGAAGAAGAATTCGAGCGAAGGCTTTACATGCTACGGAAATGTATTTCCGGCATTTTATACGGCATGCGTGAGCGCCGGACATCGGGGTATTATCCAGTATCAATTTCATGCCGCACGATCGTCTACAAAGGCATGTTCCTCGCTGATCAGCTCTGTACCTATTATCCTGACTTGCACGATCCCGATTTCGAAAGCGCGATTGCACTCGTGCATCAACGCTTCTCTACCAATACGTTTCCGACATGGTCACTCGCGCATCCCTATCGGATGATTTGCCACAACGGCGAGATCAATACGCTGCGCGGCAACAACAACTGGATGGCGGCGCGCCAGGCAACGGCCGATTCCCCGCTGTTCGGCAAAGACATCACCAAACTCTGGCCGATTTCGTA
>Ga0209048_10000036_pt1 | contig 121189 bp, 95 predicted proteins | sample FrelakmetCRP12CR_FD_187146 | JGI IMG/M metagenome (GOLD analysis project Ga0209048, IMG submission 187146) | Freshwater lake sediment microbial communities from the University of Notre Dame, USA, for methane emissions studies - CRP12 CR (SPAdes)... | ecosystem: Environmental > Aquatic >...
GGTTTCTGCAGGAAGCGCACCGGGCCTGCGCTGATTCCTTTGCGCATCGCCTCGTCCTCGGTGTAGCCCGACATCAGGATCACCTTCAGCTCCGGCCAACGCTCCAACAGCCCGCGCGCGAGGTCCGCTCCCGCGACCCCCGGGAGCATGATGTCGGTGAGCAGCACCTTGAATGCCGGCTCGGGCGGTAGCAGCCCCGCCTCTTCGCCGCTCCCCACCGCCACCACTTCGTAGCCCAGGACCGTCAGGATCTCGGCCAGGGAATCGCGGGCCGACGCCTCGTCCTCGACGATCAAGACCCTCTCGCCACGGCCTGCAGTGGCTTCGTCCTCCTGCCCTTTGACCTTGACGGCCGCGAACTCCCCCGAACCTCCCCGGGGGAGCGTGATCGTGAAGGTTGTCCCTTTGCCCTCGTGACTCTCGAATGCGATGCTTCCGCCGTGCTGGGCGACGATGCCGTGGACCACCGCAAGACCCAGCCCGGTCCCCTTGCCCTCCCCCTTGGTGGTGAAGAACGGTTCGAAGATGCGCTGGCGGATCTCCGCCGGGATGCCGCCGCCGGTGTCGGCGACCTGAAACCACACCGTGCTTGCGTCCGACCCGGTCGTGATCACGAGCTGTCCACCCTGCGGCATGGCGTCGGCAGCGTTGACCGCGAGGTTGAACAGGATTTGTTCGATCTGGCCCCGATCGGCCACGACCGGCAGCTTTCTCTCGGCAGGGCGCTGCTCGATGGTGATGTTTGCTTTGAGCAGCCGCCGGAGGAGCTTGCCGGCCTCGCGAACCACCTCGTTGAGGTCGAGGGCCTCTGGCTGTGCAGTCTCCCGGCGGGAGAAGAGCAGGAGCTGGCGAGTCAACGCGGCTCCGTGCTTGACCTGCTGCTCCAGCTCGGCCGCGTCGGCCGCCACCCGCTCGGGGTCGTTGCAATGGGAGGGGAGGACTTGCGTCAGGTTTAGCATCGCCTGCAGCAGGTTGTTGAAGTCGTGCGCCACCCCGCCGGCAAGTTGCCCCACCGCCTCCATCTTCTGCGATTGGCGCAAAATCTCCTCCAGCTTTTCGCGCTCCGCCTCCGCCTGCTGGCGCGCGGTGATGTCCTGTTTCACCGCAATGAAGTGCGCGATGGTTCCAGACGCATCAGGCACCGGTGTGATCGTTATTTCCTCGGAGTAGAGCGTCCCGTCCTTGCGCCTATTGACCAACTCGCCGTGCCACACGGAACCTGCCGTGATGGCACGCCAGATTTCCTGGTATGTCGCTCGATCCTGAACACCCGACTTGAGGATCCGCGGGTTTTCGCCGCGAACTTCGTCGAGGGAATACCCGGTGAGCCAAGTGAAAGCTGGGTTGGCCCACTGGATGGTTCCCTCGGTGTTGGTGATGACGATGGCGTTGGCGGCGGCCTCCAGGGCGCTGCCTCGCAGCCTCAACTCCTGCTCAGCCTGCCGCTTCTCGGTCATGTCGCGGATGAGGGCCAAGACTGCCTCGCGCCCCTCGAATTCGATCGCCTTCGCGTTGATGAGCACGTGAACATGACTGCCGTCGCGGCGAAGGTAGACCGACTCGAAGTTGCGGACGACGCCGTCACGGTTTAGATCGGCCAACTGACGCTCGCCTCGCGACACGTCCACCGTGAGCTGCTTGAGGTTCTTGCCGATCAGCTCCTCTCGGCTGAAACCGTAGAGTTGGCATGCCCGCGGATTGGCTTCGAGGATCGTCTCTCCTTGCAGCTCGAAGATGAGGATGGCGTCGTCGGCTGCATCGAACAGAGTCCGGTACTTCTTCTCCGAGGCCGTGAGGGCGTTCTCAGCCTGTTTCCGCTCGGTGACGTCGCGTATGATACCGCTAAATCCTATGGGCTGATCCGACTCATCTTTCCTCAAGGATACTGAAGTCTCAATATGTCGCTTGGTTCCATCTTTTCTGATAACTTGCCAGTTGAATTCTCTGGTGGATTCACCCGTGCTGTAAACTCTATTGGACGCCTGAAACAACTTCTCCGCATTCTCCTTGTCCGTGTATTGCCGATTATTCATGCCCAGCAATTCGTCTTTTGAGTACGCCAACAGCCGGCATAGGGATTCGTTGACGAAGGTCAAATTACCGGCAAGATCCACCTCGAAATAGCTCTCCTCCATGTTCTCGAGAATCCTTCGATATTTTTTCTCGCTCGCCTTCAGCGCCTCCTCGGCGCGCCTGCGCTCGGTGACGTTCTCGACAGAACCGTCGTAGTAGAGGGTGTTGCCCTGAGAATCGCGGATGGCTCGCGCGCTTTCGCTGATGAAGACGAGGCTTCCATCAGCCCGTTTCCAGGTGGTCTCCAGTCCTCTCACCTCGCCGTCCCTCTCGATGGCCTCAACGAACTTTGCGCGTGGGTAGGAAGGCTGGAAGCCATCATCGTTGAGGTTCTTGGAGACAAGCTCGTTGAGCGATGTGTACCCCAGCATGTTGACGAAGGTGGGGTTGGCCATCAGGATCCGGCCATCCCGGGTCGTCCGGTACAAGCCAATGGGGTTGTCTTCGTACAGCGTGCGGAACTGTTCCTCGCTTTCGCGCAGGGCTTCCTCGGCGCGCTTGCGCTCGGTGATGTCGATGATCGTTCCGACGTAGCCGGCGACGCGCCCCGCAGCATCGGACACGGCGCTGGCGTGCCCCTCAACCCAGGCGACGGTGCCGTCGGGGCGCAGAAAACGATAGTCCGCCTTCGAGGTCTGGCCGGCGCCAATCGCATCGCCCCAGCCGGAGGTGATCCGCTCCCAATCCTCCGGGTGCACCGCCCGCAGCCAGCCGTCTCCGAGCGCCTCGTCGGCGCCGAGACCGGTGATCTCGGTCCAGCGGCGGTTGACGTAGACCGTCGCGCCGTGCACGTCGGTCTCGAAGATGCCGACGGGGGCGACGTCGGCGAGTAACTGGAAGCGTTGCTCGCTCTGACGGAGAGCTTCCTCCGCACGCTTGCGGTCGGTGATATCCACGTTCACGCTCATGATGCCGGTGACCCGACCCTGGTCGTCCCGCAGTGGCGCGGTCGAGACGCTGAGGTCCACCGGTGTGCCGTCCTTCCTCCGGCGGCGAACTTCGACGCCCGCGAAGCCCTCCCCACGCAGGACGCGCGCACGCAAGGCATCATGCTCCTCTCGTTTATCCTGCGGAACATATGGCAGAAACCGGTCACGCGCCTCGGTCTCGGTCCAGCCAAATACCAGCTCGGAGGCCGGGTTCCAGAGCTTCACGATCCCATTTGGGTCGAGCACGATGATGGCCACCGGGGAGGAGTGGATCAGCGCCTGTAATTGCTCCGTCGAAGCGCGCAACGCTTCTTCAGCCTGCTTGCGCTCGGTGACGTCACGAATGAGGCAGCCGCTGCCAACCTTCCCGTTTCGCAGCCGCAAGGGGAACTTACGTGTCTCAAAGACCTTTGCGCCCACCTGCTCCTCGGTCACGACAAGAGCTTGCTGCTCGACTACCTGCTGGTCGGAGCGCCCGCAGCCCTCGGCCGCGACCCGAGGCATCAGCTCGAAATCGGTCCTGCCGACAATCTCGGCTGCGGGCCTCCCGAAGAACTCCTGACCGGCCGCGTTGATGAGGAGGTATCGGAGTTCCTCATCCTTGACGAACGCGATGTCCGTCGTGGAATCAACGAAGGCTCGGTATCGCGCCTCGCTCTCGCGCAACGCTTCATCGGCGAGCAGCTTCTCCTCCGCGAGGCGGCACCGCTCGAGGGCGGCGCGAACCGCGGCCGGCAGCCGCGTCAGGCGATCCTTGAGCACGTAGTCGGCGGCGCCGGCCTTGATGCACTCCGCGGCGGTTTCCTCGTTGACGGAGCCGGTGACGATGATGACGGGAACCGTCGGGGCCCGCTGCTGAACCAGTCGCAGCGCCGCCATGCCGTTGAACGAGGGAAGCGCGTAGTCGCTGAGGACAAGATCGGGCCTGAACTCGTCGAGCGCCGCGAGAAACTCCGGCTCGGTCTCGACGCAGCGGGCAACGAACTCCAGTCCGGCATGGCGCAGCTCGCGCTCCACCAGCGCCGCGTCGGAAGGCACGTCCTCGAGGATCAGGATGCGCAGCATCGGATTTCCGATTGCTGATTGCGGATTTCAGATTGAACGGACGGCAAAGAATTGGAAAGGCCAAAAGGAGGAGGACTCATCGATCAGCTCCTTCCCTGTTTGAGCGCAACGTTGCGACGAGCATCGCGACCAGCTCATTTGTCTCCAATGCTCTTTGAGCCGCTTGCAAGACTGGACGCGCAGTGTCATTGCGAGGAGCGAAGCGACGAAGCAATCTCGTTGCAAACCTGTCACATGCGTCTGGAGATTTTGCCCCGCCCGGCGAGGCGCCGGCCGGGTCTGGCAATGACAGGGAGTCTTGCAAGCGGCTCCTTTGCTTCATCTCCGCTTGGTTCACCTACCCGCCTCCGTCTTCCTCCAATCGGAAATCCGAAATCCCAAATCCGAAATCTGGAATCCCAAAGCCAAAATCCGCCCTCAGCGGGGAACATGGTTTAGCAGCAGCCAGTACAGCCCGAACTCTCCCACGGCCTCGATGAACTTGTCGAAGTCAACCGGTTTGACGATGTAGCTGTTGACCCCCAGGGCGTAGGCGGCCTTGATGTCCGGCTCCTCGCGTGACGAGGTGAGCACCACCACCGGGATCGTCTTCGTCAATGCGTCGGACTTGATCCGGCGGAGCACGTCAAGCCCCGACACTTTGGGCAGCTTGAGGTCGAGGAGAACTACCTTTGGGCGATCTGCCCCGTTCCTTTCCTGGTACTGGCCGGTACTGAACAGGAAGTCGAGCGCCTCCGCGCCGTCCGTCACCACGTGAATCGGGTTCGTGAGCCTGGCCTTGCGGAGAGCGCGCACGGTCAGCTCCACGTCCGCCGGGTTGTCCTCGATCAGCAGGATGTCGACGGCGTCACACTTGCCCATGACTTCCCTCCTCGGGCAGCGCGAACGAGAACGTCGCGCCGCCGTCCACCACGCCCTCGGCCCACACCTCGCCGCCGTGCCGGTGGATGATCCGTTGCACCAGCGCGAGCCCCACGCCGTTCCCCTCGAACTCGCGACTCGAGTGGAGGCGCTGAAACACGCCGAACAGCTTGCCCACGTACGTCATGTCAAACCCGACACCGTTGTCCCTGATGTGGTAGACGGTTGTGTTGTTCTGCCGCGACGCGCTGACCTTGATCTCGGCGCGAGGCCGGGGGCGGCAGAACTTCACCGCGTTCGACAGCAGGTTGACCCACACCTGCCGGATCAGCGCGGGGTCGGCCCAGGCGTCGGGAAGCTCGCCGACCGAGAGGTCGATACGCCCCCGCTCCGCAGGGTCGGGCGCAGCCTCGGAAAACGCCACATGAACCAGTTGCGACATCACGATCCGGGCGCGGTGCAGCTCGCCGCGCCCGGCGTGCGAGAACGCCAGTAGGTCGTCAATGAGCTGGCCCATCTTCTGCGTGTTTTCGCAAATCACATCGAGCTGGCGCTTTCCTTCGTCGTCGAGTCGGTGGCCGTAGTCATCCGCCACGATGCGGGAGAAGCCGGCGATGGCGCGCAGCGGGGCCCGCAGGTCGTGCGACACGGAGAACGAGAACGCCTCGAGCTCCTCATTGGCCGCTGCGAGCTGTGCGGTGCGCTGCCGCACCCGCTCCTCCAGCTCGGCGTTGAGTCTTCGGATCGTTTCTTCGGCCCGCTTGCGTTCGGTGATATCGCTCACGGAAGTCATGAAGTACATGGGAGCGCCGGTCTTGTCGCGGCGCAGGGACGTTGCGACGTCGCCCCACACGACCGAGCCGTTCTTGTGGATGTAGCGCTTCTCCCATCGGGCGGACTCGCGCTCCCCGGACACCAGTGAGTCGATCATGCACTGTGTTTCGGCAACGTCGTCGGGGTGGGTGATCTTCTGCCAACTCTTCGCGTCCATCTCGGCGAGCGAGTAGCCGAGCATCTCGGCGAAAGCGTGGTTGACCAGGACCTCCCCCGTCGGTCGCGTGAGTGACTTGCCGAGCGTCGAGTGCTCGAAGATGTACTTGAAGCGGTCCTCGCTTTCCCCCAACGCCTCCTCGGCGCGCTTACGCTCGGTGATATCGGTGACGAAAGCGTAGTAGTAAGTGACTTGCCTGTTCTCATCCTTCGCAAGGTGCACAAACAATTCGATCGGTACCCGGGAGCCATCCCTTCTGATGTACTGCTTTTCGTAGCGGACCGGTTCGCCAGTGCGCTGAAGCTCCTTGAGTCTTTCGTTCTCGGTTTCGCGCCATTCCGGTGGGGTCAGGTCGACGGACCAGTTCTTGGACTGCAATTCTTCTTTGGAGTAGCCCACGAGATGGAGAAAAGCTGCGTTGAACCTGCCCAACCGGCCATCCGTGAATCCGATGCCTATTGGCTGCGAGGAATTGTCGACCAAATCTCCGAGGAGGTGGATCTCCTTCTGGCTCAAGCGAAGCGCCTCCTCCGCCCGCTTGCGCTCGGTGACGTCCCTGACGATCGAGAGGAAAACTTCCTGCCCTCCGAGCTTCATCATGTGAGTGTTCACCTCGACCGGAAAGCGAGTGCCGTCGCGCCGCACGTGCACGGTCTCGAACACGGCCAGCTCACCGCGGGCGAGGGCGTCGCGCTGGCCCGGCGCCGCTGCGCGCTCCTCGGGTGCGCGCAGTTCGGCACCGTCGGTGCCGATCAACTCGTCACGCCGACGACCGTAGGTATCTTCGGCCTTTCGGTTCGCATCCAGGATCACGCCGGCGCGACTGGCGAAGAAGATGGCGTCGTTGGCGTGGTCGCGCAGGAGCGCGAAGCGCGCCTCGCTCTCACCGAGCTGGGCGCGGTAGCTGACGGCCTGCGTGCGCCAGGCGCCGAAGCCAAGACCAGCCAGCGCCACGAGCAGGCACGCCCACGCCAGGGCGGCCTCCCTGACACTGCGCCGGAAGGCGGAGAACGCCTCGTCCTCGTCCACCTTGACCATCAGCCCCCAGCCGGTGCCTGGGATGCGCCGACCGGCGCCCAGCACCGGCACGCCGCGGTAGTCCTGATACTCGTTGAATCTCTCCTCGCCCCGAACCGCGGCAAGCGCGGCCAACCACGCGGTGTTTGCCTTCAGGCGAAGAGACAACGGTCGCGCCGGCCGATGACGCAATGGGCTCAAAAACTCGATCTGGTCGCCCACCTGCCGGGCGAGCAGCGCCTCGCCAGTGCGGGTGCCGATGCGCTCGGAGAGCAGCAACGGGTAGAGCCAGCGGGCCGGATCAACGGACAGCAGGACTGCGCCGACGGTCCGATCGCCCGCCCGCACCGGGGCGGTGATCGCCAGCATGGGCAAGCCGCTCTCGTGCGCGTGAAAGTCCGCCTCCGGGTGGCCCGAGGACAGCACCCGCGCAACGCTGGCGCGGCAGGTCGGCTCGAGCGGAGGGCTACCGGTGCTGTCCATCACCACGTTGCCGCCAGCATCGAGAACGTAGGCCGCACGGTAGCCGTAGGCACCCTGCACCGAGAGGAGTCGTTGCACCTGCCGCTGCCGCCGCTCCTGCTGCGCGAGCAGATGCGGCTCTGCGCGATGTTCGCTCAAGAGGTAGACGGTGGTTGGGTCCTCGGACACGACCTTTGCATCGCCGCGCCGTTCGTCCAGCCAGGTTGTGATGGCCGCCTCGCGATCGTCGGCCATGGCGGAGAGGCGGCCCCGCCACGCCTCGATCGCCGCGGACCGCTCGCGCGGGACGAACACCGCGACGACGTACCAAATTGGCGTGGCACACATGGCCAGGAGCAGAAGCCATACGACGGCCCACCGCCGCCGAGCGGCGTGCGATCGGTCTAGTCTGGTGGCAGTCACGCTCATCTCAGCCGTGCCCCAGTCAGCAGCGCAACTCGCACGACTTCGACATCGAGCTGCGCCCCGGTATCTTCTTGATTCCCCTGATAATTCTCTTACACCTTGTGATCACCTTCGTCAAATCGGTGCAACGGTGGCTGCCCGCCCCCAAATCCGCATCGCCGCCGACAACGGGAACGAACAACCGGGAGCAGGCAAGCTGCTCCCCTACGGCGCAACACGTGGTGCTTCATGTGGCGCGGGCGCCCTCGCAATGACACCTCGCGTTGCATGTGGCGTGGGCGCCCTCGCAATGGCAGTTTTTTTCGGTCATTGCGAGGAGTCCGGCCGGAGGCGGGACGACGAAGCAATCTCGTCAATTTCGGCGGGATTGCCACGGTTCCCTTGCCGAGCTCGGGAACCTCGCAATGACACCTCGCGCTGCATGTGGCGCGGGCACCCTCGCAATGGCAGTTTTTTTTCGGTCATTGCGAGGAGTCCGGCCGGAGGCGGGACGACGAAGCAATCTCGTCATTTTGGGCGGGATTGCCACGGTTCCCTCGCCGAGCTCGGGAACCTCGCAATGACACCTCGCGTTGCACGTGGCGCGGGTGCCCTCGCCCGCGTTCGCAGGCTCGCCGCCACGACCGTGGCGACCGTGGCCGTATCACAATCCCTGGATCGAGAGTGAGACCGGCCAGGAGTAGTTCCCGGGCTGCACGGAACCATTGAGGACGAAGCGGTAGCTGAGCTCTACCGTCGCGCTGTTTGCCGCTGACGGCGTGCAAGCCCATCCGCTCTGAGGGCGTACGACGGTGTCCCCCCCGAGCCCGCTGACATGGATCTCACTCAATGCCTCGCTAGCGACGCCTGAGACGAGCATACAAACAGTGGCGGCGCTCGTCCGGGGACCCAAACTCGCAGCCGCAGGAACGTCCACGTAGCCGCGCGCGATGTCGGCGCGGGTGACTGCTACGACGGGATCCCGGAAGGCGATCGCTTCGTCTGGGAGCGCGCTGCTCATGGGGGAGGCGAGCGAGTTTGCGTGCGCTGCAGGAAGGGAGGTGATGGTGATCATGACTCCTACCGTCCCGGCGGCGGCGGTGGACGCCACCAGAAGGCTTGCTGCCATGATCAAAAGTGCGGTTGCTCGCATCGCCTTGCCCTCCGCGCCCTCTTCGTAGTGCGCGATGCGTGCCAAGCGACGCTGACGTGTAAGTGATTGTAAATGAATAACTTGTCTGACTAGCCCCGGCATCTCGAGCTGCGTGCGTGTCTGCATTTCGTACACAAAGCGGCGCCGAACCGTCCGGCTGCGGCCTAAGCCAAGGCTTGAGAATAGGTTGTGCGAGTCGAGAAGGGTAAGCGGTGATGTGGCCGAGAATCGGTCACTTCGGGCGGTGTGCAGGCGGTCGTGCGAGACCTCGCGTCACCAGTGCTGCGCGCAGCACACCCGTGCGCGAGTCCCTTTTGCTGACTTTCGGACAGGTGGGCTCGCAACCGGGCGTCCGTGGCCGACCCACCGCTGCGACCAAGATCACACTGACCCAGTTGAGGTTGCTTGCGTTCGCCGGGTACGGAGCCGAAACTGGCAACGTGGTCCACTGGAATTACGCAGCCGCCACAGGCGACGCCGCAGGAGGGATCTCTCTCCCGCACATGCCCGTCGACATGGCCGCTCTCGGGCTTCAGGTTCGCACGTTGCGGGACGCTCCGTCGGTCCCGGACGGAGTGTGCCGGCGTGTGGGGACGCTCCCATGATGGAGGCGGTGAAGCCTGGGACGATCCTTCTCGTCGAGGACGAGCCGGGCGAGCGCGAGGCGGTCGCGGCAGTACTGAGCGACGCGGGTCACGTCGTGGCGACCGCCGGGACCGGCAAAGAAGCCGTCGCGCAGGTTGAAGCGCACCCCACTGACGTGATCGTGCTCGACCTCGGGCTGCCCGACATCGAGGGCCTGGAACTACTGTGCCGCCTCACCGAGATGGGCGGCGATGCCTCTGTCATCGTCCTCACGGGCCGCGACGACATTCAGACGGTGGTGGAGGCGATGAAGCGGGGTGCCGAGAACTTCCTCGTGAAGCCGATCGACATCACCACCTTGTGCGCGACGGTGGACAAGGCCCTGAGACGCCACCGGCTCATCAGGCGCGCGGCGGCGTACGAGGGTTTGGTGGCCGCTCGCAAAGGCGCGGACGAGATCGGCGCTCACGAGCTCGTTGGCTCGAGCCGCGCCATGGCGAAGGTGCGCGAGATGATTGGCCAAGTCGCCCCGACCGAGTCGTCAGTGGTGCTGTTGGGCGAGACAGGAACAGGGAAGGGCGCGGTCGCGCGCCTGCTGCACAATTGCTCCCGCCGCCCCCACGGCTCATTCGTGCAGTTGAGCTGCGCCGCGCTTCCCGGCACTCTGGTGGAATCCGAGATTTTCGGTCACGAGCGGGGAGCGTTTACCGATGCGAAAACTGCCAAGCCGGGCCTGCTCGAGGTTGCGGACGGCGGCACCTTCTTCCTGGACGAGATCGCCGAGCTCGCGCCGCCGGCGCAGAGCAAGCTGCTGAAGGTGATCGAGGACAGGACGTTCCGCAGGCTCGGCGGTGTCCGCGACGTGCGCGTGGACGTGCGTTTCGTGGTGGCGACGCACCGCGACCTGGCAGAGCTCGTGCGCAAGGGCAGTTTCCGGCAGGACCTCTACTACCGGCTCAATGTGTTTCAGATCGTGATCGCGCCGCTGCGCGAGCGCGGCGATGACGTGCTCGAACTCGCCTACCGCTTTGTCGGGGAGTTGAACCCAGTGCTTGGCCGGTCCGTCGAGCGGATCGCTCCGTCGGCGGCTGAGCTTTTGCTCCGCTACTCATGGCCTGGAAACGTGCGCGAGCTTCACAACGTCATCGAGCGCGCCCTAATCCTGGCGTTGGGGGACGAGATCACGGCTGCACACCTGCCGAAAGACCTTCGCGACGAAGCGAGAGCCGGTGACACGGGCCATGTCGAGTCGCTCGAGGAGGTGGAGGCGGCCCACATCGAGCGCGTCCTGAGGTTTACGCGGGGAAACGTCAAGCTCGCCGCGCACAGACTCGGCATCTCGCGCTCGACCCTCTACGCGAAGATGGAGAGGTACAAGCTCGCTTCGTCAACCACAAAGCGCAACGGCCCATCGGCGGGGGAGAGCGACACCGACTCGGCACGCGGCGGCAAGAGCTGAATGTGGAGTCTCACCAGGTTGTTCGGTACGAGGAGTGGTCCATCCGAGCCACTTCCGGCCTGCTGTTGGTGGCGAAACCGGCAGCATGGAAGGAGGGCCGGATGGGCCTGCACAAGAATGCCCGAAGCAATCTCGTCAATTTCGGCGGGATTGCCACGGTTCCCTCGCCGGGCTCGGGAACCTCGCACACATCATGCTGCATGGGGCGCGGGCGCCCTCGCCCGCGTTCCTCGGCACCACTCCACCCGCCCCACATCCGCATCGCCACTGGCAACGGGAACGAGCAAGCGGGAGCAGGCAAGCTGCTCCCCTACGGTGCGCGTCTTGGCCGCCCGCCTCGTTCGGTGTGGCGAAGCGGTGAGTGCTCACGCAGCCGCATCACCGTGCGCACCACAGCGGCGATCGCAACCTCGACGTCAGTGGCGCTGCTGAAGCGACCAAGCGAGAAGCGCAGGCTCGCCGCCGCCAGCTCGCGTGGCCTTCCGAGCGCGAGCAGCACGTGCGACGGCTTGGGATCGGCCGAGGCGCACGCGGCGCCGGATGCGACCGCAATCTCATCCAGACCGGCGAGCATCGCAGCGCCGTCCACGCCTGTGAACGTGAGGCTCGCGGTGTTCGGCAGGCGCTGCTCGACTGAGCCGTTGCGCGTCACGCCATCAAGCTGCGTGAGGATGCCGGCCTCGAGCCGGTCGCGCAGCGCTGCCAACCTGCGAGCCTCCCCGTCCATGTCGGCAAGGCAAAGCTCGAGTGCGCGGGCGAAACCGACGATCCCGGGCACGTTCAACGTACCCGGGCGGAGCCCCTGCTCCTGGCCGCCGCCCTCGCACAGCGGCAACAGGCGCACACGCGGTCGCGACCGGCGCACCATGAGCGCGCCGACGCCCTTGGGGCCGTAGATCTTGTGCGCCGTGAACGAGAGCAGGTCGGCACCAAGGGAGGCGGCGTGCACGGGCAGCTTGCCGACGGCCTGGGTGGCGTCGCAGTGCAACAGGACACCGCGTTCGTGACAGATCTCGGCGATCGCGGCAACCGGCTGAATCGTGCCGATCTCGTTGTTGGCGAGCATGACGGAGACGAGCACGGTGTCGTCGCCAAGCGCCGCCTTGATGTGCGCGGGATCGAGCACGCCTTCTGCGTCCACCTTCAGCACCGTGGTCGTGAAGCCTTCGGCTGCCAGGGCGTGGCAGGGATCGAGCACGGCCCTGTGCTCGGTGGCGCAGGTGATCAGGTGCCGGCCATGCTCCCGCACGGCGCGCGCGACGCCCTTGATCGCGAGGTTGTTGGCCTCAGTTGCGCCGGAGGTGAAGATGATCTCCTCAGGGTGGGCGCCGATGCCGGCGGCGATCGTCTCGCGGGCACGGTCGGCGAGTCGAGACGCCTCCCAGCCGAACCGGTGCACGGCCGAGGAGGCGTTGCCGAACTGCTCGCCGAAGCACGGCATCATGGCCTCGATGACGCGCCTGTCCACGGGCGTAGTGGCGTTGTAATCCAAATAAATCGGGCGTGGCGTGCTCGACACCTCAGCTCCCCGGGGGGTGCACCGCGAGCGACCGCCAGCGCGCAAGCGCGGTCGGTAGCGTTGCATCTGTCCGCACCACGGTAGCAGAGGCCGCGACTGGAACGAGCTCCCGGCTGTCACCGTGCTGGGCCCACAGCAGCGCGATCTCGACCCCTTCGTGCGCGCCCGCAGCCCAGCGGAAGGTGAAGTTGCCGGACCGATCCACCGTGAACGGCGCGGCATGGCCCTGCGCATCGAGTTCGCTTTCGGCCTGATTGGCGTGGAAGGTCATACGCTGGGGTGGGTAGCCGTAGCTGCGAATGGCGCGCGTCTGTGCCTCAGTCAGGCGGTGCGGCAACTCCTGCCACAGCACAGAGACCGCGGCCGCCCGCCAGGGCTTGGTGACACGACCGCTGAGAACAAGCGCACTCCGCGGCACAGCCACAATGAGCGGCGGCGCCCAGCTCTCGGTCACCTCAGTCGCGAGCTCGTGGCTCATGCGTACCTCGCCGCCCAGCCGCGCCAGCCCGACGCCGATGTGAGTGACGGCGGCCTCGAGCAAGGCCTGGCGGTGGCCATCGTCCGGCGGTTTCTCGGCAAGCATCGCGGCGACACCGTCGAGCACGACTTGCCGCAGGCTGACATCGCCGCCACCGCCGGTGCGGCTGTAGCGGAACGCGTTTTCGCGGTGGTAGCCGCTGCCGCCGACAAGCAGGTAGCGCAGGTACGGCGGCACACCGGACACGCTGAAGTGTCCGTCGCCGCCTTCCTCCAATAGGAGCTGGCAGTGCAGGTCGCCGACACGCTCAAGCAGGCTGTCATAAACGAGCGCGGGCGCGCCGGCCGCGCGGCGCGCGGCGTTGATCGCGTCCACGACCGCCGTGCGCTCGCTCTGCCATGGCTCGCCGGCGACGTCACTGCGTGCACCCGACTCCGCCGCCTCGCCGGTGGATCGCGCAGGCGCACTCGAGCAGGCCGCAGCCCACACCGTGCCTGCAAAGGCGACGGCGAGCAAGCTGTGATACGCTGCAAAGCTGCGGCGATGATTCACTTTGGAACCTCCGGCTGGCGGGGCATCGTAGGTCAGGACTTCACGTTCCGCAACGTCCGGCTGGCGATTGAAGCAACGCTGGACGTGCTGCGCCGGCAGGACGAGGTGGGCGAGGTCGTGGTGTCGTACGACACCCGCCTGCTGTCGGAGAAGTTCGCGCGCGAGGCGGTGGCGGTCCTCACCCACCATGGCGTTCGTGCGGTGCTGTCGGAACGCGATCTGCCGACGCCCTGCCTCGCCTACGCCGTGCGGGAGCGGGGCGCGAGCCTGGGCGTGATGTTTACCGCGTCGCACAACCCGCCTGAGTACAACGGCCTCAAGCTCTTCACCCGCCACGGAACCATGGTCGGGCAAGACTTCGCGCGAGCGATCGAGGAGGCCGCCGAGAAGCTCGCCGGCGACCTCGATGATTTCTACGTGCCGCAATCGCGCCTGGCCACAAGCGCGGCTCTCACCGAAGGGTACCTGGCAAGCCTGCAGCGGGACATCGACTGGGATGCCATCAAGGGCAGCGGTCTGGTTGTGGCCGTGGATCCGTTGTTCGGGACTGCGCGCGAGTTCCTCGACCGCCTGCTCCTCGCGAACGGCATCGCGGCCCACGTCATCCACGCCACCAAGGATCCCTACTTCGGCGGCTACTCGCCTGAGTGCACGCCACAAAACCTCGCTGGCCTGCGCGAGTGCGTGCGCTCGAGCGGCGCCCAACTTGGGCTCGCGACCGATGGCGATGCCGATCGTTTCGGCGTGATCGACGGCGCCTGCCGCTCGATCTCGCCCAACCTGGTGATCGCACTGCTGGTCGAGCACCTCGCCCGCAACCGGCGCTTCTCCGGCGCGATCGGCCGCACGGTGGGCACGACGCGGCTCGTGGACAAGGTCGCCAGTGGAACCGGGCACGAAATCATCGAGACGGCGGTCGGCTTCCACCACTTTGGCCCGCTCTTCCTCTCCGGAAAGCTGGCCGTCGCAACCGAGGAGTCGGCTGGCCTCGGCGTCGCCGCGCATTTGCCCGAGCGCGACGGCATCTACGCCGCGCTGCTCATGGCCGAACTCGTTGCCGTCGAGAGGGCTCGTCTCGACGAGCTCGTACGACGGCTATTTGCGCGCTACGGTACGCGCATCTCCCGGCGTGTTGCGCTACCGCTGCGAGAGCGGACGCGCGCAGCCGCAGTGCGGGTTGCAAAGCGGTCATTCAAGGAGTTTGCCGGCCAGCGCGTGACGCGCGTGGACCGGCGCGATGGCCTGCTGCTTGAGCTGGCTGACGAGAGCTGGGTCTTGATCCGCGAGGCGGGGACGGAACCCAAGCTACGTATCTACGCCGAGGCGCCGTCCACTCGTCAACTGCGCGAGCTCGTGCGGCAGGCGCGATTGCTTGTACGAACGGAGGAGGGAGCATTGCATGTTTGAGATCGAAGACGTGGTCGGGCGGGAGGTACTGGACTCCCGCGGCAACCCAACCGTGGAGGCGGAGGTCGTCCTGGCGAGCGGTGCGAACGGCCAAGCGATCGTGCCCTCGGGCGCCTCGACTGGAAGCCGAGAGGCGCTGGAGCTGCGCGACGGCGACAAGGCGCGCTACCGCGGCAAAGGGGTGCTCAAGGCGGTAGAGCATGTCAACGACGAGATCGCGGACGCGCTTCTCGGCATGGACGCACGCGATCAGATCGGCGTCGACCAGGCTCTCATTGAGCTCGACGGCAGCGAGGACAAGAGTCGGCTCGGGGCCAACGCCATGCTGGCCGTATCGCTTGCGACTGCCAAGGCCGCGGCCGAGCAGACGGGGCTCCCGCTCTACCGCTACCTCGGCGGCACTGCGGCGAACGTGCTCCCGGTGCCGTGCATGAACCTGATCAACGGCGGCGTTCACGCCGACAATTCCCTTGATATTCAGGAGTTCATGGCGGTTCCGCTCGGCTTTGCGACTTTCTCTGACGCCCTGCGCGCCGGGGTCGAGGTCTTTCACGCGCTGCGTGACCGCCTCAAGGCCGCCAAGCATATAACCGCGGTTGGCGACGAGGGGGGCTTTGCTCCCAACCTGCCGAGCAACCGGGCGGCGCTCGAGTTCCTTGTTGCTGCGATCGCCGACGCTGGCTACAAGCCCGGCGTGGAGGTCGCCATCGCCTTCGACGCTGCCGGCAGCGAACTGCGCACCGGTGAGGGGTACTTCCTCCCCGGCGAGGGCAGGCACGGCCTCGCGTCCGACGATCTTCTCGATCTCTACGAGGAGTGGATCAGGGACTTCCCAGTCGTCTTGATCGAAGACGGCCTTGCGGAGGACGACTGGGAGGGCTGGAAGACGATGTGCAAGCGCCTGGGCGACAAGGTCGTGCTGGTGGGTGACGATATCTTCGTCACCAACCCCGCCATCATCGCGCGCGGCATGCAGGAGGGCGTCGCGAACGCGGTGCTGATCAAGCTCAACCAGATCGGGACGCTCAGCGAGACGCAACGTGCCCTGCGCATGGCGCTTCATCACGGCTGGCGCGCCATGGTCTCGCACCGGTCCGGCGAGACCGAGGACACCACCATCGCTGACCTGGTGGTGGCGTGCGGGTGTGGTCTGATCAAGACCGGCTCCGCGTCACGTGGCGAGCGCATCGCGAAATACAACCGACTCCTCCGTATCGAGGAGGAAATGGGCGAAGACGCTGTTTTTGCGGGAAGGGATCCGTTCACACGGTGAGGGGCGGCGTACGAGCGTGGCTCTTTGTCCTCGGCCCGCTGCTCGCGGCGGTTATCGTTTGGGGCTGGTGGCGGGGGGTGGTGGTAGAGCAGGAGACCAGGCGGGAGCTTGTCGAGCTGCAGGCAAAGAAGCGTAGAGTTGAAGAGACCAACCGTGTGCTCGCGCGCGAAGTCGCGGCGCTGTCACAGGAGCGTGCAGCTCGCGAGCGCGCCGCACGCGAAGGGCTGGACGTCGCAGCGCCCGAGGAGGTCATCGTTGTCGTGCCCGCCACGCCCACCCCGCGAGCGCGGTAGAGGGCCGGTTGTTGGCGACTGAGAGCGAGGCGTGGTAGTGGAGCCCAAGAAGCTAGGGCGTTACGTGATCGAGGCCGTGCTCGGCCGCGGCGCGATGGGCGTCGTGTACCTCGCCCATGATCCGCTCATCGGCCGTCGGGTCGCGCTTAAGACGCTGCACGTGCCGGCCGACGCCGAGGACGCCGACGAGTTCCACCATCGCTTCGTGCGCGAGGCGCAGGCGGTCGGGAAACTCAGCCACCCGGGAATCGTGACCGTCCACGATGCCGGTGTTGATGAGGCGACCGGTCTGTCGTACATCGCGATGGAACTCATCGAAGGGCGCAGCCTGAAGGACCTACTCACGAGCGGCAAGGGCTTCACCTACAGCGAGGTCGCGCGCATCGGGGCAGCGATCGCCGCAGCTCTGGAATACGCCCACAGCAGGGGGGTCATCCACCGCGACGTCAAGCCTGCCAACATCCTCGTCACCGCCGAGGGGGCCGTGAAGATCATGGACTTCGGCGTGGCCCGCCTCGAGTCGTCCAACCTCACCACCTCGGGTCAGTTCGTTGGAACGCCCAACTACATGTCGCCCGAGCAGGTCACCGGCCATCCGATCGATGGGCGCAGCGATCTCTTCTCGCTTGGCGTCGTGCTCTTCGAGCTGCTCACCGGCGTGCGCCCGTTCGTCGGCCAGTCGCTCACCGAGATGAGCTACAAGATCGTTCACGAACCCGCCCCTATCCCCTCGCAGGTGCGTTCGGGCGTGCCGCCTGCCTTCAACCCGATCGTGCTCAAGTTGTTGGAGAAAGATCCGGATCGCCGCTACGGGCGTGGCGACGAGGCGGCGCGCGCCCTTGAGGCTTTGCGCCGCGTGCTCGCCGGCATGGCGAACGTTGGCGTCCAAAAGTTGCCTGCGGCCGCCGCCGAGGTGCCCCCGCCCACACCGGTACCTGCGGTCTCGAGCGCGCCGGTCAGCAAAGCGCCGAGCCGCTGGCGCGCACAGATTGGCGCATTGCGCCGTCCAATCGCCGTGCGCTGGGTGGCACTCCTGCTGGCAGTTGTGATCGTCTCCCCCGGCGTGCTGATCGGCATGCTCGCGCTCTGGGTCGACCGTGGGCCGTGGCCGGGCCCGGCGCCGGACGAACCCGAGCGGAGGCACCGCCTCGTGCTGACGCAACGCAAGGCCGCGGAGGCGCTTGCGGGCGGCAGGCCGGAGGAGGCGCAGGCTCTACTTGCCGAGGTCTGGGATCAGGCGCCCTACAGCGCCGCGGCGCGTGCCTTGCGTGTGGCTTCACTGAGTGAACTTGAGCTCCGGCGATCGAGCGCCCAGCGCGTGCGGCTGGCCGACAGCCTTCGCGCCGAGGGGCAGGAGCTGATGCGGGCAGGCCAGTACCGCGAGGCCCAGGCTCGCTTCACGCGCGTTCTTGAGATCGCTCCGGACGATGCCGTGGCGCGCGCGTACCTCCAGCTCGCCCGCGAGCGGCAGCAGCGCCGCGCGGCATCGGCGGCCGCGCCGGCCGAAGCCGTGGCCGCCACGCCAGCGCCGCCGGTGAAGGTCACGGGCGAGGCGCGTCTCGAGCTCTACTTCAACAGCCCACTGAGCGTAGGCGAGGTTGATCTAGAGCTCGACGGCAGCGCGCTCGCCAAGCGGCCGTTCGATTTCCGTACCAAGGGCCTCTTCGGCGTCAAACGCAAGGGGACGGGGATCGTGGAGGACAGCGTCAAGGTTCCGGCCGGTGAGCACAGCTTGCGCGTGCGCTTGCTCGGCGCCGACGGGCGCCTGATCCGGGAGGAGGCGCTCGCTGCACGTTTTGCGCCGGACGCTCGTCACACGGTTCGGATCGAGATGGATAATGAAAACGCCGCGCCGCGCTTCCTGTTGTCGGGAGCACGGCCGCGCTAACGTTTCACAGGGGAGGGTCCATGTCACGCATGCTGATGCTGCTGCTGCTCGCGCCGGCGCTCGCGTTCGGCGCACCCGAGAAAGGGGGTAATCCGGTGGTGAGGCTTGAAACGAGCAAGGGGACGATCGTGCTCGAGCTCGATGCCGGTAAGACGCCAACAACGGTTGCCAACTTCCTCGCTTACGTCAAGGCCGGCTTCTACGATGGCACGATCTTCCACCGTGTGATCCCTGGGTTCATGATCCAGGGCGGCGGCTTCACACCCACGATGGAGCAGAAGCCCACGCGGGCGTCGATCGCGAACGAGTCGGCAAACGGCCTCTCAAATGCGCGCGGCACGATTGCCATGGCGCGGACGACCGATCCCAACTCGGCCACGGCCCAATTCTTCATCAACCTGAAGAACAACTCTTTCCTGGACAAGGCAAACTCCCAGGACGCGGTCGGCTACTGCGTGTTCGGCCACGTCATCAAGGGCATGAGCGTGGTGGATGCCATTGCCGGTGTGCCTACCGGGAGTTCTGGCCCGTTCCAGGACGTGCCAACGACGCCGGTCACGATCGTCAAGGCGGTGGTGGAGCCGCCGGCGGCCGTGGCCAAGCCAGCCGCAGCTCCACCGTCGGGCCAATGCTGAGCCAGTCGACGCGCGCGGCGCCCGGCGGGGAGAAGCGGGCAAAGAGATCGGGGAAATGGCGTCGCAAGACGGCCTCGAGCGATCGCCGTGCATCCTCGTCGCGACAACGAATGCGCCAGGCCAGCGCCCACTGAGTGGTGTCGCGCTGACTCCGGATCAGTCGCATGCGGTCGCCGTCCCAGACCGCTGCAAGGGTCGCGGCCGTGGGAGCGAGCAGGCGCCGTTCGAGGAGGAACTCGAGCGTCCACTCGCCGAAGGTGTCGGTGAGCAGTTCCTCCCAGCCGCGCGGCACCGCCGGCAAATCCCGCGCGCTCACGCCGTCCGGCGCCGAACGACCTGGGTGCATGAGCTGCGTCGTGCTTGCCGGGGGCCGGCGCAGGAGGGCGTCCACCTCTCGCCAGTTACCGTGCCGGTAGGCGGCAAGCACCGCGCCGAAGCCGGTGCTGTAGGGAAACACGAGATCGCGGACAAAAAACTCGGGGATCCCGGGGGCCTGCACCTCCGAGGCTTGACGTGGGAGCGCGGCTGCAGCCTGGTCGAGGCTGTCGCGGGCGCCACCCTGAAGCACGAGAGCCACGAGCATCGCCTCGCCCTCAGCGACGGCGGAAACCGCGCGCTGCAGGTCGGAATCGCCGCGCAACGCCAGCAGACGGCTGGGCAGCTTGAACCGGTGCTCCTGGGCCGCGTGCGCGAGCTCGTGAGCCCACACGAGGCCGGTCTCGACGCCACCCGCCGCGGGGCGGTCCACAATCACCATCTCGTCGGTGGCAGGCTCGTAGAAGCCGAGCACTTGACCGGTGTAGAAGTCGAGCAGACGTTGGTAGAGCGCCGCGGGTTCGCCCTCGATCATGCCGAGGCGCAGCAAGGCCTCGAGGTAGAGCTCGGGCTGGAGCGGCAAGTCGCGCCTCAGCTTGCGGTCAAGCTCGCCGCGCAGGGCGGCAGTGCTGACTACGCGGCACGGAGGGCTGAAGGCAGGCGGGAGGCCGCGCAATTCGGCAACCCGCGCCGCAAGTCGGGTGAGAGCGGGCGGGCAGGGATCGGCAATCACGGCAGCGGCGAGCAGAACGCCGGCAACAGCGATGCTATACTTACACATGGCGCAGGAAGCCCGGCTGCAACTTCTCTCCGCCTATGCGAGCATTGAGGTGGCGGAGCACGTGCTCGGTGAGGTGTGTTCCTCCGCGACTCTCGATGGGGAGACGACGTACTGGGTAGGTATGGCTTTGCGGGAAGCGTTGGCGAACGCGATCAAGCATGGTAACAAGCTTAGCCCGGACAAACGGGTCCATGTCCACATGCTAGTACGTCCCGGCGACGAACTGCGCCTGACCGTGGAAGACGAGGGCGACGGATTCGATCCCTCCGTCGTCCCCGATCCGACCGCACCGGAGAACCTCCTGTCCGTCAACGGCCGCGGTCTCCTGTATATGCGCAAGTTCATGGATAACGTACGCTTCTCAGCTGGCGAGCGGGGCGGGACCCGCATTGAGTTGGTCAAGAAATGGCCTCAAGGAGGGATGCATGAAGACCAAGGTTCGTGACATTGGCACAGTCCGGATTTTCGACATCGATGGCAAGATCACGATCGGGTCGGGCGATGTGGAGCTGCGACAAAACATAGAGGACTCGCTCACGGCGGGCCGGGCTAGGCTCCTGCTCAACCTGAAGGGGGTCTCGCACATCGACTCCACCGGCATCGGTGAGATGGTGGGCTGCCTCATCACCGTCAAGCGCAAAGGCGGCGCGATGAAGCTGCTCAACCTCTCGCCCAAGATCAACGACATCCTGCAGGTGACGCAGCTGATCACGGTGTTCGATGTCTACGACAGCGAGTCCGAGGCGATCGAGAGCTTCATCGGGTAGCAGCGGCGAGCGTGTCGCCACGGTCGTAGCCAGTTTGCACATTCTCATCCCAGTCGAAGGACCGTCGCGTGGCTCGGTTGTGCGCGTCGAAGAGGGTGACTCGCGTGTGCGCTTGACACGACCGGCACACGCTCTTCGTCGGATGCTAAAATAATGGGCACGGCAAGAGGAGGCAAAGCGTGGAGCTGAAGAAAGTGCTGCTCGCCGATGACAGCCGGATCTTCCGCGCACTCGTGTGTGAGGTGCTGCGGGAGCACGGCATCGAGGTGCTTGAAGCCTCGAACGGGCGCGAGGCGCTTGACATCCTGCTCGCCGACCGCCCCCAACTCGCGATCCTCGATGCCTTGATGCCGTTGCTGTCCGGGTTCGACGTGCTGACCAACCTGCGCGAAAAGGCGCCGGATTATCAGCCCGTAGTCTTCATTGTCACCGCGGTCTACAAGAGTCGGCGCTGGGAAACCGAGGCAAGGCAGCAGCATCGCGTCGAGGAGTACCTGGAGAAACCGCTCGAGCCTGAGGACCTCCTCGCCAAGATACGGCGCTACTTCCCGACGCTGGGCGGCGCACAGTAGCGCTCGAGCCTCTGCGGCCGTCGCTGCATCTGCGCCTAAAACGCCAGGGGTGCTGACAGCACAAGGGCGTAGATCTACGCCTCGTCGTCCTTCTGCAGCTTCTTGAGTGCTGCATCCATTGCGGCGAGAGCTTGCTCGATGTCCTTTACGCCGTGGGCGTGAGAGAGGAAGCACGTCACGGGCGAGCGGCCCGGTAGGAGCACGCCGGCTTCCCGTGCAGCTCGGCTGAAGCGTGCCCACGTCTCTTGATCTACCCGCGCGAAGGAGTCGCCATCAATCACCGGCTGGCGGGAGAAGTAGCACACGAACGCCGAGCCGATCCGGTTGCAGCGCAGCGGCCGACCGTAACGCTCGGCGAGCGCCTCGATCCCGGCCTGGAGTTGAGCGCCGCGCTCCTCGAGGCGCTGGTGCACGCTCTCGTTGCGCAGCACGGAAAGCGTGGCAATGCCGGCCAGTACCGCAATCGGCGGCGGCGGCTCCGGGAGCTCGTCGAGCGGCGCGGCGCCGGTGGTGCGAGCCACGGCCACGGCACCGATCCGCGCCACCCCGCCGCCCAACGCGCCACCGAAAACGGCCGCATCGGGCGCCACGCCGAGCGCCTCGCCGGCGCCTCCGCGTGCCAGGCGAAAGCCCGTCAAGGTCTCGTCGAGGATGAGGCGGGCGCCTGCGGCGCGGGTGCCGCTCGCCACCGTTCGCAGGAACTCCTCCGAAGGGGCGATGACGCCGAACTGCGCGGCGATCGGGTCAAGCACCACAGCGGCGATCTCGGAGCCAACCTCGCCAAGCAGGGTGGTGAACGCCTCGATGTCGCCCCAGGGGGCAACCTTCACGAGTTGGGCGACCTCGGGGGGTATGCCGGCGACGAGGGGCTGCGTGATCCCGGGCGGGCCGGCAGCGACGTGAAACCCCTCGACGCCGCCGCGCCGGTTGCCGTCGAACACGACAATGCGGTCGCGCCCGGTGTCGCGACGGCTCCAACGCAGGATGAGCTGCCAAGCCTCACTCTCGCAGGCGGTCAGCACCCAGGAAGCGAGATGGGGGACTTGCTCGAGAAGGAGCTGAACGAGCTCCACCTCGGCGGCGGCGTGAAAGCCGCTCGCCAACCCGAGGGCGGCAGCCCGGCGCACGGCGTCCATGAGGTATTGGTTGCTGTAGCCGAGAAGGTTGGCACCGCCGCCGCCGCCGAGGTCGATGTAGGCGACATTGTCGGCATCGTAGACGCGGCACCCCTGCGCTTTGGCCAGGAGCAGACCTTCCTCACCCCGTCGCGCGGTCAGTGGCGCCGCCTCTCGCGCCTGCGCCAACAGCTCCTCGTTCCGTTGTCCCATCTCCCGGCTTTTCCCCCTTGGTTAGATCATGTTACAACGATTGCCGCACCGTCTCAAGTGCGGCGCGTTCTCGCGCCGCGGCAGCCCTGACGCAGCGTCGCCCCGGAGAACCGTAGGGTAGAATCGGCGGGCCGAATGTGCCGGCGTAGCTCAGAGGTAGAGCAGGGGTCTCATAAGCCCCGTGTCAGTGGTTCGAGTCCACTCGCCGGCACCACGCGAATGCTCCCGAGTCGCTTCGTCGCCGCTTTTCGCGCCCACTTTCCCGACCTGCTCGGCCGGCCGATCCTGACCGCCCTCTCGGGTGGCTCGGACTCCGTCGCGCTCCTGGCGCTGCTGCACGAGAGTCTCCCGGCGCTCGGCTGTCCCGTGTTCGCCGTTCATGTCCACCACCACGCCCGCGGCGCCGGCGCCGACGAGGACGCCGCCTTCTGCACCCGCTTGTGCGCAGACCTCGGCGTGCCGCTCCACGTGGCGCATCTGTTGCGGGAGCGCCCCCACGGCGTGTCCAGGGAAGCCTGGTGGCGGCGAGAGCGCTACCGGAAGTTGGAGGCCGCGCGGCACGAGCTGAGCTGCGCCGCCACCGCCACCGCGCACACCGAAGACGATCAAGCGGAAACCGTGCTGTTCAAGCTGCTGCGCGGCACCGGTCCGCGCGGCGCGGCCGGAATCCGTCGGCGCGCCGGCAGCGTGATCAGGCCGGTGCTCGGGTTTAGCCGTGACGAGCTGCGCGCTTGGCTCGGGGAAAAAAAGCTGTGCTGGCGCGAGGATACGAGCAATAGTGACGACGCCCAACCGCGCGCGTGGCTGCGCCGGCACGTCCTGCCGCTGGTCAAGGATCGCTTCCCCGGCGCGGCGCGCCACCTGGCCGAGTACGCCGAGGTGACAGCATCTGACGAGATCCTGCTCGGCACCCTGCTCGGCGAGCTCGCGCTCTGGCCGGACGTTGGCAGGCCGGTCGCGCTTGCCGCGGTCGCGCAACTGGCGGAGCCGCTACGGCGGCGCTGGACGCTGGAGTTGGCGGCGCGGCTCGACCTTGCAGAGCCACCGTCCCGTGTTCAGCTCGCAGCCGTCGAGGCGCTACTGGCGGGCCGGACACCCGCCGCCGTGGACCTCGGGCGGCGATGGGTGCTGCGCCGGCAGCACGGTCTGCTGCACCTCTCGCCGCCGCCGTGCTCGCCGTTTCTGTCGCAAGCCGCTGCGGTGCCATCGCGGCTGACTCTGCCGGGTGGGTTCATGGCCCGGCTTGGGTTGGAGGCGGGGGCAACGCGTGCGCACCGGGCCTGGCTTCAGCCCAGCGTGACGGAGTTGCCGCTCGCGTGGCGCTCGCTCGTGCCGGGAGAGCGCTTTGGGACTCCGTCCCGGCCGGCCGCGAAGCTGCTCTCGCTTGCCCGCGTGCCGGCGCCTTGGCGGCGCGCGTGGCCGGTGCTGGAGTCGGGTGATACGATGCTCTGGCTGCCCGGCGTCGGTGTCGCCCAGGGGTGGGCGGGGGAGATCGCCGACGGGATCCTGGCGGAGTTGGAGGAGCCATGGCAACCCCTCGCGAGGTGATCACGGCCGACACGATCGCGGCCGGAGTCGCCAGAGTGGGAAAACAGATCAGCGCCGACTACGCCGGCAAGAACGTGGTCCTCGTCGGCATGCTGAAGGGCGCCACCGTCTTCCTCGCCGACCTGCTGCGCGCCACGAGCGGCAACGTCCGCTTCGAGCTTGTGCACGTGGACCAACGCCCCGGCGAGCGCGGGGCCGTCATCGAGCTCACGTATGCGACCAAGATCAACCTCGGGGGGGTGCACGCGCTCATCCTGAAGGACGTGTGCCACTCCGGCGTGACCGAGAACTACGTCCGCACCCACCTCGCCGAGCAGGGACCTGCCAGCCTCGAGGTGGTCGCGCTGGTTGACCGCCCGCTCCAACGGCGGGTCGCGATCGAACCCAAGTATGTTGTGTTCAGTGATGTCCCCGACGGCCGGCTGGTCGGGTATGGGATGGAATACCAGGGGCAGTGGGGGAATCTGTCCGGTCTCAACGTGCTTGACGAAGGGTGACCCCGTCCGCGCTGGCGGGCGGTTCGGAACAGCGGAGAACGCGTGAACCAGAACGTAAGAAATGTGCTGCTTTTCTTTGTGATCTTGACGGCCGTAGTGCTGCTCTGGAACTGGGTGCAGACCGGCGCGGCGGGGACGAAGGAGATTTCGTTCTCGGAGTTCCTCGACAAGGTCGACAAGAACCAGGTCACCGAGGTGCGCATCCGCGGCGAGGAGATCTCCGGGCGTTTACTCGACTCACAGGTGAAGTCACAGTTCGGCAGCCGCCCATTCGATTTCGTGGCGTACTCGCCCGGCTACGACAACCTGGTCAAGGAGTTGCGCGATCACAACGTGACGATCAAAGCCGTGCAGGCGAGCCAAGGCTCGATCTGGACCGCCGTCCTGTCGTGGCTGCCGTTCTTGCTCCTGATCGGAATGTGGTGGTTTTTCTACCGCCAGATGCAGGCCGGCGGCAACAAGGCGCTCGCCTTCGGCAAGTCGCGCGCCCGCCAGCTCAGCCCGCAGAAGAAGAGCGTGACGTTCAAGGACGTCGCTGGCGTCGAGGAGGCCAAGCAGGAGCTCCAGGAGATCATCGAGTTTCTCCGTGATCCGCAGAGGTTTCAGAAGCTGGGCGGCAAGATCCCAAGGGGCGTGCTGCTCATGGGTCCCCCCGGCACGGGCAAGACGCTGCTCGCGCGCGCGGTGGCGGGCGAGGCCGAGGTGCCGTTCTTTTCGATCTCGGGCTCCGACTTTGTCGAGATGTTCGTCGGTGTCGGCGCCTCGCGCGTGCGCGACCTGTTCGAGCAGGGCAAGAAGAGCGCGCCCTGCATCATCTTCATCGACGAGATCGACGCCGTTGGCCGGCACCGTGGCGCCGGTCTGGGCGGGGGGCACGACGAGCGCGAGCAGACTCTGAATGCGCTCCTTGTCGAAATGGACGGCTTCGAGTCGAACGACGGCGTCATCCTGATTGCCGCCACGAACCGGCCGGACGTGCTCGACCCGGCGTTGCTGCGGCCCGGGAGATTCGACCGCCGCATCGTCGTGATGCGCCCCGACCTCAACGGCCGCACGGAGATCCTCAGGGTCCACATCGTAAAGATCCCGCTCGCGGCCAATGTGGACCTAACGGTGCTTGCACGCTCGACCCCCGGCTTCTCGGGCGCCGACATCGCCAACCTGGTCAACGAAGCGGCGCTGCGCGCCGCGCGCTTCAACAAGACCACGGTTGAAATGGAGGACTTCGAGTTCGCCAAGGACAAGGTGATGATGGGCGCCGAGCGACGCTCGCTCGCGCTGTCCGAGGAAGAGAAGCGCGTCGTCGCCTACCACGAGGCGGGCCATGCACTCGTCGCCGCGTTGTTGCCGAACGCCGACCCGCTGCACAAGGTCACAATCATCCCGCGCGGCCTCGCTCTCGGCCTGACGCAGCAGCTCCCCGAGGAGGACCGCTACCTGCACGCCAAGACCTACCTCGACGACGAGCTCGTGGTGCTCATGGGCGGCCGATTGGCTGAGCAGCTCGTCCTCGGCGCGGACGGCATCACCACGGGCGCCGGCAACGACCTCGAGCGCGCCACCGAGATCGCGCGCAAGATGGTATGCGAGTGGGGCATGTCGTCGATGGGACCGCTCACGTTCGGCAAGCGCGAGGAGGCGATCTTTCTCGGCAAGGAATTCGCCCGTCATCAGGACTACTCCGAGGCCACCTCGGTCGAGATTGACAGCGAGATAAAGCGCCTGGTCGGAAGCGCCTACACCCGCGCCCGCGACCTGCTCACGAGCCACCGCCTGGTGCTCGACCGCATCGCGGCGGCGCTGCTCGAACGCGAAGTGCTCGAGGGAGAAGAGGTTTACAAAATGGTCTCGGAGCAGACCGGTGTGCCGGTGGACAAGCTCAAGGGACCGGGACGCCCGACGCCGAGCGCTGAGGCGATTTAGACCGGCGAGGCTCGACACAAGCTGTTGACGGCACGTGCGCCGGGGGTGGGAGCGGCCGCCGCGGTAACGGTACAATCGCGCCATGATGCTCGTGCGTATCGTGGTGACGGCGGTGGCCTACGTCGTTGTTGTTTTTGACACCATCATCAGCGGCGCCCTCGGCACGCTCCTTGGCTTCATTCCGCCGCGTGGCGACTGGACCGTGCGTACGGCGCGTGTGTGGGGGCGCGTGGCGCTCACGGGCGCCGGCATCCGTGTCCGCTGCGAGGGCGCCGAGCTGGTACCGCGCGGGGGGCCGGTGGTGTTCATGGCCAACCACGAGTCGTGGGTGGACATTCCGGCGCTGATCATGGCGATCCCGGTGCAGGTGCGATTTCTCGCGAAGAAGTCGCTGTTCTCGGTGCCGTTCCTAGGCTGGGCGATGGCGGCGATGGGGTTCATCCCCGTCGACCGCGCCAACCGCCGCACCGCCGTAACCTCATTCGAGGCGGCGGCAGCGCGCATCCGGACCGGTCGTTCGGTGCTGCTGTTCCCCGAAGAGACGCGGACCCGCGACGGCAACCTGCTGCCCTTCCAGCGCGGCGGTTTCCTGATTGCGCTCAAGGCAGGGGTCCCGATCGTGCCGGTCGGCCTCGAGGGGCCTCGGCGCTGCCTGCCAAAGCACAGCTATCTTGTCCGGCCCGGAACCGTGACCGTGCGTTTCGGAGACGCGATTCCGACGGCAGAGCTCGGCGTGACGGCAAAGGGCGCGCTCATGGAGCAGACGCGGGCGGCGATCGAAAAGCTGCGCGGCAATACACCGGCCTCGGCGGCGGTTAAGGCTTGAGGGAAAGGGAAGGCGGCGCAGCATGGTGACCGAAGAGAAGGTCTGGGAGGCATTGGCCACGGTGATGGACCCCGAGATCCCGTTCTCGGTCGTGGACCTTGGCCTTGTCTACGGCGTGCACGTGACGCCGCCCGACGCAGTCCGCGTGCAGATCACGCTCACGACGCGCGGCTGCCCGCTTGTGCGCCGGATTTCCGAGGACGCCCGGGCAGCGATCGAGCGTGTCACAGGCGCCCGCACCGTCAGCATCGAGATCGTGTGGGATCCGCCCTGGAATCCGATGATGGCTGCCGAGCCGGTTCGAGCGCACTTCGGCTGGTCATAGGCGCCGGCTGCGCAGACGACCGGGTTCGAAAGGTGCGTTTGGTAGCCTCGCGGCGCAGCACGCCGAGCGCACGTGGCCCGCTCACGACGATGAGATGGAGGAAGACCTAGTGCCGACAGAAACGGATATCCGTGAGGCCTTGAAGCAAGTCAAGTTCCCCGGCCTGACCCGGGACATCGTGTCGTTCGGCTTCGTGCGCCGCGTCGCCGTGGCGGGGGACCGGGTCGAGGCGGAGATCGTCCTGACCACGGCGAATGCGGCGGCGGCGGCGCAGGTCGAGCGCGAGGCGCGCGCCGTGCTGGAGGCGCTGCCGAACGTGCACGCGGTCACGCTCGAATGCAGGAGCGAGGCGCCTCAGGCGGCGCCGGGCTCAGCGCCCACGGCCAAACTGCTCCCAGGCGTGCGACACGTCGTCGCCGTGGCCTCCGGCAAGGGCGGCGTCGGCAAGTCAACCGTGGCGGCCAACCTCGCGCTTGCGCTCCGGAGCGCGGGCGCTCGCGTTGGCCTGCTCGACGCCGACATCTACGGCCCCTCGCAGCAGCTCATGATGGGTTGCACCGACAAGCCGCGCGTCAATGATGAAGGGAAGATCGTTCCCGTTGACGGGCGCGGCGTCAGGGTCATGTCGCTGGGCTTCCTCATGGACGCGGACACGCCCGTGATCTGGCGCGGGCCGATGGTCATGAAGGCGCTGCAGCAATTTCTCGAGGACGTCGAGTGGGGCGAGCTTGACGTGCTTGTCGTGGATCTCCCGCCGGGCACCGGCGACGCCCAGCTCACAATCACGCAGATGGTTCCGCTTCATGGCGCCGTCATCGTCACCACGCCGCAGGACGTCGCCCTGATCGATGCACGCAAGGGCCTGGCGATGTTCCAGAAGGTCAACGTCCCGGTGCTTGGCATCATCGAGAACATGTCCGTGTTCGTCTGCCCCCACTGCGGCGCCCGGAACGAGATCTTCAAGTCAGGCGGCGGCCGGCGCACCGCTGAGGAGCTCGGCGTGCCTTTCCTCGGCGAGGTGCCAATTGACCCCGAGATCGTGGTGGGCGGCGATGGCGGCATGCCTATCGTGGTGGCGCGACCCGGTTCCGAGGCCGGCAAGGCATTTCTCGCGCTTGCGGCGACGGTGCTGCGGCGCCTCGAATCGTGACGAGCCGATTTCCCGCCGCTAGTTGGTGATCTCTGCGGCCCGCTCCGGGATGCCGCCGGCGGCGATGATCGCCGCCAAACGCTTGCCGAACCATTCAGGCTCGTTCCACGGCAAGCTCTCACCGCCGGCGAAGTAGGTCGGCGTGACGGCGACGCCGACCCGCTGACCGGTCTCCAACTGCCGCAGCACGGTCTCGAGCGACGGATCCTTGAGGTAGCACACGCGGAAGGCGAGCTCGTCGAGCGACTGCTGCGCGAGGTAGGCGAGCGCGACCTGGTCGACGGCCTCGACCGACATCGAGTCCTGGAGCCGGTAGAACTCCTCTTTGAGGCCGACGAGCTTGTCAGGCCACCTGTCCCACAGGCAGGCGCCCGCCACCGCGGCACGGAACGCCCATGGGTGGATGCTGACGAGCGGAAAGTTGACCAGACCGTGGCGCACCTGCTTGGAGTTGCGCTCGATTGCCGGCTTGACGACCACCCAGCCTTGCTTGCAGCCCGGGCACTCGAAGTCGGAGAACTCGACCAGCTTTACCGTCGCATCGCTCGGCCCGAGGTCCCACTGGATGGGCGCAGCGGCGAGAATCTCGCGCCGAACCTCCCTCGGGTCGCGGTCGAGCGGCCAGGTCGCACCTATGACGAGGAACTTGCCGTCGGCGCTGAGTGTGATCGGCATCGCCATCGGGCCGAAGCCGGTGGCCACGGTGGCGGTGAGGGCGATCACCGGCGCAGGACGCGCCGGGCTCAGCGGCCAACTCACCTGGATCCTCTGATTGAACTTCTCGCTCATGAACTGTGCCACATCGTGCTCAGCGAAAGACGGGAGCGCCTCAGGCTTTACCGGCGGGTCGCTCGGCGGCAGCGGGTAGATGAGCCCGACCGCGGCCGTGCGAGCCGCGGGATCGATGAGCAGGCCAATGGCATCCTTGACCTTGTCGGACGCCTCGGAGCTGCGTTGGGTGTTGAGCGCAACGTACGAGCCCGCCCGTGTCGCGCCGTTGGCAAGCACTTGCACTTCGACGCTCGCCTTGGGGGCGTAGCTTGTGTACGCGCGCACAAACCGCCGCGCCGCCTGCTCCGGGGTTTCAGGGCATGCTGGTGCCGCGAACGCGGAGCCGATAAGTACGACTGCAAGAGCGCGGAACACGTTTTTCCCGTCTGCCATGGCGGCAAAGGATAGCAGAGGAGAGGCCGCCGCCCGAGCGCACCCCTGGCAGAGCGGTGCGCTCTCCTGTACATTCTGGCCGTGGCTGCCCATCCTCTCCTGCAGGTTTGGCAGCGGCGCCGCGTCGGCGTGATGGGCATCGTCAACGCAACTCCCGACTCGTTCGCCGATGGCGGCCGCTTCCCTACCTCCGCGGCTGCGGTGGAACACGGTGTGGCGCTGGTGGCTGCCGGAGCCGACGTGATCGACGTCGGAGGCGAATCCACCCGTCCGGGAGCCGAGCCAGTGGACGCGGCCACGGAGAGTCAGCGCGTGCTGCCGGTGATCGCGGAGCTGGCGCGGCGCTGCCCGCACTGCCCAATCTCAGTCGACACGACCAAGGCAGCGGTCGCGGGCGCGGCTCTTGACGCCGGCGCCTGCATTGTCAACGACGTCGGCGCGGGTGGAGACCCTGACATGTTCGAGGTCGTGCGCGGCCACCAGGCTGCGATCGTGCTCATGCACATGCGCGGCGAGCCGCGCACGATGCAGCGCGACACAGGCTACACCGACGTCGTCGCCGAGGTGCATGCCTTCCTTGCCGGGCGCGCCGAGGCGGCGCTGGGGGCCGGCATTCCGCAGGCGCGCATCATGCTCGATCCCGGCATCGGCTTCGGCAAGGACATCTCCGGCAACCTACGCCTCCTCAATTCGCTTCCCGACCTTGCGGCGCTCGGCTTTGGCGTGGTGGTGGGTGCATCGCGGAAGAACTTCATCGGTGCCCTGAGCGCGGCTACGGTGGACGAAAGACTGCCTGGTTCGCTGGCGACGATCACCGCGGCGGCCGGGTTGGAGCGAGCGCTGGTGCGCGTGCATGACGTCGCAGCGAGCGTCCAGTTCCTCACGGTACTCGTGGCGATCAGGGCGGCGGCGTGACCAGCGTCTTCGCGGCGCTGCGGGGGATCACTCAGTTCGACGTCGGAATCCGCGATCTCGTGGACATCGCGCTGGTCGTGGTCGTCTTCTACCTACTGCTGTCGGCCGTACAGGGCACGCGCGCAGTCTCGATGCTGTGGGGCATTTTCATGCTCACGGCCGCCTATCTGGCCGCCAAGGCACTCGACCTCATTACGCTTGCGAACATCCTGCACCAGATGTTGTTCTACCTCCCATTTGTGGTCATCGTCCTCTTCCAGCATGAGATCAGGCGAGTGTTGGCGGCGCTGGGACGAACGCCGCTGCTGCGGTGGACCTCGACGCTATCCCCGCGGCAGGTGCTCATCAACGACATCGTGCTCGCCTGCCAGACGCTCGTGGGCCACCGTTACGGCGCACTCGTCGTGATCGAGCGCGACGAGGGCCTACGCACGTTCGTTGAGACCGGAATCCCGCTTGACGCGCGGTTGTCGTACGACTTGCTCGTCAACGTCTTCACGCCGGGGACGCCTCTCCACGACGGCGCCGCGATCGTCCAGGGCAACCGCATCGCGGCCGCAGGCTGTTTCCTGCCCCTGTCCATGCGCCCGGGCCTTTCGACGCAGTACGGCTCACGCCACCGTGCCGGGCTCGGGATTAGCGAGGAAACGGATGCGGTCGCCGTCGTCGTTTCCGAGGAAAGGGGTGCCTTCGCCATCGCCGAGCACGGCCGCCTGCACGGCGATCTGGACGAGCGCGGGCTGCGTAACATGCTCCTTGAGCTCGTCGTTCTGGGACGCTCGGGAGGCGAGGCGTGAGGCTGCGGCCACGCCATCCGGGCAACCTGCTCATCGCGGTCGTGCTCGCGTGTGGAGTGTGGTATGTGAGCGCGCTCGACCGGCGCGAACGCATCTCAGAGCGTCAGCTCGACGCCTCGGTCACGCTCGTGAACGTGCCCGCGGAGATGGTGATTACCTCGGAAGTGCCGCGCACGGTCTCGCTGCGAGTCCGTGGCCCACTCAACCACTTACGCGCCCTCGATCCGGCGCAAACCGGGGTCGTGGTGGATCTTCGCGGCGCCAGCGAGGGCGAGCACGAGTTCGAGGTTGAGGCTCGCAACGTCGCGGTGCCGGAGGGCATCAACGTGCTCGCGGTGTCGCCGTCGCAACTGCCATTGCGCCTCGAGCGCGTCGTCCGGCGTCAGCTCCCAGTGCGGGTGCGGGTGGTCGGGGAGCCGGCGCCGGGCCTGCGCGTCGTCGGCGTTACGGTCGAGCCGGCGACGGCGGTCGTGTCCGGGCCGAGGCTGCAGCTCGAGGTGCTCCATGGCGTGGCCACGGACCCCGTCAACGTCGACGGCGCCGAGGGATCTGTGGAGACAGTGTCGACCGTGCGGTCGCCGCACCCCCTGATGCGGGTTGTCGAGCCGCTCGCGGTCCATGTCACGGTGACTCTGGCGCCGGTGCACCCCGAGCCGGGCGACGGGCGGCGCCGGTGAGCGCACGACTGTTTGGCACCGACGGTATCCGCGGCGTTGCCCTGAAGCCGCCGCTTGACGAGCGCACGGTGACAAGGCTCGGCGCCGCGCTCGCCGCGCACCTCGGCGAGCGCGGGCTGCCAGTCAGGATCCTTCTCGCCGGTGACACCCGGGCCTCGACGCCCGTGCTCGCTGCGTGGTTGGGGGGCGCATGTGCGGAAGCGGGCGGTGAGGTCCACTGGGCAGGCGTGCTGCCCACGCCGGCGGTCTCCCACCTGCTGCGTGAGGACGGCAGCTTCGGCGCCGGCGTCGTGGTTTCGGCATCGCACAATCCCGCCGCGGACAACGGCATCAAGCTCATGACCGGCGCCGGCAGCAAGTGGTCGGTGGCGGAGGAGAGCGCGCTTGAGGCACGGCTGGACCGAACGATGTTGGCGGTCGGCAAAGCGCTGCCGACGCCCGAGCCGCACTGGCAGGAGCGTACGCTCACGCTGTTGTTGAGCACGCTGCCGGGCCAGCCCCTCGCTGGCATGCGCGTGGTCGTGGACGCAGCCAACGGGGCTGCATCACCGCTGGCCCAGCGGTTCTTTGCCGGGCTTGGAGCGCGCGTCCGGTTGATCCATGCTGCTCCCGACGGCGCCAACATCAACCTGCACTGCGGAACGCTCCACCCCGAGGAGCTCGCACACGAGGTGCGTCGCGATCGTGCCGATGCCGGCGTGGCGCTCGACGGCGACGCGGACCGCGCCATTCTCGTCACCGACAGCGGCCGCGTTCTCAACGGCGATGACGCGCTGTTGCTTTGGGGCCGCGACCTCGCGCAGCGCGAGATGCTGCCGCAGCGCGTCGTGGTGGCGACCGTGATGTCGAATTTTGGCCTCGAGGAGGCCTTCCACGTCGCGAGCATCCGCCTCGTGCGTTGTGCCGTCGGGGACCGCGAGGTCTGGGACGCGATGGAGCGGGAAGGCGCCGCGCTCGGGGGCGAGCAGTCCGGGCACATCATCTGCTCCCATCTCTCGGTCACCGGAGACGGGCTGCTGACGGCGGGCCACGTGCTCGCAATCGCGGCGCGGCAACGGGCGCGGCTCGAAGCGCTGGCGGATTTGCGCCGTTTCCCACAGATCCTGCTCAACCTGCATGTCGCTGACCGACGCCCGCTGGCAGAGTTGCCGGGCGTGACCGGAGCGATCCGCGGCGCCGAGGCGAAGCTCGCGGGGCACGGCCGTGTCTTCGTGCGTTACTCCGGCACCGAGCCGCTGCTGCGCGTGATGGTGGAAGCTGCCTCGGAGGAGCTCGCCCACACGCTCGCGAGCGACGTCGTCGCGGCGGCGAGGGAGGAGATGGGCGCGTAGCATCTCGCCGCCTGGCTACTGTGCCGCGTCCAGGTGAGCTTGACCCGGATTTTTCATGAGGGTTTTGCTGCGCGCACAGATCTGGCCGGCCCGCCAGAGCGGTTTTTCCTGCGCTCTCGTGATGAACCCTCGCGCGCCCTGCGGGCTAACCGAACAGGCTCCAGCGCTTGCGCTTCAGCTTGAGCGGCGCCTCGGGGGTGCCGAGGCGAGTGACGTGGCCGGAATGGTCGCTGGCCGCGACGTAGATCTCCACGGTTTGGTTCTGGTGGAAGCCGGGCGAGATCTCGACCGTGTACTCGCCGCTCACCGCGGCAACAGCCGGCAGCTCGACGTAGCGTTGGTTGCCTTCGACACGGGCAAAGAACTGCACGCTCTTGACGCCGTGGTCGTCGGTGACGTGCAGCGGCACGACAACAGCCTTGTTCTTCTCGTACTCGAGCTTGAAGCCACGCTTGAGCTCGACGGTGGGAGGCGCGGCATCGAGCTGCTGCAGGAGTTGTTCGAGCCGGACGCGCGTCTGCGCGAAGCGCTGTGCCCAACGCTCGTTGGGCGTGGTGGCGGCGAGCAGCGCGAGGCCCTGCTCGGGCGCCCTGGCCGCCTCCGCCTGCTCGACCTGCGCGATCACGGCGGCCAGTTGCTGCTCGGTGCCCGCCTCCTGGTGTAGATGGGCGAGGCGGTCGGCGAGGCCCACGCGCTGGGGCCACTGCTCGCGGATCACCGCCAGGCGCCGCATTGCCTGCTCGTACTCGCCGGCGCGGGCGAGCCTGTCGGCCTCGCTCTCGAGGGCGGAGGCCGCGCTCTCGCGCGCCTGGGCGGCCGGGAGCGAGAGCGGCAACACTGCGAGCAGCTCACTGGCTTGCTCGAGCACCAGGATCGGGTTGCGTTCGCGCTGCGCCCGCACAAGTTGGCGTTGCAGGTTCAGGGCCTTGCGGGCTGTTGTCAGCGCTCCGGCGAACGCCCTGTCGTTCGCAAACGAAGCTAGCTCTGCTGGGCTCAAGTCGTCGATCGTGTCGCGCAGCGCCTGCACGTTCGCGGTGGCGAGGGCGCGCTTGAGGTCCTGCGTAGCAGCTTCCAGGCGCTGACGAGCGTACATCGCGCGCAGTTCCGTGAGGCGAGCCGCCTGCTCCTGCGTCATGCTCTCGACCTCTTCAGGCACGATCGCTGTAAGTGCGACGCGTGCATCCGCGAGCTTGCCAAGCGCGAGCGCCGCCTCCGCTTGCTGCAGCTTGAGCACGGGAGCGGGAGGCGCAGCGGCGCGCGGTGCGGGCGGTGCGGTTGGCTGGGGACGCGGCGCCGCGGCGCGCACCGGCGCCGGCGTCCGCAACGTCACAACGACGCCAATCAGCGCCGCCGTCACGGCGGCAGCGGCAAGAACCACCACTGTCGCCAGCCAGAACCAGTGGCGGCGAGACGCGGCCGCCCCCGGCACACGGCGCGGCGGCGGAGGCGGGCGATGCGCGCTCGTGCTTTGTCGCCACCAGCGCAGACGGAACCGCCGTGGTGTCGGCCGCGTCGACGGGGGCTGTTCGACGGGCGTGTTCAGTTCATGCAACGCGACCGGCGCCTCGGGCTGCGTGTCACGCGGCGGTGATACCTCCGCGGCCGCGGGCTTGAACGCTGGCGCCTCTGCCACGCCGCCGGAGGGCTCGGGCGGCGCTGCGGTTGCAACGAGCGCGTGCTCCCCGGAGGTCAGATTCTCCTCGGAGGGCGCCAGCTTCGGAGCCTCAGATTCCGGGAGTGGAGCCGGAACAACGTCCTCACGCCGAGCCGCGCCGATCAGGGCAAGGCGGAGCGCTTGGCGCAGCTCGGTCAGAGATGAAGGGCGCTCGGCGGGGTCATGGCGCAGTGAGCGCTTGAGAACGTCGCACAAGGCCTCGGGTTCGCCGAGCTGGGCGCGTGCCTCGGCATCCAGACGCACCTCCGGCACGAACGTGCCAGGCGCGCTGACCTGACACCCCAATGCGAGGCAGACGACATACGCGAGCGAAAAAAGGTCGGAACGATTGTCGGCCGCCGCCAGCGCGGCCTCATTGCGCAATTCGGGGGCGGCGAGGCGAACGGCCTCCGGGCTTGCCAGCAGCGCCGCCGTCCACGGTCCGGGGCCGAAGCGGTAGGCGGCCGTGCCGAAGCCGAGCACCGCCGGTCGCTCGCTTGCGCCGGCGGAAACGACGAGGACGTTTTCAGGGCAGAGGTTGGCGTGCACTACGCCTTGGCGGGCAAGCAACTCGAGGCCGTCCACGATCGCAAGCAGAAGCGGCAGCACGCGCCGGGGTCGTGCGCTTGCGAGCACATCCAGCGGCACACCCTCGACCAACTCCATCGCCAGAAATGCGCTCCCGTCCGTGGCTAGGCCGTAGTCAACAACACGGGGGAAGCTGGCCGGCTGCAGCGCGCGCACTGTTTCCATTGCGGCGAAAAAGCTGGCGCGGCAGGCTTCACGCCCTTCCTCTGCGCCGGGCGCAATGACCTTGAGCGCAACCGCATCCCCGGAAGCGGCGTTCGTGGCGCGGAAAACCATCCCGCTCCGGCTCGATTTCAGGATCTTCTCGAGTCTGAACGCCTGTGTGAGTTCGCGTGGCTCAACGTTGCGCATGGCGGTGCAGCCGTCAGTGTGCCGCGGGCTCGGGCTGCGCCTAGCTCAGCGCTCTCGCGAAGCTTGCGCGGCTTTCTTGCGGCACACCTTGAGATTTAGAATAGCAGAGCGCTTTACACGGCTGCGCCCCAATCACGTGTTCGCTTAGCGACCCGCGCTGCCGAGCGGCACGCTGACGGCCGGGCCAAGAGCCGCGAGTAGCCTCGGCGCCCACAGGTAGTGTCCGACATCCACCGGTGCCTCGACTGCGGCTCCCGCGGGGTTGTCAGCGGTTGAGGTGACAAAGGAATCTCCTGTCTGTCCTTCGAAGGCAGGGATCTGAGTTGCGATGCGGTCGGGACCTGAGTGGTCGCGAGGGATGACCACGGTGCAGATGGCCAACTGATCGAGGGCGTCCACCAGTGCGCGCCGAGCGAACAGCCGGTATCGCCGGCACGAGCGTGGGGCGCGTGGGCCTCAAGCGCCGTGCTGGCGGATGGAGCGGTGGGCGACCCAGAAAACAACAGCCTCTGCATCAATATCATCCGGGACGAGCGTGCGAGGATTTCAAAACAAGGAGGAGACAACCTCCGGCTGGGGTTTGGGCCCGCAGTGCGCGCGACGGCCAGGGCCATGGCTCGCAACCAGTTGCCGCTCAGCCCCTGCCCTTGAGTGTGAGGCTCATCACTGTTGAAAATCGGCTTGACAGACTATACGCAGGGTGCAAGCATCCCGCGCCCATCAAGCCTCGAGAAAGACTTCCCGATAGGAGGAGGCGATGGGCCCAGTCCGGGAGGAAGAACCGGAGTGGATCAAGCGGGAAGTCAATCTGGAGGAATCATGTACCGTCGTTTGCCGAGTCCTGTCACCGCCACACCTGAGCTGCTAACGCCAAGGTCTGTTGTCGGATGTTGTCTGCTCCTGGCGGCCTTCGTTTTCGCGTCGGCCTGTGGCAAGCAGCAAGAAAACACGTCTGTGAATGGCGGCGCCCCGCCGGAAAGTGGACGCTCCGAAACCGCTCAGAGGGCGCCGGCTCCTCCTCCTCCGCCGACAGAGCCGCCTCTTGTGAGCCTCGATTCCACCGTCGAGATCGCTGGCCTGCGTCAGGGCATAGCTGTGCTGACCAAGCCGGAGGGGCAGGCCGAGCAGCGGAGCGAAGTCAAGTCAATAGCGGTGACGTGCTACGCCGCTACTCCCTCCGATTTGGTCCCGACCGCGCGTCGCTGGGAAACCATCCTCAAGATCGAAGAGCCCGGGAGATACCGTTTCCGTCTCATGACCGACGACGATGGAGCATTGACGATTGCCGGAACCAAGCTCATGAGGACGACCACGCTCAGTCCGGCCCTTGCAGTCGTCGACTTCAAGAAAGCGGGAGGCTACCGCCTAACGCTGGAGGTAATGAACAACATTGGACCCTACTGCGCCGACCTCTTGTGGGCGAAGGGTTCATCCGAGGACTTCATCCAGGTTCCCCCGGATCGGTACCACCTCCCCAGGTGAGCCCGCGGGCGTAGCGGTGATCCTCCCGAAGGCGGGACGAACGGCTGCTACCGCCCTCTCGACGGCGAGGGGTGAGGCAATGTTGCAGACCAAGGACACGGCCGCTGGCATGGCCGGCCTACGGTGAGCCGCTCGCGCGTCGCGCTGGCGGTGGTGGCCTCGGCCGGCGCAGCGGCTCTTTTCATCCTTTGGAGGAAGCTGTACTTCTATCCCGATGATGCCTACATCCTCTTTCGCTACGTTTCGAACTCGCACGCAGGATGGGGATATGTCTGGAACCCGCCTCCGTTTCGTCCCGTCGAGGGATACACGAGCTTTCTCTGGGTTGTCATCCTGGACGTTGTCTGGCGCCTGACGGGTTTTGAGCCGCCTCAAAGCGCGAACGTCCTGACACTCCTCGCAAGCGCCTGTATCCTCATCCTCTCCTACCGGCTCGCGACCAAAATTTGTCGTGGCGGGAGGTTCGAGCGCTGGACTCTGATCCTTGGGGGGCTCGTCGTATTGGGAGTCCTGGCGAACCGAAACTTCCTCTTCAGCGCAAGCTCGGGGCTCGACACCGCCCTCTATAACGCGCTCGCGCTGGCCTGGCTCTCGGAAGCCCTGGCGCTTCCCTCCGCATCGCGACGCACTCTTCTCCTCCCGGCGCTGGCGGCGCTGGCGGCACTCTGCCGTCCAGAAGGGCTCGTGTATGCAGGCGCGACCGGCGTCGTCCTGCTGATCCAGCGATTGGAAAAAGCACCAGTCCGCTGGTGGTCTGCTTTTCCGCTGCTGGCCATCCCTGGCCATCTGCTCTGGCGGCACCACACCTACGGCCTGTGGCTTCCGAACACCTTCTACGCGAAAGTCGTTCGCCCATGGCCGGAAGCAGGCGCTCGGTATCTACTGTCGTTCATCTTGGAGTACGCGCTTTTCGTCCCGGCGCTTCTTCTCGTAGTCGGCATCATCGCCAGCGTGGTCGAGATGAAGCGGCGGCACGCAGCCCCGCGTCTCATGCCCACGCTCAGGATGGCGGCGGCGCTCGGGGCACCGATCGCCGTCGCCGCGTACTACACCGTTGTCGTGGGCGGCGACTACTTTGAGTATCGGCCGTTCTTGACGTTCGTCCCCCTAGTGCTCCTCGGCGTCCTTTGGTCTGCGCGCGCGACCCTCCCGCGAACACCATCGTGGGCCGCTGTGGCACTTTTCGTCACGATTGTCGCCGGCAGCGCCCTCCCACTCCTTCATTTCCGGATACAGTCGCAGAAGTACGTGCTCTTTGAGCGTGAGTTTGTGCCGATCGCACCTGAGGTCCCGGCCTTGTTCCGGGGATATGTGTCCCGCTTCGACGAGCTCCAGGAGTGGCTCATCAACCGAAAGATTTGCCGCCGATACCATATGCACAAAGCGCTCACGGCTTTCCTTCAGAGCCAAACTCCGCCGAGGGAGGTCTGGTCCAAGAAGTGCCCCTTTTCCGGCCGCGACATCCCGGTCGCTGCCGAGTACGCCGTCGGGTATGCGGGCTGGGCGCTTTCCACGGTTGCGATCCTCGACATGCACGGGCTCAACGACTTTATCGTGGCGCGATCGCCCGTTACCCAAAGCAACGACGAGAGAGCCCTTGGCCACGATCGGCTCCCCCCGTTCGGATACGTCGAGTGCTTCCAGCCCAACGTGGAAAGGAAGATGAGCCTTGTCGTCCCGCGCGACCCACCCTTGACCGGCGTCGACATCACGAACTGCGAGCTGGAATACGCGCCGGGAAGCCACCAACTCTTTCCTCTCGCGGTTCTGCGCGATCCCGTCCCGGAGGCGCCCAACGCGTCAAACGGGCTGCTCCTTTTCGAAACACGTCAGGGGAGCCCTCCGACGCGCACGGTCGTCCGCTCGTCAGGCTTTCCTTGCGATCCAGGCCTCCGCGACAGCGAACCCGTGCTGAGACGCATCGAAGCGCTGGTAAGGATCGAGACTCCCGGGGACTACCGCTTCTCGTACCAAACCGACGACGATGGGTCTCTTTGGGTCGGGGGTCGCCGGTTGTTTGGCACGACGACCCTGAGAATCAGAGTCTTCCACCTCCGCTTTGAGAAGGCGGGCGTCTACCCGTTCCGGCTCGAGGTCTTGAACCGCGTAGGCGATTGGTGCGCGGATCTTCGGATGGGGCCGGCACGGTCGGACGCACTCGAACCGATCCCGCTGAATCGGCTGCTCGTTCCGCCCGAAGGCCAGGATCTCTTGGGTGGCAACGAGAGCATGAAACCCTGAGCGTTGGGCGCCCTTGCGCGCGTCGGCCGTGCGCTCCCGCAGCAGCCCGAACAGCTTCATGCCGGCTCCGCCATGGGGCGGTCGTCGCGGTGATCGAACTGCTCGAAGGCTGGAGGCCGACGGCTATTCCACCGCTGGACCGGTACGCTGGATCTGGTGCACCGGTTTCTTGAGCAGGAATACGAGCGGGATGGCGAGGAGGAGAAGGAACGTCATCAGGCGGAAGACGTCGAGGTAGGCGACCATCGCAGCCTGCCTCTGGACCATGCGCCACAACACGGCGTGCGCCTGCTGCGTGGCGGTCGTAGGGTGGCTGCCGTGCGCCACGAACAGCCGGCGCAAGCTCTCGAGCGGCACGCGGGTGTCCGGGCTGTACGCGCTCACGTGGCTGCCGAGGATGTTGATCTGGCCCTGACGGTAACGGTCGAGGAGCGTCTGCGTGGCCGCGATGCCGAAGGATCCCCCAAGGTTGCGCATGAGGTTGAAGAGACTCGCCGCGTTGCCCATCGCCTGGGGCGCGATGCGGTCCATCGTCACGACGGTGAGCGGCACCATCAGCAGGCTGAACGAGAGGCCCTGAAAGAACTGGGGCCAGAACAGGTTCCAGTAGCCGACCTGGAGGTTGAGGCACGAAAACCAGAGGAGGCTGCCCGCACCGATGAGGAAGCCCAGGGTCAACAGCTTGCGCGGGTCAACGTATCCGACGATGAGACCGACGATGGGCGTCGCGAACAGCGACGCGTAGCCGCGGGGCATGAGCATGATGCCCGCCTGGAACGCCGGGTAGCCGAGCAGCACCTGGAGGAACACCGGCAGCATGACCAGGCTGCCGTAGAGCGCGAAGCTCATCACGGTGATGAGCGTGACCCCAACGGCGTATGTCCGTTCCTTGAAGGCCCGGAGGTCGACCACCGGATGGCGTGCCATCAACTCCCGGATCACGAGGGCGACGAGGAAGACCACGGCGGTGATGAGGAGGGCCACGATCCAGCCGGAGGCGAGCCAGTCCTCCTCTTCGCCCTTGTCGAGGGCAATCTGCAACGCACCGATCCCGATGGCGAGCAAGAACAGACCGTAGCCGTCGATACGCTCCGGGCGGCGGATATGGGACGGGTCCGTGATGAAGGAGTGAATCATGGCGATGGCCGCGAGGCCGACCGGGACGTTGATGTAGAAGATCCAGCGCCAGCTCATGGTATCGGTGAGCCAGCCACCCAGGACGGGCCCCAGGATCGGCGCCACGATGATTCCGATGCTCCACAGGCCCATGGCCTTGCCCCGGTCCCGGGGGCTAAACGCCTCCAGCATCACCGTCTGGGAGAGCGGCTGCATGACCCCGCCGGTCGTCCCCTGGATCACGCGAAATGCGATCAGCATCAGCAGATTGGGCGCCATGCCGCAGAGAGCGGAGGCGGTGGTGAAGCCAGCCACCGCAAGAATGAGGAGCCGCTTCCTGCCCACCAGCCGCGCCAACCATGCCGTCATCGGCAGGATGATGGCGTTGGCCGCAAGGTACGAGGTGAGCGCCCACGTGGACTCCTCCACGGACGCCGAGAACGAGCCGGCGATGTGGGGTAGCGAGACGTTCACGACAGTCGTGTCGAGTACGACCATGAACGTGCCGGCCAGCACGGAGACGGCTACGAGCCAGGGGTGCTGGGCGTCAGCGCTCGGCGTCGCGGCGTCCACCCCGGGAGCATGCGCTGTCCCCGCGGGCTGCATGGCAGCACCGGCGTGCGTGAGCACCTCGCTGGGGGATGGACCGTTCACGGCGCGTCCGGGTCGCAAGGCCCGCAACCATGTTACGCGCTCATGGCGCTCGACGAAACGCGACAATCCTTCGCCCCGCCGCACGCGAGGTGACGGTTCACATTGCACTGGGAGCGTCCCGGCTTGGTGACCTTTGGCACGGTACATCGGTGCCTGATAGTGAGGTGACGAAGTGAAACCGGCCTTCGCCGGCGACGGGGTCACCGCTGCACGGCGCAAATCGCACAAGAAGCCGGCCTCACAGTGCCGTCAGACTCTGGCCGGTGGTCCCCCCAAGGACATTGACTGCGCTGCCCCTGAGGGTATCCTCGGTCCAGGTCTGAAAGGAAATTCCAATCAGCCCGGCGTCGAATGCACGCTGTTGCACCCCAGACCGGTTTTCCCTCCTCGTCAAGCCGGCCGGTGCAGAGTGCAATCTGCATTGTGCCTACTGCTTCTACCGGAGCGTTCGCGACCTCTACCAAGAGATGAGCCAGCAGCGCATGACCGACGACGTGCTTGAGCGGCTCATCTCTTCGTATCTCGCCACATCGCAGCCGTACTATGGGTTTGGCTGGCAGGGGGGTGAGCCCACCCTCATGGGGGTCGAGTTCTTCCGCACGGTGACGCGGCTCCAAACCGACTGCGCCCGCGCTGGCAGCATGATCGTCAACGCGGTTCAGACCAACGGCACCCTCATCACCGATGAGTTGGCCGAGCATTGGGCCGAGTATCGCTTTCTTGTCGGAGTCAGCGTGGATGGACCGCGCCCGATCCACGACCACTATCGCCGAGACGCGCAGGGCAGAGCCTCCCACCGGTCGGTCATGGCGGGGATCAACCGGCTGCGCCGTGCCGGCGTGCGCCAGAACGCGATGGTGCTGGTCAGCGACGCAAACGTGCGCCACCCGATGAAGGTTTACGACTATCTGGTGGAGCACGGACTGGACTGCCAGCAGTACATCCCGTGTGTCGAATACGGTCCGAGCGGGGATCTCGTCCCCTACGCGGTCAATGCAGACGCCTGGGGTGACTTCCTGTGCGGGGTGTTCAGTCGGTGGTACCCGCGCGACGTCAACCGAGTATCGGTGCGGCTGTTCGATGAACTGGTTGCGCGTCTCGGCGGGAACACTGAACGAACGCAGTGCACGCTGCAGCCAACCTGCGGCGGTTCCCTGGTGGTGGAACACAACGGAGATGTGTTCCCCTGTGATTTCCAGGTTGCCAGGGAATTGCAGCTCGGCAACATCATGGAGCAAGGCTGGGAAGAGCTGTTGGGGTCGCCGCGGTATTTTGCCTTTTGCGCGCGAAAGGGTAAGTTCCATCCGGACTGTGCGGCGTGCGAGTTTCTGGATCTGTGCGGCGCCGATTGTGTGAAGTACCGCGGGAGTCAGTGGAAGTCGTCTTCGACGCACCGGAGCGTGCTGTGCGACGGATGGAGGAAGTTCTTCACCTTGGCTGTTCCTCGGCTTCAGGAACTCGGGGAGGGAAGATCGCCATGGGCATGACCAGACGCAAGTTCGTCGGATCGGTTGCGGCGACCGGAGCAGGAGTGCTCGCCTCGCGGTCGCTGGGATTCGGGCGAGGTGGTTTCCAAAGCAGCCCAGAGAGCGCCGCTGCTGGCTCCAAGCCCAACATCGTGCTGATCTTCCCAGACGAGTGGCGCGGGGACGCGGTCGGCACGCTCGGCCTCCAGCCGGTGCAGACACCGAACCTCGACACGATCGCCAAGAACGGTGTGTTCTTCTCGAACTGTTTCACCTGCGGCCCCCTCTGCATGCCGGCCCGTGCCTCCATGATGACCGGCCAGTATGTCCACGAGCACGGCCAGTGGAACAACAACTCGCCAGCTCGCGACCCCAGCAGCCCTTCCCACGTCCGCCGCATGCGCGACGAGGCCGGCTACCGGACAGCGCTCATCGGTAAGGCCCATCTCTACTTGGGACACACCGTTCAGGAGGGCAAGTCCATTCTCGGCCAATGGGGATTCGGCTCCGCCGACGAGATCATGGACGCTTTCGGGTTAGCGATGCCTCAGAATTCAGAAACCTCTTGGGCTCAGTGGCTTGGCACTGAGAAATACAACCAATTCCTGGCTTACATGAACAACTACAGACCACTGTATGAGAGCCTAAACCCATGGGGCACGCCGCCGTTCGACATGTCGCCACCGCCCCCACCCGACCCCCCATACAATGGGCCCTACGATCTGACAAGTGCGGATCACTACGATACCTACGTCGGCGACACGGCCGCGCAATGGATCCGCAACTACGGCGGTGCAAAGCCTTTCTACCTGCAGGCCAACTTCCCCGGGCCACACTATCCCGTAAACTCGACGACCGATTTTAGGCAACTGTTCAAGCTCGCCGACATGGGGCTCGGCATCTACAAACATCCCCAAGATCCCCTCCCGCCCATGGTCGAGTTCTCGGGGTCCGTTACGTGCGACATCCATGACATGACCGAGCAACAGATGCGGCAAGTTAGGAAGATCTACTTTGCCAACCAAACGATGGTCGACGTCGGCATCGGCAAGATTGTGCAGGCGCTGGTCGATAAGGGGTTCGATGACAACACCTGGATCTTCTTCTCCTCGGATCACGGGGAGATGCTCGGCGACCACTTCCTGATGTACAAGATGGTGTTCTACGACTCGTCGACCAAGGTGCCGCTGCTCATTCGGCCTCCCAAGCAGGCCGTGGCCGCGGGCTGGGTCTCGGCCGGCCTGACGGACCACCTTGATCTCAACACGTCGATACTCGACCTGGGAGGGCTCTCACCGATGTTCGCCAACCGCGGCACGTCATTGCTGGACAAGGTCGCCGCCGGTCCCAAGGGAGCAAGTGCCCAGCAAGGAAAGGACCAAGTCGTCAGTGAGATTATCTTCGGTACTGATGTGCGACAGTTCATGCTGCGCACCGCGACGCACAAGATGAACGTGCAGTTGAGCACGCCACTCGAGCCGATTGAGCTCTACGACTTGGTCGAGGACCCGACGGAGTTGACGAATCATATCCAGGACTCGTCGTACCAACATGTCCGTGGCCAGATGCTCGACCGTGTGAACGGTTTCCTTTCCGATACTGGCTATATGCCGCTTTCGATTGCTCGGAGGCACATGCTCCGTCGCTAGCCGCGGTGGTCGTCCGCTTCGCGCGGACCCTGAAGTTGGCTGGGTGCCAAGCATACGTATGGTGCATTAGCGTGCGGACCGGCCGCAAGGCGGCCGGTGTCCTTGCCCTCGCCGGTTTCCGTGCCTAAGCCGGGGAACGCAGCTGCGGAGTGCGGCCCGCCTTGACAAAGTCCAGACTTGGATATAGTCTAGACGCGATGAAGGACCTCATTGCCCTGCTGCGCCAAGCCGGCCTCCAACCTACCCCACAGCGCCTTGCGGTGGCGCGATACGTTTTGGGCACAACCTCGCACCCGACGGCTGACGAGGTCCTGGAAGAGGCCCGTCGGGTATGCCCGACGCTGTCACGGGCGACGGTGTACAACACGCTCGCCCGGCTCTCGGAGCGTGGGCTTGTGCAGCCCCAGGCGATCCAGGAAGGGGCGGTCGTCTTTGACTCGCGCGTGCAGAAGCACCACCACTTCATCGACGAGGCGACGGGGAAGATCCATGACGTGCCGTGGGACGCGCTCGTCGTCTCCGGGGCGAAGAATCTGCCGCACTATTCTGTCAGGGAGTATCAGGTGGTCATGCGTGGGCGAAGGAGGAGGGTGTGAGTCTCGTTTTTCCCTCGGGGCGAGACGATATCTAAACTTGAACCAAATCTTTTGCTTGATTTCGAAAGGAGACCGTCATGAAGAGCGTGAAAAATCTCCCCATCTATTGGGCAAGACGCCCAAGTCCCGCGATGCTGGTGGAGATTCTCGCCCTGTACGCGCAAGGCAAGTGATTCCTCCTCTGCTCAGATAATGAAGGGAGCCACACCATGAGTAACGACAAGACCGAAGCAAAGGGCCCGTTCAATCACACCGCTGGTGGCGCCACGTCGAGTCGTGACTGGTGGCCGAACCAGTTGCGGCTGGATATCCTGCACCAACATTCCTCCCTGTCCGATCCAATGAGCGAGAGCTTCAACTACGCTAAAGAGTTCAAGAGCCTCGATCTGGAGGCCGTGAAGAAGGACCTTCGCACACTGATGACCGACTCGCAGGACTGGTGGCCGGCGGACTTCGGGCACTACGGGCCTTTGTTCATCCGCATGGCATGGCACAGCGCCGGCACGTATCGCACCGGCGACGGTCGCGGCGGCGCCGGAGCTGGCCAGCAGCGCTTCGCTCCCCTCAACAGTTGGCCCGACAACGTCAACCTCGATAAGGCGCGCAGGCTGCTTTGGCCGATCAAGCAGAAGTATGGCCGGAAAATATCCTGGGCCGACCTGATGATCCTCGCCGGCAACGTCGCCCTGGAGTCTATGGGCTTCAAGACCTTCGGCTTCGCCGGCGGTCGTGAAGATGTCTGGGAGCCGGAAGAAGACGTCTACTGGGGCTCTGAGAACAAATGGCTGGATGACAAACGCTACTCCGGCGACCGGAACCTCGAAAATCCGCTCGCTGCCGTCCAGATGGGCCTGATCTACGTCAATCCGGAAGGCCCGAACGGCAACCCGGATCCGATCGCGGCGGCCAAGGACATCCGCGAGACTTTTGGTCGCATGGCGATGAATGACGAAGAGACCGTCGCGCTGATTGCGGGCGGCCACACCTTCGGCAAGACCCACGGCGCCGGCGCTGCGTCTCATGTGGGGCCTGAGCCCGAAGCCGCCAGCATCGAGGAGCAAGGCCTCGGCTGGAAGAGCACCTTTGGCACAGGCAAAGGCGGTGACGCGATCGGCAGCGGTCTGGAAGTCACTTGGACCACGACGCCGACGAAGTGGAGCAACAACTTCTTCTGGAACCTGTTCGGCTACGAATGGGAACTGACGAAGAGTCCGGCCGGTGCGCATCAGTGGATACCGAAGGGTGGCGCAGGCGCCGGCACGATTCCGGATGCCCGCGACCCGTCGAAGCGTCGCGCACCGACCATGCTGACCACGGACCTTTCCTTGAGGTTCGACCCTGTCTACGAGAAGATCTCGAGGCGCTTCTACGAGAATCCGGATCAGTTCGCGGACGCCTTCGCCCGTGCGTGGTTCAAGCTGACGCATCGCGACATGGGCCCTCGCGCACGCTATCTCGGCCCGGAGGTGCCTGCCGAACAGCTCACCTGGCAAGACCCCATCCCCGCGGTCAATCACAAGTTGATTGATGAGAAGGACATGGCCTCCCTCAAGGGCAAGATCTTTGCTTCAGGGCTGTCTGTCTCGCAACTGGTTTTAACTGCATGGGCGTCGGCGTCCACCTTCCGTGGTTCCGACAAGCGCGGCGGTGCGAACGGCGCGCGCATTCGCCTCGCGCCGCAGAAGGATTGGGAAGTCAACCAGCCGGATCAACTGGCGAAAGTGCTGAGGACTCTGGAGGGCATCCAGATCGAATTCAACAGCGCACAATCTGGCGGCAAGAAGATCTCGCTTGCCGACCTGATCGTCTTGGCGGGTTGCGCAGGCGTCGAGCAAGCCGCGAAGAAGGCCGGCCACGAGGTGAAGGTTCCATTCACGCCGGGACGCATGGACGCCTCGCCGGAGCAGACCGATGTGGATTCCTTCGCCGTGCTCGAACCGATCGCGGATGGCTTCCGCAACTACCTCAAGGGCAAGTACTCGATATCGGCCGAGGAGTTGCTGGTCGACAAGGCGCAATTGCTGACGCTGACCGCGCCCGAGATGACGGTTCTCGTCGGCGGAATGCGCGTATTGAAGACCAACTCCGGACAGTCCCAACACGGCGCCTTTACCAGACGGCCGGAGGCGCTGACCAACGACTTCTTCGTGAACCTGCTCGACATGGGCACCGAGTGGAAGGCGGTCACGGGCGCCAAGGACGTGTTCGAAGGGCGCGATCGCAAGACGGGCCAAGTCAAGTGGACCGGCACGCGTGTCGATCTCATCTTCGGTTCGAACTCCCAGCTCCGGGCCCTGGCCGAGGTCTATGGAAGTTCGGACGCGCAGGCGAAGTTTGTCCAGGACTTTGTGGCGGCGTGGAACAAGGTGATGAACCTCGACCGCTTCGACCTGGCCTGAGCGCGGCGATAAGCTGCACCACATCGGTAACTGCATGAACGCGGATCCGGCCTACTCCAAGGGTGTGCGCGCCGCAGTCAAGAGGTAGGGCAGACCAGGGCGGCAGGTCCTACCGTTCGGAGGCTAACCTCAGCACAGCGCGGGCCAGGTGAAAACCCGGCCCGCCGTGCAAGGTGTTCCGGTCGACTGTACCTTCGGCCGCAATGGGAAGTGGCCGGCTGCGTGGCGAGGTCGTTCTCCACACCCACGTGCCGCGGCGCTTAACGAGGTGAGTCGGAGCTGATCGATGTTTGCGGTTCTCCATGAGGCGATCTTCAGCCGGTTCCCCGGGTCAAACAAGTGCCGTCGCGGGGCCCTTGCGAAGGCGAGTCACCGGAATGGCGTTACCTTGTCCACACGATCGTCGCCAAAAGCAGGGGAGAACTTGCGGCTTGGATCGGCAGTCGGCGCGGCCGCTTTCTTCGTTGGCGTCATCTTCCTGCAGTGGGGGCAGCGGACGATGTGTCCGAGCGCGGCGGGAGAGAGGTTGAACCCGTTCCCGCAGTTGGAGCAGACCACGTTGCACGCCGGCGTGATCTCCTTCTGGCAATGCGGGCAGACCGTGGCATCGAGAGCGACGGACTCGCGGCAGAACCGGCAGCGCGTGCGCACGTCAGAGGCCGGTCTGATCGCCTCCCGGCAGTGCGGGCAGGTCGTCGCACCAGGGGTGACGGGCTCGCGGCAGAACTGACAGCGCGTGCGCTTGTCGCCTAGAAGCGCCGAGCACACGACGCCAATGGGCCCGAGCAAGAAGCCGAGAGCCGCGCCCTCATCGCCACGGCCCTTTCCGGACGCGATGAGATACCCGAGGACTCCGCACGCTGCCCATGCGATGACGGCAAAGACCACGGTCGCCTCCTAGCGCCAATCTAGCTCTCGGCGCGCGCCGTGACCAGTGCCGCGCCACAGCAGGGGCATTGCCACGTGACCTTCTCCGGCTGAGGAGCCGCCACCACGTGGGCGGCCGACTCGACAACGGCTAGCCGAGGCTCGGCCTGCGGCGGTCTGGGAGCGATGACTTCGGGGCCGCGCACGATCGAGGTCTCCTACGGCATGCTCCTGGGCCTCACGACGGACGACAAGGTGGGGCTGGCACGGACCGTCTCGGTGCGGATAGACGAGGAGAAACTGAAGCTGAAGCTCTCTGAGTTGGAGATCCCGATTGGTTGCATCCTTCACATTGAGCGCCTGCCCGATGCCGACGTTCACCGGGCGGTGAACATGGGGCGGAACGTGAACGCGCCGAAGCGGGTGCGTAAATCTACTCATCGCACTGAGCAACCCGCTAATAGAGCGAAGCTGAACGCGCGCCGCCGCTAATAAGACTTCCCGTTTGGCACTTTCTTTGACACTTGCGTTGCATCACTTTCGGCTGGTCCTGCCTAAGTGCTTGATTTGATTGGCGGGGTCGACGAGACTCGAACTCGCGACCTCCGGCGTGACAGGCCGGCGTTCTAACCAACTGAACTACGACCCCGCACTACTTGCGTCAAGCGGTCAACTCAGTGGGTGGTGGGAGGTGTGGGATTTGAACCCGCGACCCCCTGCGTGTAAGGCAGGTGCTCTCCCGCTGAGCTAACCTCCCGCGGAGATGCTGTTTCCCCCGGGGAGGGTCATGCTAGAGACGCCCGGGGCTGGTGTCAAGCCGCAGGCGCGCGTATATTTTCCAGTGACGCCAGCACGCAAGCCACGGCGAGACGGAGGCTCCAGCATGTTCCGCAAGATCCTCGTGCCGGTTGACTTTTCCGACACCACGGCGCGTCCGCTCAGGCTCGCGCTTGGGCTCGCGCAACACAAGTCCGCCAAGGTGATCCTGCTTTCGGTGGTTGATGACTCCTTTCCCAACCCGGACATCCTATCGTTTCAGCTCCCCTGGGCCGACTACCACCGCCACCTGCGCGACGAGGCGCACAAGCGTCTCGAGGACCTGGTGAAGAACGTCGCCGCCGGCGACGAGGTCGAGATCTGCGTCGTGCGCGGCCACCCCGCCCGCACCATCGTGCGCTTTGCCGCCGAGGAGGGGTGTGACCTCGTCGTCATGGCCACGCACGGCACGCGCGGCCTGCAGCACGCCCTGCTCGGCTCGGTCACCGACAAGGTGGTCCGCCAGGTGGAGTGCCCGGTGTTGGTGGTGCGCTTGCACGAGCTGGAGGAAGCGGCGGGTGCCAAACACCCGCCCTCACACGGCAAACGCTAGCGTCTCGCTGCCGGAGTCGGTGCGGCTGTCGCGCAGGGACCGAAGTCGAGTGCGAGCGTCAGCGTGCTTCGTCTACTTCGGTCCAGGCAGGAAAGCTGCGCTGCGCGCGGAAGTGCGCGACGCCGCGGCGGCACTCAGGGTGGACACGCTGGCGGGCGTTAAGGCGGGCCGCGGCGGCGATGTGCTGGTCGAGCTGCGGCAGGGTGAAGTCAAGCAGTAATCGCTTGGTCTCCGCGACGGCGCTCGGAGCGGCCTTGCCAGCGATCTCCGTTGCGCGCCGAATCGCCGCCGCGTCTGGCTCCGGATCGAGCTCGTCTACGAGGCCGACGAGCTGCGCCGCGCCGGCGGCGAGCGGCGCCGGGTCGAGCAGCATGCGTGCCAGGTGCGGCGGAGGCACGCGCCGCGGCAGCAGCGCGGCCACGAGCGCTGGCACGAAGCCGAGGCGGACCTCGGAGAACTGGAAGCGTGCATCCGGCGCTGCGATGACGAGATCGCACGCGGCTGCAAGGCCAGCGCCGCCGCCGAACGCGGCGCCGTGCACGGCGGCGACGGTGAAGAGCGGACAGCGCAACAGCGCGCAGTAGAGATCGCCCAGGACGGTCGCCTGTCGCAGCCGCTCCTGCTCGGGAGCATCGGTGCTGGCTGCGAGTTCCTCGAGGTCGGCACCGGCGCAAAAGTGGGCGCCGGCGCCGGCAAGCACGAACGCTCGCGCCACGCCGCGCCCCGCGTCGGTAACGATGGCAAGGAGCTCCTGGACAAGGGTCATGTTGAGCGCATTGCGGTTCTCGGGGCGGTTGAGCGTCAGGACCGTCACCACGCCGTGTTGCGAAACGCTCACGCAGGCCATGGCCGGGATGCTAGCACCGGCGGCAGGGGCGCGCGCGCCGCCTGGTGTACCCTTGGCGCTGCATGGGCCGGCGGCTCGCGGTCACCTTCGGGTTCTTCCTGCACCTCTTGCGCGACTTGGCGGGGACGTTTGTCGCCCGGGTGCGGCGCAGCTATCAGCGGCACGTGCTGGGTCGTGAGGTGTATGCGGTCGGCGTCGATGTCTTTCCGTTCTTCGAGCGCATGACCGGCGTCGGCTGGTACGAGTGGAACCTGCTCTCGGTGCTCCCAGACCTCGACGATGGCATTGAGATCAGACTCTACGCACACACCTTCGCCGCACCCGCGGAGCCCTCGCCGCCACCGCTGCCATTGACGCCGCGCGTCCGCTTCCGCTACCACCACATGCCGGCGGGCTTCCTGCTCCCGGTGCGGCCCACGCTTGCGCTGCTGCGCGCAGTGGTGGAGCCGCTGCTGCTCTTTCTCGATGGCAACGATGTTTATTTCGCGCCCAACTTCTTCGTGCCACGCCGCCACGCCGCAGCGGTGCACGGACTCGTCCCCACCGTGCACGACCTCGCCTTCCTGTGCCTGCCGGAGACGGTACAGCGTGAGACGTTGGAGAACCTGCGCCGTCATCTGCCCGGGACCTTGTTCGCCGCCGAACGCATCATCGCGGTGTCAACCGCCACGGCAGGAGACCTCGCGCGCCTTGCCGCCGTGCGCCCGGGACGCGTCCATGTGATCCACGAGGGCGTGGACCCGAGGATCACGACCAGCGCCGCCATGGCGCCGGACGGACTGCCCGCGCGCTACGTGCTCTTCGTCTCCACGCTCGAGCCGCGCAAGAACGTGCTCGGCCTGCTTGAGGGCTTCGCACGCGCGGTCGCGCTTGGCTACGACGGCGGCCTCGTGCTTGTCGGCCGCTGGGGCTGGCACACGGAAGCCGCCCAAGCCGCGCTCGCGGCTTCACCCGTGCGCGAGCGGATCGTGCACCTCGACTACCTCCAGCGCGACGAGCTTGCGGCGACGCTGCGGAATGCGGAGGCGCTCGTATTCCCGTCGCTGCTCGAGGGTTTCGGCCTCCCGATCGTGGAGGCGATGGCGTGCGGCGTGCCGGTGATTGCGTCGAAGACGTCGTCCTTGCCCGAGGTGGCGGGCGAGGCGGCGCTCTACGTGGATCCGGCGCAGAGCTGGGAGATCGGCGACGCCATCGTGGCCCTCGCCAGCGACCCCGGGCTGCACGCCACCCTCGCGGCTGCTGGCCGCGCACGTGCGGCGCACTTCCGCTGGGAGGATGCCGCCCGTGCCACCGTCGCTGTGCTGCGCCGCGTGGCCGGGCTGCCGGAGCGCTTTGCTGATGCGTATCGCGTTTGACGCGCGGCCGTTGCTGGGAGCGCGCACCGGCGTCGGCGTCTGGCTCGAGAGCCTCCTGCGCGGGCTGGCGGCCACGACGAGCTGGGAGTTCCTGCTGCTGTTGCCTCGCCAAGCGCCGCTTGGCGTCGAGGACATTGCCCGCACCATCGTCGTCGCGGCGCGCCTGCCGCTGCCGGGCACGGTGTGGCTGCACACGACGGCGGCGACCGCGGTCGCCGGCGCGGACGCGGTCGTGGCAACGCTCGGCGTGCTGCCGCGGCGGACGCGGATACCCTCGGTGCTGATGGTCCACGACCTTACGCCGCGGCTGCGCCCGCGTTCGCACACGCTCGCCAACCGTTTTTGCTTCAACGCCTACTTCGAGGAGTCCCTCGCCACCGCGACCGAGATCGTCTGCTTGTCCGACGCGACCCGGGCGGCGCTTGCGACTGTGCTGCCGCAGCAGACGCGCCGGGCGCGCGTGATCCGGCCGGGGGTGGATGTGTTCTTCTCCCCGGCGCCCGCGGGCGAGGACGCGCAGGACGTGCGCAATCGGTTCGCGTCCGGCCGCCGGTTCATCCTCCAGCTCGGGACGCTTGAGCCGCGCAAGGGGATCGCAACGCTGGTCGCGGCGCATGCGGCGCTCGTGCGCGCGGACAGGCTGGCGCCGGACCTGGTGCTTGCCGGCAGTCGGGGCTGGGGCGGGAGCTTCGTCGAGCGTGCGCTCGCCGCGCACCCCGAGCCGGGGCGAGTTCACCTTCCCGGCTACGTCGAGCGGCATGACGCGCGCTCTCTTCTGCGCCACGCCGAGGCCGTGATTGTCGCGTCGGAGGAGGAGGGCTTCGGCCTTCCGCTCGCGGAGGCGATGGCCTGCGGGGCGGCGTGCGTGGCCTCGGACGCGCCCGCGCTCGTCGAGACCGGCGCCAGCGCCGTGCGCCACTTCCCGCGCGGGGACGCGGCGGCACTGGCGGCGATCCTGCGTTCGCTCTTCGTAGGCGACGAGGCGGCCGCGCTGCGTTCGGCCGCGCTGGCGCGGGCCTCCGCGCTCGGCTGGGACGCGCCGCTGGCCGAGTGGCGGACCCTGCTGGCTCAGGTGGGCACGAGCCCAGGATCGCGCTCCCACGTGCGGGCAACGCAGCCTCCTGGGCAGGCGGGCAGCCCCCGGCTTACAATGCCGGTGGATGCCACGCCTCGGGATTGATGCCCGCAAGCTCGCGGACTACGGTATCGGCTCCTACCTGCAGGGCCTGCTCACCGAGTTTGCACGGATTGACCCGCCCGGAGGCATTGCCGTCCTGGTCGGAAGCGAGCACCGGGATCTCTTGCCGGAGGCGCCGGAGAGCTGGCGCATCATCGAGGTCAACGCCCCGGGTTACTCGGTGCGCGAGCAGTTGAGCGTCCCCGCCGCCGCGATGCGGGCCGGCATCTCGCTGCTGCACGTACCGCACTACGTGGTCCCATTCGGCTTCCCCGGCCGCATCGTGGTGACGATCCACGACATCATCCACGTGCTCTTTCCGGAGTTTGTGTCGAGCACGTTTGGGTTCGCCTACGCGCGCTTCGCCATCCGTGCCGCTGTGCGGCGCGCGCGCCTGGTGCTGACGGGCTCGCAGAGCACCGCGAGCGACTTGCAGCAGCTTTTCGGCGCGAGCGAGCGCAAGCTGCGCGTGATCGCGCACGGCCTGCATCCTGACTTTCTCGCTGACGGCGACGCACGTGCGGACGAGGACGCCCGCGCCCGGCTCCAGGTGACGGCGCCGTACCTTCTCCACGTCGGCAACCACAAACCCCACAAGAACGCCGAGGGGCTGCTCAAGGCGTACCAGCTCTTGCACCATGGCACCGGCGGCAACGTGCCGCCGCTTTTGCTTGTCGGTGGCTTCGAGCCAATGGGCGAGCTGGCACGACGAGCGCAAGCGATGGGTCTGGGCGAGCGCGTCCGCTGCGTCGGATACGTCGAACACCGGGAGCTGGTGGCGCTCTACCGGGGCGCGGCAGCCTTCGTCTATCCGACGTTGTACGAAGGCTTTGGGCTGCCGGTGCTGGAGGCGATGGCGTGCGGCACGCCGGTGATCGCCGGTGACACGCCGGCGGTGCGCGAGGTCGCCGGCGACGGCGCGCTGCTCGTCAATCCTCGCGACGTGGTCGGGCTTGCCGGGGCGATGCGGCGCGTACTGGTGCAGCACGACCTCGCGGCGCAGTTGCGGGAACGCGGGCAGGCGCGCGCGCGCGGCTTCCGCTGGCGCACAGCGGCGGAGGCAACGCTGCGGGCGTACGACGTGGCACGGGAGGCGGCATGATGCGCGTGGCGCTCGTGCACGATTGGCTTACCGGCATGCGCGGCGGCGAGGGTGTGCTCGCGGAGATTGCAAGCTTCTTCCCCGATGCGCCGATCTATACGCTCTTCCTGCGGCGCGACCGGATCGAGGGTGAGCTCGCGGAGCACCCCATCCACACCTCCTCGCTGCAGCGGTTCTCGCTCGGAGGGCGCTGGTACCGGCCGCTGCTGCCACTCATGCCCTCGGCGATTGCCCGCTTTTCGCTCGAGGACTATGACCTCATCATCTCGTCGAGCCACTGCGTCGCCAAGGGCGTGATCCCGTCTCCGCGGGCCGTGCACGTGTGCTATTGCCACACGCCGATGCGCTACCTATGGGACCAGCGCGAGGACTACGTCCGCCGCGTGCCGGCGCTGATGCGTCCCTACCTGCGCCGCCAACTCGACCACCTGCGCACGTGGGACGTCGTCTCTGCGGCGCGGGTTGACCACTTCGTCGCGAACTCGCGCCTCGTGGCCCAACGCATCGAGCGCTACTGGCGGCGCGAGGCCGATGTCATTCCGCCCCCGGTGGACACCGAGTACTTCACCCCTGGCGGCGAACGCGGCGGCTACGTCCTGATGGTCGCGGCGCTGGTTCCGTACAAGAGAGTGGAGGTGGGCATCACAGTCGCGCGTGAGCTCGGTCTGCCGTTGCACATCGTGGGCGAGGGGCCACTCAAGCGCACGCTCTCGTGGCACGCGTCCGGCGACGCGCGCTTCCTCGGCCGAGTCAGCCGCGAGCGCCTGCGCGATGAGTACCGAGGCGCCGCGCTCTTGCTTGTGCCTAACGTGGAGGACTTCGGCATGGTGACGGTGGAGGCGCTGGCGTGCGGCACGCCGGTGGTCGGTCTGCAGCGCAGCGGCACCGCCGACGTGGTCGTGAGCGGCGAGCACGGCGAGCTCACCGCTGACGGCTCGGTACCGGCGCTCGTCGCCGCCTGCCGGAGCGTGCTGCAGCGGCGCGCTGACCCGCTTGCGCTGCGCACGCGTGCCGAGAGCTTCTCGCGGCCGCGCTTCCGTCGTCGCTTCGGCTATTTGCTCGAGCGCGTTCTACCCAGCGGTGCAAGCGCATGATCCGTGAGAAGCTCCGCATCAACCGATCGGCGCTGGTGGCGGTGGACCTGTTCTCGACCTACGCCGCGTTGCTGGTCGCCTTCTATCTGCGCTTTGTGGTCGAGGTACTGCCGATCACCAAGGGCATACCACCGTTCGAGCCGTACCTCGCACTGTTCCCGATCATCACGCTGATCTGGCCCGTGGTCTTCTACTTCCGTGGCCTGCTCGAAGGGCGGCCGCAGCGATCCCGTGTCGAGGAGGCGTTCGGGGTCGCGGTGGCGGTCGTGATCGCCATGCTCGTGCTCAACGCGGGGCTCACGTTCTACCGCGAGTTCAGCTACTCCCGCCTCGTGCTCGGCTTGTTTGCGCTGTTTGACATCGCGTTCGTGACGGTTGGCCGCCTCCTGTTCTGGCACGTGATGGCACGGCTGTGGTCGTCGTCGCGGCACCGCCGGCGTGCGCTCATCGCCGGCGCCGGCGAGCTCGGGCGGACCGTGGCTGAGAAGCTTGCGGAGCACCGTGAGCTTGGCCTCGATGTGGTGGGCTTCGTGGACGACGACCCCGGCAAGGCTGGCGGCACGATCGCCGGCTACCCGGTGCTCGGGCCGCTCGATGCGCTCGAGCGGGTCGCGCGCGAACAGGACGTGGACCTGCTCTACCTGGCGCTGCCGATCACCGCGCAGCACAAGACGATCCGTCTGCTCAAAGCGGCGGAGCCGCTCCTGCTCAGCGTACGGGTGGTGCCGGATTTGCTGCAGTACTACGCCCTGCGCGCCGGCGTCGAAGATCTTGATGGTCTCCCGGTGATCAACCTGGCGCAGATCCCGCTCGCGGGCTGGAACACGTTGCTCAAGCGCATCGTGGACGTCACCGTCGCCACGCTCGCGCTCGTCGTGCTGTCGCCCCTGATGGGCGTGATCGCGCTGCTCGTCTACCTGGAGGATCGTGGCCCGGTCTTCTACCGTCAGATGCGCATGGGCCTTGACCGTAGCTCGTTCATGATCGTCAAGTTCCGCACCATGGTCCCAGACGCCGAGACGGCCGGGCCGCGCTTCGCCATCCCCAACGACCCGCGCACGACTCGCATCGGTCTCTGGCTGCGACGCACCTCGCTCGACGAGCTGCCGCAGCTCGTGAACGCCCTCAAGGGGGATATGTCTCTCGTCGGCCCGCGGCCGGAACGGCCGGAGTTCGTGGAGCGGTTCCGCAAGCGCTATCCGGAGTACATGACGCGCCACCGTGTCCGCGCCGGGATGACGGGTTGGGCGCAGGTGCACGACTTGCGCGGGCAGACCTCGATTCGCAAGCGCATAGCCTACGACCTCTACTACATTGACAACTGGTCGCTCGCGCTCGATTTCAAGATCATGGGGCTGACGCTGCTGCGCTTTTGGCGTCACCGCCACGCCTACTGACGGGCGTCACTTCCATTCAGTCACGGTGTGCCTGCGCTGCGACCAGTTATGATCTTCCGTCTGGAGGGCAGCAGCGTGGCAGAAGCGCCGCCGGTGTGGTCGGAAGAGCTCCGGGTGCGATCGTACGAGATGGATGCGAAGGGGCGCGCCTCCGCGCTGGCGGTGTGCAACTGGTTGCAGGAGGCGGCCGGAAACCATGCCACTGCGCTCGCCTGGGGGGTGGACCAGCTCCAGGCGCAGGGGTTGACCTGGGTGCTGTCGCGACTCCATCTGCGCCTCAACCGGATCCCGGCGTGGCGGGAGCCGGTCACGGTCACGACCTGGCCGGCGGGGGCGCAGCGCCTGCACGCGGTGCGCGAGTTTCGCATCAGCGATGAGGACGGCGGCGAGATCGGCGTCGCTACCAGCGGCTGGCTGCTCGTCAATCTGGCGAGCCGGCGTCCGGTGCGTCTACCGGAAACGATCGCGGCGATCAGGGCGCACACGCCGGCGCGCGTGCTTGACGACCCGTTCGAGAAGCTGCCGGAGCTCGAACGCGCGGAGCACGAGCGCTCGTTCGCGGTGCGTTACTCCAATCTCGACATGAACCGCCACGCGAACAACGTGAGCGTGATCGCCTGGGCGCTCGACGCCGTGCCGGAGGAGGTCCTGCTCGAGAGTACGCTCGCCGAGTTCGAGGTGGACTTCCGCGCTGAGGCTCGCTACGGCGACCACATCACCGCTCAGGTGTGCGCGCCGGAACCGCCCGCCGAGATCTTCCTGCACCGGCTCGTGCGCGACGACGGCCGCGAGATCGCGCGCGCCCGCTCGCGGTGGCGGCACTAGCCGGTAGCCGGTCCCGCGCCCACCTGGCACTCGGCGCATCGGCACGCCGCGCATAGGCACGCCGAGCGCAGCTCGGCGAGGTCGAAGATGCCGTGGCTATGGCCGTCGCCCCAGATCACCTGCAGGCCGTAGTTGCCGACGAGGCGGACCTCAATCGGCCGGAATGCCTCGGCCGTAAGCGGCGCCAGCGTTGGGAGCGTGGCGCGACCGAAGAGGTGCTGCTCGCCCTTGCAGGCGGCGCAGGTGCAAGCTTTGCGCAGCTCGGCGCCGGGGTAGTAGGACTCGTGGCCGTCGGCCCACACCACCGCCACTTCCTCACCGACGACGAGCATCCGTGTCACAGCGCTGCGCACGCGGGCTCCTCCCCCTGGGCAGGGTAATCAATTCCGGCCGGTCGCGCATTCCGCACGGCACCTGCGCACGCGCTTGTGCTCGCTCACGTTCCGCACCGTGGCGCTGCCAGCGTGTAGCATGGCACCGTGGTGAACGTGGTCGTCGTCGCCGGCGCGCCGTGGACGTGGCGCCCGTGGGCCGTGCGCGTCGTGCTCGCGGCCGACGTCGTGCTCGCGGCCGACGGCGGTGCCAACCATCTCGCACGCATCGGCGTGCGTCCCGCGGCGGTGGTCGGAGACCTCGATTCGATCCTGCCCTCCGTCCGGCAGTGGGTGGGTGAGGAACGCATCGTCAGCAGGGCCGACCAGGACCACACCGACCTCGCGAAGACGCTCAGCTATGCGTTCGATGAGCGTGGCGCCACGCGCGTCACGGTGCTGGCGGCGAGTGCCGGCCGGCTCGACCATGCGCTCGAGAACCTCGGCGTGCTCGCGCGCTTTGTTGTCCGCGGCGAGCTTGAGTTCCTCGATCACGAGTACCGCCTCGTGGTCGTAACCGAAAGGGCAAGCCTCGCGACCACGCCGGGTCAGACGCTCTCGCTGATGCCGCTGGGGCGCTGTCGGCGCGTCTGGGCCGAGGGCGTGCGCTGGCCGCTCGCGGGCGAGCCGCTCGACCTCGCCGAGCGTACCGGCATCTCCAACGTCGCCGAAGGTGAGCGGGTCGAGCTGCGGGTCGAGGGTGGAACCCTGCTCGTGTTCCTGAGCCATGATCTCGAGGAGTGACGCGGCCATGACTGCTGGGAGCTCCGCCTGGTTGCCCTCTGCGGTGGCGGGATGCTGACTCCTGGGGGTGCCGGCCTGTCGCCGCCGCCCTCGCGCCGGCCGGTTGTGGGCCTCGTCGCATACGAGCCGGGTGTGCCTTCGTTTCGCCTCCGGATGGCGGCGCTGCAGCCTGCCCTGGAACGCGGAGGTCTCGACGCGCGCGTGCTCGCGATCGGGAGCGGGCGCGAGTGGTTCCGGGTCCTGAAGCTCGCCGGCGCGTGGCGCGCCTGCGATCTGCTCGTGTTCCAGCAGGTCAAGCTGCTCGCGGGGGAACGGGCGTTCGTCCGCCGCCAGTGCGGGCGCTGGGTGCTCGACGTGGACGACGCGATCATGTTCGCGTACCCGCGCAGGCCGGGCGAACCGCCCTCCGAGGCGATGTGGCGCCAGCGCCGCTTTCGCCGGATGGCAGCCCGGTGTCAGCTCGTGGTTGCCGGCTCGGAGTCCCTGGCCGTGACGATCGGGGCCGCCGCCGGGCGCGTCGTCGTCCTGCCCACGCCGGTGGACCTGGCTTCGTACCCTCCGGCGCCGCTGCCCGCACGGGAGCGGGTCCGCCTGGCGTGGGTGGGGCTGGGAGGCAACCTCTGCTATCTCGAGGACCTCGCGCCCGTCCTGAGGGACATGCGCGCCGATGGCATCGAGTTCGAGCTGCACGTGATCTCCGATCGGCTCCCGGACATGCCGGGCGTTCCGTGCCGCCTCGTGCCGTGGTCGGTATCCAGCGAGGGTCCGGCGCTCGCGGACTGCGATGTGGGGCTGGCCCCACTTCCCGATGACTCGTGGACGCGGGGAAAGTCCGGTTACCGCTGTATCCAGTACGCGGCCGCAGGCTTGCCCGCGGTCGCATCCCCGGTCGGGGCCAACCGCGAGGTGATCTCCGACGGCAGCAGTGGCCTCCTCGCCGGCACGCCCGAGCAGTGGCGCGCGGCGCTGCGCCGCCTGTGCGCCGACGTGGAGCTGCGGCGGCAGATGGGGGCGGCCGCGCGCGCCCGGGCGCAGGCGTACAACATCGGTGAATTCAGCCGGCGCTACCTTGACCACTTCTGCCGGCTTCTCGGCCTGCCGCAACCAGCCGCACGCTAGCCCGACCGTGGCGTGGCGAAGAACGCGCCGCCCGCGCCAGAGCAAAACGAAGTCTTGGAGGGCGGCTGCCCTCAGCCGCCCTGATGCAATCGAGTCCACAGGCGGATTGGTGCAGAGGAACGCGGGCGAGGGCGCCCGCGCTCCATGCAGCACCACTTTGCGAGGAGCGGGGCCAAGTCTTGGAGGGCGGCTGCCCTCAGCCGCCTTGATGCAATCGAGTCCACAGGCGGATTGGTGCAGAGGAACGCGGGCGAGGGCGCCCGCGCTCCGTGCAGCGCCATTTGTCATTGCGAGGAGCGGAGCGACGAAGCAATCCCGTCGAGATTGACGAGATCGCCACGTCGCCGCTGCGCGGCTCCTCGCGATGACAGTGGCTCCCGACGTCCGCTCGTGGCGCTCGGGGCCTCGCGATGGCAGACAACTTACCTTGGAACGAAAAGCGACATCAGATCCCGCCCTCGGGACGGAAGGCCTCGTCGTAGAGGTGCCGCGCCCAGCCGCGCCAGCCGAACTCGCGCGCTTCGCCGCTCTTTTGCGTTGTCAGCAGCCACTGCCGGACCGGCACGCTGAACCCGGTCTTGCCGCGCGTGAAAATGGCGGCGGGCAGACCTCCGGCCGGGCTCCTGACCAGGAACCGCTTGCGGTCGGGGCGGGCGCGCACGAGCAACGGCGCCAGATCGCGCAGCAGGTGATGCTCAACGAGCGGCACGCGGACTTCGAGCGAGTGCGCCATGCTCGCCCAATCAATGTCGCGCAAGAGCTGATCGCGCAGGTACTGGCACGACTCGAGCGCCACCATGCGCGCGAACGGCTGCCGCGGGTCGGGCGTCATCACGCGGCCGATCACGCCCATGATGTCGAGGCGCTCGATCCCGTCGCGCGCGGCGTCCGCTCCCATCAGCTCGGGCAGATCCCACGGCATGAACAGCGCGCGCTTGAGGAAGTAGGCGCCCGGGTACGTGCTGCCATAGGTGAAGACGGCGCCGTACTTCTGGCTGATGTGCCGGCTCTTCCTCGGCGTGAGAGCCAGGTACGCGCGCTGCACGACCTCGGGGAGCAGCGGCAGCTTTGCCGGCCCGCGCGCCAGCTTCACCATCCACGGCACCTTGCGGTAGCTGTTGTAGCCGCCGAGGAGCTCGTCGCCGCCGGTGCCCGAGAGCGCCACCTTGAGCCCGCACGCCGCTGCCGCGCGGCTGACGAAGTATGAATTCACCGCGTCGATCGTTGGCTGATCCATCGCCTCCAGGATGCGCAGGTACTCCGCGACGAAATCGGCCCGGGAGATCGTCAACGTGCTGTGGTCGGTGTGATAGTGGCGGGCGACCTTCTCGGCGAGCGGGGCTTCGTCGCGGTGCGTGCCGCGGTACTCGGCGAACGCGAGCGTCACGGTCTTGAGGTCGGTTGCGCCCGCCTCGCGCGCGAGGGCGACGGTCGAGGTCGAATCGCGTCCGGAGGAGAGGAACATGCCCACCCGCACGTCGGCCACCAGGTGATAGCGCACGGAGTCCAGGAACGCGCGCCGGAAGCGCTCTTGCAGCTCCTCCTCGGACAACGGGGGCGCGTTCTCGACCGCGTCGGCGAGGAGGGCCGCCACCGAGGCGAACTGCTGCGGCTCGCTCACGCCGCGCTCGTCCACCCAGGCGAAGGAGCCGGCCGGCAGGGCGCGGATGGCGCGGTAGAGGGTGAAGGGCTCGGGCACCACGCCGCGCAGGAAATACCCGGCCACGCCGGCGGGGTCCTGTCGCCGCCCTACGCGGCCCCCGGCGAGCAGCGCTTTCACCTGCGAGGCCACGCGCACGGTGCCGCCATCGGCGGCGAAGTAGAGCGGCTTGATGCCGTAGAGATCGCGGGCCAGCAGCATGCGGCGGTTGGGCGCGTCCCAAAGCGCGAAGGCGAACATGCCGCGCAGCTCGGCGAGCATCGCCGGACCCCGCGTGCGGTAGAGCTCGAGCAACACCTCGGTGTCGGAGGTGGTACGGAAGCGGTGGCCTGCGGCGGTGAGCGCCGCGCGCAAGTCGCGGAAGTTGTAGATCTCGCCGTTGAACGCGATGACGTGGCTGCCGTCGTCCGCCAGCATCGGCTGCGCGGCGGCGTCCGAGAGGTCAATGATCGAGAGGCGACGGTGAGCGAGCCCGACACGGCCGTCCGCTGACAGCCACTCGCCGCTGCCGTCCGGCCCGCGCGTGCGCATCGCGTCGCGAATCGTGCGCAACTCCGTGCGGTCCACGAGCTCCGCGCGCGGATCGAAGGCGAAAATCGCGGCAACCCCGCACATCTCACGCGCTCCCGTTCCGACGCGTCAGAGTGGCGACTCCATCATCATGCGGGCAAACGTGCATCAGCCGGCTCCACCCGAGAAGGTAGCATCCACGGCGCGCTCGGCCAAGGTGCCGCCACTGACGGAAGCGCTCTCTGGGGGGCTACACTTCGCTGAGGAGCGAGGATTCGAGCGCCGATGCCGAGGTCTCCTGAGAGGAGAGCTACATGCTTGTCCAAGCCATCGCTTTGATGCTGGTCGCCTCGCCGATTGAAAACGGCAACGCTGTCTCGCCACCCCAAGCGGGAAGTGCGCTACTGGCACACTTCGTCCAGGAAAAACCTGTCACGTTCCGCGCCTGGGCTGCCCGGTCCAGCCTCGCGACATCTCTGGACGGGCGCAGCCTGTTTTTTTTCGAGAACGGGCCCGACGGGCTTGTCCTCAAGAGTGCCGATCTTTCGACCGGCGCAGTTAGTGTTCGCGCACACGTGACCGGTGACTACCACAACGTCGCGACGATTCCGAACGACCCGGATCACCTGCTCCTGGGAGAGGCTGGCATGTGGTCGAATCCGGCGTTCAGGGTGGTGCTGCTCGACTTGAAGACAGGCGGGGAGAAGGATCTCGATATCGGGGACAGGGGCGACGGCGAGCTGCTGGTGTCGCCTTCAGGTAGATACGTCGTGACCGGGGTGAACTACTTCTGCCACACAGGAGATCGTGACTGTTTCGCGGACTACCGTGCCATCATCTCCCTCGCAACTGGCAAGCAGGAGTATCAGTTCAAGCGGCCTGTCCGAAAGGACAAGGGTTTCGAGCCGATTGGTGAAGAGGGCGCGCCAGTGGAGGTCACACGCACCACGCCGCTCGGGGTCGACATCTCGTGGGCTGAGGGAGACACGTTGGTTTTGACGCCTGCACGGGCAGAGGGATTCAAAGAGACGGTTCTTCAACGCGACGCCAATGGGCACTGGCGGACGACGGCCATCACTCCCACTCGCGTTGTGCGGCGCGAGGTGCAGAAGCTGTACTCGGGGATGAACTCCATATCGCTCGCACGATCGCCGGGCGCCGCGGCAGTCAAAATCGATCCGGCCGCCCTCTTCGGGCCTGGTCTCGGGAGGATCTCGGCGTACCCGCTGGATGATCGCGTCCTCGTCATCAAGGAATCACCACCCGACAAAGGCGGCTGGGAGCTGGTCGAGGTGGTGAGTTTGAAGTGGAAAGACGCCGCGAACACGAAATGAACTCCTGAATTCTGCGTAGACCTGACGATCAAATCTCGCATCTGGAGTATGGCCATCTTGTGGGCAGCCCTCTCGCTGTCGAGTACTTTGGCGCGCTTTGGCACTCGAAAGCCCGAGAGATGTAAGACCTACCACCAACCGTCGCTGGTGAACTGGAAAAGCGAGGGATGGACTGTAACGGATGATGCGGGCGAGCGTGCATCAGGCGGCTCCACGCGAGAAGGTAGCATCCGCGGCGCACTCGGCCAAGGTGCGTCCGCTCGCGGCCGCTGACGGAAGCGCTCTCTGGGCGGCCAGGCCGGCACGGGAGGCTTTCCGAGGTGACCCAAAACAAAGCAAGAGCGAGGCGAGGAAGCGGTGACATTGCCGATCTCGAAGCGAGTAGACTGAAGTGCAACGGATCAGGAGAAGTTTGGAGGATGGTGAACGACGACTCCACAGGCGGCAGGGGAGGACAGCATGAAGGCGCAAGCGATTCTCACGGTCATCGGCGTGGCGCTCGCGGCGGCGACGTTCGCAGGCCAGATACCGCCGGGTATGTGCCCGATTGACCCGCAGACGAAGCTCATCACCTACCAGGCCGTGGTACCGGTGGAGGGCGTACCAGCGGCCGAGCTCTACAGCCGCGCGAAGCTCTGGATTGCAAACTCATACCACTCGGCAAAGACTGTGATTGACCTCGACGACAAGGAGAGCGGGCGTCTGATTGTGAAGGGCACCTTCACCATTCACGCCGGCCTCATCGGAAGCGCACAAACCTACCGCCATCAGCTCATGATTGAGGTGAAGGACGGACGATTCCGCTACACGCTGACAAACCTCGTCAAGCTACAGCCAGACGCGCCAATCGCTTCTTACCGGGAGTGGCCGCTTGAGGGCAGCGTCAAGGAGCCCTCCGTCGGAAAGAAGACTTGGGAACACATTGACGCAGAGTGCCTCGCGACTATCGCGAGCCTCAGCAAAGCGATGAGCGTCCCAGCGACCACCGACAAGTGGTGAGCTGCGGACAACCTGCTGGCGTTCCACAGAGGCGAGGACCGCTGCGAGCGCTGATTAGCCGTCAGTGCTCGCGGGACCTTGCGACAGTGCGCCACTGAGTTCTTTGAGCGTTGTTGCGATGGTCTCCAGCAATTCCTCGGCCGAGGGTTGACTGATATACGACTTGCCCCCTAAGGACTTGAGGTCGAAGGAAATGTCGTACTGTTCGAGCCTGCGGTCGCGGCCCCACTGATAACTGACGTGCACCACGAACTCGTCCGGCACTGCTTGCTCGTCCATGTTAACGAAGGAGCCCCAAAAGGTCCGCCACTCGTAGCCAGGGGCAAGCGCTTTGAACGTCTTTGAGGCAAGGCTGTGAGCGCTGTGGCCGGGATTGTAGTTTTTGAGCTCCGGCTCGAACACAAGCTTGACGTCGAAAGCCATTGTGCTTCCGCTGTTCTTGACAACGAGCTCGAAGAACTTGGAAGCTGGGATGTCGTGAAAGTAGCAGATCACGTAGGGTTGGACTTGCTGTTCCCTCGTGAGCCGCAGCTCCCGCAACGAATTCTCTGAAGCCTTTGCGGCAGCAGAGGTCGCTCTTGCCATTTGCGATGTTTTCCAGACGTAGACCCAGAGACCAATCAGGGTGAGAGCTTGGAAGACGGGGTTGAGGGTGGTGAGTAGATCAATGATCGGCTTCACGGTCAGCCTCCAAGTGCCAACCAACGCCTAACGCCGCGCTTCAGCGGCGCGCCGGGCGAACTGCAGGGCTTGAGCACGGCATGATGATGACCGGAGTCATGCCCACCAAGCAAGCGACCCCGCAGCCGTGTGCGCTGCAAGCGCCTGTTAGGCACCGCGGTTCAGCCCAGACGCCTTAGCAATAGCTGCGCACGCTGGAGGTCCCCTTGCGGTACAAGCAGACGCGTGCGAGTTCCGAACCCGAGGCCGGGATCGACACCACCACAATCGTCCGCCGATTCGACAACCTGGACACCCTCGGATAGGAGGAACGACATGGCGAGTTCGGCGTCCTGGCGGTAGTTGAATGCCGCAACCACGACCAGGCTGTCACCTGGGTCGTCGGGTTGATCGTTCTCCTCTGTGGCTGGGAGTTCAGCCACGAGTGCAGTACCGCACTTTGGGCATACCGAAACCGCTTCTGAGTACTCCCCTGCGACGCCGTAGAGGCGAAAGTCAGGGCAGTTGGAGCTTGGGCAGTAGGGCATTGTTCAGTAACCTAGTCGAGCCTCGTCTCTTTCATTCTGTCCTCCGGCAGCCGCGCCATCGGCCTCCCACAGTTGGGGTACACAGGTGCCTGATCGGAACCCTGCTTGCTGCAGTCCGGACAGGCTAGTAGTGGCATGGGTTCTCCCTCATGGTCACGCTCACATTCCCTTGCTCGACGCTAGACTCACCGCTTTTTGGTCGTCGCCGGAGTGCTCATTGCCTTGGTGAGGTACGCGATGATCCCGTGGCATAACGCATCCATGCTATACCAGCCATAGCGCGGCGACGACATTTTCTCGACGGGAATGTCAGGGTTTTTGCCGGAGGGGTCAATCAATACCAGGTCCGTGAGGATGTAGCGGTATTGCCCGTTCTTGACTTCGATGGTCAACCTGGTCCGAACGTTCCGCACCCATTTGGTTTGGTAGGTTATATCTGTCAAGGTGGAGGTCCTTTTCACGACGATCCTGCCGGCATCCTTGTCATCGAGGTCGATTGTGTCCTGGCCGGAGCGGTAGGTGCTCGTGATCCACAGCTTCGCGCGGCTGTAGAGCTCGGCCGCCGTCACGTTCTCCATCGTGACGACGCCTTGGTACGTAATCTTCTTCGTCTGCGGATCGATCGGGCAGACGTTGGGCGGTACCTGGGGCGCCACCACCGCGAGCGCCACGCCGACGACCGCGAGAATCGCCTGCGCTTTCATGCTGTCCTCCCCTTCAGAACTAGCTCGCGCCTTTCTTGGCTTGCGACTTCTCCCACTCGTTCTCTTTGTCCATCATCGCGCGAGACCTGATGAAGAGTACCGTCACGTGGTTGATCTCAATGTACCGGAGCAGCATCGTCATCATGGAGCCGGCCCAATAGAACCGCTTCTCGTTGCAGTCGGTGCCATCGCACCGTTTGAGGAATTCATTGTCTGGGACACCGTGGCCGAACTCCGCGTTGAGCGCAGCCAAAAGGTCGCGAAAATTCTCGTAACCCTCAACGGTGATCTTCACGCTCTCCAGCTTGCCCTGCCAGAACCCGTACTCGACCTCTGCCAGCTCCACTTTGAGCCACTTCCCACCTCTCACGGTTGCGTGTGTGTTGTACTCGCCGGGATCGTGGTAGAAGTCAATGCCGCCGAAGAGCCCGACCCGCGCCGTCGGAAACCCCCACCCCTGCGGTAGCGGTGAACCCCACGCGCGACCGCGAAAGCCGGTCAGCTCGTTCATGTACGCGCCTGCAGCCATCGCCACGAGCACACCCGCCATGATGATGAGTACCTTCTTCATGCCGTCCTCTGCTGCCGCCTGTGGAGTTGTCGTGTACCACTCTCCACGCCTCGCCTAATCCGTTGCACTCAAGTTTAGTCCTTATCGCGACCGGAACCCGAGAAGAGGTGGCGGCGCAACCATCGGGCCGGGCGGGTCTTGGTGTCCTCAAGCCGAAGGATGGCCCAAGGGGAGCAAAGGCTCATTGGAGGTGAGACAGGTAGCTGTCTGCTGCCCTTTCGGCCTGGGGGTTAGACCGGAGACCACAGCGGCGTCTTAGTTGACCGCTCTTCGCTTCCCCTCTTCGTACCCCTGCTGGTAGTCTTCAAGCCGTGCTCCGCCCAACTCGCCACATAACCCCAACCTATCCAACCGGCCGACCAAACAATGGTGGCAGCTCAGCGAACCGCTCCTCCAACGTAGCCCTCCAGCTTGGCGTGGGATAAAGGGCAAGGAGTTCGATTCCACTCTGTGCGGCGAGCTCAAGCTTGAGTTTGGCCTTCCGGCGGTAATGAACGTCGTTCATAAGCCCAAAGTACTCAACGAAGATCCGTGATCCCCCGGGGAGCAGGAGTTCCCAATCGGCGCGCATTGCCGAGCTAGGATAGGGAGCCTCCTTCTCGTGGGGGATTCCACGATCAAGAAGGTAGTCGTCGATTTCCTTCTCCATCATTGAAAGGCAGAGGTGGCCATCCTTGGCGAGAGTAACCGTGCCACGCCAAGTTCTCTTCGTCCCCTCTGGCAGCACGCCCGTCTTCACTAGCGCCGCGAAGAAGCTGCCGTACTCTGCAGCGTAGCCTTCGGGTGTCCGGAGAACCCGCAGCAGGGCAAGAAAACCTGCCATGGCGTCGTGGTCGCGCGCCACATAGCACATATTTGGGAAATCTTGGGTCGGTGTCTTTCCCGTGAAGGTCGCGAACTCTCGAAGCCGGGATCGTCGCTCCTCCTCACTTCCTTCCGCATAATCCTGGAGGATCACCGCAAAGCACCTAGGACACGTATTCACGAAGAGGTTGGGATAGAGGTACTCGACGAACGCATTTCCGTAGCTGTCCTCCTCAATCATGCCTTCGGTAAGCAGTTGGCTGTTTCGCCGAAGGCGGAACCGACGTTTGCAGAATTCGCACTTCCGCAACTTCTCTGACTCGGAGAGGAACCGCTCGACAAGAGCAATTGTCTCAGGGCCGAGCGCCGCCCGCTTGTCATTCTCTTTGGCGATCTTCGAATACCAGCAGTCCCAGCACAGTTCTGGTGGAAAGCCCTGTTTGGCTATTAGCCCCGGGTGGACATCGAGTAGGGTGTTCTTGGCGTGGCAGCGGGAGCACGTCCAGAATCTGTGGAGCTTCTCCTCGGACTCCTGGGATGCTTGCCACAGAGCCCTCGTCTTCGGAAGCTCCCACGCCCGGTTGGCGATGTAGTACTCGTAGTAGCGGCAGCCGCTGAGAAGACTCGTGTCTGTGAGTTCCTCGACCAATTGCAACATCTCTCTGCAGAAGGCCGTAAAGAACGTGCCGTATTGGTGCAAGTACCTCTGAAGGATGGCGTCGCAATCAGGAGACCATACCTTGTCGATTCGTTCGCGATCACACGCATAGTTTGGATCGGAGGTTGTTCTGTACCAGCCTTTGATGATCCCCGCGAACTGCGGTCCGTAGTAGCTCATCTCGACTTCTCGTGCTGGTGGTCATGTTAGCTCTACCGATTGCCTAGAGTGAACAGGGGATGGAAGACATCACCTGCAACAGGCATTCCCCAATGACGGGGGGGCAGACCGGATGTCCGAGGCGGCGAGTGGCAATCGCGCGGTCGAGTGGTCGGAGGGCTTTCACCGGCAGACCTGGGGGAGTTGAGTATGTGGCGAAAGGTGATCCTCGGTACGACCCGGGCACGACCCAGCGGCTACCTGAAAGCGATTTGAAGGCGATAGGTGGTCGTAGCGTGTTCTTTCTAAATCGGTTGCGGATGGCTGGGGAGCAGGGATTCGAACCCCGATACCGTGGTCCAGAGCCACGTGTCCTGCCGTTGGACGACTCCCCAGCACGGTCGGGACGTTCATTCTAGGAAAAACCGCGGGGGTGTCAACCAACGCGCGCGCATCCTTGCTGCCGAGACGAGAAACGCCGCCATGAGCGCGGTCCACCCTCACGGACGCTTGAGCCTCCAGCACCGGTCATGGCGCCAGGCGAGCCCAAGCACACGAGCGTGACTGCTACACTGAAACAGCAGCGTCAGGAACGAGCCGGAGGCGCCGCAGGGACGCACATGACAGAGGTCGTGAGGACACGCATCGCGCCGAGCCCGACCGGCGATCCGCACGTCGGCACCGCCTACGTCGCGCTCTTTAACTACGCCTGGGCGCGCAAGAACGGCGGCCAGTTCGTGCTGCGCATCGAGGACACCGACCGCGAGCGCTCCAATGCGGCGAGTGAGCGCATGATCTTCGAGTCGCTGCGCTGGCTTGGACTGGACTGGGACGAGGGGCCCGACGTCGGCGGGGCGTACGGGCCGTACCGGCAGAGCGAGCGCTTCACGATCTACCGCGAGCACGCCGAGCGCCTGATCGCGAGCGGCGCCGCCTACCCGTGTTTCTGCCCCAAGGAGCGCCTCGACGCGCTGCGCGAGGAGCAGCGGCGCAAGAAGGTGGCGCACGCGCTCGGCTACGACGGCCATTGCCGCACGATCCCGACTGGGGAGGCGGTGCAGCGCCGCCGGGCGGGCGAACCGCATGTCATCCGCCTGGCCATGCCACGCGCGGGCGAGACCGTCGTCCACGACCTGCTGCGCGGCGAGGTCCGCATTGACAACCACCTCGTTGATGACCAGGTGCTGGTCAAGAGCGACGGCTATCCCACCTACCACCTCGCCAACGTGGTGGACGATCACCTGATGGGGATCAGCCACGTGATCCGCGCCGAGGAGTGGATCTCATCGCTGCCCAAGCACGCGCAGCTCTACCGCGCCTTCGGCTGGCGCGAGCCCGTGTTCTGCCACCTGCCGTTGCTGCGCAACGCCGACAAGTCGAAGATCTCCAAGCGCAAGAACCCGGTCTCGCTGAACTACTACCGGCGCGCCGGCTACCTGCCGGAGGCGATGCTCAACTACCTCGCGCTCATGGGCTGGGCGATCTCCGCCGAGCGCGAGGAGTTCACGCGCGACGAGTTCATCGCCAGCTTCGATCTAAAGGCCATCACCCTCGGCGGTCCGGTGTTCGACATCGAGAAGCTCTCCTGGATGAACGGCAAGTACATCCGCGCGCTCACCGTGCCCGACCTGCTCGCCCGCGTGCGCTCCGAGGTGCTGAGCGACGAGTACCTGCTGCGCGTCCTGCCGCTCGCGCACGAGCGCATCGAGAAGCTCGAGGACTTCGTCGAGTACGCGCGCTTCTTCTTTGTCGGCGAGCTGGAGTACGACGCCGAGGCACGGCTGAAGCTCGTCGCCAAGAAGCGCACGCCACAGGAGACGGCAAAGGCGCTCGCCATGCTGGTTGAAGAGCACCTCGACCCCCTGCTCGAGTGGGACGCGGCCCACATCGAAGCGGCGCTGCGGGGTTTCTGCGAGGCGAGCGTCTGGACGACCGGCGATCTCTTCATGCCGGTGCGTATCGCCGTGACCGGCAAGGCCGCCACGCCGCCGCTGTTCGAGACCATGGAGGTGCTCGGGCGGGAACTTTGCCGCCGCCGTTTGCGCCGCACCGTCGAGGTGCTGCGCAGCATGCGCAGCCAGGGCGAGTCGGGTGGCGAGGGCGGGGGAGAGTGAGCGATGGCGAGCAATGAGGCTGCCCCGGGGCTTGATTTCATCCGCGAGATCGTTGTCGCCGACCGGCAGAGCAACAAGCATGACGGGCGCGTGGCGACGCGTTTTCCCCCCGAGCCGAACGGCTACCTGCACATCGGCCACGCCAAATCAATCTGCCTTAACTTTGGTATCGCGAAGGAGTTCGGCGGCGTCTGCCATCTGCGTTTCGACGACACCAACCCGCTCAAGGAAGAGCAGGAGTACATCGACGCGATCAAGCGCGACGTGCGCTGGCTCGGCTTCGACTGGGGCAAGCACGAGTACTACGCCTCGGACTACTTCGAGCAGCTCTACGGGTGGGCGGAGCAGCTCATCAAAGCGGGCAAGGCATACGTGTGCGACTGCACCGCCGACGAGGTGCGCGGGCGGCGCGGGACGCTCACCGAGCCGGGCCGGCCGTGCGCACACCGCGAGCGGGCGGTGCCGGAGAACCTCGACCTCTTCCGCCGTATGCGCGCGGGCGAGTTTCCCGACGGCTCGCGTACGCTGCGCGCCAAGATCGACATGGCGTCGGGCAACGTGAACCTGCGCGACCCGGTGATGGTTCGGATCCTGCACGCGCCCCATCCGCACGCCGGCGAGGCGTGGTGCGTTTACCCGATGTACGACTGGGCACATGGCCAGAGCGACTCGATCGAGCGCATCACGCACTCGATTTGCACACTCGAGTTCGAGGACCATCGGCCGCTCTACGACTGGTTCTGCGAGCAGCTCGGCATCTTCCACCCGCAACAGATCGAGTTCGCCCGGCTCAACCTCACGTACACGGTGATGTCGAAGCGCAAGCTCCTGCAGCTCGTGCAGGAGGGCGTCGTGCACGGCTGGGACGACCCGCGCATGCCCACGATTTCAGGTCTGCGCCGGCGCGGCTACACGGCCGAGGCGATCCGCGAATTCTGCGACCGCATCGGCATCGCCAAGCGCGACAGCACAGTCGACGTCCAGCTCCTCGAGCACTGTCTGCGTGAGGACCTCAACCGGCGCTCGCCGCGGCGGATGGCGGTGCTGCGCCCGCTCAAGCTCGTGCTCACGAACTACCCCGAGGACCTGGTCGAGGAGTTCGAGGTCCCGAACAACCCGGAGGATCCCGGCGCCGGCACGCGCAAGGTGCCGTTCTCGAAGGTGCTGTGGATCGAGCGGGAGGACTTCCGCGAATCGCCCCCGCCCAAGTACTACCGCCTCGCGCCCGGACGCGAGGTGCGGCTGCGCTCCGCCTACTTCGTCACCTGCCGCGAGGTCGTGAAGGACCCGTCAACCGGCGAGGTCGTCGAGCTGCGTTGCACGTACGACCCCGCGACGCGCGGCGGTTCGGCGCCGGACGGACGGCGCGTGCAGGCTACCTTGCACTGGCTCTCCGCTGCGCACGCGTTGCCCGCCGAGGTGCGCCTCTACGACCGCTTGCTGACGAAGCCCGACGCCGGAGATGTCGAGGAAGGCCGGGACTGGAAGGCGAACATCAATCCCGACTCGCTCGAGGTGCTCGAGCGGAGCTTCGTCGAGCCGAGCCTGGCTGACGCGGTCCCCGAGGCGCGCTTCCAGTTCGAGCGCCTCGGCTACTTCTGCGTTGACTTCGACTCGCGCGTCGGCCGGCTCATCTTCAACCGCACCGTCACGCTGCGCGACGCCTGGGCCAAGATCGAGCAGAAGCAGAAGAGCTGAGAAGAGGTCGGCTCCTGGTCTGCGGGCGCTGCCGCCGGTGGCGCGGGCGCCCTCGCCCGCGTTCATTCGTCCGCACCAGTTCACGTGGACTTCGCTGCATCAGGGCGGCTGAGGGCAGCCGCCCTCCAAGACTTGGCTTTGCTTTGCCTCGGGCGCCGTTATGAGTGGTGCAGGTCGTGCTGTTTGTGGTGGGGACGGTGTTGTGTGTGGTGCGGGCGGTGCTGCATGGGGCGCGGGCGCCCTCGCCCGCGTTCCCTCCCCGCACCAGTTCGCCCTTGGACCTTGCTGCATCAGGGCGGCTGAGGGCAGCCGCCCTCCAAGACTTGGCTTTGCTTTGCCGCGGGCGCTGTTGTGAGTGGTGCAGGTCATGCTGTTTGTGGTGGGGACGGTGTTGTGTGTGGTGCGGGCGGTGCTGCATGTGGCGCGGGCGCCCTCGCCCGCGTGGAGAACTCTACCTCTCTGCTGTTCGGCCCCAAGCTGACGACCACCGGAAGTCCTCGGCGCTCTCGACGAGCGCGCGCCGGACCGGATTCGCTTCGATGTATCGCCATGTCTCGAGAAGGTCGCTTTCGTTCCGAATGACCCTGTCGAACGTCTCGACCTGCCAGATCGGGGCGCGGCGAGTGCCGGTGTGCGCCAGAGCGTGTGCCGACGCCCCCTTGAGCGCTTGCAGCGCCTTGATGAGATCTTCACCGGTGACGGACTGGTAGAGCACGTGGACGTGATCGGGCATCACCACGAAAGCCAGGGCTCTCCCCGGCTGCATGCGGCCGATGTGTTCGACTACGAGCTGGCGCTCCTCCGGTTCGAGGTGTGAATCTTGGGAGGGAGCCAGGCGAAAAGTCAGGAAGTAGGCTGCTCCGTCGACGTAGATGTGTGGCAAGCGACGACGGTAGATTTGACTGGTCACCAAGATAGCTTAGCGCCCGCTGGGGCCTGTCCGAGGGGGTGGGGACTCTTTGCCTCAGGGCGGCTGAGGGCAGCCGCCCTCCAAGACTTGGCTCTGCTCTGCCTCGGGTACTGCTGCATGTGGCGCCGGCGGTACTTCATGTGACGCGGGTGGTGCTGAATGGAGCGCGGGCGCCCTCGCCCGCGAAGTCTCATCGGATGAGCTGCGGTTGGGTCGGTTGGCGGAGAGGGGGGGATTCGAACCCCCGGTCCGGGTTTACCCCGGACAACTGCTTAGCAGGCAGCCCTGTTCGGCCACTCCAGCACCTCTCCGCGCCGGGAGCGAGAGTCTAGCGCCGGCCCCCATGGCTGGCAAGCACGACGAGGCTGGCCGGCGCGTGCGTGGTGCGCCGCCGGTGCCTCCGGCGGTCGCTGCCCCTCGACCTCAGCTCACCTCGAAGCGGGCAGGGTGAAACTCGGGCACCTCGAACACGCGCACGGTAACGTGGGCGCGCTCGTGGAGTTCGTCCACGATGCCGCGGAGCTCGCCGGAGAGCAGGTGCGTCACCTCGGGATGGGCGCGGACGGTGAAGTCGGCTTTCTCACCTTGAGCCGCCTGGCGCATCACGGCGCGCCGGATCTCCAGGCACACGGTCTCCGGCGACTTGACGCGGCCGAGCCCTTCGCAGTCGGGGCACGGCTGGGTGAGCGCGCGCTCGAGTGAGCGCTCGGTACGCTTGCGCGTGAGCTGGACGAGGCCGAACGGGCCAACCGGGCCGAGCAGCGTGCGGGCACGGTCACGTGCCAGCGCCGTGCGGAACGCTTCCAAGAGCTGCTCCCGGTGCTCCTCAATCTCCATGTCGATGAAGTCCACCACGATGATGCCGCCCAGGTTGCGCAGGCGCAGTTGCCGGGCGACTTCGCGCGCGGCCTCGAGGTTGATCGAGAACACCGTGTCCTCAAGATCAGCGCCGCCGACGTAACGGCCGGTGTTGACGTCAATCGCGACGAGCGCCTCGGTCTGGTTGATGACGACCGAGCCACCGGAGCGGAGCCACACCTTGGGGTGGAGTGCCTGCTCGATCTCGGGCTCGAGGCCGAACGCCTCGAACATGTCCATCTGGCGGCGGAAGAGCTTGACCTTGGGTGTCAGCTCGGGCTGGACACGGTCGAGGAATTCGACCACGCGCTGGTAGCCATCGGTGTCGTCGATCCAGAATTCGGCGAGCTGCGGCCCGGTGAGGTCGCGCGCCGCACGCAACACGAGGTCGAAGTCGCGGTGAAGCAGGCAGGGTGCGCTCACCTCGTCGCCGCGCTTGCAGATGTGCCGCCAGATTGACTCCAGCACCGCAAGGTCAGCGAGAAAGTCGGTGTGCTGCCGGCCTTCGCCGGCGGTGCGCACAATCACGCCGCCGGTGTGCGGGATCTCGGTGAGTAGCGCGCGCAGGCGTTCGCGCTCACCCTGGTCGGTGATGCGGCGCGACACCCCCACGTGCGAGCTGTCCGGTAGCAGCACAAGGTAGCGGCCGGGAATGGTGACATGCGATGTCGCGCGCGGCCCCTTGGTCGAGCCGAGCTCGCGCGTGATCTGCACGACGATCTCCTGGCCCTCGCGCAGGAGGTCCTGAATCGGCGCCGCGGCGACCTCGCCCGGCTCGACCCCTTCGTCCTCGACCGCCTCGGCGACGTCATCCACGTAGAGAAATGCGTCTCGGTCGAGGCCGACGTCCACGAACGCCGCCTGCATCCCGGGCAAGACGCGCGAGATGCGACCTTTGTAAAGGCTGCCGACCACGGAGCGCTCCCGCGAGCGCTCGACGAGGAGTTCGGCCAGCGCGCCGTCCTCGCGCACCGCGACGCGCGTCTCGTATGGCGTCACACTGGTGTAGAGGACCGTGCTCACGGCCTCAGTCTAACGGCATGCCGTGCCGCCAACAAGTTTCAGGCGCGGGTGTGCCAGACGGGCGAGCGCGTCTGCGTTCGCGCTGCAGACAAACATCTAACTGGCGCTAGGCGTTTGCGTAGCGCAGGCGCCAGATGCTGTTGATGAGCCCCAGCATGATGCAGGTGGCAAGCACTGAGGAGCCGCCGTAGGAAAGGAGCGGGAGCGTGATCCCGGTCGTGGGTGAGAGACCGGTGACCATGGCCACGTTGACGAAGGTCTGGGTGGCGATGACGAAACCGGCGCAGCCGGCAAACACGGCGCCGACGCGGTCGCGCGCGGCAAGCGCGATGGCGAAGATGCGCAGCACAAGCAGGGCGTACGCCGCCAGCAAAAGCGCAGCGCCGACGAATCCGGTCTCCTCGGCCCATACCGCGAAGATGAAGTCGGTGTGCTGTGCTGGCAGGAAGCGGAGCTGCGACTGGGTACCGGAGTGCAGGCCCTTGCCGGTGATCTCGCCGGAGCCAACTGCGATGCGCGACTGGCGCTGCTGGTAGCCGCTGCTGTACGGCGCGCGCCCGGGATCGAGGAAGGTGAGGATGCGCTCCTTCTGGTAGGGCTTGAGGTACCAGAGCCACGCCGCGCCAACGATGGCCGCGCCGCCGAGCACGAGTACGACCCAGGTCTTCCATGGCAAGCCGCCGAACCAGAGCGCCGCGATCAGGATTGGGGCGTACACGAGCGCGCCGCCGAGGTCGGGCTGGAGCATGACGAGCGTTGTCGGGGCGGCGACCACGGCGGCCAGGCGCCACGCGCCGCCGAACGCGAGCCGTGCCTGGCGGTACTCGCCCGCAATGGCGGCAAGCGCGAGGATGGTGGCGACGCGCGCGAACTCCGAGGGCTGCACGGTGTGCGACCCAAACACCAGCCATGAGTGCGTGCCGGCGCGCAGCGGCGCAATCACCAGGACCGACAACAGCGCCAGGATCGAAGCGCCGTAGAAGAGCGGCGACAAACGCGCGAGGACGCGGTAGTCGGCGAACGCGAACACAACGAGCAAAGCGCCACCGAGCAGGAGCCACATGAGTTGGCGGTTGGCGAAGCCTTGGCGCACGAGCGCCTGTGCGGTCGAGCTCTGGGTGAGGTATGAGCAGGCAGCGATCACGATCACCGCGAGCAGTAGCCAGGGGTCAAAGCGTTGCATGGCCGCGTCTACCTCTCTCGTTGGGGACTTGCGAGCCCGTGCCCGGCCGCCGTCGCGGATGCTCCCCCGGAGGAGCCGTGCTCGCCGCGAGTGAATCCCGGTGCGCGTGTCGTGTCTCCTGGGTGGTCAGTGGTGACACGCTCGGCGACGGGGCGAGCAGGTGCTGATGCCCGTGTGGGAGCGGGCGGTGGCATTACGTCGGTCATCGGCGACGGCTGGATCGGCGCCGGAAGGACACTCGTGTCCACACCGACTTGCTCCACCTTGGGCCCGAACGCGCGCATCAGGATCCGCGCGGCGATCGGCGCCGCGACCGAGGCAGCGTCGCCACCATGCTCGACGACGACCACGACGACGAGGCTGGGATTGCCGACGGGCGCATAACCGATGAAGAGCGCGTGGTGGCGCTGCTCCCACGGCAAGTCCTGCCACTTCACGCCTTCCTTCTTACGCATCACCTGAGCGGTGCCTGTCTTGCCCGCGATCGGTACGACCGAGGCGGCAAGGCGGCGAGCCGTGCCGCGGTCGCCGGCCACGACGCGCTCCATCCCGCGCTGCACATGCGCCAACGCCTCCGCCGCCATGCCGAGCGGCTGCGGCGGCTTGCCGCGGCCAGCGACGAGGTGAGGCTGCACCAGACGCCCGCCGTTGATGATGGCTGCGTACGCGACGGCGAGCTGGATTGGCGTGGCCAGGATCGGTCCCTGGCCGATGCCGACCGAGATCGTCTCGCCGCCGTACCAGGGCTGGCCGCGCACGCGCCGGTTCCACGCATCATCGGGTACCAGGCCGGAGTTTTCGCCCGGCAACTCGATACCGGTGGGGCGGCCGAAGCCGAAGCTGCGCGCCCAGGCGGCAAGCCGATCAATGCCGGCATCACGGGCGAGATAGTAGAAGTAGGTGTCGCAGCTCGCCTCGATCGCCTCCTCGAGCGCGACGCGGCCATGCCCGCCCTTCTGCCAGCAGCGGTAGGGGTGACCGTAAATGGTCACTGCTCCGGTGCAGACGAAGCTTGTCGAAAGAGTGCGCAGGCCATCGCTCAGCGCGCCGCTGGCGAACAGGGGCTTGATCGTCGACCCGGGCGGGTAGAGCGCCTGCAGGGCGCGGTTGTGCAACGGCTTGAGCGGGTCTTCGACAAGCTCTTTCCAGCGTGCCGGCTCGAGGTGGCCAGCAAACAGCTCCGGATCGAAAGCCGGCTGCGAGAGCAGTAGCCGCACGGCGCCGTCGCGGGGATCGAGAGCGACGACGGAGCCGACCTGGCCTGCCATCGCGGCGACAGCCTCGCGCTGCAACGCCATGTCGATCGTGACCTGGAGCGGATGGCCTGACACCGGTGGCTCCTCGTTGAGCGACGACACCTGGCGGCCAAGCGCGTCAACCACCACGACGAGATTCCCTGGCGTGCCGCCGAGAACGTCCTGGTACGCACGCTCGAGGCCTGAGCGGCCGACGAGCTGCCCGGGGTGGGCGTCAGGCCTGTCGGCAAGCTGCTCGGGGGAGATCTCCCCGAGCTGGCCGGCAAGGTGCGCCACCGCCGGGCCGTCGGGCATCGAGCGTCGCGTCGCCGGGTGCAGCTCAAGCTCGCGATACTCGGCGCGGTGGGCGGCAACCGTCGCCACCTGCCGCCAGCTCAGGTTGTCCGCGATCACCGACGGGAGCTGTGAGGTGCGGCGGGCCTTCTCGAGCCGCGCCCGAACCTCGTCCCCGGCGGCGATGCCGATTTGTGTGAGAAAGGCCGCGGTGCGCACCGGCTCGCGCATCTCTTCCGGGAAGAGCAGGAGCTGATACGCGGGGCGATTGTCGAGGATGACGTCGCCGTGCACGTCGGTGACCAAGCCGCGCGGCGCCTCGAGGGGGAGCCGGCGCAGGCGATTGTTCTCCGCCGCGACGCGCCAGCGCGGTCCCTGGACGACTTGCAGGACCCAAAGCCGCACAAAGATGAGCGCAAAAACCGCTGTGGCCACGACGAACATCACCGCGATCCGCCGCTGGAGCGGACGGAGGTCGTCCCTGACGAGCGTCATAGGCGTTGCAACGCCCGCCGTCGTCGGCGCGCGGGAGAGCCCCAGGCCCGGGCGGCCAGCTCGACCACGGCAACGAAGAAACCCGCGGCGGCGGTCATCACGATAGTGGCGAGGCCACCGAGCCAGGTGTGATCGGGCCGCATGCCAAGCGTGGCAACGACGGCGAGCCAGGCCAGCTCGCTGCTGGCCGCGGCTGCGAGGGAGCCCACGATCCAGAACAGCGGTCCCTGCATCTCAAAGCGCCGCACAAGCCCGGCCACGAAGATCCCCGCCAGCGCGCCGGCGATGCCTCCCGGCCCGATGATACGCTCGGCGAAGATGTCGGTGGCGATCCCCGCGGCGAGGCCCGTCCAGGCGACGCCGATCGGTGAGAAGGTGCGCGCCGCGAACACGGTGACAAGCAGGAGCGGTTGGCAGGCGGCGAGCAACCACGGGAGGTGCGCGGCGGTCAGCGCCAACTGCAGCACAAGCCCAAGCACAAAGACGAGCGCGAGCTTCATGGCGTGGCCCGCCCTGCCGGTTGAAGGACGAGAACCGTGTTTGCCTCGGAGGCGCGCGCCGCAAGCTCGACCGCCGCGACGGTGAAGAGGCCGTCCGTGCGCGCGGCGCCTGCACTGCCGAGCAGGAGGCCCGGCGGGTAGATGCCCTCCGATCCGGTGGAGAGCACCTGGGCGTTTTCGGGCACGTCGGTGTACGGCGCCAGGCCTGTGATGCGGGGCTGGTCGCCGCCTACGAGGAGAGCTTCCTGCGCGACGCCGGTGATGCGCGCCGCCGCCGCCGCCTGCGGGTGAGTCAACAGTTGCACGCGGCAGGAGTGCTCCTGGACGCTGTCGACCCGGCCCAGCAGGCCGTTCTCGGTAAGTACTGCGCTGTCGAGAGCGATGCCGTCGCGGCGGCCGCGGTCAAGACGCAGCGTATGGGTGCGCAGCACATCGCGTGCGATGACGCGGGCGACGACCGCCTTCTCGACTAGCGTTGGGTACGCGGCCAGGAGACGCGACCCTTGGCGCAGGCTAGCGACCTCGGCTGAGAGCGCCTGGTTGACGCGGCGCAGCTCGGCTGCCTCCTGCTCCAGGTGTGTGTGCTCCGCCAGGATGGCTTGCAGCGAGCGCAAGCCGTGAGAGAAGTCCTCCGCCAACACGCCGACGCCGTTGGCGAGCGCAAGGACCGGCGCTGAAATTGCGGCGACCGCGACCGAGAGCGCGCTGCTGCGCGTCGCGCGCGCCTGCGCCGCGGCAGCCACGTAGAGCCCCAGACAGGTGACAGCCAGAGTCAGTCCGGGGCGAAGCTGCAGGCGGAGCACGTCAATCGATGGCGATCTTCTTCAGAAGCGCCATGTCGATGAGCATCTTGCCGGTGCCGCGCACGACCGCAGAGATAGGGTCGTCGCAATGTGCGACCGGGATGCCAGTCTCCTCGCGGAGACGCTGGTCGAGGTTGGAGAGCAGCGAGCCGCCACCGGCGAGCACGATGCCCTTGTCGATGATGTCGGCGGAGAGCTCCGGCGGCGTGCGCTCGAGCGCCGTCCGCACCGCGTCAACGATCGTGTTGATGGTCTCAGCGAGCGCCTCGCGAATCTCCTCGTCGCTGACCGTGAGCGTCTTCGGGATGCCCTCGACGAGGTCGCGCCCCTTGACCTCCATCGTCCTGGTGTCGTTGCCCGGCCATGCGTTGCCGATCTCGATCTTAATCGCTTCGGCAGTGCGCTCGCCGATGAGCAGGTTGTACTTGCGTTTGATGTACGCGATGATCGCTTCGTCCATTTCGTTGCCGGCGACGCGCACGGTGCGCGAATAGACGATGCCGGCGAGCGAGATCACGGCGACGTCGGTGGTACCGCCACCGATATCCACGATCATGTTTCCGGTTGGCTCGGTGATCGGCAGCCCGGCGCCGATTGCGGCCGCCATCGCCTGCTCGATGAGGTAGACCTCAGACGCGCCCGCACGCAGCGCCGAGTCGCGCACTGCGCGCTTCTCGACCGGCGTGATCTCCGACGGCACCGAGATCACGATGCGCGGGCGGACGAAGAAACTGCGGCCGTGAGCCTGGCGGATGAAATACTCAAGCATCTTCTCGGTGACCTCGAAGTCGGCGATCACGCCGTCCTTCATAGGACGGATTGCCGCGATGTTGCCCGGGGTCTTGCCGAGCATCTCCTTGGCTCTTTGGCCTACCGCCTCGACGCGATTGGTCACCTTGTTGACAGCGACGATCGAGGGCTCGAAGACGACGATGCCGCGGGCGCGGGTGTAGATGAGCGTGGTGGCCGTGCCGAGGTCCACCGCAAGGTCGGAGGAGAAAAGTGACAGAAGCGATGCCAGGCCCATAGCTCTCCTATTCGGTCTCGATGAAGATGGTGAGTTGTCTCTCAGTTGATAGGCCCGCGGGATCAACGGCCCGAACGACGAGGGTATTCATCCCCTCGCGCTTGGCCGTAACCGTCTTGCGGAAGGTCCCGTCGCCGGCCACGCTGACCGGCTCCCCATTGATCGTGACGGTGGCGCCCGGCTCCGTGGCGCCCTCGACGAGGATGAGGTTGCCCATCTGCGTGGGACGCTTGACCTCGAGCCGCGGCGGCTTGTTGGCTGAGAGCGCCTCCACGCGCGGACCGGAAGACGCCCTGAACATGCGCGGACTGCTCCACTCTGAACGCAGCTCCTGGATCCCGATGGCTGCAACGCGCCAGTAGTACTTGCCAGGGGCATGAATCTTGAGCACCGCCACATTCGTGCTGCGGTGGCTGGTCGGGAACTGCAAAGTGCCAGGCGCGAAGATCCGCGAGGAGCTGACCTGCAGCTCGTACCCGGTGCTTCCCGGCACAACGCGCCAGCCAAGCTCGACACGGTCTGAGACGTCGAGGTTGACGGCAGCGTTGGGCGCGGGGCGTTCGAGCGCAGGCGTATCGGGAACCGGTCGCTTCGGACCGAGGGCGCCGGCGGGCGAAGCGCTGACCGCCTGGAGTGACGCGAGGTCGGTGTTCTGCCCCGAGGCGCCAAACACGCGCGCGCCGCCGATATAGTCCGCCACCGTCGTGGAACCGTCTTTCTCCACCTCGACGGCGACGCGGCTGTCACGGTTCACCTCGGCGCGGGCAGCATCGGTGCTGACAACCGAAGGGTTCGTGGAGGTGTTGACGTCGACCTGCCCCACCCTAACCTTGACCTCGGCTGGAGCGGAGGCGGCGCCTTCGCGCGCCTCGCGATGGATCTCGAGGAGCGAGTCCGGACCGACCTTGAAGACCGTGTTGTCGGCAAACAACAGCTCGGCAGAGGCCTCGGGCCCAGCCTTGACGAAGTCGCCGTTGTTGAGGACTTGCTTCTCGCGTGCGTGCTCCCAGCGTGACTCGTTCGCGCGCTGCACCTCGACCCGGCCCTGGAGGGCGATGATCTGGGCCGCGCCGACGAAGCCCTGGTTCGCGAGGCCGCCCAGGAGCTGGAGGCGGCGCAAGACATCCTCAGCCCGCGCGCTGCAGGCGGGGTAGTCGCGCCGATCGAAGTCGCCGCGCGCCTGGTCGAGAAGCCGCGACGCCTGTTCGAACTCGCTCTGAAGGCCCTCGGAGCCGAGCGAGCGCCCTACCTCCTCCTTGGCGGCCGATGCCTCGCGCAACAAACGCTCGGCTCTTTTGCTGGCGGGCTCGTGTGTGTAGTAATAAACGGCGGCCACACCGGCTGCAAGCAGGGCCACGAAGAGGATAAGAAAGCCCCTCCGCTTCAGGGCGGCGACCGACACGACGACCCATTCGAGTTCGATGCGCTTGACCTGAGGCGGTTGCGATGACGACAACATGACTAAGATGGCACGTTACCACCGCTGTCGCGACGAACGCAACCCGCAACAGTTCTGTAACTTGCCGATAGCGGAGGGGTGGGATAGAATCTCATGCCTTTGGGCTAGGCGGAGGCGGCACGGATGCTGAAGACCCTGCGCGAACAGTTCAAGCACCTCAAATGGATCCTGTGGTTCGTGGTGTTCCTGTTTGTTTTTTTCATCTTCGTCGACTGGGGTACCGGGCGAGCTCGGGCGCGGTCGGGTCTCTCCGGCCTCGCCGCAAAGGTCGGAGGCGTGAGCATCACGGAGGCGCAGTTCATTAGGGAACTCCGCGGTACCGAAGAGCGCTACCGCCAGATCTACGGCAAGCAGTACGACGGCCTGCGTGACCAGATCGACCTCGGCAGCATCACGATCGGCAACATGATTGATCGCTACCTGATGATCGAGGAGGCACGCGCGCTCGGCCTCACCGTGACCGACAAAGAGGTGCTCGAGAAGATCATTTCGTACCCGGTGTTCAAGCGCAGCGACGGGAGCTTTGTCGGCGAACAGCTCTACGAGCGCATTCTGCGCGCGAACCAGAGCAGTCCGGAGGAGTTCGAGCAGTCGCTACGCAACGAAATCCTGCTCGAGAAGATGCGGAAGGCGCTCTCGGCTGGGGTCTACATCAGCGATGCCAACGTTGAGCGTACGTTCCGACAGCGCAACGAGAGCGCGTCATTCGACGTGCTCTTGGTTCCGGCCGACCGTGCGCTCGCCGAAACTACCGCGACGGATACTGAGGCGCGCGCCTTCTACGACAAGAACCTGACGAAGTTTGCACACTCGCAGCAGCGCCAGCTCCGTTACCTGCTCGTGGACGAAGCGAAGCTGCGTCGCAACTTGAGCGCGCCCGCGGCCGAGATCGAAAAGTACTACGCGGCGCACCCGGGTGAGTTCCAGCAGGCGGAACAAGTGCGCGCGCGCCACATTCTGATCCGGCCCAAGAGCCAGGAGGCGGCGGGCTGGAACGAGGCACTCTCGCGCGCCCAGGACGTGCACACGAAGGCGGTCGCCCCGGGCGCCGACTTCGCTGCGCTCGCGCGCCAGTATTCCGAGGACCCGGGCAGCAAGGAAGGCGGCGGCGATCTGGGCTGGTTCGCGCGCGGCCGCATGGTCAAGGAGTTTGAGGACGCAGTGTTTGCGCTCAACCCCGGCCAGGTGTCGGGTCCGGTGAAGAGCCAGTTCGGGTATCACGTCATCAGGCTCGAGGAGCGCAAGCCGGGCAGCGCGCGGCCGCTCGCCGAGGTCCGCGACATCATCAGGGACAAGCTTGTCGAAGGGCAGGCGGACAGCGAGGGCAGCAAGCGCGCCACCACCCTGCGCGCCAAGATCGACGCTGGCAAGCTGGCGAGCGATGAGCAGTGGCGCGCGCTTGCCGACGATGTCGTCACCTCGAACGTGACCCCGTACTTCGGCCAGGGCGAGGTAATCCCTGGCCTCGGCCGCGACCCGGAGCTGATCGCCGAGGTCATGGCGGCCAAGGAAAGCGCCGTCGGCGGACCGCGCCGCAGCGCTCGCGGCTGGATCATCTACCGCGTCGCAAAGGTGCGCCCGGCCGGGACGAGCTCGTTCGACGATGCCAAGGAGGAGGCGCGCGATGGCGCGCGGCGCGGCAAGGCGCTCGAGCAGCTGCGCCAGACGCTTGACGCCAAGCGCGCGGCACTGGCGGCGTCGCCACTCGCACAGCAGGCTGCCACGCTTGGCGGCACCGCCCAGACGGTCACCGATCACCGGCGCGAGGCGCAGGTCACGGGCATCGGCAGCTCGAAGCCGCTCGATGACGCGGTTTTCGCGACGGCTGTGGGAAGCCTGACGCCGGCCACGATCGTGGCGGATCACGGCGTCGCGGTCGCCAAGGTCACCGCCAAGAAGGTCGCCGACCCGCAGGCGTTCGCGCGCGAGAAGGCGACCCTGCGCGCGAGCCTCGTGAACGACGAGGTGCAGCGACTGCTCACCGCTCTGTTGTCCGAAGCCAAGCGCGAGAGCAACGTGACCATCAACCCGGATGTGGTCGACCGCTTCAAGCCCAAGCGGGGATGATCGGCCATCTGCTCGGGCGCGTCCTCGAGTTGCAGCCCGGTCAGGTTGTGGTTGAGGCGGGCGGCGTCGGCTACGAGGTTCACGTCCCGATCTCGGCGCACCCGCTGCTCGCCGGGCGCGAGCGCGTCGGACTGTTCGTCCACACCCACGTGCGAGAGGACGTGATCGCGCTCTACGGCTTCCCCTCACGCCGCGAACGCGACACTTTCCGTGCCCTACTCGCCGTCGCCGGCGTGGGCCCGCGCACGGCGCTCGCACTGCTTTCGGGCTTGACGCCCGAGGACCTCGCGGGCGCGATCGAGGGCGAACAGTGGCGCCGGCTCGCAGCGGTGCCGGGGATCGGCCGCCGCACCGCCGAGCGTCTCATCGTCGAGCTGAAGGGCAAGCTCGCCGGCCTCGTCGAACCGGGTAAGGGCGGCGTGCGCGAGGACGCCATCTCGGCGCTCGTCAACCTCGGCTACCCGGCGCGCGCCGCCGACGAAGCGGTCGGCGAGCTGCTGCGCTCGTCGCCCGGGCTCGAACTCGGCGAGCTGCTGCGCCGCGCTCTCGCCGAGCTCGCGCGTTAGCTGTGCCACAGGGTGGCGGTACCATAGCGACATGCCCGAGCACGTGCTGGCCGCAACGCGCGATCCGAGCGAAGCCCGCTTCGAGGAAAGCGTGCGGCCGCGGCGGCTATCCGAGTACATCGGCCAGGAGAAAGTGACCGCGAACCTCGCGGTCTTTATCGCCGCCGCCCGTTCCCGCTCCGAGTCGCTCGACCACGTGCTCCTGTTCGGCCCGCCCGGCCTGGGCAAGACCACGCTCGCCCACATCATCGCGACGGAGATGGGGTGCAGCATGCAGGTCACCTCGGGGCCGGTGCTGGAACGGGCGGGCGACCTCGCCGCGATTCTGACTAACCTCGAGCCCCACGGCGTGCTGTTCGTGGACGAGATCCACCGCCTCGCACCGACCGTCGCCGAGATCCTCTATCCGGCAATGGAGGAGTACACCCTCGACCTTGTGGTCGGGCAGGGACCAGCGGCGCGCACGATGCGGCTGCCGCTGCCGCCGTTCACGCTCGTGGGCGCCACGACGCGTGCCGGCCTGCTCTCGGCGCCCCTACGCGACCGTTTTGGCATCGTGCATCGCCTCGACTTCTACGGTGCCGACGCGCTCACCGCCATCGTGCGCCGCTCGGCGGGGCTGCTCGGCGCGCCGCTTGAGGACGGGGCGGCGGAGGAGATCGCGCGGCGCGCGCGCGGCACGCCGCGAGTCGCCAACCGCCTGCTGCGCCGGGTGCGGGACTTTGCGCACTCTCGCGGCGAGGAGAAGACCACGCTTGCAACCGCGCGCTTTGGCCTCGAACGGCTTGAAGTGGACAGCTTCGGTCTTGACGACCTCGACCGCCGGCTGCTCGTCACCGCGATCGAGCACTACCGCGGCGGTCCGGTCGGCCTCAAGGCGCTCGCCGCCAGCCTGGGCGAGGACGAGGGCACGCTCGAGGACATCTACGAACCCTACCTGCTCCAGCTTGGCTTCCTCCAGCGCACCCCGCGCGGCCGCGTCGTGACGACCCGCGCCCGCCGTCATCTCGGTTACCCGGCCGTGAACGGCGATCAGGAGCCGCTGTTCGGGCCGGAGCGGTCGTGAGCACGCTGCCCGTCATCGTCAATCCGCTCGCGGGCGGCGGCCGGGCGCGGTTGCCGCTCGCGCGGCTCGAGCGCGTCGCGGCCGAGCACAGCCTGTGCCTGGAGCTGTGGCCGACCGAGGCACCGGGTCACGCGCGCGAGCTCGCCGGGCGGGCGGCGCGCGATCGCCTCCCGGCGCTCGCGGTGTGGGGCGGCGACGGTACCTACAACGAGGCCGCCCACGGGCTGCTCGGCAGCGGCACGGCGCTCATCGTGCTACCGGCGGGTACCTCATCGGTGCTCGCGTACGAGCTCAGTATCCCGCGTGACCCGGTCAAGGCACTCTCCTCGCAACTCGACGGCGAGCCGAGGGCAATGACGGTTGGGCGCACCGACGGCGGGCGGATCTTTCTGCTCATGCTCTCGGCGGGTCCGGACTCGCTCGTCTTGCAAAACATCCCACCGCGACTCAAGCTGCGCGGCGGCAAGACCGGCATCGCGGCACAGGCGTTCCTGGAATTCGTGCGCGGCAACCTGCCGCGCTTCGAGGTGGCGATGAACGGCGAACGCCGGGTCGTCTCATGGTGTATCGCGGGCAACGCGCGCCGCTACGGAGGCCCGTATGTGGCGACTCCAGGCGCGGACCCGTTCACGCCCGGTTTCGAAGTGGTGTTGCTCACGCGCCACGGACGCAGAGCGGCGGCGCCGTTCTTCTTCGCGATCCCGTTCGGGCGGCATCTCGGCCTGCGCGGCGTGACGCACGCGCCCACGCAGCACGTGGCGCTGCTGGGTGAGGGCGTGCCGTACCAGCTCGACGGCGATGCCGCCGGTTTTCTTCCGGTTACGGCTCGCGCCAGTGATGAGCACGTCCGGGTACGAGTGCCGCGCCCGTCGCACCATGCCGACACAAAGGACAGGGGGCATCTCCGCGCAGGCGACCAAGTGTGAGGGTCGAGCTCGTCCCTGCCCGGGTCTCAAACGGGCGACGCTAAAGGAAGGTGAGGGTGGCCGGTCCCATTCACACCCGTCGCGTGGCTCGGACCGCTGCGCCTGGCTTCTCGTTACGCCTCAAGCCCCGAGCTGAGCTGCCCGCGTGTTAGCATCCCGGTCAAGAGGGAGGTGCGTGTGACAGCCTCGTTGGCGGCGATCTTGCGGCCACGCTCCCTCGCCGTCATCGGCGTCTCCTCGCGCACGGAGTCCCTCTCCGGCAAGCTCCTCGCCAATCTGCTTGCGGCCGGCTACCGGGGCGCCATCTACCCAGTCAACCCGAAAGTGACTGAGGCCCTCGGTCTGAGGTGTTACCCGAGCGTCAGTGCGCTGCCCGCTCCCGCAGACCTCGCCATCGTGATGGTGCCCCGCGATGCAGTACTGGCGGCGGTTGATGAGTGCATTGCGGCAGAGATCAAGGGTCTGGTCGTGATCACGGCGGGATTCCGTGAAGGCGGTGAACCCGGCGCCGAGGCGGAGCGACAGTTGCTTGCGCGCGTGCGTCAGGCGGGCGTGCGCATGGTCGGGCCGAACTGTATGGGCGTGATCTGCACCGACGACGACGTGCGCATGGACGCCTCGTTCACACCCGCGCCGGCGCGCAAAGGGGGCGTGGCGTTCGCGTCGCACTCGGGCGCCCTCGGTGTGGCGGTGCTGGAGGCGGCGCGGGACGCAGGGCTCGGCTTCGCCAGCTTCGTGTCGCTCGGCAACAGCGCCGACGTCAACGTCAACGACGTCCTCGCGGCCTGGGAGGAGTACGAACCGGCGCGCGTCATCATGCTCTACTTGGAGTCGCTGCCCGAGCCGCGCCGCTTTCTCGAGCTCGCCGCGCGCATCGGACGGCGCAAGCCGATCGTCGTGTTCAAGGGTGGGCGGACCGCCGCGGGGCAGCGCGCCGCCTCGTCGCACACGGGCGCGCTCGCGGCGGGCGACGCCGCCGTGGACGCGGTGCTCAAACAGGCAGGCGTGCTGCGCGCGCGCACGCTGGAGGAGATGTTCGACCTGGCGCTTGCGCTTTCGCGCTCTCCACTGCCAGCAGGACGTCGGGTGGCTATCATCACCAATGCCGGCGGGCCGGCCATCGCCGCCGCGGATGCGCTCGCCGGCGAGGGTCTGGCGCTGGCGTCGTTTGCGCCCGCGACGATCGAGGCGCTGGCCTCGTTTCTGCCCGCCGAGGCCGCGGTGGGGAACCCGGTCGACATGCTGCCGTCGGCGACGCCGGACAATTTCCGCCAGGCGCTCGAGCTCGCGCTCGCGGATCCGGGCGCCGATGCCGTACTCTCCATCACCGTGACACCGGTCATGGTCGGGCCGCTTCAGATCGCGGAAGGCGTCGCGGCCGCCGCGCGCACAGCCGCAAAGCCGGTGCTCAGCGTGTTCATGACGCGCTCCTCCTTCTACGGGGAGAGCCTCGACATTGTCGGCCTGCCGCCGGTGTTTCGCCAACCCGAGTCGGCGGTGCGGGCGCTTGCCGGTATGGTGCGCCATGCCGAGCGTGTGGCCGCGCCGGCGGCGCCGGCTCTCGGCACCGGCGCGCGCCGCAGCCGCGTGCTCGCTGACTCGCGTGCCGGCGGCGCACGTGATCTGCCTCCCGGTGAGGCGCTCGCGGTGCTCGCAGAGATTGGCGTCGCGGTAGCGCCGTGGCACATGGTGCGCACCGACGCGGAGGTGGCCGGTACCGCTGCAAAGTTCGGTTACCCCGTCGTGCTGAAGGCGTTCGCACCCAGCCTCGTACACAAGAGTGACGTCGGGGCCGTGGCGCTCGCGCTTGCGGACAACCGCGAGCTTACGCGTGCCCTCGCTGCGATGAGGCGGCGCCTCGCCGACGCTGGCATCGCACCGGAGGGGTTCCTGCTCCAACGACACGTCACGGGCGGGCTTGAGGTCATTCTCGGCATCGTGCGCGACGCGGCCGTGGGATCGCTCGTGCTCGTCGGCCTCGGCGGCGTGGCGGTGGAGGTGTGGCACGACGTCAGCATGCGTCTTGCTCCTGTGACCGAAGCAATCGCCGCGGCGATGCTCGATGAGCTGCGCGGCGCGCCCCTGCTGGGTGCTTTTCGCGGCCGGCCGCCGGCGGATCGTGACGCGCTGGTGCAGGCGCTCGTAAACTTGAGCGAACTTGCCGCAGCGCACCCGGAGATCATCGAGTGCGACATCAACCCGCTGCTCGTTTTCGGGCGCGGGCAGGGTTGTGTCGCGGTGGACGTGCGCATGCGGGTGGACGTGTGAGAACGATCCTTGGAGTGGCGTGGCGGCATCTTGCCAGCCGTCCGCGCCAGAGCGCACTCACCGTCGCCGGGGTCGCCCTCGGCGTCGCGGTCTTCATCTTCACCGTCGCGATGATGGACGGGCTGCTCGTCTTCTTTACCCACCGGCTGGTGCGGGTCTCGCCCTTGCTCACGGTACTGCCCGAGAGCCTCGACGTCACGCTCGCGCGCGAGGCACTCCATTACGCTGCTCGCGATGATCTGCTCACCCTTTCGCGTCCGCCGGTGCCGGACGACCGCCCAACGGTGCGGGGCGCAACCGCGCTCACCGCGCGCATCCGCGGCGTGCCCGGCGTCGAGGGCGTCTCCATCGCCGCCGCTGCGGCGGTCGTGCTCTCGTTCGGCACCGTCGCCGAGCCGGCCACGTTGCTGGGTGTGGAACCGGCGGCGGAGCTCGACGTCACCGAGCTTGCGGACAGCGTAGCGCGCGGGTCGTGGGACGGTCTCGAGATTCGCCGCGACGGCGCGGTGGTTGGGGCGCAGCTTGCGGATCGGCTCGGCGCCGGCGTGGGCGACCGCCTCGTGGCGGTGGGCGAGACCGGACAGGCGCGCGAGCTCGAGGTCGTGGGGATCAGCGCCACTGGCCTGGGCGCCTTCGATGAGAGCACGGCGTTCGTCAACCTCGCGGTCGCACAGGGGCTCTCGGGCTGGGGCGCGGACGAGGGCAGCGAGATCCGCGTGCGCAGCCGCGCCATCGCCGGACTCGAGCCGCTACGGCGCCGCCTCCAAGCGGTGACCGGGCACAAAGTGGAGACGTGGGAGGAGACGAGCCGGGCGTCGCTCCAGCTCTTCCGCACCATTGGCCTCACCACCTATCTGCTCACGGGGTTCGTGCTCGTGGTCGCCGGCCTCGGCATCGCAAACAAGCTCACCACGATCATCCTCGACAAGGAGCGCGACATCGCCATTCTGCGCTCGTTCGGTTTCTCGCGTGCCGCCGTGCGCGCCATTTTCGTGGTGCAGGGGCTGGCCCTTGGCGGCCTCGGTGCCGGGATCGGCTGCGGCGGGGCTGCTCTCGCGATTGCGTACTTCACCGCCTTTCCGATCACGTTTGCCCCGCGCGAGGGCGCGGTGGTGGCGTACACGGAGCTCTACCTCGCCAACAATCCACGCTACTACGCGCTCATCGCGGCGATCGCCCTCGTGATCTCGGCGCTGGCGGCGCTGCTTGCGGTGCGCCGCGCCACGCGTGTCGTACCGGTGGAGGTGCTGCGTGGCGCCGCCTAGGACGCGATCGAGATCTGAAGGTCAGCACGTGCCGATCCCGCGGCGTCACGACCGCCGCTCAACCCGGTGGTGGTCGCCGGTCCCGACTGGCACCTGTGGCGAATCCAGCTTCGGTTCGGCTGCTGGGGTGGGACGGTGGTGACGCCGCCGGTGCTGGTGGCGCGGAACCTGACCCGACGGCTCGGCGTCGGCGCCGCCGCGCGCGAGGTCCTGCGCGGCATCGACCTCACGATCGCGGCGGGGGAGTTCGCCACGCTCGTAGGCCCGTCAGGCTCGGGGAAGTCAACGCTGCTGTACCTGCTCGGTGGCCTCGACCATCCCGATGCGGGCAGTGTCGCCATCGGCGGCACCGCCCTTGCGACGGTTGGCGACGATGAGCTTGCGCGGATGCGCAACCGGCTCATCGGCTTCGTGTACCAGTTCCACTTCTTGTTGCCCGAGTTCTCCGCGCTTGAGAACGTGCTCATGCCGTTGTGGGCGCGCGGCGGCGGGCGCTCTCGTGAGGACCATGCCTGGGGTGTGGAGCTGCTCGGCCGCGTTGGACTCGCCGACATGGCCGACAAGCTGCCGCGCGAGCTCTCGGGCGGCGAGCAGCAGCGCGTCGCGGTGGCGCGCGCGCTCGTCAACCGTCCCGTGCTCCTGCTCGCGGACGAGCCCACGGGCAACCTCGACAGCGCCAACGCACGCGTCGTGTACGAGCTTTTCCGCGAGATCAACCGCTCTTTTTCTCAGACGATTCTGGTGGTGACCCACGACATCGAGTGGGCCGCCCGCAGTGACCGGCTGCTGCGCCTGCTCGACGGTCGCCTGGTGGGCGATGAGCGCAGGGGGGAAAGCGTATGAGACGTTGGCTCGTTCTGATCGTGCTAGTCGCGGTCGCGGCGATCGTGCTGGGGCGTCTGTTCTGGGCTTCGTACCGGGGCATGCCGGTGACGCTGGCCGAAGTTACGCGCGGACGCGTGGTCGCCGCCGTGTACGCCACCGGGCGGGTGGACTCGGACGAACGCGCCACGGTGCGTGCGCGCGTGGCTGCTCCACTCGCCGCGCTGCTGGTTGGCCCGGGTCAACCCGTGCACGCCGGCGAGGTGGTGGCGCGCCAGGACGATGCGGCGATGCGCCTCGCACGCGAGCGGGCCGAGGGGGAGCTCGAAGCTGCGCGCGCGAGTTATACGCAGGCGAAGGACGAAGCCACCCGGAGCGACCAGTTGGTTCACGATGGCTTGCTCGCAGAGGATGCCTGGGTGCGCGCGCGCGAAATGGCGCGCCAACTGGCGGCGCAGACGGCGGCAATGGAGTCCGCGGTGAAGATCGCGCGAGAGCAGCAGAGCTGGACGGTGCTGCGCGCGCCTCTGGGCGGGACCGTCACCGCTCTGCTGCACCGCGCCGGCGACCCTCTGCGCGAGGGCGACGACGTGCTGACGGTCGTGGACCTGGCACGCGCCTACGTGCGCGTGGCCGTGGACGAACGCGATGTGGGACGCATCGTTCCGGGCCAGGAGATGCGTCTCGTGTTCGACGCCTACCCGGGTCAGGTGCTCAAGGGCACGGTGTGGCGCATCGTGCCGGCCGTGGACCGGCTCACCAAGTCCTCCGACGTGCTGGCGCAGCTTCCCGCTGAGCGCCCACCGCTGCAGCTCGACCTCACGGCGACGGTGAACATCGTCACCAGCGTGATCGAAAACGCCATCACCCTGCCGCGCGAGGCGCTTGAGGGCGCCGGCGTGCACCGGCGCGCGTACGTTGTCGGCGCCGACTCGCGAGCGGAGCGACGCGAGGTCGAGATTGGCGCGTGCGACGAGCAGCGCTGCGAAGTCACGGCTGGCGTGGCGGCCGGCGCCAAGGTGATCTCGCCGCTGCCGCCCGGCTTCAAGGACCGCGTCAAGGTGCGCCCGCATTGATCAACCACGTTCGCATCGCCGAGGCGCAACTGCGCGGGCGGCCACGCCAGTCGGCGATCGCACTCGCCTCGGTCGCGGTCGGCTCGGCGATGCTCATCGTCACGCTCTCGCTCACCACCGGGCTGTCGGACGACTTCATCAAGAAGACGACCGAGACCTCGGCCCACGTCGAGGTGCTGCCGCGCCGCCCTCAGGGCTGGAAGGCCGAGGCGCTGAGCGCGCCGGGAGAGGCCGTCTACAACCTCTCGCGCCACCACATCCCGGACGAGAAGCGTGCCGTGCGGGGCATCACGGGCGTGACGGCGGCGCTGCGCTCGCTCGGCGGCGTGCGCGTCGTCGCCCCGGCCGTGGAAGCGCAGGTCGTCTTGCTCTACGGCACCGTCCACCGGCCGGCGGCGCTGCTCGGCGTCGTGCCGACGCTCGAGGCCGGCGTATCGCTGTTGCCGCAGCGCGTCGTCAAGGGCTCGTGGGCGAGGCTCGACGCGACGCCAGATGGGGTGATCCTTGGCAGCGCGCTCGCCCGCGCGCTCGGCGTGGATGTGGGCGGCCACCTGCAAGCGGTGGGCGCCGACGGTGGGGCCGTGCCGCTGCGCATCGTGGCGCTCGTCACCTCCGGTCTTTCGCGCATCGACAAGACCCTTGCTCTCGTCAACCTGCCGCTCGCACAAGCGCTCGCAGGGCTGTCGAACGACCAGGCCACGACCGTCCGTCTGGCACTCGACGATCCGCTCGCAGCGGTCGCCGTCGCGCGCTTGGCGCAGCAGCGCACCGGCTACGTCTGCCGCTCCTGGCAAGAGCGGAACGCCGCCTCCGTGGACGCATTCGAGCGCCAGAATCGCATCACGTTGGTGCTCGTCTTCTTTACCACCCTGGTGGCCGCGTTCGGGGTCGCCAACGTGCTCGTGCAGCTCGTGGCCGACAAGCGGCGCGACATCGCCATCTTGCGCGCCGCCGGCTTCTCGCGCCATGACATCGGCGTCATCTTCCTGCACCAGGGCGTGCTGCTCGGCCTTATGGGTGCGGTGCTGGGGTGGGCGCTCGGCGCCGCGCTCATCCGGATGGTCGCTGCGCTGCCTGTGGATTTCGGCGAGAGCGCGGCAATGCACAACGAGCATCTGCAAATGGCGAACTCACCGGTCTTCTACGTTGCGGCGCTGGTGGTCTCGATCGTGATCTGCGCCCTCGCCGCGGTGCAACCGGCGCGTCGCGCCGCCGGCCTCGATCCCACCGCGATCCTGCGCGGCGAGCACTGATCAAGGCAATCGAGCACCGTTGGGGAGGCCGCCAAAACCTCCCGGCTCACGTGTCACTCCCGAGAGGCGAGACCGCAGTCCCGGGTCCGGTAGCGCCCAGACCGCAAAAAGGTCGTCCGGCGAACCACCCGGCACCAGGATGTACCTCCGCTCAAACCAGTCGACCACTGGATGGCCGGGCGGCGGGTGCAACTGTTTCAGATTGGCCACCACGACCCTCGGGGGTCGGCGCTCCAGGTCCTCGACCGTCTGGCGCGCAAGGGTGGAGGCGAGGGGACCGCTGAATGTGTCCCAGGCCCAGATCGCCCCGACAGGGGGACGCTTCCGGCTCCAGAAGTAGATCTCAGGGTTGATCCCCCAGACATACACCTCCTCGTCCGGCCTTAGGAGAGCTGCGAGGCGCTCTCCGAGATGCCTCGCGACAACGAACTGGCGGCCGTACTTTTTGACCGACCAGTCTTCGGCCGAGAGTCCATAGTTGTTGAGTTGCATGCCTGCCAGCACGATCAGAACGGCTACGGACGCGAACCTAAGCCCGATCCCGATGCCACCCTCGCCACTTTCGAGGACCGCGCCGTATGCAAGGCCAGCAGCCACCGCGAAGACGGGAAGCAGGAGCTGAAAGTAATGCGCGGACCACCTTCCCGGCAAACCCACCGCGATCTGGGCGCCGATTGCAAAGGCCAGGACAAGCCCCCACGGGCGCCGCGGCCCTTTGGCGAGGCCGACGGCTGCTGCTGCAACGAAAAGGACCGCAACCGGCCAGACGCCGGAAAGCGCGACGTTGAAGAGGCCGCGGGGTCCGAACGCTGTCAGGGTGTTGGTGAGGACGTTCCCGCCTCGGCTCGTAGTGTACGACGCACCGTAGCGGACGATCGTGTCGAAGAACAACCGGCCCCGCCCGGTCCCAGCGAAATAACCGAACACGAGCGCCCAGCCAGACGCGGCGACGGCCGCTACGATCGCCATCTGGGCGATTGCGGTCTTGCGTCCAGCGCGCCCGGTAGGCGCCAGGAGCACGTGAGCGATGGCCCACGCGACCACAATGGCTGCTGCAACGGGTTTGAATAAAGAGGCCAGGAAAGAGAGCACGCCGATCGTCACAACGCGTGGCCAGTCGAGGACGTCATTCCGGGCGCGGAGCAGAAGGCCGAACGCCCACACCAGGGCCACGTTCATGAAGACTTCGATGTTGGGTTGATTCGCCCACAACCTGAGATCGCCGCAGACGACGGCCCATATGGCTGCGGCCAAAACTGCGGCTGCCGGCCCCGTCACCTTCCGGACGGCGCTGAAAACCCCGGCCATGGTGAGCATGGCCGCAGCGACAGCGAGCCAGAAGACTTGCTGCGGACCGTACCCGAAGATCAACTCGGCAGCCCCGTAGGTGATCCAGACTGCGGGCGGCTTTGAGTCCCAGAGGTCCGAGTAGAGACTGCGGCCGGCGAGCATCTCGTGGGCGATCACCGCGTGGCTGGCAATGTCTCTCTCGAAAGGTTCGTCCGCCGTGTGGCTCCGCTCGGCGACGATCACCAGGGCCAGCGCGATGAGGCAGACCGCCACGACTGTCCGTCCGCGGCGGAACCCCTTCCGGCTCGCGGGCTGTGGCGAAACTGACGTTCGAGCGTGAGAGCGCTTTCGGGTGTGAGCCATTGCACCGTCAGCCGTGAAGGCTTATGAAAATTTTACCATTCGCCGCTTGGACGCGTGCCGCTCGCTGTGCGCGTGGCTGGCTTCCTTGGCCTGATTCAGGCCGTTTCCACGGCGGTCGGGCGCGGCGAGTGCCGACAGCACTCAATGATCACGGCAGTTAGGAGTTCTCGAGGATTGCTTGAAGTTGCGATGTGAGTTCGGCCGTGGCGGCGCCCCAGCGCGCGGAATCGGCCCGGCGGCCGGCGGCCTCGTAGAGGCCCGCAAGAATCTGGTCGACGCTTACACGCTCCTGCAGTGCTCCGAGCCGCCCATGGTCGCGTCCCGTCTCGCCGGCGAGGCGGGTGTCCTCATTCTGGAGCACCTCTGCTAGCCACTCCGGCCGCATCTGCAAATCGCTGGCGGCGAAGAGCACGAACCAGGGGCCGCCAGCCATTGGGAGCGTCCGGTTCGCTGCCAATAACTCTTCCACCGCTTGAGGTCCGCCCACCCCGAGGGCGGGCGAGACCCGGCACAGAGCCCGGCTCAGGGCAGCGACATCGTTGTTCCGGAATCGGGCGCGACCGGCGGAAACGTCCTCGGCGAGCGCACGCGTTGCCGGTGCCGAAAGGTCGGACAGAAGGAGGGCGCGGCCGTCGTAGAAAACCGTTGCCCAGTGCGCGCCAGGGGTGAAAACCAGCTTGTCGGCAAGCTTGAGGTACTCGGCCTCTGCTGGCACGACGACGACGTGCACGCCCCACCGCGCCAGGACATCGGCCGGCTGCGGGCTCCTCGTGACCTCTTGGTAGGCGTGCAGTGCCTCGATGGAATAGATCTGCTGTGCCCGGCCGCCGAGAAAGAGCTTCAGCTCTGGGCGCCGCAAGCGCAAGAAGCCCTCCCATCTCCACTCGTTGAATGTGCGGCCGACGAGGCCGTTGTCGTTGAAGAAGTCGGCGGCGCCGTACGGCATCCTATCGGCGCCGACCATCCGTTGGAAGAGGCTCTCATCGGTGAAGCGAGGGTTGTTCTTTTCATACCTGGCCTCGGCCCAGGCCGCAAAAGGCACGAGCGGGATCGCGAGAGCGAGAGCGCAAAGCGCTGTCGGGATCCACCGCTCATCGGAGCGCAGCAGGTCCTCTCCCAGCTCAGCCGCAAGGGGCGCCAGCACCATCAGCGCCAGCGGCACGAAGCGGTTGGCCGAGAAAGCCATCGCCGTCATCAGGAGCACCAAGCCGGCATCGAAAAGTGCAAGCGAGCTTGGGGTGGTCGCGGTGGCGGTCTGAGCTGTGCGTGCGTGGCGGGTCGCAAGAAGGCGCCACGCTGCGACCGCCAGAATCAGAGCGAGCAGGAGCAACAACTCCCAGATCGTGACAGCGCCGTGCATCGCCGTGAACGAGATCGGCTGCCACTCACCGATGGTCCGCCACTCCGGGCTGTTGGCAATGGTGAAGGGGTGCGTGAGGTTCTCGATCCCGAACGGGCTCGCCGCGGCGGCCAGGACAAGCGCCGCCGCGAGCGCTCCGGCTGGCGCCCATGAATGCTGGAAAGCGTTATGCGGACCGCCAGCCCGCAGCGCCGAAAGAGCGGTCGCGGCGAGCCACAGGCCGAGCAGAGCGAATCCCAGCATGAACCCACCGTGCACGTTGGCCCACACCGCGATCACTGGCACCGCGATCCAGATGAGAGCGGCTCGAACCCGACTCCGGTAGATGATCAGAACCACGAGAGGGCCCAGCAGATAGGTCGCGAGGTTCGCACGCAACTCGAAATGCCAGCGCGCGCCTGCCAGGGCGGCCGCGGTCACGAGCAGCGTCGCCGGCCAGGCCGCCCCTCGTGCGCGGGCAGCCGCCGCCATCGTCGCTGCGATCGCGAGGATCAGCAGGGCCTTCAGGGCGAGCAGACCCGGTTCGCCTGCAATTCTGGTGGTTCCATACGCGAGCGCGTCGAACCCCCAGTTCTGGTGGGGCCAGACCTTGCCCGCTGTGGTGAACGACCAGTCGTCGGGCTTCCCCAGCTTCCCCTCGAACACGTCGCGGCCCCCCGCAAGAGCCATGAAGGTGTCGCCGGCTACGCGGGGAGTGGCCCACACGGTTGCGAGCACCAAGAGCAGGACGCCAGCGGCCGCAGCCATCGCAATGGCCAGAAACCTGGATCGCAGTCTCGACTCTCCAGCCTTGTGTGTGGCCACGACCGTTTCGTCTCGACGGCTCGGAGAAGCCTGCTGCCGTAGCCGTCGGTTGCGCGACTTGCGACCCAAAGCGGTCTCCTTCACACCTCGTGCAGGCAGAAGAGGATAACACCCAACCCGTTCTTCTGGTTCACGGAGTCACGGCAACCCAAGCATCCCGAAGCATCACGAGCTCGCACCGCTGGGCCACGACCGACGGCGCCGCGGCCAGCTCTGAAAGCGTCCGGTGCAGCCGTGGGTGCACCCAGTCAGGTGCCAGCTCGGCCGCGGGAGCGAGCATGAAGCGGCGCTTGGCGAGATGCGCATGCGGCAGCGTGAGCGTCGGCGACTCGATCACGACGCCGGGCGCGATCAACAGGTCGAGATCGAGCGGGCGCGGCCCCCAGCGCTCCTCTCGCGTGCGGTCGCGCCCGGCCGCGGTCTCGAGGCGCTGACAGAGCACGAGCAGCGCGAGCGGATGGGCGTCCATCTCCACGAGCGCCGCGGCGTTGAGGAAGTCCTGCTGCGGTGGCCCCAGCGGCGCGCTGCGCCAGAGGCTCGAGCACGCCAGCACGCGGGCCTCGCGCGCGAGACCGGCGAGCGCACGCGCGAAGGCGACCATCACATCACCGACGTTGCCGCCGAGGCTGACGATGACACGCACGACGTTCTCCTGGCGCTGCGATGATACGATGACCGTGCGTGGCGGGAGGGCGGTGATGGACGATGCGATCACCACGGCACGGGCAGCGCGCGCGCTGCTGGAGCGCATCGAGGCGCGCATTCCAGGCTTTCGCGGCTATCTCGAGCGCGAGTTGCGGCGCGAGGTTGACCAGCTCCTGCGCGCTCAGCTTGCGGAGCGGCTCGACGCCGCGCGCGAACGCGTGGCGTCATATACACGCTCGCTTGGCCTCAGCGCCGCATCCGCGCTGACTCGTCTCGCCGAGATCGACAAGAGCCTCGACGCGGTCGCCAACACGATGCGCCACGCGGGCTCCGGCTACGGCGGCTTGTTCGATGCGGTCAAGGTGCGCGAGGAGCAGCTCGATGCGCTTTACCGACGCGACCTCGATCTCGTCGAGCAGGTTGACGCGGTGGGCGCCGCCGCCGCGCGCCTCGCCGATGGCGATGACGCCATTGCGCGCCTCGAAGCGGCGATCGCGTCCGTGCGCGAGCGCCTCGATGCCCGCAGCGCAGTGCTGAAGAGCGTGTTCTCGTAAGGAGGGCGTGCCATGAGTCAGTTCCTGGAAGTGCTCGAGCACTACGACCCCAGCGGCGCGGAAATTGCGCACCGCTTGCCGGTGGAGGGCAGCGCCGAGATCAAGTTCGGCGCGCAACTGATCGTGCACGAGGCGCAAGAGGCCGTGTTCTACCGCGACGGTCGCGCCCTCGACGTCTTCGGTCCTGGGCGCCACACGCTCACGACGCAGAACATCCCCCTCCTCACCAAGGTACTCGCGCTGCCGTTCGGCTTCACCTCGCCGTTCCGCGTACAGGTCGTGTTTGTCTCCAAGCGCACGTTCCTCGACCAGAAGTGGGGCACGCGCGAGCCGGTCGCGTTCCGCGACCGCGAGCTCGGCGTCGTGCGCTTGCGCGCGTACGGCGCGTACGCCTACCGCATTCACGATGCCGGCACCTTCGTCAACACGGTCGTCGGCTCGCTCGGGCAATTCGACACCGAGCGGCTGCAGGATTTCTACCGCGACATGATCGTCGCGCGGCTCAACGACCTGCTCGGCGAGCAACTCGAGTCGGTATTCGACCTGCCGGCGCACTACGACGAGCTTGCCCAGCTCGCCAAGGCGCGCCTCGCCCAGGACTTCGGCAAGTACGGCGTCGATCTCTCGGACTTCTATATCAACTCGGTGACGCCGCCCGACGAGGTGCTCGCGCGTCTCGACGAGCGCGCCGCAATGGGTGCGATCGGCGATCTCTCCGCCTACGCGCGTTTCAAAGCCGCGGTCGCGATGGGTGATGCGGCGCGCGCAGACGGTCAAGCCGGGGGCGCCGCCGCCGGTCTCGGCGTCGGACTGGGCGCGGGCTTCGGCGTCCAGATGGCGGGCGCACTGGGAGAGGCGATGCGCCAGGGCGCCCCGGCGGCCGGAGGCTCGGCTGCGGTCGCGGCGTGCGCGCGCTGCCAGACACCGCTGTCCGCCAGCTCGCGCTTCTGTCCCTCCTGCGGCGCCGCGGTCGTTTCGGCGTCCTGCCCGCACTGTCGCCAGACCGTGCCGGCCGGCGCGCGTTTCTGCCCCGGCTGCGGTTCACCCCTGACGCCTGGGGCGGGGCCCGTCAAGGGATGAAGAGAGGCGCACGAGCCGCCTGGATTTATCGCGAACGCGGCAAGCGAGAGCCCCCGGGGCAGGTGGCGTCTGACTATACTCCGCACCGCAGGATGACATTGGCTCATTTGCACTCGGGACGACAACAGTGACCGGGTATCGCACGTCGCAAGAAGACCGTCCAGGTGCCGGCGATGGTAAGGCATGGTCAGCGCCAGTCCACGCGAGCAGGAGCGCCGAAGCAGCCAGGATCACCCCGGGGGTGTCTGTCAGATAGCCGCAGCCTAAACCCAGTCCAGCGGTAGAGGGGGACCCCTCAACCAATCGCAATACCCGTCGGCCCTGACACCAATCAGTTGCGCAAAGACCATCCGTCAACTCTGCCGGACCTCGTACCTATCGTCTGGTCGGGCCGGGTCTCCGGGTCGTGGCGGCCGTCGGCAACGGAGCTCGGGAGCGGCGTAAAATCGCGCGAGATGAGAAACAAACTCGCAGTCTCCAGAGTGATGGTCAGGAAAATCGCGTCCGCCCTATTCGCCGGGCACATCAATGAGCTGCGCCAATACTCGAAGAGCTGGCCGGAGCTCATGGCGCTCACGTTCCCGATCGTGCTCTGGGTGATCGGGGTAAACGTATTCGTGCCGCGGAACGGACCGGGCTGACCGGCCGAAAGGGGGCGAGTGGTTGCGTACTGACCCGACTGCCGCGAGGCCTTGCGTCCATCAGGCCGTAATCTCATCGGAGGTATGTCGGAGCGCCCTGAGCGGGTCCGCGGCGAACGTGCTGTCGCCGCGCGCCGCCGGATGGAGGCGCCCGTGACCTCGGGCCAAGTGGTGGGCGGCCTGCCTAGTGACGGCGGGACCCTCACCGTGTTGTCTTCCTCGCGAAGACGCGAGGCGGCTGTGCTGCTGGCGTATGTGGCGGCGCTGGCACTCGTTCTCATGCGTCACGAGATGTGGGGTGACGAGCTTCAAGCTTGGCTACTGGCGCGCGACAGCGCGTCCCTGGCGGACCTGTGGCGGAACACGAGGCTCGAGGGTCACCCCCTCCTCTGGCACATCCTGCTGTGGGTCGTCACGCGCGCCACCACAGCTCCGTGGGTGATGCAAGCATTGCACTTCCTCATCGCGTCGGCGGCCGCCAGTGTTGTCGTGCGGTTCGCGCCGTTTCGACTGTGGCAGCGAGCCGCGCTCGTGTTCGGCTACTTTCTCTTCTTCGAGTACGGTGTCATCAGTCGCAACTACGCGCTCTCATGTCTCGGCATCTGGACTGCGTGCGCTGCCGCGCTCGCCGGGCGAGGTCAATCCTGGGGAGTGGCCGGCATTATCCTCGCGGCCAACTCAAGCCCGATGGGTGTCGTGGTAGCGCCTGCGCTGACGATCGCCGTCAGCGCGTTCATGCCCGACCGGACGACGCGGCGGCGCGCCGCGTTGCTGGTCGCGGCAGGGATTGGCCTCGCGCTCGTCCAGCTCTGGCCAAGTGGGGAGTACGAGCACGCCCGGGCCTGGGTCCTGCGCCTGGAACCGCCGCGTCTCGCCTACGTGTTGCGCGGCTTCGCTGCGGTTGTGCCGTATCTGCCCAGACCCGACCTTCACTTCTGGAACGCCTCGGCGATCTTCGGCGCTCCAAGCCGGGCCGAGGACCTCGACCCGGGCCGCACGGTGCTGGCAGTTGCCGTCCTCGCGGTGACTGCGATCGGTGTCACTGTCCTCGTCCGCCGCCGCCCCGCTCTCGCCTCGGCGTGGCTGGTGGGCTTCGGATCGCTTCTGGCCTTCAGCTACGTGAAGTTTCCGGGGGCGGTCCGGCATCATGGTTTTCTATTCGTCCTGTTGATCGGCGTCCTGTGGCTCGCGCGGGGGGCGGCGGTCACGGGACGGGCAGCAACGATCGTCCTCAGCGCGGCGGTGTTCTGCGGATGTGCGGCGTCCGCGATCGCGGTGCGATGGGACTGGCAGATGCCGTTCTCCGGCTTGCAACAGGCGGCGTCGGAGATCCGGACACGCGACCTGGACGGGTTGCCCCTGGTCGGCGGCACCGACTTCGCAACGTACGGCGTCGCCGCGTTCCTTCCCGGGAAGCGACTCTTCTTCCCGTCGCGGGGCGAGTGGGGGACGTTCCAAAAATGGGACTTCGCGCGCCTGAGACAGAACGAGATGACGCCGGAGGAGATCGTCGCCGGGGCGCTCTCGGTCGACAAGGGGCGTGGTGTCGTGCTGCTCGCCAACGCCCCGCTTCCCACCACCCGGGCGTGCGCACTTCTGTTCTCGGTCGAACCCACCATCGAGGCGGCCGAAGAAGTGTGGGCCTACCGCTGCGCCCGCAAGCGATGAGCACTGGGCGACGGCCCAAAGGTCGGGACCCGGAGCGCGTGCGTGGTTCGACGGCTTCCCAGGGAAGTGCGCCTACGGCGCCGCATTGTCCTCCGGGAAGAGCGCCGGCTGCGGGCACACGAGCGGATCGAGGCGCGCCATCACGATGTCGCCCCAACGCGGGCGGTCCTTGGGCGGCAGCAGCAAGGCGTGGAGCGCGCGGGCTTCGAGCTGCGCGTCGATGAGTTCGTCAATGTCGCGTTGGAACGCGGTGTCGGTGTCGCGCACGCCGTCCCAGCGCGGCTGCGTCCAGATCGGCACCTTGATCAGCACGTCATAGGTGGTCAACCAGAAAGAGAGCTGCGATTCCCAGGTTGGCTGCGGTCCCGCCGCGTGCAGGAGGTAGCAGTAGTTGTCGAGCACCGAGCGGTCGCACAGCACCATCGGGTGGAGCGCCTCGGCTTCCAGTTCCCACGCCATCTGGGTGTGCAGAATCCAGCCCTGGGCGGCGACGCTGGTCTCGCGGTTGATCGGCATTGGGCAGCGACGCGCAACCTCGCGCACGAGCTCGACGTCCACATCACGGCGCTTGAGGCGCGCGGCGATCTCGAAGCAGAGCGTGGTCTTGCCGACGCCGTGCGTGCCGATGAGGGCGACCTTCATGTCCGCACCTCCTGGCTCAAGCCGTCAAGTGCGCCGACGAGCTCGTTGGAGACTTGCGGTCTCCGGTTCGGGTCCTTGGCCATGCAGCGCAGGATCAACTCCGCGATGCGCGGGTCGAGGTCGGGTGCGAGGGCGCGGGGATCGGGCGGCAGTTGTTCGAGCTGGGCGCGCAGCACGTTTCCGCTCGGGAAGGGGAGCGTGCCTGTCGCCATCTGAAAGAACGTGACGCCGAGCGCGTAGATGTCGCTGCGCGTGTCGGGCTCGCCGCCGCGGATCTGCTCGGGCGCCATGTAGTGCGGCGTGCCCGTGGCGCTGGGCGAGCTCAGGTCGAGCTCGTCGAATCGGTGGGCGATGCCGAAGTCGAGAATCTTCACTTGCCGCCTGTCGGCGACGAGCATATTGGCCGGTTTGAGGTCGCGGTGCACGACGTTGTGGTCGTGCGCGTAGGCGACCGCCTCCACGATCTGCCGCATCAGCGCCACCAAGTTGTGCCGCACAAAATGCATCTCATCCCGGATCAGGCGAGCCAGATTGACCCCGGCGACAAACTCCATCGCGATGAAGTAGGACGAGAACCCGCGGTCAAAGTCGTAGATGTGGACGATGCCGGGATGAGACAGGGCGGCCGCCGCACGTGCCTCACGCTCAAAACGGCGGATCGCTTCGGGGCTGTGCTGGCCTGGGTTCAATACCTTGATCGCAACGACGCGCCCCAGGCGCGTGTCGCGGGCACGGTAGACGACACCCATGCCACCGCGGCCAAGTTCCTGCTCGAGCACGTAGCGGGAGGTTGCGTCACCACCGAAGGCGCCTTCACCGTCTGGGACGGGCGCCTGCGGCTGGCCGATTGTCTGGCCGCGCTCTTTTGCGCTGCGCCGTGCCGCCACAGTTTGCAGGTGGGTGGCGGCGTCGCGATAGGCGTACTCGAAATCCACGATCCTCTGCCACGCGCTCTCCGCGGCGCGCAAGTTACCGTGGTCCTCGAGCAGGCTCGCCCACGAGTAGAACGCCGGCAGCAGGTCCTGGCTCACCGGCATGCCCGCAATCGCACGTTGCACCGCGCTGATGGCGCCTGCGCGGTCGCCCTGCGCTTGCAGCCAGGCCGCCAGCCTGACGAGCGGCTCGGCGAGCCTCGGGAAGGTGCCGCCGTAGCTCGAGAGCAGATCCCAGGCGCCTGCGCGGTCACCGCGCTGGAACAGCACGTTGAAGCCGTCCTCGACGCGGCCACTGCGAGCGAGCAGGCGGGCGTGCTCGCCGAACAGACCGGCCGTGCCGAGGACCTCCTCGGCGCTGGCCACATCGCCTGCGTGCTCAAAGCAGCGGGCGGCTTCAAGCAGGTCGCCCGCCCGCTCCCAGGCGATACCCGCCTCGGCCCAGTCGCCCGCCTCGGCGTAGAGCGCCGCCGCGTCGCGCGGGTGCAGATGCTTGCGGGCGAGATCGGCCGCCTCGCGCACCATGCCGATGCGCTGGTAGCGCTCCACGGCCTCGGCGTGGCGGCCAAGCCTCTCGAGCGCGGCCGCCGCCTCCGCCGGCATGCCAGCGTTCTCGTACTCCTCAAGCGCGCGCTCGAGCTGGCCGGACGCGAACAGGTGTGCGGCGCGCAGCCGAGCTGCGTCCCCCGGCTTGCCGGCTAGGCGGAGCGCCTCGGCCGCACGCATTTGGTCCCCGTCCTGCTCGAAGGCGCGTGCTGCTTCGAGCGGCTTGTCCGCCGCGAGGTAGAGCTCGGCGGCCTCGCGGAAACGCTTGAACGTGAGCGCGACGACGGCGGCGAGTTCCGGCTGTTTGGCCTCGCGGGCGGCCCGGATCGCGATCTCCGCCTGGGGGCTCGCCAGGCGCTGGCGATCGAGCGCCATCTCGACGGCTTTCGCGGCGCGGCGCGGGTCACCCGCGCGCAGGAAGGCTTCAATCGCCTGCTCGCTGTGCTGCGTCTCGACCAAGTACTGGCCGTACTGCAGCATGAGCTGGCGTGCCTTCTCCACGTTTCCAATACGGGCGGAGAGCTGGGCCGCAGCGACGATCGCATCGCCGCCTTGGCGTTGCAGCAACATCACCGCTCTCGCATTTTGCCCCGCCGCGCGAGCAATCTCCCCGGCGCGTCCCCAGGCGCGGGCGAGCAGGAACGAGCGCATAGCGCGGCGGCGCTCGCCGGCCTGGAGCCACAGTTCCCCGGCGGCGAGGAAGTCCTTACGCCCGGCGGCACGTTGCGCGAGATCTGCCTGACTGCCCACGCGCGGCGAGAAGGCGCCGGCCGCGGTCAGCACGAGCAGCAGCGCCGCGAGGTGGCCGGCAACCATGCCGAGACGGCCATGCCCGTTGATGAAGGCGGACGGCAGCGTGGCGCTCAACGTCGAGGCCCCAATGATGGACGACAACCAGTGCAGGTCAAGCAGCGCGAGGAGGGCTGCGGCGGCGAAACCCGCAAGGCTCCGGGCGCGAGTCCCGAGAACCAGGGCAAGCAGCGGCATCACGACCAGTCCATACGCCACGGGCACGTGGGCATTCTAGCCTGGACTATTCATGAGGGTTCTACTGCGAACGTGGATCTGGCCGGCCTGGCAGGTGTACTCGGGGTTCGGGGCCTGCGACGTATCGCAGAGGATACGACTCGGCTCCTCACCCCTACGTGCGCCCACCATGCCAGCCACCTCCGCGTTCTCGCGACGAACCCCCATGAATAATCCAGGCTCGCGCCTCGGAGCCGGCGCTCCGGGTGGCTGGCGGGGGTGCTCGACTTGCCATATGGCGGGGGGTCGCGGGTATCCTGTGGTAGCCGCATTGACGGCGAGGTGGCGATGAAGGACCCATACGAAACGTTGGGGATCGCACGCACGGCGAGCCCGGAGGAGATCAAGAAGGCCTACCGGAGGCTCGCGCGCCGCCATCATCCCGACGTCAACCGCAAGAATCCCGATGCGGCCAAACGCTTTCGCGAGGTCCAGGAAGCGTACGCGGTTCTCTCCGACGCCAAGAAGCGTCAGCAGTACGACCAGTTCGGCACCGTTGACGAGGCTGAGATGGCGGCACGCCACGCCGCGAGCCGGCGCGGCGGCGCTCCGTTCGAGGGCTTCGAGGTGCGCGACCTGGGCGGGTTTGCAGACCTCGGCGACATCTTTGGCAGCATCTTTGGTGGCTTCGGGCGCAAGGCCGCACCGTCCCCGGCGCCGATCGAGACCGCGGTCGAGATCGGCTTCACCGAGGCGGTGCGCGGCACTACCGTCGTGGTCCCGGTGCGCCGCGAGGTGCGCTGTGCCGAGTGCAACGGCAACGGCAACGTGGGCGGCCGCGTGTGCTCGCGCTGCAGCGGCAGCGGCATCCTGGTTCAGACCGATCGCATCCGCGTCAAGCTGCCTGCCGGCGTGGGCGACGGCGACCGCGTGCGGGCCACGCTCAAGGACAAGGCCGCGCCCGAGGTTGCGGTCGTGGCCCACGTGCGGCCGCACGCCTTCTTCGAACGCCGCGGCGACGACATCCACACGGTGGTGCCGGTGACGTTCGCGGAGGCGTACCTCGGCGCCGAGGTCGAGATCGGAACCATCCACGGTCCGGTACGTGCGAAGATCCCGCCCGGGACGCAGTCCGGCCAGCGCTTCAGACTGCGCGGCAAGGGCGTGCGCAACGTTCGTACCGGCGCCAACGGCGATCACTACTACACCGTTCAGGTCGGCGTGCCGCGTGTGATCTCTCCGGCCGGCCGCGAGGCTGTGCGGCGGGTGGCCGAGCTCTACACGGGCGATCCACGCGCCGGCTTGCCGCGCTCGCTCGACTGATACCAATTCTCGCGGGACCTCGAGATTGCTTCGCTTCGCTCGCAATGACACAAAGGGCGGGGACACGTCCTGCACTCACGTCTGGCACGCACTGGGATGGAGCTTGCGGCTACGTCTAGCGAGCGAGGTTCTCGAGCAGCGGGATCGCCTGGTCGAGCGTGAGGTCGGGTTTCACGCTCAGCGTGCGGGTCGCGCTCCAACCGGCGTCGGTCGCCACCACGTACGCGAGCGTGCCGGGGCCGGTCAAGCGGTACGCGACCGGCTTCAGATCGGCGCCGACCACCATGCGCGCCCCATCCATCGCGAGCGAGTCAGGAACCGGGAACACCCCCTGCACACCGAACACCGGCACGTTGCGTCGCCGCTGCGCGATCGCGGTGAAACCGCCGCCGGTGTCGGCCGTCGGCGGGCTGACCACCGTGAAGCTGATCTGGAGCAGGCTGAAGATGCACGTCCGGCTGGCGCCGAAGAACACCAGCGCCCGGTCGTGCTGGGCCTGGTCGGCGAACAGAGGATGCTCAAGCATCTCGGGCGGCACCGGCGCCGCGCACGCTAGGCCCAGGAAGCCGAAGGAGTCGAGGTTGCGCCGCACCACCGCATCAGTGTCGTCACCACTGCTCGTGAGTCGGACGAGGGCGTACGAAGCCCCCTGCTGTGTCTCGTCGCCCTGCCACCACACCACGTGCAGGAAGGAGTCCTCGATCACGGTCGCGAACGAGGCGCCGTCCTGCGGGTCGGGGACCGAGTTGCGCACGGTCGAGAGCTGGATCAGCGGGTTGCGCGGGCGGGCAGCGAGGTCGTCGGTCAGGTGGATGATGCGATCCCAGGTGCCGTTACGCCACAACGCGACGATGATCTCCGACGCGGACCCCGACCAGGTGCGCTGCCACACCACCGCGACCATTCCGCTCAGCTCGTCGGCGGCGACCTGGATCTGCGAATCATAGCTGCCCGCGATCGCGAGCGGGAACGGCACCACGCTGCGCACCGTGGTGGCACCGTCACGTTCACCGGTAAGCACGAGGCCCTGCTGGCTCGCGCTCGCCTTCCACAGCATGCCCGAGCGGTCGAGGAAGTAGGGTGTCGCCGCGCCCGCGGCGGTCGCGAGCACGAGCACGAACAGGCAGAGCACCAAACGACGCATGGCTGACCTCATACCTTCAGGTTGATGACCTTGCGCACGTTGAAAGACCGCAAGAACGTCTTCATGCCACGGAAATCCGGGTAATGAGCGGAAAGACGGCCGAGACACTCGTCCGCCGCGTCCTCATCATCGGCATCCAGGGCCGCATCGGCGAGCAGCATGAGCGTGTTGCGCTCCACGGTCTCGCTGCCGAACTCCGCCGCGAGCGCAAGCGCCCGCTCGCCGTGCTGCCTGGCCTCGGCGAGGTTGCCCTCCTCGAGGGCGCCGTAACACAGATCCTGGTACACCTCGGGCAGGAACTGGCGCGAGCCGGTGGCCTCGAGCGCCGCCGCGGCGTCGCGGCACAGGGCAAAGCCTTCCGCCACCTTGCCCGTGCACATGAGGCAATAGCCGAGGTTATCGCGCATGATCGCGAGCCCAAGCGCGTCACCGCCGCCATCGCTCGCCATCTCGAGCGCGTGCGCGAAATGCTCGGCCGCCTCGCTAAACTGGGAATCCTTGAGCGCGAGCACGCCGTGCTGGTTGGCGGAGGCCGCCAGCGCCCGCCTCTCCCCCGAGGCCCGGGCAAGCTCGCTGGCGCGACGCGCGTAGGCGAGGGCGCGCGCGACGTTGCCCTCGAACTCGTACATCTGCGCGGTGTAGTAGGCGGCCATCCACGACGTGAACGGGTCGCGCGAGCGGATCAGGACTTGCTTCAGTTCGCCGAGCGAGGGTTCGGGGCGCTCGAGCTCGAGCAACACCACGCAACGGTTGCAAAAGGCGCGGTCGGAAAGCTCGCGGTCGCCGAGGCGCTTGGCCTCCGCCTCGGCGGCGGAGAACAGCCGCAGGCTGCGCTCGAGCTGTGCGCGCGCGAACGCGCGCTGTCCCAGCCCGGTCAGGCGCAAGTACCGTTCAGAAGGACCCATCTAGCCTCGCGGTTCCCGCTCCTTGCTGCGCTTAAACTCGACAAAGTCCAGCACGTCCTGCTGCGCTTCTACTGCCAGCAGCCTGAATGAGTGTAGCAGCACCGCTTCGCCCGAGTTCAAGTGCTGCTGCGCCAGATCGCCGAAGAACTCGCCCAGCGACATCTCGAGCGTCTGCAGGATGCGAAAGAGCACGTCGAGGGAGACCCGGTACTCCCCCTTCTCCATGCGCGAAAGATCGGACTGCTGGATGCCAATTTGACGCGCGAGCTCGGTTTGTGTGAGGTTGCGCTCCAGCCGGTGCTGGCGGATGCGCTGCCCTACGGCCGCGCTCGGAGGCCACGAGCGGGTCATCATTGGTGCCGTCGTGCTGGCCACCCGGCGCCCATCGTGCTACCGTGCGCCGGGCTCGTACCCTTATGCTAAGGCCTCATAAGAGGGGTGTCAAGGCAAGCGGATGATCGCGCTCGTACGCACGGTTTGGCGCTGGCGCCGCCTCGTGATCGAGCTGGCGCGGCGTGACGTTCGCACGCGCTACGCGGGTTCGAGCCTGGGACTCGCCTGGGCGCTGATCGAGCCCGCGATCCAGTTCGGTCTCTACTTCGTGGTATTTGCCTATTTTATTGGCATGAGACTTGAAGGGTCCAACACCGTGGGATCGTTCGGGATGTACCTCGTCAGCGGGTTGCTGCCGTTCTTGGCATTTCAGGAGTGTGTGGCCCGTGCCACCGGCCTCGCCCGGATGCAGGCGGCGCTGGTGCGCCACGTCAACGTCCCGCTCGAGGTGCTGCTGATCGCCGCCTGCCTGTCCGTGTTTGTCCGCCACGGCATTGGTCTCGGCATCGTTTTCGTCGTCGGCGCCGCGAGCGGCTCGCTCGTGTGGGCTCATCTACCGCTGTTGGTCGCGGCGTTGCTCATCCTTGCGGTCGGCATCGTGGGCATCGGGCTCGCGCTCGAGGTCGCTGGAGCGTTCGTCCCCGACGTCCACCAGGTGGTCGCGACCGGCACGATGGTGTTGTTCTACCTGACGCCGATCGTGTACCCCCTGGCGAAGCTGCCGGCAAGGCTGCGGGTGTGGCTGGTGCTCAACCCGCTCGTCGGCGTGACGCAAGCGGTGCAGTCCTTTTTCGTGCCTGTCGCAGTGGATTTCAAGGCGCTGGCCGTCTCGCTCGCCAGCGCCGCGCTCGCGGTCGCGCTCGGCGTCTCGCTGTTCTCGCGCCGTGCGGCTGCCGTGCGTGACTTGGTCTAAGAAATGCGGGGCGCAAGTCCCGCCTGGAGGACATCAATGAACATAACAAAGAAGGTCGTGTTCGTTTTCGTGCTGCTTGGGCTGTTCAGCGGGGCCGTGAGGGCGCAAGTCCCGCCGGGCGCCCAGAAGAGGCTCCCGTTCCCGATGCCAGCGGGAGCGCCGGCGGCCGCAGTCACGCCCACACCCACGCCGGCGGTGACACCGCTAACGCCGCAGCAGAGCTACTTGCAGTTCATGGAGGAGTACAACAAGCCGATCCTGATCGCGAAGAAGACCGCCATCCTCCTCGGCAACGGGCGTGTGCGCGCCCACCGGATTCTCCGCACCCAGTATCAGATCATCGGCGAGGAGGGCGACAACTACATCGTGCGCAACCTGCCGCCCGAAGACCCGGACTCGCCCATCTTCGACGCGTGGGTCATGCAGCAGGCGGGCCAGGTCTCCGCCCTCTCGAAGAAGGAGTACTTCGCCGACAAGTACCTGGTCGTGGACGAGCCCGACGTGCCGCCCCCGTTCATCCACAAGCTCTCGTTCGTGCGGCGGGACATCGGCCTGCCGCGGCAGGGGCACTGGCAGGTCTCCTTCGATGTCGCGGACATGAACGGCGACGGCCGGCTTGACCTCGTGCTGCCGCCGCAGCGCACCGGTGATCCCCACCCGCTGATCTTCCTCCAGAACCAGGATGGCAGTTGGGGCTACGCGGCCGATGCGCGCTGGCCGAGCAAGGGCGTCAAGCTCGACTACGGTACCGTGCGGGTGGCCGACTTCGACGGCGACGGCAACAAGGACATCGCGATCGCCTGCCACTTTTCCGACGTCTACGTGCTCTACGGCGACGGCAAGGGGGACTTCACCCGCTTCCAGAAGCTCCCGCTCGTCAACTCGAACGTGAGCGCGAAATCGCTCGCCGTGGCCGACTTCAACCGCGACGGGCGCCCCGACCTCGCCATGATGGCGGAGACCGATCTTGCGGCCGGCACCACGACGCAACAGGTGGCCGGCCTCGTCAACGTCATCCTCAACCTGCCCGGCGGCTGGAAGGCGACGAGCGACCAGTTTCCCACCGGCATCATGGGCGACACACTCACGACGGCCGACCTGTTCCAGGACGGCTGGCCCGACCTGCTGCTCACGTCGCACTCGCAGAACCAGATGGACGTGTTCTTTCGCAACGTCGGCAAGGGGGAGAAGTTCGCCCCCGTGGCCAGCCTGCAAGTCCCGGTGAACGCCTTCATCTACGGCATGGCGACCGGGCACTTCGACCGTTTCCCGGCGCCCGATGTGGTGATGTGCTTCCAGCAGATCAACCCGTGGGTGGCCGAGTCGGCGACGCACGCGTGCGCGGTCTACCGTTTCCACGACAAGGCCGGAAAACCGACGCTGAAACCCACGGCGACGGTGTTCGTGCGGCAGAAGGTGGATTTCGACACCTTCAATGCGGTGGCGGTGGGCGACGTGGACGGCGACGGGCGGGATGACGTCGTCGTCGCCACCAACTCCGGCGCGCTGAGACTTTTCTTGCAGCAGCCCGACGGCCGCCTTTTCGAGGAGAGGTCGCCCGACCTTGTCACCGACGGCTCCGAGCTCATGGCCGTGAAGATCGTGGACCTGCACGGCGACGGGCACGGTGAGATCATCGCCATGGGCGCGCCGAACGACAAGGGCAAAGGCGGCATATGGGTGTTCAGCCCCAGGTTGCTGGCGGCCCCGGCCAAGACGGGCTCTTGACACGGCGTTGGCCGGGCTGCTAGCGTCGTTCCCGTGACGGGTAGGAAGCGCCTCCGGGGGGCTTGACAGACGTACTTCGCGGGCGTACCTTGATGTCAATGCAGCATAGTTTTGGTTGCTTAGGCGTAGCGGTCAAAACCCGTGACGGGAGGTGATGGGATACGGTCGTGGCGATCAGGAGGATGTCGCGACAAGGTGGATCACCCAGTGGCAACAAACCGATTCAGGAAGAAGGAGGAATACAGGCCATGAAGAAACTCATTATCATCGCGTTGGCCCTCGCTCTCACGGGCGGGGCGGCCTACGCCACGTGGTGCGCGCGGGACTTCGTCCCGGCCGCCACGCTGCTCGTGCCGTACATCGTCGTCGACATGAATGCCGACGGCACCCCGAACACGAACGGCTACACCACGCTGACGATCGTGACCAACGTGTCGTCGGCGAAGCAGCTCATCCACGTCACCGTCTTCGACGCCTTGTCGAATGGCGTGGTTGACTTCGACGAGGTGCTCTCCGGCTACGACGTGTGGAGCATCAACTGGCGCGACCTGCTCACCGGCCGCTTCGACCTATTCGACACTGGCGGCGGGTCTTTGGCGACCGCGTCAGCGAACTCCCCCTACGCCGCGACCCTGTTCGGTGGCGCTTATTGGCCTTGCGGCTTCTGGTACCTCCCCGGCTGCGTAGCAGCGGGCAGCAAGGATTTGACGGTTGGCGTGCTCCCATCGGCGTACGGTCCGACGACGTACCCGAACGTGGTTGCAACGTTGCCCGTCCTCAATAACCCACAGGACGTTGACTACCCCACCCCGGCGCAGGCAAGCTGCGGCTTCTCGTGGGGCAACCTGGCCAGCTTCGGGCCCACGATCGTGAGCGGCCTGCAGTATCCGTTCAGGTTCTACCCGATCCAGGACACCGACTGCAACTACCTCACCACGACCGACCAATTCTCGCCGGGCGTGTGGCTGAAGACGCTCACCAACAACCCGCTCTTCTTCTACGCCACGATTGACGTCGTGAGCGCGTGCAACGGTTTCTTCCCGGATAAGGACGCTCAGTACTGGAACAGCTCGCCTACCCTCCAAACCCAGAACAACGTGCTCGTTGGCGATGACTTCTACATGAGCTCCACCGCCAACTACTCCGAGTCCACGCCGGCGGTCTCGATCGAGGCCGACCTCGACTGGGCGTCCGCGCTCCACACCGGCTTCTACACCAAGCAGCGCCTGTCAGCTGGCGCCACGATCCTGAACGATGATCGCGAACCGCTCGGCAATGCGTTCGCGTTCAACTACATCACCCAGGCGCCGATCACCACCTCGGTGATGGTGTGGAAGAACCGCAACGACATCGTGAAGACCGTGACCAGCGGCGTCACTTCGTGGTGGGTGTATGCCTGCCGTCCCTACATCTACTACGCCTGGGACGAGAACGAGAAGGGCCTCCAGCGCAGTGGCACGAGCTGCCCGTCGGGTCAGTACTGCTACAACTGGGAGCCTAACGTGTTCCCGCTCGAGACGCAGATGGTGGCCGTCACCGTGAACAACTTCGACGGCCTGCCGGCGGCGAACGGCTGGATGCTGATCATCTTCGACCCGGCGATTCCGTACATGATCGAAACTGCACATGAGCGTGAGATCCAGGCCTACGTGTTTGCGAAGTACAGCTGGGGCACCTACACGACCTCGATCGAGGCGGCACAGCTTGCCAACACCTGGTGCTGGAAGGGTCAGACGCAGCCGACCCTCGACACCTACTTCGGTGCCTTGGACGGTGTGCTGGGCGGCTTTATTACGCAGTAAGCTGCGCTTTTCATGACGTTGATGCGGGCGGGCTTCGGCCCGCCCGTTTCTTTTCTTGTGCCGCCCGTCACCGCCAAAATTCGACAACCCGCCTCGGGAGCCTTACACTAAATAGTTGGGAGACCTCACGATGCGATCAAATCTTGGACGCAGGGCACCGTGGCTGGCGCTCGTCGTGCTGGTCGCGGGCGTGGGCATGACGTGGGCGCCGTGGGCGAACGCCCAGTCTGCGTGCTACAGCCGCTCTTCCGCCGCCGACCCCTACTACTACGATCTCTGCAAGGCCGGCACCACGAGCCGGACGTACGAGTATAACGGGGCGACCTCGAGCTTCCCGCTCACGATCGGCGGGAGTCCCTACCTGCTGCTCATATTGCTCAACGACGCCCAGTTCTTCAACCTGGCGACCCCGCTCGTCCCGGCCATGGTTTCCACTATCCACATCCCATGGGACTGGGGCCAGGTCTCCGGCGGCGGCACCCACGGCCAATACATCACTCACTTCGGCTCGCCCGCCACCGCTGCCGCGGGGAGCACCTTCAACTACGCGCTCGTGCCCTTGGGCGAGTACGGCTGGGACATTCTCAAGCTCGACGCAGCGGGCCCTTACTTCCTCCACGCCGGCTACCAGCCGGCGAGCGTTGACTCAAACTTCCAAGTCGTGTCGGCCGCGGTGTTCGAGGCAAACGGCGAGACCTTCGCCATCTCCCAGGCGCTTGACAAGGCCTCGATTGACGGCAGCAACGGTTCGATCAAGATCTACAAGCTCCGCGACAGCTCGGGCCAGGTCACGCCCGAGACGATCACCTACCAGACGATCCCGGTCGTGGCGACGGTGCCGGTCGGGCACAGCGGCGACGGGTCCTACGCCAACTTTCCGCTTTCGACTGGCAGTCTTCTCTTCTACCGCTTTGCGCTGGCTGGTAAAACCTACGTGATCGCGCTCGTGAGGCAGCAGAAAGCGGTGGTCATTGACGTGAGCACACCCACAAACCCGCAGCCGGTGGCATTGTGGACCAACGGCACCGGCAGCGACGCGCTCTTCAGTGGGTGGTGGGCGATCAACGAGCGCAGCAGCCAGACCGCCTGGCTGTTCGTCCCCGACGCGCGCTACCCCAAGGTGCACCGCTTCTCGATCTCGCCCCAGACGCTGACCCCCGCCGAGCTCGATGCGACGATCTGGTACGGGACCGGCGCCGCGGTACTCAGCGGCGGAGTGTATCTCGGCACCTTCGGTGATCTGGTTGCGTTGGCCGGGGACGGGAAGAAGGTCGGCTACGTGAGCCTGGCGGGCGCCGCGCCGATCATGCTGTCGTCGTCGCAGACCGGTTTTCCCTGGACCGACCTCGACCCCAACACCTGCCCGTCTTCAGAGTTCCAGCAGGGTGCCTTGGGCGTCTCCGTCTATAAAGGCAGCGGCAGCGACACCGCCTACTACGTGTCGCGCACGATGAACGTGAACGCCGACGTCGTGCGCGTGGACCCGTCCTGCATAAGCACGACGCCGGCGCCGAACTTCACCGTCACGGGCGGGAGCAGCGCGGCCACCTGTGCGCTCCAGCCTACGACGACCTATCCGCAGGTTGCTCGAGCGTTCGCAGGCGACGCCCTGACCATTCAGGACACCTCGGGCGGTGTTTACTCGAGCGTAACGCTCGCTATCCAGGGCCCGATCCCGAGCGCGACCTCGGTCGGCACCGCATGGGGCGGAAGCTTTCCGATGCAGATCTCGCCGCATGGGTCGGTGGTGGTGACGCCGCCGGCCAGCACGCCGCCGGGCGACTACGCCGTCATACTCACGATCCCGGGTAGTCCGTCCTACTCGACCACCCAGGTGATCTCGCTGTGCACGCCGAAGGCGGCACTGACCGTCGCCGTGGCGGGACTGAGCTGCACGAGCCCGTCGCTGGGCTGCGGCGCTCTCGTCGGCGACACGGTCGCGCTTGGCGACGCCGGCACCTCGGGCAACCCGGGCACACCGATCTACCTCTACCGCCAGGGCGCTGGAGGCTTGGTTTACGTGGGGTCGTCGTTCCAGCCGCCGGTAGGAGGCGCCTACACCGTCGGCGTGATCGTGCCGTACGCCTTTGCGGCTTCCCCCGACTCGGCGTGCAGCGACGCGTTCTTCACCGCCAACCTGCCCGGGAGCGGGAGCTTCTACAATTCGTGCGCGATCGGCACGGTGAACGCAAGCGGGTACGGCACCGCGAGCTTCCAGGTCGAGCAGCCGGCCCTCACGCCTCGCGCCTGGGCGGGCCATGACGGCAGCGTGAACGTCGCCCAACCTGTCACGCTGACATTCCTCGGTCGGATCGCGACCAGCTATGCCCCCACGTTCACCTGGACGATCCCCGGCGTGACGACGCAACCGACCTGCAGTTGGGCCGCGGCCCCGTATACGGGCACCACGTGCACGATCCCGGCCAACACCCTGAACGCCGGCTCGCAGGCGGTGTGGAACCTGAGCGTGGCGGTGTGCACCGGCAACTCGCCGGGAACCGGGTGCCAGACTCCGGCCGAAACGGAGTTCGCAAATCCTGTGAATGTGACCCCGACGCAAAACTCGTTCTCGTTCTCGGCCACGTCGCCCGCGACGGTGGGCCAGGACGTCGTCATCACGCTGAGCAACGTCATCCCCGTCGGCGGCTTCAGCGACATGACGTTCACGCTCCTGGACAACATCACGACCTGCGACGGTCTCTCGTCGGTGACGTACACGTGCACCACAATCCTGGGCAACCAGTGCAACATCGGCAGCCAGCTCAGCGGGAAACTCAAGCTGGGGGAGAGCGCGCGCGGAAAGAACGTCACGATTAGCGGCGCCGGACACGTGAACGGTGTCTCGGTGAGCGCGACGCCGCCGACGCAAGTGGTGGCGGTCGCCGCCACCGGCGGCACGTGCTCGTGCCCGACCGTGAGCGCCAGCATCAACGGTTCGACGAGCGCCGTGGTCGGCCAGGCGGCTTTCTTCAGCGCCAGCGCGTCGGCCACCGGCTACTCGATCACCGGTTATACGTGGAGCTACGGCGACGGCAGCAGCGACGCCGGCGCCAGCGTGAGCCACAGCTACGCGAGCGCCGGCTCGTACACGGTGAGCGTCACCGCGACGAGCAGCTGCGGCAACACCGGGACCGCCAGCACGACGATCCAGATCACCGGTGGTGGTGGTGGCGGCGGCGGCAGCGCAAGCCTTACGATCACCCCGAGCTCGAACCCCGCCAACCAGGGCGCGCAGGTCACATTCACGTTCGACCCCGCCGTCAGTCAGACCGGCGACGCGATCGTCTTCAGCTTCGGCGACGGCGGGCAGCAGGCGGTTTCGTACAGCCAGTTGTGCCAACTCTTCGGCGGGTGCAAGACCGTCAGCTATACGTACCTTTCCTCCGGCTCGTTCACCGTGTCGGGCTCCGGCACCGCAGGCGGCCAGTCCGTCAGCGGTTCGACGTCAATCACGATTGTCAACACGTGCGCGCAGCCCTCGGTGCCGACCGCGAACTTCACCTGGACGCCGACGCAGCCACAGGTCGGTCAGGCCGTGACGTTCACCGACACCTCGACCAATGTGCCGACGCAGTGGCAGTGGAGCTTCGGCGACGGCACCCCGGTCACAGGCGCGGGCGGCAGCTCGACGCTGCAGAACCCGACCTACACGTACCAGATCGCCAAGACCTACACGGTCACGCTGACGGCGACCAACTGCAGAGGTTCGGCCACGGTATCACTGCCAATCATCGTGCTGCCGGCGTGCAGCCAGTCCGCCGTGCCAACGCCCGACTTCACCTGGTCGCCGCAGGGGGCGCTGGCGCAGTTCCCGCAGCAGATGCAGCCGTACGTCGGACAGACGGTGACGTTCACGGACAACAGCACGAACAACCCGACGGCGTGGAAGTGGTGGGACTTCAGCCAGCCTCAGCCGTGGACAACGGTTACAACGCAGACGACGACCTTCACGTGGACGACGCCGGGCGCCATGGTCGTGCGCCACCAGGCGATGAACTGCATCGGCTGGTCGCCCGAGAGCTTCCTCAAGCTCGTGACCGTTTACGCCGACGTGCGGCCGGTGTCGGCGGACTTCACCTGGACGCCCGACCCGATCACGACCGGCGCCACGATCACGTTCACGGCCGTTCAGGACTTCGCCCACGGGGACCCGAGCGTGTTCATGTGGACGTTTGACGACAGCGTCACGCCCTTCAACGGCTCCTCGGTCACGCACACCTTCGCGTGCGCCGGCCAGCACAAGGTGACGCTCAGCGCGCAGCGCGGCAGCTACAGCGACACGGGGACCAAGACCGTGCCCGTGACGGGCATGCAGTGCGGGCCGGTTTCGGTGCAGGCGGTGGACGCCGCCGAGGTGGCGGGCAAAAACAATACTTACTGGAAGAGCGATGTGCGGATCTTCAACCCGTCCGTGCAACCGACGAGCGTGTGGATCGCGGCGCTGCCGGTCATCGCCGACAACAGCCAGCCCTTTGTGGTCGGGCCGTGGGTGCTCAACGCGCACGCCGCGCTCGTGCTCAACAACATTCTTGGCACAATCGCCCAGTTCGGCGGCCCGCAGTACACCAACGCCGCCATCCGTGTGACGTACCAGAACGCGGCCGGCATCGGGCCCATCTTCACCAACCGCACCTGGACGCCGTCGTCCAGCGGCGGCAGCTTCGGCCAGTACGCGCCGGGCGTGCCGGTGTACGTCGGCATGACGCCCTCGACGCTGTGGATCACCGGGCTGCGCAATAACGGGCTCAGCCAGGGCTACAGGACGAACTACAGCATCGCGAATCTGCGCGGCGATGCGGGCGGCGTGCCGAACGTTGGCGCCACGCTCTACGACGCCACCGGCGCGGTGGCCGGCAAGCTGTCCTTCCCCGCGCTGCAGCCGTTCGGCTACCTGCACGACTCGGTGGCGAACCTGTTCGGCGCCGCGACCCAGACGATCGGCACCTTCTCGCTCAAGATCGACGTGCCGCAGGGCGCCGACCTTCAGGTGTACGCCTCGGTGGTGGACAACCTCACCGGCGACCCCTTCCTGATCCCTGGCGTGCCGACGCCGAACTCGCCGATCTTCATCCCGGCGGTGGCACACACGGCGGGCGCGGCGGGATCGGTGTGGCTCAGCGATCTGCAGTTGACCAACCCCGACCTCTCCAATCCGCACGCATACGTGGTGGAGTACCGGCCTAAGGCGAGCGACAACCTGCCCAACGCGTCCAAGACTGTGACCGTGTCGCCGGGCGCGAGCTGGCGGGTTGACGAGCTGATCGGCTTCATCTACGGCTCGTTGCTGCCGCCGAGCACCAACACGAGCGGCGTGGTCCACCTCACGCCCCAGGCGCCTTCGACCTCGTACCCGATCGTGGCGGCGCGCTCCTACAACCAGACCGCCAACGGCACGTTCGGCCAGAACATCCTGCCGCTGGTGGCGGCGGCGGGCGTCCAGACCTACACCGACGGCCGCAAGCTCGTGCTCACCGGCATGTCGAGCCAGGACATCGCGCGCACCAACGTCGGCTTCGTCAACCTCTCCGAGACGCAAGGCGTGTACTTCGTCGTGTACTTCTATGACGAGAGCGGCGCCGTGCTCAACCCGCTTGGCACCGACGGCAAGCCGATGCCGTACGAGCTCGCCCTGAACGTCGGCGGCTGGGACCAGGACAAGCTCGAGAACCGCTTCTACAACATGTGGCAGGTCAACCTGCCGAGCAACCTGCGCGCCATCTCCGCGATCGCGCAGGTCATCAGCGGCGGCCCCGGCATGATCTACGCGACGGTGATTGACAATCAGACCAGCGATGGCAACTTCATTCCGGCGCAGGCGTCGCAGGCGGGCATGCAGTAGACGCGTTTTTCCGATTCCACCTGCGGCCCGCCCCAGCGGCGGGCCGCACTGTTTTTCAGCGCCGCGGCGTCAGCACATCGAGCTCATGGATGGAAAAGTAGTAGACGGCGTCCTGTCCGGTCTGCACGATGCGCAGCGCGCGCGCCGGCATGGGAGCGAAGCGCAGCGTGAGCGGCAGGTCGGCGGGGCGCAGGAACGCCGCGAGCGGGAGCTTGCGCAGCGTCCCTTCCGTCACGGTGTGAAAATGCTTCCCGTCGCGTGCGAGCTCGACCCGGTAGCCGCGCGGGAAGTTGAGCGGGAAGCCGAGCGTCACGCTCACGCCGGCGACGAGCTCCTCCCGGCCGAAATCCACGGTGAAGGCCGAGCCGGGCCGCTGCGGGCCGGTGTGCCAGCGCGTGGCCGGGTCGCCGTCTATGGCGAGCCGCGCCAGCGTCGGGTTGACGTTGGCGGTGACCGACCAACCCTTGCGCGGCAGCGTCGTCACGGACGGCTCCTGTGCCAACACCACTGGCTCGAGCCCGGGGTGGAGCACCTCGAACACCTCGGTGTTTGGGAAGCGGCGCACAAGGCGGAAGCGCTCCGGCGCCGCATGCAGCGCCGCGAGCAGTTCGGCGGACCGCGGCGCGCCGTCCTCGTCAGTGTGGACGACGACGGCGCGCAGGCCGAGCTCCTCGATGTCGTCGAGGCACTTCGCGGCCGGCGACAAGCCCCAGCGCTCGCGCAGCTCGTCGTAGAGCGGGACCGGAAAACCGCTGAAGCCGTTGAGGAGCGGCTTCCAGTGGAAGGCGGAGAAGTAGACGCGCGGGCACTCCATCTGCCACCAGCTCTGCTCGGGGGCGGGCAGCGGCAGCTCGACGAGGGCGTCGCGCGCGCCTCCTGCCTTTGCAAGCCAGCGGTAGACCTCCGGCACCTCGCGCCCGGTGCGGGCGCGCTCCAGCGGCAGCGGGAACGAGGCGTACTCGGCGAGCATGAGCAGCGGCAGCGCCGCCATCGCTACTGGGCGTAGACGCGGCTTCAGGCGCGCCGCGACGGCAGCGGCGCCGAACGCGGCGAAGAGCGCGAGCGCAAACATGGTGAAGATGTGGAAGCGCACGACCGCGCGGATGCTTGCGAAGCCCGGCACCCAGTCGCGCAGGAGCGGGAACATGCCGTGCTCGCCGAAGGAGCACAGGAGCGCCAGCACGCCGATGAGGAGGTAGACGCCGATCGGCTCGCCGTGGACCCCGACCATCTCGGGTCGCGAGCGCCCTTCGCGGCGGCGCAGCCACGAACGCGCCACGAGCAGCACGGCGAGCACGAGCATCGGCCGCGCCAGGCTGCCGGTGGCAAGGCGCATGCTGACGTTGACGTGGCCAAAGGCGAGCACGGCGGCGACGACGACGAGGGCGAGGACGATGGCTCCGCCGAGCACGCCGCCAAGGGAGAGACGCCAGATGAGCGGCGGTTGCTTCTCGCTGGCCAAACGAGCGGCGCGAGGCGCGAGCCAGACGCCGAGAGCCGCGAGGACGACGGCGAGGAGGCCGGGGTTGAGCTGCAGCTCGCCGAGGCTCCAGCGCTGCGTGAGGCTGCCATACAGGCGGTTGATGTCGGGCGTGACGAGGAATGCCAACCAGCGCGCCTGCGAGCCGATGCCGCGCGCAAAGCCCATCTCGTGGCTCACCCTGAGATAGGTAAGGAAGAAGGGTCCCGCCAGGAGCGCTGTGAGCGCGCCGGCCGCCGCGAGCTGCAGCCAAAGCCGCACGGTGCGCGCAAACGGGCGCAGAAGAGCGTTG
>Ga0209048_10000037_pt1 | contig 120231 bp, 80 predicted proteins | sample FrelakmetCRP12CR_FD_187146 | JGI IMG/M metagenome (GOLD analysis project Ga0209048, IMG submission 187146) | Freshwater lake sediment microbial communities from the University of Notre Dame, USA, for methane emissions studies - CRP12 CR (SPAdes)... | ecosystem: Environmental > Aquatic >...
GGACACGTTGCTGCGAGCACCTGACCCGGTCTTCAACCAGATCGATCAGTTCGTGGTCGAGTTCCATGGCGTCCAGGAGCCCGAGCGGTCCACCGCTGTCGTGGAGAAGTTGAAGCGGTTCTTCTACGTCGCCTACGTCCACTTCAACAACTTCAATTGCATGGGGGGGCATCGCGCCGTTTCCATCCGACACGTACGAGATCCTGTTCGTCAGCAGAAGGCTCGGCGTGCCTGGCGGGTCGGGGCCGGCTGGCCCTCCAGCTGCCCTGCTGGCGCCCAACAATCCCAGGTTGAGGGACTGCCAGACCCTTGCGGACCTTCCTTGGGTACCTCCTCTGGTTCATTAGACGCTGACGGTCCACGAGGAGCGCATTGATGAGAAGCCTCAGGCTAGGCGTGCTGCTGACCATCGTGCTGGCGCTGCCGTCGGCGCCGGCGGCGGACAGTCCGGCAGCGGACAACACCACCCGCATCCGGGGACTGTTCGCGCACCCGCCGGCCGAGTACAGCTCGGCCCCGCTCTGGGTCTGGAACGACATGCTGACCGACGACATGGTCGTCGGCACCCTGCGCGACCTCGCGGCCCAGGGGGTCAAGCAGGCGTTCGTCCATCCCCGCCCGGGCCTCATGACGCCGTACCTCTCGCCCGAGTGGTTCCGCCTCTGGAAGGTCGCGCTCGCCGAGGCGGCGCGGCTCGACGTGAAGCTGTGGATCTACGACGAGAACTCCTACCCTTCGGGCTTCGCCGGCGGCTTCGTGCCCGAGGCGATGCCCGAGTCGCGCGGGCACGGGCTCGGCTTCAAGGACGAGACGGCGCCGCGCTGGGCCGACGACACGCTCGCCGTGTTCCGCGCCGCCGGTGCCGGCTACGAGGACGTCAGCGCTCAGGTGAAGGCCGGCGCCACGCTGCCGGCGGGCCGGTTCATCGTCGCCTCGGTGCTCAGCGCCAGCCCCGGCCCGTGGTATGGGGGCAAGTACTACGTGGACCTCCTCCGCCCCGGCGTGACGGAGAAGTTCCTGTCGGTCACGCTGGACGCCTACAAGCGCGAGATCGGCGACGAGTTCGGCAAGCGGGTCCCCGGCGTCTTCACCGACGAGCCGGAGCTCCGCCCTGCCGGCGGACTCCCGTGGACCGAGCGTCTCCCCGAGCTGTTCCGGGCGCGCTGGGGTTACAGCCTCACCGCGAACCTGCCAGCCCTGCGCGAACCGATCGGCGACTGGAAGAAGATCCGGCACGACTACTACCAGCTCCTGCTCGAGCAGTTCATCGAGCGCTGGGCCCGGCCGTACTACGACTACTGCGACAAGAACGGGATCGAGTTCACCGGCCATTACTGGGAGCACGAGTGGCCCGGCACCGGAAGCGTGCCCGACAACATGGCGATGGCGGCCTGGCAGCAGCGCCCGGGCATCGACACGCTGATGAACCAGTACAGCGAGGACACGCACGCGCAGTTCGGCAACGTGCGCGCGGTGAAAGAGGTGTCGAGCGTCGCCAACCAGCTCGGGCGGGCGCGCACCCTGTCGGAGGGGTACGGCGCCGGCGGCTGGGACCTCCGCTTCGAGGACATGAAGCGCATCGGCGACTGGCTCTACGTGCTCGGGGTCAACACGCTGGATCAGCACCTCTCGTACGTGTCGCTCCGGGGCGCGCGCAAGCGCGATCACCCGCAGTCGTTCTCGTACCACGAGCCGTGGTGGGACGCTTACCACGCGTCGGCCGACTACTTCGCCCGGCTGTCGCTGGCGCTATCGGCAGGCCAGCAGGTGAACGAGGTGATGCTGCTCGAGCCGACCACGACCGCGTGGATGTACAACGCGGGCGGGAAGAACCCGCCGGAGCTCCAGCAGATTGGCGACTCGTTCCAGGGCCTCGTGCTGGCGCTCGAGAAGGCCCAGGTCGAGTTCGACCTCGGGGCCGAGGACATCATCGCCCGCAACGGCTCGGTGGTCGGGAGCGCGCTTCGCGTCGGCCGCCGCGACTACAGGACCGTCGTGCTCCCGCCGATGACGGAGAATCTCAACGGCGCCACCGCGGAGCTGCTCGATCGCTTCGCGAAGGCCGGTGGGACCGTTCTCGCGTGCGGCGCTCCGCCCGAACGAATCGACGGCGCGCCGTCGAAAGCCGGAGCGGCGCTCGCGCTGCTGGCGGGCTGGAAACAAGTGGACGCGGCGAAGGCCCCAGGCCTGCTGCTGGCCGAAGCGGCGCCCGGGCTCACGCTGGCGCGCACCCCCGGCGACCGCGGGATCCTCTTCCACCACAGGCGGAGGCTCGCCGACGGGGAGCTGGTGTTCCTGGTGAATACCAGCGCCGACACCCACTCGTCGGGCACCATCGAGTCCGCAGCCCTGGGCGTCGAGCAGTGGGACCCGGCGACCGGTGCCATCCGGCCCTACCGCTTCGAGCCAGCTGGCCGGGGCACCCGCGTCCGGTTCGACCTGCCTGAAGCCGGCTCGCTGCTGCTGTTCTTCTCGGCCTCGGGGCGCGCCCCGGCGCCGCCGGCAAGGAATCTCCTGTCCGAGCTGCAGCCCGTCGCGCCGGCGGCCGCACGCCGGGTCGGGCCCAACGTGCTCGTCATCGACTACATGGATGTGCGGGCGGGCGGACAGACACAGGAGAAAACGTACTTCTACCAGGCCTCACAGTTCGCCTTCAAGAGCAACGGCATGGAGAGGAACCCGTGGGACAGCGCCGTGCAGTTCAAAGACGAGCTGATCTCGCGGAGGTTTCCGACGACGAGCGGCGTCGAGGCCACCTACCGGTTCAGGATCAAGGACCGCGTCCCGGCCCGACTGTCGGTGGTGGTCGAACGGCCCGATCTCTACACCGTCCTGTGCAACGGCAAGCGTGTCGAGGCCGCGAAGGGCGAGTGGTGGCTCGACCGCGCCTTCGGCAGGATCGACATCAGCCGCGAGGCGCGGCCCGGCGACAACGAACTGGTGCTCCAGGCGTCGCCCTTCACGATCTACCACGAACTGGAGCCCGTCTACGTGCTCGGCGACTTCGTCCTCGACGCCGCCGAGAGCGGATTCATCATCGCGGCCGATCGGGGCGTGGCCCTCGGGCCGTGGAAGGAGCAGGGACACCCGTTCTACAGCCAGGGGGTCTCGTATTCCGAGACCTTCCAGGTCGTGAAGAGCGAGGGCGAGTTCCGCGTGCAGCTCAAGCGCTGGTATGGCAGCGTCGCCCGCGTGACGGTCAACGGACAGGCCGCCGGCCTGGTCTTCTCGGCCCCGTGGTCGGCCGACGTCACGCGGTGGATTCGCCCGGGGGCCAACGTCGTCGAGGTGACGGTCGTCGGGACGCTGAAGAACACGCTGGGGCCGCACCACGGCGAGCCGGCGCTCGGGACCGCCTGGCCCGGGATGTTCCAGAAGGGTCCAAGCCCGGGGCCCCCGCCCGGGGCCCAGTACTCGACGGTGGGCTACGGCCTGTTCGAGCCGTTCGTGCTCGTGCAGTCGGTGCTCGACAGGGCACGATGAGCCGCCGCTGAAAGGAGCAGCCGTCATGACGATTCTGACTGCCCTCGCCATCGTCCTGGCCGGGGCCATCGGCAGCAGCACCTCCGCGCAGGAAGCGGCGACCAGACACCTTCCGCGCGTCTACGTTTTCACGCAGGTTGCCAAGCCCGGCCAGCCCGCCGCTCCCGACCAGGCGGGTCGTCGGGCTTCAGCCAGCGATTTGCGGGAGGAACTGCGCAAGAAGCCGAAGATCCTGGAAACGGTGGACGCACTGGACAAGGCCGATGTCACCGTGGAAGTCGTCGGGCGCGAGGCACCCTCGGCCACGCGATGCATCCTCTCCGTTCGAGTGCGAGCCGTTGGACGCAGCGACTCGAAACCGATGGAGGGAGAAAGCCGGACCTGCAGGGACTCCGCGTCCCTGGTGGCTGAGGCCGTCCAGCGGTGGGTGAACGAGACGTTCGACGCCCCCGCGCCCGGGGACGCGCGAACCTGGCGATTCTCATCGCCGCCGTCATCATGATCGCAGCCGCCTGGCTACGGCATCGCTCTACATGAAGTTCTTGAGTGCCTTGCGGGCCGATCGGTCGGGGCGGACGTCCTTTTCGATCACCACCTGGATGGTCCGCTTGCGGTCCTTGAGCTGGACGACCGTGCCTGGAGGCAGGTTCGACTTCACCCTGATGAACCCGCCCGCCAGTCCCTTGATCTGCAGCTCCTGCGGCTTGTCAGGCGTGGCGACGCTGTAGATGCGCCCGCCGTGGCGGCCGATCGCCATGTCCGTCGCGCAGGTGAGCACCTTCCCGATCTCGTTCCCCTGCAGATCGAGCACCACCGCCTCGTGGGAATCGACTTTCCGCAGGTCGTTGCCGACGAAGGTGAGTGTGTAGGGAGCGTCGGAGGCCCGTTCCAGGACGTCCGAGCCGAGGAACTCTTTGGTGAACCTGTCCCCGGCGCCGAACGGAAGGGCGAACGGCCACGGGTGGTGGAAGTAGGTCCACGGGCCGATGTCCTGGTGGGACAGCGGCAGGACGGCGCCGGTCCGCAGCGAGTCCCGTGCCGCCAGTCCGCACGCCATCAGGCCGTACGGCTTTCCGGCGGCCATCAACGTGTCCCACACCTTGGCGGTGTGCTCTCGCTCGACGAAGAGCTCGAAGCCCACCTCGCCCGTATAGCCCGACCGGGAAAGGAGCATCGGCGTCCCGTCCAGGAGCCGCGCGTCGCCGGCAAACGGGCTGGTCCTGTCGAAGTGTCCCTTGAACGAGAAGTAGGTCATCTTGTCGAACACGGCATCCGGCGATGTTAAGACCGCCTGCATCGTCTTGACGGCCGCCGGCCCCTGGATGTCGATCTTCCCGAGCCTGTCGGTCAGGTCGATGCACTGCACGCGAAGGTCTCTCTTGTGCGCTTCGAGGTGCGCGGCGATGATTCCGCCCATGCCCGCGTTGACGACCACCACGTACTCGTCGTCTTTGACCTTGTAGACGAGGCTGTCGTCCACCGCCTCGCCCCGCTCGTTGAGGAACGCGCCGTAGACGCACTTGCCCGGGGTGAGCGGCGCGTTGTCCTTGCCGACGCAGCACGTCAGGTCCCGGGTGAAGCACCACTGCAGCAGGTCGAACGCGCCGGGCCCGAGCACGCGCACCACGGCCATGTGGCTGGTGTCGAAGAGGCCGGCGTCTTTCACGACGGCCATGTGCTCGTCCCTGGCGCTCGAGTACCACACGGGCATGATGTAGTCGCCGAATTCGACCATATTGGCGCCGTTCCCGGCGTGCCAGTCGTACAACGGTGTCTTCTTCTTCGTGCTCATTCGCCGGTCCCTTTCCAGAATGGCCTTCCGCCTCGAGTATGACCACCTTCTACAGCGATGGTATACCGGGAGACACACGATCGTGACTCGACCGATCTCCTTCGCCTCGCCATAGGCAACCCTGAGGGGTCGCCCTACTTCGTCTTGGACGCCAGCGCCTGCTTCACCAGCGCCAGGACCTCGTCGATCTCCTTCGGGACACCAGGCGTCAGGATCTCCGGGCCGTTCTCCGTGATGAGCACGGTGTCTTCGATGCGGACGTGCAGGTGCTTCGACGCGTCCTCGATGATCGGCTCGACGGCGATGACCATGCCGGGCTTGAACGGGCCCGACCCGTCGCCCACGTCGTGAACGGACATGCCGACGAAGTGGCCCGCCCCGGCGCTCCCGGGGAATCCGTACTTCGCGTAGATCGCCCGGCCGATCTCGGTCGTCTCGCGCCGCGTCGCCCCCACTTTCATCGCCGCGATAATCGCCTTCTGGGCTTCGAGCGCGCACTGGTACGCCTTGAGCTGGAACTCGTCGAAGACGCCGGACACCGGCCAGGTCCGCGTGATGTCCACGCCCAGGTAGTCGAGCGCGCCGCCGTAGTCCATCACCACCAGGTCGCCGTCCTTGTATTGCCGGCCGTTGGTCGCGTAGTGCCAGATGTTGACGTTCGGCCCCGACCCGACGATGGGCGCGAACGAGTTGCCCTGGATGCCGTTCCGGTACATCCAGTACGTCGCCTCCGCCTCGATCTCGTATTCCCACCCGTTGCGGCGCGTCGCGAGGATCGCCCGCCGGAACGCCTCGGAGCTGATCTTCCCGTTGTGTCGCAGGATCTCGATTTCACGCGGGCTCTTGATGGTCCGCATCCGGTCGATGAGCGGCGTCACGTCCCTGATTTGCAGGGCGGGAAACTGCGCGCGGAAGTACGCCACGCGGTTCGCGTCCTCCGAGAGGTAGTTCCCGCCGATGTTGATGAGCCGCCGCCCGAGGTCCGCCGCGTGCTCGCCCCGGTTGATGTCCGACTCGTCACCCGCGGCGAGGCGCATCCACAGGACGGGCTCCGGCGCGAGGGACAGGCGCGAGATGACTCCTGGCAGTTCCTCCATCGGCCGGATGGCCGCGAATCCCCACGGTTTCCCGGACTCGGGATCCTCGAGCCAGTTCTTGCCGAGAGCGCGGATTTCGCTTGCGGTCTGGCGCGGCAGGTACAGCGTCGTTGCGCCCGTCGCCGCCGTCATCACCATCGCGGCGTTCAGGTCTTCGTTGCCCGTGAAGTAGAAGAAGTCGTTGTCCTGCCGGAACCGGATGCCGGCCTGGGGTTCCGTCCGCCCGAACAGGACGAGCGTCCCGCTGCCGATCGTCTTCGCCAGCGCCTGTCGGCGGGCGACGAACTCCGCGGGCGGGTAGCCCATCCGCTCTGCGCTCACGTCCAGCGTCACCAGGCCGACCATCAACGCCACGACCGACAATACCAGCGCCACAGACGTCTTCATGGGTCCTCCTGGACGCGCCAGTATAGTCGCATTCGACCACACACGGCGCGCTCCGGCCCACGCTGCGCCCACCTCGCGGCGTTCAGACCCCGGTGGGGCTGGGGAGCCCTGCCCTACGGCCCAACTGGGGGAAGCGCTATACTCGCGCAATCCGTATCGTCCTGGAGGATGGCACATGTCGCTGCGAAGATCCGCGTTTCTCGTCGGACTGGCCCTCGTTGTGGCCTCGGTTCTGCCGCTCTTGGCCAGGCAGGCGGGCCAGGTCAATCCCTCCCTCTACGCCGAGATGCGCTGGCGCAGCATCGGCCCGATGCGCGCCGGCCGCACCAAGGCGGCCGCGGGCGTCGCCAGCCAGCCGTTCACGTTCTACATCGGCATGGTCAACGGCGGCGTGTGGAAGACGACGAACGCCGGCCGCACGTGGACGCCCATCTTCGACGATCAGCCCACGGGCTCGATCGGCTCGATCGCCGTCGCGGCGTCGGATCCCAACATCGTCTACGTAGCGAGCGGCGAGGGCCTGCAGCGGCCCGACCTCGCGGTTGGAGACGGCGTCTACAAGTCAACCGACGCCGGGAAGTCGTGGACGCACCTCCCGGGGCTCCGCGACAGCCAGCAGATACCGAAAGTCGAGGTCGATCCCGGAAACCCGAACCGGCTGTTCGTCGCGGTGCTCGGCCACCCGTACGGCCCGAACGAGGAGCGCGGGATCTTCCGCTCGACCGACGGCGGCCTCACGTTCCAGAAGGTGCTCTACAAGGACGAGAACACCGGCGGCAAGGACGTGGACATCGACCCGTCCAACCCGGACATCGTCTACGCGACGATGTGGGAAGCGCGCCAGGGGCCGTGGGAGAACGGCGCGTGGAGCGGCAACGGCGGCGGCGTATTCAAGTCCACCGACGGCGGCACGACGTGGAAGCCGCTCACCAAGGGGCTCCCGGCGAACCTCGCCACCGCCGAACTGGCCATCGCCCCCAGCAACCCGAAGCGCCTCTACGCGTACGTCGCGGCCGGAGGCGGCGGCGCGCGCGGGGGCCGGGGCGGGGCGGGGGCAGGCGGTGGACCGACGTATGCGCCGCTCTATCGTTCCGACGATGCCGGGGAGACGTGGGCCCCGAGCACGACCGACCTCCGGGTCGCCACGAGCGACGAGGCCGTGCCCATCGTCGATCCGAAGGACCCCGACTGGCTCATCGTGACGAGCCAGGTTGCCATGCAGTCGGCCGACGGCGGCAAAACGTGGGTGCCGTTCAAGGGCGCGCCCGGCGGCGACGACTACCAGAACGCGTGGATCAATCCGATCAACACGAATCTCATCCTGCTCGTCGCCGATCAGGGCGCCGTCGTGTCGGTCGATCGGGGCGCGAGCTGGAGTTCCTGGTACACCCAGTCCACGGCCGCCATGTTTCACGTGATGACCGACAACGCATTTCCGTACCGCGTGTGCGGCGGCCAGCAGGACAGCGGCTCGGCGTGTGTCGCGAGCCGCGGCAACGACGGCGCCATCACGATGCGCGAGTGGCACCCGGTCGGCATCGAGGAATACGGCTACGCCGCGCCCGATCCGCTCGACCCGGACTTGGTCTACGGCACCAAAGAGGTGACGCGCTACGACCGGCGCACCGGCCAGGTGGCGAACGTCGGCCCGCTGGGCGGCCGCGGCGGGGCGGGAGCGGCCAGCGCGGCGGTGAGCCGCCAGGTTCGCACCCAGCCGATCGTCTTCTCGCAGGTCGATCCCCACGCGCTGTTCTTCTCGACGAACGTCCTGTGGAAGACGCTCGACGGCGGCCTCCACTGGCAGCAGATCAGCCCTGACCTCACGCGCAAGACGCACGAGGTGCCGAAGAGCGTGGGCAAGTACACCGATCAGGCGAAGGCCCAGGCGGACAACAACGGCGCGCGCGTGATCTACACGATCGGGCCGTCCTACACCGACATCAATCGGATCTGGATCGGCACCGACGACGGCGTGATCCAGACGACGGCGGATGGGGGCCTGCATTGGACCGACGTCACGCCCGTGCAGATGGGTCCGTACTGGAAGGTCTTCACAATCGACGCGGGCCGCTTCGACGGCCTGACGGCCTACGCGGCGGTCAACACGCTGCGCGTTGACGACATGAACCCGCACATCTTCCGCACGCACGACGGCGGCAAGACCTGGACCGAGATCGTCAACGGGATTCCCGGCGGCGCGCCCGTGAGTGTCGTCCGCGCGGATCCGAAGCGGAAGGGCCTGCTGTTCGCTGGCTCGGAAACACAGGTCTACTTCTCGATCGACGACGGCGATCACTGGCAGTCCCTGCGCCTGAACATGCCGGCGTCGTCGGTACGCGACCTGGTCGTCAAGGACGATGACGTGGTCGTCGGCACGCACGGACGGGGCATCTGGATCCTGGACGACATCACGGCGCTGCGGCAGATCGACGGGAAGACATCGGTCAGCGACGTGCTCTTCAAGCCGCAGACGGCGCTTCGCGTCCGGTGGAACACGAACACGGACACGCCGCTGCCGCCCGACGAGCCGCGCGCGGAGAACCCGCCCGAGGGCGCGATCATCGACTACTACCTCGCGTCGGCCGCGGCTGGCCCGGTCTCGCTCGAGATCGTCGGGGCGGATGGCAGGCTGGTTCGGCGCTACACGAGCACCGATCCGGTGGCACCGCTGCCGGCTCCCGCGGAGGATGCTCCGCTGCCGCTGTACTGGTATCGACAGCCCCAGTCGCTGTCCGCGGCGGCCGGGATGCACCGGTTCATGTGGGACGTCCACTACCAGCCGCTGCCCGGCGGCGGTGGTGGCGGACGGGGCGGTGGCGGCGGGCTTCCGATCTCCGCCGTGCCCTGGAACACCGTGCCGGCCCCGACAACGCCGTGGGTGGCGCCGGGTGCGTACACGGTGAAGCTGGCCGTGAACGGCAAGATCTACTCCCAGCCGCTGACGGTGAAACAGGATCCGCGCGTCAAGACTCCGGCGATGGCGATGCAGCAGGTCTACACCCTCTCGGCGGCGATGTACTTCGAGGCGGCCGATGCGCTGAAGGCGGCCGCCGAGGCCCGGTCGCTGCGGGAACAGGTATCGAAGGTGAAAGCCACCGGCGAGGTGGCCAAGGCCCTCGCGGACTTCGAGGCAAAAGTGGCGGCGCTGGCCGGGGGCAACGCGGGTGGAGGTGCGCGTGGCGGTGCGGGCGCGACGCCGGCGCCGCCGTCGCTCGGCACGGCCGCGCGCGGCCTCACCGGCGCGATGAACCTGCTGCAGGGGGCGGACGTCGCGCCGACAGCCGTGCAGCTCAAGGCGATCGCGACGGCGCGAGAGGCCGGGGCGGCCATGATGGCCAAGTGGACGGCCCTGAAGACGATCGACCTGGCCGCAGTCAACACGAAGGTCAAGGCCGCGGGCCTGCCGGCGATCGTCGTTCAGTAGCCGAGTTGACGGATGGTGTCCGTCAGCGCGGCCGCGCTGGCGGACAACTGCCTGCGCTCCTCGTCGTCGAGCACGATCGGCAGGACTTCGCGGATGCCCTCCCGGCCGACCACGGCCGGCAGGCTCAGGCAGACGTCGGTGATGTCGCCGAAGCGCTCGATGTAGGTCGAGACGGTGAGCACGCTCTTCTCGTCGTCGAGAATCGCTTCGATGATTCGCGCCACCGAGAGCGACACCGCGTAGAACGTGGCCCCTTTTCGCTGGATGACCTCCTTCCCCGCCGTCACGACGGACTTGGAGATGCGCTCCCGCGCGGCGGCGTCCAGCGGCGCACGCCCGCGCGGCGCGTACCGGGTGACGGGGATCTGGCCGAGGCTTGCCATGCTCCACACCGGCACCGACGAGTCGCCGTGCTCACCGATCACGTAGGCGTGAATATTCCGCGGGTCGATCCCGAACTCCTGGCTCAGCATGTAGCGGAAGCGCGACGAGTCGAGCGCCGTCCCGGATCCGATGATCCTGCTCGGCGGAGCGGGCAGCCGCTTGACGGCCAGGTAGGTCAGCACGTCCATCGGGTTCGCGACGACGACGACGACGGCGCCGCGGTAGTGGGGGATGATGCCGGCGAGGATCTCCTCGGTGATGGCGGCGTTGCCGCGCGCCAGGTCGAGGCGCGACTCCCCTGGCGTCCGCCCTCGTCCTGCCGTGAGCACGATCACATCGGCATCCGCCACGCCCTCGTAGCCCTCGGCGCGGATGTCCACGTTGTCCAGGTACGACGCGCCGTGCGCGAGGTCGAGCACCTCGCCGAGCGCCTTCTCGTGGTTGACGTCGATCAGGCTGACGCGGGTGGCGACATCGTGCAGCAGCAACGTGTAGGCCAGCGTCGATCCGACATTCCCCGCGCCGATGATGGCGACCTTCATGCGGCCTCCCTCCCGGGCGTCTGCGTCCAGAAGCTGAAACGCCTGACCGTCGTTTGGGTCATGCCGCTCTCCCGGCGGCCGCGCGTCAGGCGTAGCCCACGTCCGACTCGGCCGGGGGCGTCAGGTCCAGGGCGGTGAGCCCGAGACGATACTTGGACACCTTGCCGATCGTCAGGCCGTACTCGTCCAGGAACTGCCTGATGATGACCGGCACCGCGATGCGGTACTTCAACTCGAGGATGTGCTTGTCCTCCAGCACCGGGAAGCCCGTACCGGGAATGAACGCGCGGTCCGGCATGGGCAGCGCGCGGAGGTTTCGGTCGACGGTCAGCCGGATCGGCCCGGTTTCGGACGTGCCGAGGCGGGCCGTCCGATCGTAGGAGAGTTGGATCACAGGCCTCAGGCCCCGCAGCATGACACGCCGGTGAAACCAGTAGCCCTTCCAGGCCGGGTTCATGTCGGTCGGCTCGAGCAGCTGCATCTCGCCGATCGGGACCTTGGTCCGCCGCTTGGCGAGCAGGCGGTCGGTCCTGAACTTCCGTTCGAGGAAGATGACGCTCGCGCCGCCGTACTGCCGGATACGGTACTTGCTCCGGCCGTACGAGCGCCGGCCGTAGTAGGTGTCGTACTTCGGCGTGTCGAAGTACAGGCTCGCTATCTGGTACTCGTCGCCGTGCGGGCCGGTCCCGCACGGGTCGGGGTCGAGGTTGGCGCGCATCCACTCGACGACGCGCCGGCCAACCTCGGCATCCACCAGGAACTTGATTTCGCGCGCATGGTCGCGCAGTTCCCGCCGGTCTGTTGCGCCATCCACGACAATGGGAGCGTCAGCGAGTGGTGAGCTCATGGCTCATCTGCGGATCGCGGCGATCGACTACTCCCCCACGGCCAGGTAGGTGTATCCCTCGAGCGCCTCTTCGTAGCGCTTCATGAACCGGCCCGATTCGGCCATCGTGATCCGCTTCTCCCGGAGGGCGGCCTCCACGGACCGGCGCACGCGCGAGACCAGCGTCTCCTTGTCGTACTGGACGTACGAGAGCACCTCCGCCACCGAGTCTCCCTTGACGACCTTCTCCACGCTGTAATCCTCGCCTTCGATCTTCACGTGCACCGCGTCGGTGTCGCCGAACAGGTTGTGAAGATCGCCCAGGATCTCCTGGTAGGCGCCCACCAGGAAGGTGGCGACCAGGTATTCCCCGCCGTTCGCGTTGTGAAGCTCGAGGAATCCCTTCACGTCGCGCAGGTCGATGAACTCGTCGATCTTGCCGTCGCTGTCGCACGTGAGGTCCGCGATGATCCCGCGGCGCAGCGGCTCCTCGTTCAGCCGGTGGATCGGGATGGTGGGAAACAGCTGCTTGACCGCCCAGTGATCGGGCATCGACTGGAACAGCGAGAAGTTGCAGTAGTACGTGTCGCTCAGCTGGCGCTCCAGCCCTTCGAGCTCGTCCGGCACGTAGTCGAGGTCGCGCACGATCTTCAGCAGCTTCTCGCACGTCGCCCAGAACATCTGCTCGACCTTGGCGCGCGCGTTCAGGTCGAGCACGCCCAGGTTGAAGGCCGTGATCGCCTCCTCCTTGATCTGGAGGACGTCGTGGTAGGCCTCCTGGAAGTTCTTGCGCGACACGCCGCTGTAGGATTCCCACAGCTGGTGCAGGATCTGGTGGTCTTCCTTCGTCGGCGCCCCGGGCAGGCGGCCGCCGAGGATCTCGTTCGTGGCGAGGACGTTGTACACGAGGACCGAATGGTGGGCCACCAGCGCGCGCCCCGACTCGGTGACGAGGTCGGGGTGCGGAACGCCTGTCGCGTTGCACGCCTCGGCGACCTGGCTGACGATATCGGCCGCGTATTCCTGCAGGGTGTAGTTCACCGACGAGTGGAAGTTGGTCTGGCTGCCGTCGTAGTCCACGCCCAGACCGCCGCCGCAATCGAGGTACCGCATGTTGGCGCCGAGCCGGTACAGCTCGACGAAGATCCGGCTCGACTCGCGCAGCGCCTCCTTCACGGCGCGGATGTTCGTGATCTGCGACCCGATGTGGAAGTGGAGGAGCTGCAGGCAGTCGAGCATCCCGGCGTCGCGCAGGCGGTCCACCGTCGCCACGATCTCGGCGGTCGTCAGACCGAACTTCGACCGATCGCCCGTCGATTCCACCCACTTGCCGGCGCCCTTCGTCGTGAGGCGGGCGCGGACGCCGATGACGGGGCGCAAGCTCAGGTCGGCCGCGGCCGCCAGGATCGTCTCCAGCTCGCCCATCCGGTCGATCGTGATGACGACGTTTCGGCCGAGTTTCTGCGCGAGGAGCGCGGTCTCGATGAACGCCCGGTCCTTGTAGCCGTTGCAGAGGATCAGCGCCTCGGGGTTCTCCTCGAGCGCCAGCGCCACGAGCAGCTCCGGCTTCGACCCGGCCTCGATCCCGAGGTTGAACGGGCGGCCGTACTCCAGCAGTTCCTCGACGACGTGCCGCTGCTGGTTCACCTTGATCGGATAGACGCCGCGGAACGCGCCCTTGTACTCGTTGTCGACGATGGCCTGCTGAAACGCGCCGAACAGCTGTTCGAGGCGGGTCCGCAGGATGTCCGAGAAGCGAATGAGGATGGGGAGATTGAGGCCGCGGCTGCGCAGGTCGTCCACCAGTTCCTTGAGGTCGATCTTCATCGTTCCCGGCCCGGCAGGTGTCACCGAGACGTTGCCGGCCTCGTTGATCGAGAAGAAATCGCGGCCCCACCCCCCGACGTTGTAGAGTTCGATGGAATCGCCCACCGTCCAGGCCCTGAGTTCGTTCTGCAACGTCCTGCCCCCTTGCGGTTTCCCGCGCATCGAGTGCGTGCGATTGAGTGTACAGCGTCGGGGGCGGCGTGGAAACAGAAAGGCTCACGCGCAACGGAAAAAGCCCGCGCGCCCCCGACCGGTCCCCCTGGAGTAACATGAACGGCGCGACGGCCTGGACGCGCGACGCGTCGTTGGTGGGGGCAGGTCGCGTGGACATCAGGAGTGGCGCACGTGGACATCAAGCGTGTCGGCGTACTGACGAGCGGCGGCGACGCCTCGGGCATGAACGCGGCGGTGCGGGCCGTCGTGCGGACCGCGCTGGACCGGGGGCTCGAGATCTTCGGAATCTACGAGGGCTTCCGCGGCCTGATCGAGGGCGGCGACCGCATCAGGCAGATGACCTGGAATTCGGTCGGCGGCACCATCCATCGCGGCGGCACGATCATCGGCACGGCGCGGTCGGAGGCGTTCGCGACGCGTGAGGGCCGGCTGGCAGCGGCGCGGAACCTGCTCGACGCGGGCATCGACGGCCTGATCGTCATCGGCGGCGACGGCAGCCTGACGGGCGCCGACGTCTTCCGGCGCGAGTGGGCCGGCCTCCTGGACGAACTGGTCGCGGGCGGCGTCGTGCGGCCGGACGCGGCCGCGCGACATCCCAGGGTCACCGTGGTCGGGATCGTCGGCTCGATCGACAACGACACGTTCGGAACGGACATGACCATCGGCGCCGACACGGCGCTGCACCGCATCACCGAAGCCATCGACGCGATCGGCAGCACGGCCTCCAGCCACCGGCGGACGTTCGTCATCGAGGTGATGGGCCGGCACTGCGGCTATCTCGCGCTGATGAGCGCGATCGCGACGGGCGCCGACTGGGTGTTCATCCCCGAGCACCCGCCGGAGTCGGACGACTGGGAAGGCGAACTGGTGGCGGCGCTCAAGGCCGGCCGGGAGGCCGGGCGGCGGGACGCGATGGTGATCGTCGCCGAAGGCGCCATCGACCGGCAGGGGCAGCCGATTACCAGCGAGCGATTGCGGCAGGCTCTCGAGGCAGGACTCGCCGAGTCCGTCCGCATCACCGTGCTCGGCCACGTCCAGCGGGGCGGGTCACCGAGCGCGTTCGACCGCAACCTCGGCACCATCATGGGCTCGGCCGCCGTCGGCGCCCTGCTGACCGGCTCGGCCGACGAGGAGTCGCAGGTCATCGGCGTGCGCGGCAACCGCGTCGTGCGGATCCCGCTGGCCGAGTGCGTGTCGAAGACGCGTGAAATCAACAAACTCCTCGAGGCGCGCGATTACTCGCGCGCCCTCGAACTGCGCGGCCGCAGCTTCACCACCGCGCTCCGGACGCTGCAGACGCTCCTGCGCGCGCTCCCCCACCAGCCACAGCCCGGGCAGCGAAGGCTGCGGCTGGCGATCCTGAACGCCGGCGCCCCGGCTCCCGGCATGAACACCGCGGTCCGGGCCGCCGTTCGGATCGCGATCGATCAGGGGCACACGGTCTTCGGCATTCGCCGGGGCTTCCAGGGCCTCGTCGACGACGACATGCAGGACATGGACTGGATGAGCGTGAACGGCTGGGCGCCGCTCGGCGGGTCTGAACTCGGGACCAACCGCATGATGCCGAACGGCCCCGACTTCCACGCGATCGCGAAGACGATCGAAAAGCGCGGCATCGAAGGCCTGCTGATCGTCGGCGGATGGGAGGGCTACCAGGGGGCCTACCGCCTGTTCGACGAGCGGTCGAACTTCCCGGCCTTCGAGATTCCGATCGTCTGCCTGCCGGCCACGATCGACAACAACCTGCCCGGCACCGAATTGAGCATCGGGGCCGACACCGCGCTCAACAGCATCGTAACCGTCGTGGACAAGATCAAGCAGTCGGCCGTCGCCGAACGCCGGTGCTACATCGTGGAGGTCATGGGCCGGCGGTGCGGCTACCTCGCCCTGATGAGCGGCCTGGCCACCGGGGCCGAACGCGTCTACCTGCACGAAGAAGGCGTCACGCTCAAATCGATGAAGGAAGACCTGGACATGTTGGTCAAGGGCTTCCGGGAAGGGAAGCGGCTGGGCCTCATCATCCGCAACGAGGACGCCAACCCGACGTACGACACGACCTTCATGTCCTCTCTGTTCGAGGAGGAGAGCGGCGGCGCGTTCGCCGTGCGCGAGAGCATCCTGGGCCACCTGCAGCAGGGCGGCGACCCGTCGCCGTTCGACCGGATCCAGGCGACGAAGCTCGGCCGGCGGTGCGTGGGTTTCCTGGTCGAACAGGCCCTCGACAACCGGTCCGAGGGATCGTTCATCGGGATGATGGCGGGCAAGGTCCAGTTCCACCCGCTCGAGGACCTGCCGCGGATGATGGACGAACCGAACCGCCGGCCCAAGACCCAGTGGTGGCTCGTCCTGCGCGCCATCAATAACGCGCTGGCCCGCTCGGGGCCGGACACCACGGCCGTCGGACCCGACGCCGGGGACGACGCCGGGGACGACGCCTGAGCGTCCGTCTTCTGGATTCTGGATTCTGGATTCTGAATTCTGGATTCTGAATTCTGAATTCTATTTCCCCGGATGATACTGCCGCTCGATGTGCCCCTCGAGCTGCGCGCGGTAGAAGTAGACCTCCCGCAGATCGCCGGTGGCGTATCGCTTCGCCTGGTCGTTGAAGTGCGGTGACGCGGGATCGCCGCTCTGCCCGCCGGCCGTGACCGCCTTCGCCCGAACGCGGTCGCCGAACTCCACCACGGCCACGAAGCTATTGCCGGACGTGCCGTACATCTTCTTCGTGCCCCGGTAGGTGCGCGCCCCGAAGGACGCCAGCGACCCCCACCGCGAGGACGTGAAGCCCACCGGGATGCTCGGCGCCGCATCGTTGAACGGCTGGACGATGTCGCCGTTCAGACGCTGGTAGCGGTTGACCTCGCCCCACGGGGTCTTCCAGGTGCCGAAGTCGGCGGTGAGGCGGTCGCACACGGCTGCCAGCGCCTCGACCATCGGTTCGTTCGCCGGCGGCCCGGCGGCGGGCTCCGCTGCCGGCGCGGCCGCCCTCCGTCTCCCGCCAGGCATCCGCCTCGCCACTTCCTCGCCCCAATAGACGGCGAGCGTCGTGGGAACCGAATCGACCGCCCACCGGAGGTCCCATCCGCGGAGCGCCGCGATCGGTCCGGCGGTCGCCTGCTTCACCGGGTTCTCCGCCGGCAGGCGGTCCCACGACTTGAGCAGCGCGGGAATCTGTTCCTCGAACGCCGGCAGGTAGCTGTCGAAGGCCGCCGCGATCAAGGCGTCGAGCGTGAAGTCCTTCCGGTTCTCCAGGACCCTGATGGCGTGAGGGCCGCGCGGGTTCTCGCCGCCCTTCTCCACGTAGGGCGGGAAGTCCGCCTTTTTCGGGCTGCTCGCACCGGCCGCCGTCCACGGCCAGTTGTTGCAGTTGTAGAGCCAGCCGCTCGCCGGGTTGAGCAGCTTCGGCGTTTCGTCCACCGACAGGAGCCCGTTCCACTCGGTGGCCGGATCGCTGCCGTCAACCGGCTTCGTCCAGTCGAACCTCGGGTCTCGCCTGGGGATGAAGTTGCCGTGGAAGTACGCGATGGTGCCGTCGGCGTCCGCGTAGATCGTGTTGTTCGACGAGTTGGTGTGCAGCTCCATCGTGTCGCGGAAGGCCTTGTAGGCTCTCGCCTTCGTCCGGCTGAACGACTGCATGAGCGCCTTCAGCGGTTCCTGCATCAGCCTGACGCTGATCCACTTGCCGTCGGCCTGCCGGACGACCGGCCCGTGATGGGTCCGGAAGATCGTGAAGTCCTTCCGCGCCATCCCGGTGGCGGTCTTGTAGGGCACGGTGATCACCTGCGTCTTCACCGGGCGCTCCTCGCTCCCGTAGCGGTAGTAGAACGCGTCGCCCTTCTTCACGACGGTTTCGGCGTATTCGTCCATGTCGTCCACGCCGCTCGACGTGTGCATCCAGCCCGTCCGATCGTTGAAGCCCTGGTAGATGAAGAACTGGCCCCAGGTCAGCGCGCCGTACGCGTCGAGCCCCTCGTCGCTCACCATCTGCGCCTCGGCGCGGAAGAAGAACGAGGTGTGCGGGTTGATGAGGAGCAGCGCGTGGCCGGCCGTCGTGTTCGCGGGCGCGACGGCGGCGCCGTTCGAACCGGACGGTTCCATGTAGCCCGTGCCAGGCCCGGCCGACGGGACGGCCTGGGGACCCGCGCCGTAGAATGCCCCCAACTGGTTCACGTTGACGGTCTCGATGTCGCCACCGATGCTGCCCTCGCTGAACGTGAGCGCCATCCACGGCTCGAAGTGCGTGATTACCCGAGGCTTGACCTTGGGGTGGGTGTGCAGGTAGTAGTTCAGGCCGTCGGCGTACGCGTTCATCAGCGCCTTCAGCCACGCCGGGCTCTTCTCGTACTGGGCTTTCATCTCCTCCGGGCCGATAAACAGTTTCATACGGAGGTCGCGGTAGATCGCCGACTCGCCCTCGGCTTCCGCGAGGCGCCCCATCGAGTTGAGGTAGTTCGTTTCGACGCGGTTGAAATCGTCCTCGGCCTGGGCGTACATCACGCCAAAGACGGCGTCGGCATCCGTCTTGCCGTACACGTGGGGGATGCCCCAGGTGTCGCGGATGATCGTGACCCGCTGTGCCTGGCGCTCCCAGGCGGAGATTGAAGCAGGGCTGAAGCCCTGATCGACCGACGGGCGGACGGCCTGCGACGCGACCGCCGCGCACACGACGGCGAGGATGAGCACGAACTTCTTCATGGGTCCCTCTGGATACCTGGAATCGCGCCACGATCGAGGGCACCGGCGCCACGCGAGGCCCGGGCACGACGGTCGAGCACGGGAGATTGTGCCACAGCCACGCGTCGGCCGCAGCGGCGAGTTCGCAGGCCCCGGATGGGCTTCGCCTGGGGAACGGGCCGGCATGCGTATTCGCGCTTGACTTGAGGGCTCGATCCGTTAGAAAGTGCTCGGGCGTACGCCATGTTGACACCGCTCGAAGCGTTCGCCGGATTGTGGCTGCTGGCGTGGCCCGCCCTGGGGCCCGTTTCGGCACCCGTGTCGGCGCCCGCCGACTCGAGGGTCACACCTTCGGCCACACGCTCCGCGGACGCTCCGGCGGCGCTGCTCGAGCTCAGCGACGAAGATCTGCTCGCGAGGATCGTCGCCGACCCCGGTTCGCTCGGTTCGCTGTCGATCGGCAAACCGTCGAGCGCCACGCTGTTCAACAGCGTCGCGCTGCCGGCGAACCCGCGCTGGGAGATCGCCCCGAACGCCGACACCTGGGCAACGTCCGAGACGCTCGCGGCCATCCAGACCGCCGTGGACACGGTCCACGAGCTGTTCCCGGACACGCCGCCCATCTTCATCGGGGACATCAGTGCCGCGGGAGGCGGGCGGCTCAAACGCCACGTGACGCACCAGGGCGGCCGGGACGTGGACTTCGGTTTCTACTACAAGCCCGGGAAGGGCTCGTGGTTCGTGCCCGGCACATCGGCCAACATGGACCTGGGGCGGAACTGGGCGTTCGTCCGCGCGCTGCTGACTCGCACCGACGTCGAGACCATCCTGCTCGACACGAGGGTCCAGCGGTCGCTCTACCGCTACGCGCTGGGTCTCGGTGAAGACAAGGACTGGCTCGATCGCGTGTTCCAGTTCGCGAAGGGCGCCTCCGAATCGATCATCCGCCACGTGGCCGGGCATCAGACCCACTACCACGTGCGGTTCTACAACCCGGTCGGGCAGGAACTGGGCCGACGAGCGCACCCGTTGCTGGTCCAGCTGAACATCATGAGCCCGCCGGTGTACACCGTGTCGCACGTGGTGCGGCAGGGCCAGACGCTCGGACTCCTCGCCGCCCGCTACGGCACGTCGGTGCGGGCGATCATGCAGGCCAACGGCCTGGCGACGACGCAACTGCGCGTCGGCCGCGCCTACCGCATCCCGGTGCGGGGCGCCCCGGCTCCGGCAAACGAGCCGATCGTCGTTCCACGGCGGCTCCTGCCGACAACGACGCCAGAAGCGATGGCCGCCGTTGACTGGCCGACGTTCGACTCCCTCTACGGAAACCCGCAGGAACGCTGACGCGTCGCCGACGACCCCTTCCGGAGATCATCAGGGCGCGAGGTGCGCGTGCGCCTCGTCGAGCATGTCCTGGATCGGGATGTTCTGGGGACATTTCGGTTCGCATTCGCCGCAGCGCGCGCACTTGTCGGCGCCATGCCCGCCGGCCATGATCCAGAACTTGTAGATCGCCGACGCCGTCTCGCGCGCGTCGAACATCGCGCTGGTGTTGTAGCTGGACAGGACGTCGGGAATCGACACGCCGCTCGGACAGGGCAGACAGTAGCCGCAGGTCGTGCAGCCGACCTTGATCTTCGAGCGGAAGTGATCGCGCACCTCGGCAACGAGAGCCAGTTCCTCGGGGCTCATGCCGCCGGCGCGCGCGGTTTCGGCCGCTGCGAGGTTCTCTTCGAGTTGATCGAGGCTGTTCATCCCCGACAGGGCCGTGACCACCTCCTGGTGGTTCAAGACCCACCGCAACGCCCACTCCGCCGGCGACCGCCGCTCTGACGCACGGGCCCAGCTCGCCATGACGGGGTCGGGCCCGCGGACGGCGAGCGCCCCGCCCCGCAGCGGCTCCATCGCGAAGACGCCGACACCCCGCTCGGCGGCGCGGCGCAGCCCGGCGGTGCCCGCCTGGTACTCTTCATCCAGGAAGTTGTACTGGATCTGGCAGAAGTCCCAGTCGTAGCCGTCCACGATCGTCGTGAAAGCGCTCGGCGATCCGTGGAACGAGAACCCGACGCGCCGGATCCGGCCGTCCGCGCGCGCCCGCTCGAAGGCGTCGAGCCCGCGAAGGCGCTGGACGATCTCCCAGCGTTCGGCGGACAAACCGTGGAAGAGGTAGAAGTCGATCCGGTCCGTGTCGAGGCGCCGCAGCTGTTCGTCGAGCAGGCGTTCCCAGTCCGCCTCGGTCTGAACCAGCCAGACCGGCAGCTTGGTCGCGAGGTGCACCGCGTCGCGCAAGCCGTCGTTCAACACGCGCCCCACGAACGGTTCGCTCTGGCCGCTGTGGTAGGGATACCCCGTGTCGAGGTAGTTGGCGCCGCGCGAGATGGCGGCCCGGATGAGAGCCGCGGCCCGCTCTTCGTCGATGCGCCCGGGGTCGCGATCGACGATCGGCAGCCGCATGCAGCCGACGCCGAGGACCGGCAGCCGGACGTCTGGGTACTTTGGCAACGAACGGTACTGCACCTGGACTCCCCTGGATGGACAGAACGCGACTCCGCATTATAGCGAAGCGCCGCGTCGATTCGGCAAGGTCGTGCGGCCGCGGTTGCCGGGCGGGCGTCGGACGCGGCCCGGTACGGTCTATACTGGACCGCCGATACGAAGGAGGACTCATGCGCGCCGTCCGTCTCGCCGTCATCACCCTCGGCCTGGCCTCGCTTGCGGCGGTCGCACTGGCGGGCCCTGTCGTCCACACGTTCTCGATCGTCGCCCGGGACCCGAAGACGGGCGAGATGGGTGTCGCCGTTCAGTCACACTGGTTCTCGGTCGGCTCGATTGTCACGTGGGGCGAAGCCGGCGTGGGCGTCGTCGCCACGCAGTCGATCGTCGAACCGGGCTACGGCGGGAAGGGGCTCGACCTCATGCGGCGCGGTGTCAGCGCGCCCGAGGCGCTGAAGCAGCTGCTCGCGGCCGATAGCGAGCGCGAGGTCCGCCAGGTTGCCATGCTCGACTCGCAGGGGCGGGTGTCGGCGCACACCGGGACGCTGTGCATTGCCGACGCGGGGCACAAGGTCGGCGCAGGCTACTCGGTCCAGGCGAACATCATGGCGAACGCTCGTGTCTGGCCGGCGATGGCCGCCGCGTTCGAGCGCACGACCGGCGACCTGGCGGACAGGATGCTCGCCGCCCTCGATGCCGCCCAGGCGGCCGGCGGCGACTTGCGCGGGCGCCAGGCGGCCGCCATCCTGATCGTGGCGCCGAAGTCGAGCGGCCGGCCGTGGGCCGGCGCGGATCGGACGTTCGACCTGCGTGTCGAGGACAGCCCCGAGCCGCTCGTGGAACTGCGGCGGCTCGTCCGCCTGCAGCGGGCGTACACCCACGCCAACCACGGCGATGAACTGGTCAGCCAGAAGAAGATCGACGAGGCCTTGAAGGAATACGCGGCGGCGGCAGCGCTCGCGCCGGAGATCCAAGAACTGCCTTTCTGGCAGGCGATCACGCTCGTGTCCGTCGGCCGCGAGGCCGAGGCCGTCCCGATCCTGAAGCGAGTGCTTGCGAAAGAGCCCTGGTGGGCCGACCTGATTCCGCGTCTGCCCGCGGCCAAGCAACTGCCGAACGATCCGGCATTGATCAAACGCCTGATTGCGCTGCGCCCGCCGAAGTAGCGCCGTTGACGAACCGCGGCTGCTCCCTGGAACCGACTGGCCGCCGGCTGTGCTGCGCTGATGGCTGGGCTTCCCTCTCACAGTCGTCGCCACCGATCCTGGAGTGTCTCCGCCCACGGGTGCTCGTGGGCTGCAGTTCAGAATGGAGGTTGCGATGGTCCCGCTTGCGTCGCTCTGGTTGCCGATCCTGCTGTCCTCGGTCATCGTCTTCGTAGCCAGCTCCATCCTTCACATGGTGCTCCCGGTCCATCGGTCGGACTACCGGAAGCTTCCGTCCGAGGATGCGGTCATGGACGCGCTGCGCAAGTTCAACATCCCTCCCGGCGACTACCTGGTGCCGTGCGCGGGCACGCCGAAGGAGATGAACGCCCCGGCCTTCGTGGAGAAGATGACGAAGGGCCCGGTCGCGCTCATGACGGTGATGCGGAGCGGGCGTCCGTCGATGGCCGTCCCGCTCGGGCAGTGGTTCGTCTATTGCCTGGTGGTCGGGGTGTTTGCCGGGTACATCGCGGGACGCGCGCTCGGCCCCGGCGCCCACTACCTGGCAGTGTTCCGGTTCGCAGGCTGCACCGCGTTCGTCGGCTACGCGCTGGCGCTCTGGCAGAACACGATCTGGTTCAAGCGCTCCTGGACCGTCACGTTGAAGTCCACGATCGACGGCCTGATCTACGGCCTGCTGACGGCGGGCACGTTCGGGTGGCTGTGGCCCCGGTGAGTCCGGGCACGGGCATCACCGGGCGGCGCCTGGCCCGGCGAGGTTCCGTTCGATCTCTTCCAGGCTCCGGCCCGTGGTCTCGGGTACCTTCAGGCTGACGAACGCGAAGCCGGCAAAGCAGATGCAGGCGTAGATCCAGAAGGTGCCCGCCATGCCGGCCGAGGCCTGGAGCAGCGGGAACGCGAACGTCAGGATGAAGCACGCGACCCACAACGCCGAAACCGCGACGGACACGGCGGCACCGCGAACGCGGTTCGGGAAGATCTCCGAGATCAGCACCCACGTGACCGGGGCGAGCGACAGCGCGTAGCAGCCGAGGGAGCACAACGTGAGGATGAGGACGGGAACGCCCTTCCAGTGAAGCGCGTAGGCGGCCCCGAGCAGCGCGTGCGAGACGCCGATCCCCGCGCATCCGGCCAGCATCAGTTTTCGCCGGCCGATGCGGTCCACCATCCCGATCGCCACGATCGTGAACACCAGGTTGATGGCCCCGGTGATCACGATGTTGAACATGATGTCGCCGATGGCATAGCCGGCGGAGCGGTAGATCTCCTCGGCGTAATTGAAGATGGAGTTGATGCCGCTCCACTGCTGCAGCACGGCCAGCGCCACGCCGACCAGAACGATGGCCCTCACCCGGGGTTCGAGCAGCGCGGCGAATCGAACCCGCGGCTCGCTGCCGGACCCCAGCGTCCGCCCGACATCCGCCACCTCGGCGTCCGCGTAGGCGGCGCCGCCGATCCGCGCCAGAACGCGCCGCGCCCGGTCACGCTCGCCGTTCGCCATCAACCAGCGCGGGCTTTCGGGGACGAGCAGCGCGCCGACGAAGAACAGCAGGGACGGCGCCGTGACGGCGGTGAACATCCAGCGCCATCCGAATGCCACGTTCCAGGCCTGGCGCGCCGCGTCCACGTCCGCCACATCCGGGAACGGCATCCTCACGGCGATGACCCAGTTGACGATCTGGGCGCCCAGGATGCCGAGCACGATCGTGAGCTGGTTGACGGCCACGAGCCGGCCCCGCAGATGGGCGGGCGCCACCTCCGCGATGTACATGGGCGACAGGTTCGACGCCATCCCGATCGCGATGCCGCCGCCGATGCGCCAGGTGACGAACGACGCGAACGAGGCCGCCCAGCCGGTCAGGACCGACGAGCCCGCGAACAGGAGCGCCGCGATCACGAGCAGCCTCTTCCGGCCGAATCGATCGCTCAGCGCGCCGGTGACCAGCGACCCGATCAGGCACCCGATCAGCGCGCAGGAATTCGCCCACCCGACCTGCGCCTGGGTCGTCAGTCCGTAGCACTTCTCGAAAAACGGCTTGGCGCCGCCGATCACCACCCAGTCATAGCCGAACAGCAGGCCGCCCATCGCCGCAACGAGCGAGATGGTCCAGACGTAGCCGAGGTTGTAGCGGGGCTTCATCGGTATTCCGCGACCGCTGCGAACATCGCCAGCAGGTTCTCGAGCGGCGTGTTCGCCTGGACGTTGTGAACCGTGCAGAAGACGAAGCCGCCGCCCGGCGCAAAGGTGTCGATTCGCCGGCGCACCTCGTCCCGTACCTCTTGAGGCGTCCCGAACGGCAGCGTCTTCTGCGTGTTGACGCCTCCGCCCCAGAACACGAGGCGACCGCCGAAGCGCCGCTTCAGATCCGCCGGCACCATCCCGCGCGCCGAGCACTGCACGGGATTGAGGATGTCGAACCCGGCGTCCACAATGCTCTCGAGCAGTGGCTCGATACCGCCGCAGCAGTGCATGAACGTCTTCCAGGGAGTGTGGGCGTGAATCCAGCCGTTTACGCGCTGCTGGTACGGCAGGTAGAGCTCGCGGTACCGCTTCGGGCTGCAGAACGGCCCGTTCTGCGTGCCGAAATCCGTGCCGTTCGTCTGGACAATGGCCGCCCGGTCGCCGATGGCCGCGTAGAGGCGCTCGAGATTCCGGATCGCGATGTCGGCCTGGCGCTCGAACACCGCGTGGATGTAGCCGGTCCTCGTCACCGTGCTGACGTACCACTCCTCGATGTCGCGGATGCCCTTCGGGCGCCTCATGCCTGGGCCGGGGACCAGCGCGATATCGCCGAAGGTCAGGCCACCGAAGCTGCAGAACAGGGCCCGGTCCGTCGTCGCCCACAGGTGCTCGGCCAGCGCCCGATAGTGCTCGAGTTCATCGGCGGCGACGAGGGTGAACTCCTCGGTGTTGTCGGCCGGGTCGAGGCGCGCCTCGTCGATCGAATCCTGCCGCACGATGGCGTCGAAGAAGTGTCCCCCCGCCGGCATGCGCCCGCTGGGCCCGACCGTGCGGTCGTTTTCCGGCCACTGGAGAAGGTCGCCGTCGGCCTCGCGAGCCGTGTTGAAGTCCACGGGCACCAGCACCGGCGTTCCGTCGGACAGCGCCCATTCCTTGAACGCCGTCTGCGGAAAACCGAACATCGTCCCGGTGCCGTGCAGGCTCACGGTATCGACACCCAGCGCCCCGGCGAGGTCCGGCGCAACCTCGCCGAGCATCTGGTAGATCTCGACCACCTTCACCGGCGTGCCGGGCCGGTCGAGCCCCAGGGCCTGGCGCAGCTGGTAGACCGCGCTGACGTGGATGCCGGTCTGGAAGCCCCCGCCGAAATCGACGGGGAGCTTGTCCGGCTGGGTGTGGGCACAGGCGGCTGCGACGCGTTCGCGCGAATTCACCGTGCGTTCCTCGGCGCCGGCCACATCCGGACCAGCATGGCGCCGTGACGGCCCACGCTTGCCGCGTAGTCGCCGGACTTCGTGCCGACGTCCTGCCACCGCCACAGGTCCCGCACGCGCTGCGGCCCGCTGACGCCCAGCTCCGTCATCGACACCGAGAGGTCGCGGCGACCCTCCGACAGGTTGAACAGGCCGACGGCGATCGAGCCGTCCTCCATCGGCTTGGCGAGCACGAACTCGTCGTCCGTCTTGCGCACGACACGCGCCTGGCGGCCGAGCGCGTCCTGATCCACCGCGATGACCTCCGCGTTGCCGAGGACGTTCAGCGTGAACGGGTCGAGCCGCGTGATGTCACCCGAGTAGAACAGGGGGGACGCCATCAGCACCCACATCGACATGTAGCTGTACTGCTCGTTCTCGGTCAGCGTCGTCGGCTTCGCCGGCTCGTTCACGTCGTGGGCGTTGCCGACGTGACCGATCAGGATGTAGTCGGGATCGTTCCAGCGCCCTGGCCGCGCGTACTCGGCGTGCGCCGCGTTCTTGAAGGCGATCGAGTAGAAGCCCGGGAGGCGCTGCCCCTTTTCGAGGCCGAGGTCCCCGGTGGTCCGCCAGGAGTGCCCGCCCACCTCGCCGCCCCAGGTCCAGACGTCGCCCATCCCGTACTGGCACAGGTTGAAGACGATGTCGCGCGGCTGCTCCGCGAGCAGCTTGCCCATGACGCGATACGGCTTCTGGAGGCGCTCCGACTCCGGCGCGGCGCCCTTGGGCGCGACCTCGCCGTAGGAGCACCAGTCGTACTTGAGGAAGTCGAAGCCCCACTCGACGAAGCGCGCCACGTCGAGGGCCTCGTGCTCGTGAGCACCGTAGAAGTCGGCGCACGTCCGCGGCCCGGGCGAGGTGTAGATGCCCGCCTTCAGGCCGAGGCCGTGAATGTAGGCGGTCATCGCCTTCATGTCCGGGAACCGGCGGTTGGCGTTGATCATGCCGCGGGCGTCGCGCGCGGGAACCTGCAGGTCGGGATCGGCGGCGCCGGGCTTCCCCATCCACGAATCGTCGATGTTGACGTACTGGTAGCCGTGATCCGCCAGGCCGGACTGCACCAAGATGTCCGCCGCCCTGCGCATCAGGGCGTCGGTGGGGTGCTCGTAGAACGTGTACCAGTCGTTCCATCCCATCGGCGGCGTCAGCGCGAGCGTGTCGCCCACGACGATGCGAAAGCCGCGCTCGGCGCGCCCGCGGGCGTTGGCCGCAACAATGGTCGCCTGGTGCGGGCGGGCGGTGCGGTCCGTGATGGTCCCGCTGACGACACCTGTCGCCTGGTCGAGAGACAGCCCGGCCGGCAGCCCCTGCGCGCTGAACCGCATCGGACGATCGCCGGTCGTCGGGATTCGATAGAGGAAAGGGTGCCCGGGCCTGACGCCGTAGACCGCCGGCCCGTTGATTCGAGGTTCACCGGGCACGGGCGGCGTGAGGATGCCGGGTTCGTCCTCGGACTGCAGCCTGGCGGAGCTTGCCGCGAACCGGTATCGTCCGGAAGCGACCTCGAAGATCGCGGCGCCGTCCTCCATCCGCACGAACGTCACGCCGGCCGCGCTCGCCGCAGGACGGCCGCCTTCCGTGACCTGCGCGGCGTCACGAGCGGGCACGTACACGGACGCTGTCACGTTGGGCGGAATCGTCACGTCCAGCGAGAACGCACCGGCCGTCGGCTGACGCCATGCGACGGCGATCGGCCCGTGGATCGAGTGGTAGGAGCCCGTGGCCCAGGTGAGGCCTCCGCCCGGGCGCGGGCGCACGATCACGTGCTTCCACCCGGGCTGCGCGGGATCGCCGTTGATGCCCAGCACCACGCGGTACATCCACTCGCCCACCGCGCCAATCGCGTAGTGGTTGAACGAGTTCATGCCCTTGTCCTGGAAGCCGCGCCCCTTGACGTAGCCGTCCCACCGCTCCCAGATCGTCGTCGCGCCGTTGTCGATCGAATACCCCCACGAGGGGAAGGTCCGCTCCAGCGCGAGCGCGTACGCCAGGTCCGTGCGCCCGGCCCGCGTCAGTTCCATCATCATCCGGTAGGTCGAATGGAACCCCGTGGACATGTGGCCCTTGTAGGCGTCGATGCCGGCCACCATGCGCCGGACCGCGGCCGGCCGAATACCCGCAGGCAGCAGGTCGAAGTAGAGTGCCAGGGCGTAGCCCGCCTGCGTGTCGCCGGTGATCCGGCCGTCGGCACTCACGTACGCCCGGTTGAACGCCGCCTTGATCTGTCCGAACAGTTCCCCATATTTCGTCGCTTCCTCTTTCTTGTCGAGCACGCGCGCCATCCGGGCGACGAGATCCGTCGAGTGCGCGAACATCGCGGTCGCGAACACCTCCTTCGGCACCTCTGCGCCCTTCGTCGGCCAGCCCTCGGCCACCAGCGTGTCGCCGCTCAGCCAGTCCCCGTAATCGTTGCCGCGCTTCTTCGTCCACAGAAGGTCCGGGTTCTCGCGGCGGACGAACTCGATCCAGCGGACCGCCGCGTCGAACTGGTCGGCCAGGATCCGCGTGTCGCCGTAGTTCTCGAACGCCCGCCACGGCACGACGACGCCCGCGTCGCCCCAGCCCGGCGCGCCAGTGAACTGCCGGTTCCTGCCGAACGGATGCGGCGCGAAGTCCGGAAAGCGCCCGTCGTCCGCCTGCGCGTCGCGCACGTCCACCACCCACTTCTTCAGGAACGCCGCCATGTCGAAGTTGTAGATGGCGGTCTGCGCAAACACCAGGATGTCGCCCATCCAGCCGAGCCGCTCGTCGCGCTGCGGACAGTCGGTGGGAATGCTGTGCATGTTGTCGCGCTGGGTCCAGACGATGTTCGTCCAGAGCTGGTTGAGGAGCGCATTCGAGGACTCGAACGCGCCGGCCGGCGAGACGGCCGAGTGGACCGCCCGGCCGACGAGGTCTTCGACACGCGGGCGCTCGATGTCACCCGTGACCTCAACGTACCGGAACCCGTGGTAGGTGAACCTGGGCTCGAACGCTTCCCCGGCCGCCCCGCGGAGTACGTAGGTGTCGGTCTGCGCCGCTCCGCGCAGGTTGTCCGTGTAGATCAGGCCCGCGTCGTCCAGCATCTCCGCGTGGCGAAGCACGGCCTTCGCCCCAGCGTTGCCGCGCACCGCGAGGCGGCACCAGCCCACCATGTTCTGACCGAGGTCGTAGACGAAGACTCCCGGCTTCGGCTCGGTGAGGCGGATCGGCTTCAGATCCTGGGTCGTGCGGATCGGCTCGTTCGGCTGCGCGACCAGGCGCGCGCCGCTCCCAGCTGGTCCACCGACCTCCACCTTGTGCCAGGCGGAGGCGTCGAATCCGATCGCGTCCCAGCCCGGCATCTCACGCCGGGCGTCGTAGGTCTCGCCGTTGAGAATGTCGGCGGAGCGAACGGGACCGTTCCGAGCCGCGCGCCAGGACCCGTCGCTGACGACGCGCGTGGCCACACCTCCTTCGTGCTGAATCTCGAGCTGGAGGAGCAGGCTCGGCTTCGTACCGTAGATGTTGCGCGGCTTCTTGACCAGCATCGCCGCCAGGCCGACGCCGCCGGCATACCACCCGTCGGCGACCGTCGCGGCCACGACGTTGTCACCCGCGCGCAGCATCGGCGTGACGTCGTACGCCTGATACTGCACGCGCGTGCCGTAGTCCGTCCACTCGGGCGCCAGCTGGTGGTCGCTCACGCGCCGCCCGTTGATTCGAAGTTCGTAGAGGCCGAGCGCGCTGACGTAGGCGATGGCTCGCACGGCCGGCCTGGCGAGCGCGAACTCGCGCCGCAGGTACGTGGCCGACACATCCTCCACCGACGGCGCCGTGTCCCCGATCCAGCTGGCCGACCAGTCGTTGTGGCCGAGCAGCCCCATCGTCCACTCGGCGGGAGCGCTCCAGGGGCCCGGACGACCCTGCTCGTCCCAGGCCTGGATCTTCCAGTGGCAGCGCTCGCGGGACCTGAGCGGACGCCCGTCGTAAGCGACGTTGGCCGACTCGCTGGACGCGATTCGGCCGCTGTCCCACACGTCGGCCCGACCTGCCGCGAGGATGTCGGGCCGTGTGGCCACGAGAACCCGGTAAGCCGTCTGCTTCGTCCCCCTGGCGCCCTGCTGGACGAACTCCCAGGTCAGCCGCGGCTGGTGCTCCTCGACGGCCAGCGGATCCGTCAGGTACTCGACCCGCAGCGCGGTGGGCCGAAGGCCCGCCGGACGCTCGCTTTGACCGACGAGGGTCGCCGCGGCACAGACCATCACGGGCACGGCTACGATCAGGGAACAGCGACGCATCACGGCATGCCTCCTTCGAGACGGCCATCGCCAGGTCGGGCAACGGCCGGAGCATACCACGCACGACGGCGCCCTGGACCGTCGGTACCCTTGCCAGTCGGTACCCTTGCCAACCGCCCGCCGTCACTGGAGAATACGGGGGAAAGGACAGCCATGACGAACCATCCACGCAGGCGGGTCGCCATCGTGTTCGCCGTCGCCGCGGCCCTCGCGCCCGCATCGAGGCCACTCGCCCAGTCCGCGCCGGCCGCCGCGACGACGGGCGAACGGTGGGAGACGGCATTCCGCGCCCTGCCGGCGCCGGCGAACATCCGGGCCTACGACGAACGTCTCAGCGCGCGGCCGCACCACGTCGGCTCGCCCTACGACAAGGACAACGCCGAGTGGATGCTCGCCAGGTTCACGGAGTGGGGCTGGGCGGCGAAGATCGAACGCTTCGACGTGCTGTTCCCGACGCCGAAGGAACGCCTGCTCGAAATGGTGGCGCCGACACGGTTCGTCGCCAGGCTCGAGGAACCGGCCGTGCCCGTCGATCCGACCTCCGGCCAGAAGTCCGAGCAGCTTCCCACGTACAACGCCTACTCGGTGGACGGCGACGTCACCGCGCCGCTGGTCTACGTCAACTACGGCCGGCCCGAGGACTACGACCAACTCGAACGCCTCGGCGTCGCGGTCAAGGGCGCGATTGTCATCGCACGCTACGGCGCGTCGTGGCGGGGCATCAAGCCGAAGGTCGCGGCCGAGCACGGCGCCGTGGGGTGCCTCCTCTATTCCGATCCGCGAGACGACGGGTATTTCGGCGGCGACGTGTTCCCGGAAGGCCCGATGCGGACGCGCGACGGCGTTCAGCGCGGGAGCGTGATGGACATGCCGGTCTACCCCGGCGACCCGCTGACGCCGGGTGTCGGCGCCACGCCCGACGCCAAGCGGCTGGCGATCAAGGACGCGGTGACGATTACGAAGATCCCGGTGCTCCCGATTTCCTACGGCGACGCGCAGCCCCTGCTCGTGGCGCTGAAGGGCCCGCTCGCGCCGGTCGGCTGGCGGGGGGCGCTGCCCATCACGTATCACGTCGGGCCCGGTCCGGCCGCAGTGCATCTCAGGCTCGCCTTCAACTGGGACATCAAGCCGATCTACGACGTCATCGCGCGCCTGCCCGGCTCCACGTATCCGGACGAGTGGGTCATCCGCGGCAACCACCACGACGCCTGGGTCAACGGCGCGGGCGATCCCGTCAGCGGCATCTCGGCGGAACTCGAGGAGGCGCGCGCTCTCGGCGAACTTCGGAAACAGGGCTGGCAGCCGAAGCGCACGATCGTCTACGCGGCGTGGGACGGTGAAGAACCCGCGCTGCTCGGGTCCACCGAGTGGGTCGAAGCCCACGGCGCCGAACTGGAGGCCCACGCGGTCGTCTACATCAACACCGATGGCAACGGCCGGGGCTACCTCGACATGGCCGGCTCGCACACGCTCGAGCCGTTCATCAACGGCGTGGCGAAATCGGTCGAGGACCCTGAAGCCAGGGTCAGCGCGTGGAAGAGACTGCAGGCCGCCAGGATCGCCAAGGGCTCCCCGGAAGAACGCAACGACGCCCGCTCGCGGAGCGACCTGCGAATCGACGCGCTCGGATCGGGCTCGGACTTCACCCCGTTCCTTCAGCACAACGGCATCCCGACGTTGAGCCTGGGTTACGGCGGAGAGGACGACAACGGCATCTATCACTCGATCTACGACGACTTCTACCACTACACCCACTTCGAGGACACCGACTTTGCCTACGGCCGCCTGGCCGCGCAGACGGTCGGGACGGCGGTCATCCGCCTGGCCGACGCCGAGGTTCTGCCGTTCGACTTCACGAGCCTGGCCGAAACGGTGAAGGGCTACGTCGAGGACGTGCAGGCGTTGTTGAAACGGCGGCAGGACGAGGCCAGGGAGCGCAACCGGCAGATCGAGGACGGCGTGTTCGCCGCGACGAACGATCCGCGCCGACCGCTCGTCGCGCCGGCCGTCGAGACGGTCCCGCCCGCGCTGAACTTCGCGCCGCTCGAGAACGCGTCCGCCGCCCTGACCGTCGCGGCCGAGCGCTACAGGAAGGCGCTGTCGAACGCCTCGGCGCGCCTCGCGGGCAACGCCGCAGCGGTCCGCGCGGTGAACGCGAAACTCATGCAGAGCGAGCGGCAGCTGCTGGACCCGGCCGGCCTCCCGCACCGGGAGTGGTATCGTCACCTGCTCTACGCGCCGGGCTTCTACACAGGCTACGACGTCAAGACGCTGCCGGGCGTGCGCGAGGGGATCGAACAGCGCCAGTACAAGGAGACCGAGGCCGAAATCGCGCGCGCGGCGAAGGTGCTCGACCGCGAGGCGTCACTCGTGGCGTCGGCGGCCGTCGAGCTCGAGCGGCTCGCGATGACGGTGGACGAATCCCTCCTGCGACCGGACGCCGCGGAGATGAACCGGCGGGCGCCGGAGCAGTTCAGGGCGCGTCTTCTCACCAGCAGGGGGACGATGGTGATCGAGGTCATCCGCGCGTGGGCGCCCCACGGCGCCGACCGCTTCTTCAACCTCGTCGCGCATGGCTACTACGACGAGGCGCGGTTCTTCCGGGTGATCGAGGGCAAGTGGGCCCAGTTCGGGATCCACGCGGAGCCGCGCGTGTCCGCGGCGTGGAAGACCCGGACGATTCCAGACGACCCCGCCGGCCAGTCGAACGTGCGCGGCACGGTCGCCTTCGCCTTCGCCGTCCCCAATGGCCGCACCACGCAGGTGTTCGTCAACCTGCGCGACAACTCTTCCACCCACGACAAGGAACCGTTCGTCCCGTTCGGCCGCGTCGTCGAGGGCATGGATGTCGCCGACGCACTGTACGCCGAGTACGGCGAGTCTTCGGGCGGCGGCATCCGCGCGGGCAGGCAGGATCCCCTGTTCGAAGGCGGCAACCGCTATCTCGCCCGCGAGTTCCCTCGCCTGGACTACATCACGAAGGCTGCCATCGAGCCGTAGGAGGTCAATGGCTCCCGGACCCCTTGGACACGAAGTAGCCACGCCGCGCCACGACGTCGCCCTTGGCGCCGACCAGCTTGACGTTCAGCTTGTGCCAGCCTGGCGTGGTCTTGTCCGGTGAATAGGTGATGAGGTAGCGCGAGCGGGCGTCGTCGAGCACCATGGCGAACACGTCCTCGAGCGGCAGGTGGATTCCGGAGCGGAAGACGCGGCCGCCCGTCCCGTCCGCCAGCGATCGCAGGAACCCGATTTGGAACTGGAGCTGCGGCGGGCGGAAGCCCATCCCTCCCATCGGGGCGCCCCCGGAGGTTTCCTCCGGGGCCATCACACCGTACACGATGACGTCGGACCGCTCGGCCGCGTCCACGACCTGCTTCGACGTGGCCGTGCTCGCGTTGTCCTGGTCATCCGTGAACACCACGACGATGGCCCGGTTGTCGCGTGGCTCCCGAAGGGAGATCGCTTTCGAGACGGCGTCGTAGAGCGCCGTCTGCCCTCCGCCCTTGGCCCCGGCGAGCGCGGCCTTGAAGGCCCCGAAGTCGCCGGTCAGCGGCTGTTGCACGCTGACCTTCTGGGTGAACGTGATCAGCGCCACCCTGTCGCGGGACACCAGTCCGTCGACAAAGGCGTTGGCAGCCTGCTTGAGCCGCTCGAGCTTGGGACCCTCGACGCTTCCGCTCAGGTCGAGCACCAGATAGACCTCCAGCGGCACCTCCTCGGGTGTCACGCTCGTGATCTTCTGCTGCGCGCCGTTGTCGAACACCGCGAAGTTCTCGGCCTTCAGGCCGGCGACGTGCTCGACCCCCTTCGCGATTGAGACGTCCACCTTCACGACGTCTACGCCCGCTCGAAACGTGGGCTGCTGCTGCGCGAAGGGCGAAGCGGCAGCCAGCACGAGGACAGTGCCGAGGACGATGGGCAGACTGCGGAGCATGAAACCACTGTCGCCCGGGAGGCGGGCCGGCGTCAATGGGTGCGGCCGCCGGGGTGATATCATCGGCTCGGATCGGGAAGGAGAGCTCCGATGCGCACACGCACCCTGTTCGTGTCCGTCCTCTGTGTCGTCGCCCTGATGGTCGGGCCGGCCGACGCCAGGCCGCGCGGCGGCCAACGCCCGGGCAGCGCGCCCGAGATTCAGCAGCAGCGGCCGCAGACGCAGCCCGCCGAACCTGGCTCGCAGGCGGCCGCGCGCCACGAGGTGGCGCCCGAAAAGGAGGCGCCGCCCTCGCAGACCTCGCACCTCCTCCGCCTCGACGGGCGGGAGATCAAGTACACGGCCACCGCGGGCACGCTGCCGATCCGACTGGACGACGGCAAGGTGGCGGCGCAGATGTTCTTCGTCGCCTACACCAAGGACGGCGAGGAGAAGAAGTCCCGTCCCCTCTCCTTCGTCTACAACGGCGGCCCCGGGTCCGCCTCGGTGTGGCTGCACATGGGATCGTTCGCGCCGAAGCGCGCGCAGATGGCGGACGAGGGCTTCCAGCCGGCGCCGCCCTACCAGCTCGTGGACAACGAGGACACGCTCCTCGACGTCACGGACCTGGTCTTCGTGGACGCGATCGACACCGGCTTCAGCCGAGTCGTCGCGGGCGTGAACAACGCGCAGTTCCACGACCAGGAGGGGGACCTGCGCGCGTTCGGCGAGTTCATCGCCGAGTACCTCCGCAGGTACGACCGGTGGCCGTCCCCGAAGTTCCTGATCGGCGAGAGCTACGGCACGATCCGCTCGGCGGGCCTCTCGCAGGAGCTGCAGACGCGCCACGGGGTCGAATTGAACGGGATCGTGCTCATCTCGTCGCTCCTGACGTACCAGACCCTGTCGCCGGCGCCGGACAACGACATCGCCTACGCCATTCAGATCGAGACGTTCGCGGCGACGGCCTGGTACCACAAGAAGCTGCCGGCCGACCTGCAGCAGAAGCCGGTCAGGCAGGTCGTGGACGAGGCGCGGACCTTCGCGTTCGGCGATTACATGCACGCGCTGACGCGAGGCAACGCGCTCACGGACGCCGAGCGCCGCGCCATGGCCGACAAGCTGGCCCGCTTCTCGGGGCTCTCGCCGACGTTCATCCTCAACGCCAACCTGCGGGTTGACTCCGGCCGCTTCCGAAAGGAGCTCCTCCGCGACAAGCGCCTGATGATCGGACGTCTCGACGGGCGGTTCACCGCGCTCGACGCCGACGCGGCAGGCGAGCGTCAGGAATTCGACCCGTCGAACACCGCGCTCTCTGGAGCGTACGTCGCGATGTTCCAGGACTACGTGACGAACGTGCTCAAGTGGGACTCGGATCTTCACTACCCGACGTCGGGCAACGTCCGGCCGTGGACCTACGTGCAGAACGCCTACATGGACAAGACGGATGCGCTGCGGCAGACGATGGCGAAGAACCCGTTCCTGAAGGTGTTCGTGGCCTGCGGCTACTACGACATGGCCACCTACGTCGGCGGCGCCGAGTTCAATTTCTCGCACCTCGCCTACGACCGGCAGATCACCGACCGGGTGTCGTTCGGGTACTACGAAGGCGGCCACATGATGTACATCCGGCCGTCGGCGCACAAGGCGCTCAAGCAGGATGTCGCGACGTTCATCCGTTCGGCAGCCGGCGCGGGACGTTAGTCCGCCATGCTCTACCTCCAGACGGACCGCCTGGCCCTGCGGCCGATTACCGCCGACGACGCGGCGTTCATGCTGGAACTGTTGAACGAGCCCTCGTTCATCCGCTTCATCGGCGACCGCGGCGTCCACACCCCGGACGAGGCCCGGGCGTATATCACGAAGGGGCCGGCTGCGAGCTATCAGCGGTTCGGGTTCGGACTGCTGCTCGTCACGCTGACGGAAGACAAGACACCCATCGGCATCTGCGGCCTCCTGAAACGCGACACGCTCGAGGACGTCGACGTCGGGTTCGCGTTGCTGCCCGCCTACTGGTCGAAGGGCTACGGGTTCGAGGCGGCGTCCGCCGTGATCGAGGACGGCCGCCGGACGCTCGGCCTCAGGAGGATTGTCGCCATCACAAACCCGGACAACGCGGCTTCGATCCGGCTGCTCGAGAAGCTCGGCTTGACGTTCGAGCGCATGATCCGCATGACCGAGGAGGGCAAGGAACTCATGCTGTACGGGTGGGTCGCGGACTGATCGCGGCGACGTGCGACAATGCCATCAGGGACTCCGATCGTGCGACGCCTGGCCGTCTCGCTCGCGACCGTGATGGTGCTCGGGGCCGTTGGCCCCGCACGCGGGCCGGCGTGGTCGCGCGTCGATGCGCCCCACTTCACCGTGTCGGGCGATGCGTCAGCCGACGACGTCCGGCATGTCGCCTTCCTGCTCGAAGTGTTTCGCGAAGTGTTTGCGCGGGTGCTCCCCGGTGCCCGGGACCGGTCGCTCGTGCCCCCGTTCGTCATCGTGTTCGGCACGGACAAGGCGTTTACCCCGTACAAACCGCGGTACGACGGCAAGCCGGCTCCAGTGGGCGGCTACGTCGTGCGCGAGCCGCTGGCGCCGTGCGTGGCGCTGCGGCTCGATCGATCCGGCGAGTCCTACCGCACCGTCTTCCACGAGTACGCGCACGTGCTGTTCGACGCGCCGCGCGTGCCGTTGTGGCTGAGAGAGGGAGTGGCCGACTATTACAGCACGGCGACGCTCCACCGCGACCGCCGGCACGTGCTGCTGGGGGCGCCTGTGCCGGCGCACGTCACGCAGCTGTCGGTGGCGTTCCTGCCGGTGGAGCAACTGGTGACCACCTCGCGCAACTCGAAGATCTGGGACACGACCGCGGGTCGGACTGTCTACCCGGAGTCCTGGGCGCTCGTGCATTACCTCGTCCGGGGGACGGCCGCCCGGGGAGCGCAGATCACCGCGTTCGTGGACCGGCTGGCGAACGGAGAAGACGAGGCGGCCGCGTTCGCCCGGACGATCGGGCCCCCGCAGAAGGTTGACGCCGAGCTGCGTCACTACATCCGGAGCGGGATGGCGCCACCGGAAGAGGTGGAGCTTCCTGCCCAGGTGGGTGTCGAACCGCTGCAGGCGCGCCCAATGTCCGTGGCCGAGGTCGAGGCGACGCTGGGCCTCCTGCTCTTCCAGCTGCAGCGGGACGACGAGGCGGCCGTCCGGCTCGACGCAGCCATCAGCCTCGACCCTGAACTCGCAGAGGCCCACGCGGCGCTCGGCCGCCTGCGGCAGCGGCAGGGCCATCCCTCCGACGCCATCGGGCCGTTTCGGCGCGCGAACGCACTGAACCCCGGAAACGTCCTGGTGGCCTACAACTTCGCCCTCGTCTCGCTGCAGGCACGCGATGCGCGCCTCCCGGCGCCACTCGACGACGCTTACACCGCGCTCGACCGCGTCGCCCGCCGCGAGGGCCCCGCGGAACCGCTCGCGGTACTCGGAACGATCGCCGGACGACTGGGCCGGCTGGACGAGGCGGAACGGCTGCTGCGCCGGGCCCTGTCCATCGCACCGACGCAGTTCGCCACGCGGATCGAGCTGGCCGATGTCTGCATTCGGGTCGCCAAGTTCGAGGAGGCCCGCGACATCCTGGCACGTCTGGCGTCACGGGTCGACAGCGCTCAATCTGACGCCGTGGACCAGCATCGCGGCTGGCTGGCGATGGCCGAAGCGCGCGCCAGGCTGAGAGCGGAGCTGGCGACGGCGGCCGGTCTGCCCGGGCCGGGCCGTGACCGCGCCATCGAACGGACCGGCACGTTTCCGGCACCACCGGGATTGCGCGCTCCCCTCGTGGGCGAGCGGCGCCTCGTCGGCCTGCTCGACGCGATCGACTGCGTGAACGGCACGGTCGTCGCGCGGGTGACGACGGCCTCCGGTCCGTCACGGTTCAACGCCGCCAGCCTGGCCGCGGTGGAAGTCGCCACCTTCCGGGAAGACGTGGGCGGGACCCTCGCCTGCGGCGTTCGGGAGCGACGCGAGCCGGTATACGTGACGTGGACCGGCGACCACCGGATGGTGGCCATCGAGTTCCTGCCGGAGGACCTGGCGCCACTTCAGGGGTCCGGCTGACGCTCGTTGTCCGGCGGACGCTTGTTGTCCGGCGGACGCTCGTTGTCCGGCTGACGCGACTCGTCCGGCTCGCGCGGCTGGTTGGATCGTCTGCGCCCCAACCATCGCCTGACGAACACGCTCGTCAGCACCACCACCGTCACGGGGAAGTACAGGATCGCGAGAGTCATGGTCGCCAGTGACACTCCGAAGTTGCCGGTGGCGATGAGCTGCAGGGCGAACGACGGCAGCGGGTTGTCGTTCACCAGGTAGGTCCACGTGGAAGTCGGACCGCGCAGGCCGGCCCGGTCGAGGTCGATCCGTCCGTGCTCGGCCCGCAGGCGTACGAACGTCTCCGCGATCTCGCCGCGCACTCCCTCCATCATCTCCGCGTAGGCGTCGATGATCTGCCGCTGGAACTCGGTGAGCGGCAGACGGCCGCCGTACCGCTGCAGGTGAATCCCCTCGCGGATGTCGTCGATGAGCGCGAGATGATCGCTCCAGCGGCGGTCGAGGAGGAGCAGCGCGAGGCGTCTCTCGGTTCGCCGCAGGTCGTCGGCGCCGACCGCGCGCGCGAGCGCCTCGTAGTGGGCCGGGGCAGCCTCGGCGCAGATCGACTCACCGTCGTCGTCACGCAACAGGCTCTCGCGCTGCTCGAACATCATCTGCCTCTGCTCCTCCACCATGGAGGAGTAGCGCCACAGCGTCCGGCGAATCTCGAAATTCTGTCCCTCGATGATCCGCTGCGCGCTGGCCACCGCGTGCCTGACGGCCGGGTCCTCGACCGGGCCATCCTGCCGCGACGGCCGGTGGCCGGCGGGAATCAACTCGACGACGCCGTAGCGGAGGACGAGGTCGTCCTCGAGGCTGACGAAGAACCGCGACGTACCCGGATCGCCCTGGCGGCCGGCGCGGCCGCGAAGCTGGTCGTCAACCCGCCGGCTCTCGTGGCGGTTCGTGCCGATCACGTACAGGCCGCCGAGGCCGACGACCCTCGCGTGCGCCTCGGGGTCGTCGCCGCCGAGCACGATGTCGGTGCCCCGGCCGGCCATGTTCGTGGAGATCGTCACCGCGCCCGGCATCCCGGCGCGGGCGACGATCAGCGCCTCGCGGGCGTCGTGCCGCGCGTTGAGGACGCGGCACTTCACGCGCAGCCGTCGCAGCGCGGCCGCCAGTTCCTCGGACTCGGCCACGCTCGACGTTCCGACGAGCACGGGCCGGCCGGCGGCGTGCGTCCGCCCGATCTCATCGACCAGCGCCCTGGTCTTCGCCGCCCGGTGCGTGAAGACGACGTCCGGTTCGTCCACGCGGACGCACGGCCGGTGCGGCGGGAACACTACGGTCGTCAACCCGTAGAACTCGTGGAGTTCGACCGCGGAGGGCGTGGCGGTTGCGGTCATCCCGGCGATCTTCGGCCAGAGCCGAACGAAGTGCTGGATGGGAATCGACCCGAGGATCTTCCCTTCCGGCCGGACCTCCACGCCTTCCTTCGCTTCGATCGCCGGCTGGATGCCGTGCGGCCACCGCCGGTTATCCGCCACGCGCCCCGTGAACTCGTCCACCAGCTCGATGCGACCGCCGCGCACGATGTAGTCGCGGTCGCGATGGAGGAGAGCGCGGGCGTGGAGGGCGACGTGGATCGCCGACAGGAGCGTCTGCTGCTCGGGCAGGTGGAGGGGCGGGCACCCGAACAGGCGCTCCGCCTGCCGGAACCCGGCGTCGGTCAGCGCGACGTTGCGGGCGTGCTCGTCGGTGACGAAGTCCACCCCGGGCCTCAGCTGCCCGGCCGCCGCTGCCACCACCTCGTGCGGCACCGGCGGCGACGGCGCCTCGCCGGCGATGACGAGCGGCACCCGGGCCTCGTCGATCAGGATGAAATCGGCCTCGTCCACGATGACGTAGTGATACGGCCGCTGCACGGTATCGGCCGCCTCGGTCATCGTCTGGTCCCGGAGGAGATCGAATCCCGCCTCCTTCGCGGTCACGTAGGTGACGTCGGCCGCGTAGGCGGCGCGCCGCTCGTCGCGGCTCATGCCCTGCGAAACCGACGCGACCGACAGTCCGAGGTGCCGGTACACCGGTCCCATCCAGCCCGCGTCCCGGCGCGCCAGGTAGTCGTTGGCCGTCAGGACGTGGACGCCGCGACCGGCCAGCGCGTCGAGGGCCGCCGGAAGCACCGCGACGAGCGTCTTTCCTTCGCCCGTCGCCATCTGCGCCAGCTTGCCCTCGTGAAGGGCGATGGCAGCCATCATCTGCACGTCGAAGGGCCGGAGCCGCAGGAGGCGCGCGCACGTGTCCCTCGCCAGCGCGTAGAACTCGGGCAGGACGTCGTCCAGCGGTTCGCCATGCCTCACCCGTTCGCGGATCCGGGCGGCCCGGTCGCTGATCTCGCCGTCGGACAGCCGCGAGACATCGAAAGCACCGACGCGCGCCAGCGTGCGTCGGTACGTGTGGAGGTCGTGCTCGATTGGCATCCCCCGCAACCGGAGGAAACTCTGATGGATGGCGTCGGCCCAGCGTCGATGGCTCATGTCTTCCCCGCGGCTCGTCGATCCCCCTGCATGACACTACGCTACTTTGCCGCATCTGGATGCACCGGAGGTGTAAGATCCCGACGCTACGGTCTCGGGCTCGGGGAGGTGAATATGACGGCACATCGATTCGTCACGTCCTGCCTGCTCCTGTCGCTCGTCCTGCTCCCGTCGTTCTCGTCGGGTCAGACCAAGCCTCCGACCCAGGCGCCCACCGAGCGGTTCGCCATCACGGTGTCGATGGACCAGCCGTCCACGCACTACTTTCACGTCGTGCTGCGCATCGACGGCGTTCGAAGCGACACGCTCGACGTCAAGCTGCCCGCGTGGACGCCGGGCTACTACCTGATCATGGACTATGCGCGGAATGTGTTGAACTTCCGGGCGCAGGACGAGGCGGGCCGGCCAATCGGGTGGGAGAAGGCGGCGAAGAACACCTGGAGGCTGCGCACGGGCAAGACGCCATCAGTGGCGGTCAGCTACGACGTCTACGCGTTCAGCCCGTCGGTCGCGGACAGCTACCTGGACGACAGGCGGGCGTTCATCTGCCCGGCCGGCGTCTTCATGCACGTCGCGGGCCGGCTGCAGCAGCCCGTCACGGTGGTCGTGAAGCCGTTCGGTGCGTGGCATCAGGTCTCGACGGGACTCGACCCGGTGGCCGGCCAGCCGAACACGTTCACGGCGCCGGACGTCGACGTGCTGTACGACTGTCCGATTCTGGTCGGCAACCAGGAGGTGATCCCGTTCGAAGTCCGCGGCGTCCCCCACGTCCTGGCCGGCAACAACATGGGCGGTTTGGATCGCGCGGCGTTCGTCGCGGACCTGTCCAGGATGATCGAGTCGGCCGCAGCGATGATGGGAGACATCCCGTACAAACAGTACACGTTCATGATCATCGGGCCCGGCGGCGGCGGGCTGGAGCATCTCAATTCCACGGCGCTCACGATAGGAACCGGCGAGATGAACACGCACGAGGCGTACATCCGCTGGCTCGCATTCGTCACCCACGAGTACTTCCACAACTACAACGTGAAGCGCATCCGCCCCGTCGCGCTCGGGCCGTTCGACTACGACCGCGAGAACTACACGAACATGTTGTGGGTCTCCGAGGGCTTCACCGTGTACTACGAGGACCTGATCCTGAAGCGGGCCGGGCTCCTCACCCGCGACGAGGTGCTCGAGCGCGCCCGCGCGAATATCGCCAGGTACGAGAACGCGCCCGGCCACCTGTTCCAGTCGGCGACCGAGTCGAGCTACGACACGTGGATCAAGTTCTTCACGCGCACGCCGAACCTGGCGACAACCACGATCTCCTACTACGACAAGGGCGCTGCGCTCGGCCTGCTGCTGGACCTCGCCATCCGCCATCACAGCGCCAACGAGCGGTCGCTGGACGACGTGATGCGGACGTTGTACCGGCAGTTCTACCAGGAGAAGAAGCGGGGCTTCACCGACGCGGAGTTCCGGGAGGTGTGCGAGCGGACGGCCGGTGCCCCGCTGGCGGAGATCTTCGACGTCTACGCGACGACCGTGAAGGACGTGGACTACGCGAAGTACCTGGCGTACGCCGGGCTGGACGTCAACACGACGCCGGTCGCAGCCGCCGGGGCCTGGTGGGGCGCGGCCATCCAGGACCAGGGAGGCGCGCCAATCGTGTCGAGCGTCGAGTGGGACTCGCCGGCGGCCCGCGCCGGAATCAGCGTCCAGGATGAGATCGTCGCGATAGACGGCGCCCGCGCCACGTCACGATCGATCGTCGACGCGATGGCGTCGCACAAGCCCGGCGATCGGCTGCGAGTCCTGATATCCCGACGCGGGAACGTGAAGGAACTGGAAGTCGCGGTCGGCGCGAAGACCGAGCGGACGTTTCGCATGACGCCCGTGCAGCACCCGACAGCGCTGCAGAGCGCCATCCTGGCGGAGTGGCTGAGATAGGGGAGCAGGGCAGGGCTGAAGCCCTGCCCCACCGAACTTGAAGCCCTGCCGCGCCCTGCCGAACACGGGCTAGGCCACCGTGATCGACCTGTCCAGGTAGACGTCCTGGATGAGATTCAGCAGCCTGGCGCCCTCGGCCATCGGGCGCTGGAACGCCTTGCGTCCCGAGATGAGCCCCATGCCGCCGGCGCGCTTGTTGATGACGGCGGTGACGGCGGCGTCGCCGAAGTCGTTCTTGCCCGACGCGCCGCCGGAGTTGATCAGTCCCGCCCGGCCCAAATAGCAGTTCACGACCTGGTAGCGCGTGAGATCGATCGGGTGATCGCTCGTGAGCTGGGTGTAGATCCGCTCGTCCAGCTTGCCGTAGCTCGACCCGCCCGTATTCAGCGCCTTGTAGCCGCCGTTGTTCTCCGGCAGCTTCTGCTTGATGATGTCGGCCTGGAGCGTCACGCCCAGGTGGTTGGCCTGGCCCGTGAGGTCGGCGCTGACGTGATAGTCCTTGTCCTTCTTGAACTGCGGGTTCCGCAGGTAGCACCAGAGCACGGTGGCCATGCCCATCTCGTGCGCCAGCGCGAACGCCCGCGCGACCTCGACGATCTGCCGGCCGCTCTCGTCCGAGCCGAAGTAGATGGTCGCGCCCACCGCGGCGGCGCCCATGTCGGCGGCCTGCTGGACCTCGCCGAACATGATCTGATCGAACTTGTTCGGGTAGGTCAGCAGCTCGTTGTGGTTGATCTTCACGATGAACGGGATCTTGTGGGCGTACTTCCGCGCCACGCTGCCGAGCACGCCGAACGTCGACGCGACGGCGTTGCACCCGCCCTCGATCGCCAGCTTCACGATGTTCTCGGAGTCGAAGTAGACGGGGTTCTTCGCGAAGCTCGCGCCGCCGGAATGCTCGATGCCCTGATCCACCGGGAGGATCGACATGTACCCGGTGCCCGACAGCCGGCCCGTCGAGAACAGCCGCTGAATGCTGCCGAGCACGCGGTTGTTCCGATCGGAGAGCGACCAGACCCGGTCCACGAAGTCCGGCCCCGGCAGGTGGAGCAGGTCCTTCGAGACCGTCTTGCATTCGTGCTCGAGCAGGAACGCGGCCTTGTCACCCAGCAGGTCTACGATCTCTTTGTTCATGGTTGCCGTCCTCGTGCAAAGGCAGCGGGCCGGTGGCGACCCGCGGATCAAGCGTCGAGTGTGACACGCTCCGGGCGTCACCTCAAGCCCCCTCGCCCCTCTTCCGCCTTCGCTCAGCCGCCTTCCGTCTTCGGTCTTCTATCTTCTCTCTTCTGGCTTCTGGCTTCTGGCTTCTATCTTCTATCTTCTATCTTCTGATTCCTCAATTCTCAATTCTGTTTCGCCGCTTCGCGCTTGATCTCGGCCTCCCGCTCGAGGAACGACTGGCCCTCGGTGATCCACCGTTCCGCCGGCTCGCCCTTCAGGTAGTGCCCGAACCAGGCCACAATGCGCCGCTGGTAGTCCATCTGGTTCTTCTTCTGCCGGAGGCCGTGATCCTCGCCGATGTACGCGAGCATGACGACGTTCTTCCGGGCGCGCCTCGCGATGTTGTACAGCTCGATCCCCTGGTGCCACGCGACCGTGCCGTCCGAGTCGCCGACCTCGAGGAGCAGCGGCACCGTCATGTTGTGCGCGTTGAAGACCGCCGAGCTGTCGATGTAGGCCTGCAGATCCTCGTAGAGGGGCACCACCATCCGCTCCTGCCCCGTCTCGATGTGGTCGGTCTCCGCGATCCCCGAACTCCAGTGATGGTCGCCGTAGTAGCTCACCAGGTCCGTCATCGGCGCCCCCGCGACGGCCGCGGCGAACACGCCGCTGGTGCGGGTCGCCAGGATGCTGGTGTTGTAGCCGCCCATCGAGTGGCCCACGACGCCGACCTTCTTCGGATCGACCAGCCCCATCTGGATCACCTTGTTCACGCCGGCGGTGACGCACTCGATCACCGAGGGCCCCGGCTTCTTCGGGGCGAAGACGATGTCGGGCTGGAGCACGAAGTAGCCGAGGCTGGTGAAGGCACTGATGTTGTAGTACTCGCGATCGGACGGGGCCACGTAGCGGTGGACGTTCTGCGACAGCAGTTCGTAGTTGTAGACGATCATCGGGTACTTGCGCCCGGGCTCGTAGCCGGCCGGATAGTGCAGCGAGGCCTGCAGCCGCCGGCCCGTGCTGGTCTTGTAGTCGAGCAGTTCGCTCCGGCCCCACGCGTAGTCGGCCTGGAACGCGTTGGTCTTCGTCACCTGTTTCGCGTCCCGGAGATCCGGCCCGCCGACGAAGAGGTCGGGCGAGTCGTCGTAGTCCTGCGCGATGTAGTCGTAGACGTCCGCGTTCTTCGCCTTCGCCAGCGAGCCGACGCCCTTGTCCAGCCAGACAAGCCGCGTCACCGTGCCGGACGGGTCGCGCCGCGCGTAGCCCGATTTCTTCGTCCACTCGCCGAACAGGCTCAGCCAGACCGGCTTCGTCAGGTCGATCCACTCCTCGTCGGCATCGAGCCGCACCACGCGGTGCCTCACCTGCTCGGCGGCGCCGTTGGTCAGCCGCTCGGCTTTGGACCCGTCGCTCGCCACCTGCCAGACATCGTACTTGTCGTTCAGCAGCACCGCCTCGTCGTCTTTCGTCCAGCCCGCGACGCCGAACGGCGGCTTCTGGGGGCTCGTCTGGTCTGACTCCTTGTCGATGAAAGACGTCGGAACCGTCTTCGTGATGTTCACGATGGCGCGCGTCGCCAGATTGATCGTCCAGTACTGATCACCCTCGATGAAGAGCAGGTACTTGCCCGCCGGCCCGGCCGAGACGAAGCGGTCGTTGATCTTCGCGCGGAACGGCGTGCGGTCGCCGGTCGCCAGATCGACGAGGGAGAGGTCCGCCGCGGGGCGTCCGATGGTCCGGTCCATCGCGTATTTCGACCATTCGGCGACGTACCCGAGCGTCGTCCGCCGGATCGGCGTCACTTGTTCGTTGGCGAGGTCCTTCGCCAGCGGGACCAGCCTGCCGCTCTCCAGGTGCCACGCGACGAGCAGGCTCCGCCGCCTGTCCGAGGGAGCATCGATCTTCTGCTTGGGCATCACGATAATGTCCTTCGCGTGCCAGACTTCGACCGTGGACGCCTCGTCGCTGCCGCCCCCCGCGCCGCCGCGGCCGCCGCGCGCCGCCGGCTCGACCTTGTCATCCCACCTAGCGATTCCAAGGAACAGCGTCCGGCCATCCGCCGACCATGACGGCCGGCGGGCCGACACCGTCCGCATGCCGGCGGGGAACGCCTTGTCGGCCGCCGGGTCGTACGACCGCTGACGTTCCGACTTGCCGAGGTCGATCCACGCCAGCACCGTGTAGATCGAACCGTCCTTCTTCTCGTTGGCATGCGCGCGGAGCACGGCCAAATCCGCGGCGTCCTTGCGCCAGGCGAGGCCGGTGTAGATCGAGGGCGACGAGTCGAGCACGCGCAGCACGCCGGTCGCGGGGTCGAACAACTCCACGCCGTTGCCCGTCTTGCCCGCCGCGCTGACGGCGAACGCCAACAGGTGGCCGCGCTCGGCATCCTGCCAGGCGAACTGCGAGACGTTGCCGAACATCATCTCGCGGCCGCTGGCCAGATCACGGATGATGAGAGAGGTGCCGGGGCGCTCTTCCGCCGCCGCGGAGGCGTCGGCTCCGCCTCGTGCGCCGCCACGGCCGCCGCCACCCGCCGGCGCGCCTCCACCGCCCGCGCCTCCCGCCGCCTCCGGTCCGTACGGCCTGATGGCCAGGAACGCACCGTCCGGGCTGAACGCGAACGACTCGATCGCATCGACAGTTGTCGTGTCGCCGCTTGCCAGGTTCAGGAGGCCCATCTTGTTCTGAACAGGCTTCTGGTCAGCCCTCAGCTTCTCCTGCGCGGCCTCGGACTGGCCGATGCTGTAGGCGACCCACTTCGAGTCCGAGGAGAAGACGGGCTGCGTCCCGAAGGCCGCGACATTCTTCGTCCCGTCGGCCAGGTTCGCAATCACCAGTTCGTTGTCGCGGTTCGAGCGGTTGATGGCATAGGCGACCGAGCGCCCATCCGGCGCAAACCCGCCGCGGGCGCCGGCAGGCGCGAGTGTCTCCCACTTGCCGAACTCCGCCAACGTGGCCGGCGCCTTCGTCTGAGCCGTGAGTCCAATCGTCAGCGCCACGAGGGCGGGAATGAATAGTGCGGCCAGTCGTCTCATAGTGAACCTTCCTGTAACTGCGGCAAGCGTGCAAGGACGTCTATTCTCCATTTCTCATTCAGGCCGGTCATCCTCGAGTGGCCTGACACAGGCCGATGATGTCCGCGTTCTCGAGGACGCGCTTCGGCGCGCCGCGCCGGGCGACGGCGATCATCGCCCGGCCGATTTGCTCGGTCGTCGTAACGTAGTTGGGCAGCACGGCCTTCCACACGGGGTACAGGGGCGCAGCCACGGCGTAGAGGACGCGGTAGAGAGCGGTTCTCGACCGGATTCCGTGCATCGGCTGAACGAACGCCGGGCGAAACACGTACGCGGCCCTGAACGGCAGCGCCAGGAGCGTGTTCTCGGCCTGCCCTTTCACGCGCGCCCACATCAGCCGGCCGCCGCCCGTGCTGTCGGCTCCGGCGCCCGAGACGTAGACGAACGTCATGTGTGGGTTCCGGGCAGCCAGGACCTGTGCCGCCGCCACAGGCATGTCGTACGTGACCCGACGGTACTCCGGTTCGGTCATGCCGGCCGAGGACACACCGAGACAGAAGAAACAGGCGTCGTAGCCGGTCAGATCGTCGGCGATCGCCGCACACTCCAAGAGATTCTCGTGCACGAGGTCGCGGAGCTTCGGATGTTGCTGCCCGGTCACCGTGCGCCCGACCGCGAGCACCTTCTCCACGCCGGGATCGAGCAGGCACTCCCGCAGAACACCCTGCCCGATCATGCCGGTCGCTCCGAACATCACCACGTTCATCACGCCGCTTCCCAACACGCCGCGCTCAAACGGAGAACGGCAAACGGAGACCGCAGAATCATGCCTCCGGGGTGGCCTCTGACACCATCGCCGCCACGCCCATGTCGCCCGTCACATTCACGACCGTGGCAAACACGTCCGGGATCGAGTCGGCCGCGATCAGCAGGCCGATGCCCTCGAGCGGCAGCCCCACGCTCATCATGACGGGCGCGGTGACTACGAACAACCCTCCGCTCGGAATGCCCGGGTTGCTGAAGCTCATCGCAATGGTCACCAGCGTCATCACCGCGATCTGAGCGGGAGCGAGGGGGATGCCGTAGAGGTGCGCCAGGAACAGCGGCCCGACGAGGTCTGAAACCGGCGTGTTCAGTTTGAACGTGGAGACGGCAAGCGGCAGCACGAATCCGCCGATGCCAGGCCGGTCGCCGAAACCGGCACGAGCGGATTCGATCATCGCCGGCAGCGTCGCGAGCGACGATCTCGTCCCCGCCGCCACCGCCTGCGCGGGCGCCGCCGCCCGGGCAAACCACCACGGCGACTTGCGCGTGACGAGCGCGACCACGGGGTACACGCCGAGCGTCAGCGCTACCAGCATCGCGGACAGCACCAGCACGTAGTAACCGACCGCTCCGACAGCCGCCAGGCCCAGGTCCCGTCCCATGCCGAGCGCGAGCGCGAACACCCCGACCGGCGTGAGGCGCAGGATCCACTGCACGATGACCAGCATCGCCTGGCTGACCGCACGAAAGAACCCGGTGACCAGGGCACGGCCCTCGCCTGGAAGGCGCGTGGTCGCCAGCGCGAACAGCAGCGTGAAGACGATCAGCGGGAGCATCGCGCCGTCCGCCGCCGCGCGGATCGGGTTGGTCGGCACCAGCCCGACGATGAAGCCCCGGAGCGTGGGAAGTCCGGGCGCCGTCGCGGGCATCGACGCCTGGCCCTGGGCGCGGAGCGCCACGCCGGCCTCATCCGATATCGGCATGCGACTGAAGAGAGGAGGGCCGGCGAGCGCCGCGAAGATGGCGGCGCCCGCCAGCAGCAGCAGAAACCACGTCATCGTCCGCGCGCCGAGCCGGCCGAGCGAGCGCACATCGGCAAAGCTCGTGACGCTCGTGACCAGCAGCGACACCACGAGCGGGACGAGGACCATCCGGATGGCGTTGACCCAGAGGGCGCCCAGCGGCTCGATGATGCCGGCGAGAGCGTCGAGCGGAGCCCATCGTGCCGCCGCGGCGCCGATTCCGGCGCCGAGGCCGACGACGAGTGCGGCAAACCCCCGGACAGCGGGAGACCGGCCGCCGCGTGACTCCGCGGGAAGACGCATGAGCCGCTAAGACCCGACCGTGAACGCCACCGTGGCGACCGTCTTCTCCCACCACATCGCCAGCCTGCCGGCGCGCTGCGTCATGTCGACGAACCCGATCGTGAACTGTTCCACCGAATAGGAAGAGGTCCCGACAGTCATCGGAACGCGCAGCACGTCCTGGGCCTCGTTGTAGTTCTCGGAGCCCCAGGTCGCCACTTTGTCATTCGTGTCGTACTTCTGCTGGTAGGGCTGTTTCGAGAAGATCAGCGTCCAGCCGTTCGGCTTCAGGTCCACGAAGACGCTGTACTCACCGGCCGGCAGCGTCTTCGCGCCAAAGACCAGCGGCACTTCCGTCATGAGCCGCGTCGTCTGATTGGCGCCGGCGCGCCAGACCGGGGAGCCGGCGTTCACCTTCTTGCCGTAGTCGGCGCCCGCACCGAAGATCGCCGTCCGTCCGCGGAGATTCGGGCGGCCGTATGTGATCTCGATCCACTTCCCGCCGGTGTATCGCGGGTCGGCACCGGGCTTCTCGGTCGTCCACTCACCTGCGACCTGGATGGCGGCAGTTCCCGGCGGGCTCGCCGGCCTCCTCGGCGCCTGAGCCTGCTGGCCCTGTGCAGGCGGCGGCGCCTGCTGTGCGAGGACTCCAATTCCGAACAGCACCGTCAGCGCGATCACGGGCACGGCGTGCGAACGCATCGTTCCTCCTCTGGTCGAAAGGCCCCTGGGGGCGTGGCTCCGGACAACGATATCAGAGCCGGCCGGCAGCGTTAAGCAAAGTATGCCGCTTGCCCTGAGCGAGGCCAGAAGGGCCAAGTCGAAGGGCAGGCAGCCTGCCGGCTGTGTTTGTGAGGCATACTGACTGTTCCCGCATGACTCGCCTCCCCGGTCGCCCCTCCGCGGCTCGTGCATACCTCGGCGCGCTCTTCGCCGTGCTCGTCTGGGGCGCGTCGTTCGTGGCCACGAAGATCGCCGTCCGAGAAACGAATCCGTCCACCGTGATCTGCCTCCGGTTCGGGATCGGCATCCTGGTGCTGTTCGCCGCTGTCGCCCGCCGCGCGCAGTTTCATTTCCCGGGATGGAAGGACCTGGCGCGGTTCCTCGCGATCGGCACGCTGGGCATTACCGTGCACCAGTGGCTCCAGGTGACCGGCCTCGTCACCGCCCGGGCGTCCACGACGGCCTGGATCATCACCGCCACGCCGCTGACGATCGCAGTTGTCGGCTGGATTGTCCTCGGGGAGCGCCTCGGCTGGCGCCAGTGGGTCGGTATCGCGGTCGGCGCGGTTGGCGTGCTGCTGGTGGTTTCCCGGGGGGACTGGGCATCGCTGGCCGCCGGATCCGTCGGGTCGATCGGCGACCTGCTCGTGTCGCTCAGCACGATCACGTGGGCGCTGTTCTCCGTGTATTCCCGCCAGGCGCTGCGGCGCCACGCGGCGGCGCCGATGATGCTCTACGTGATGGCAGGCGGCTGGCTCGTGGCTGCCGTCCCGTGGGGCGCGTCGGGTGGGATTGCGGAGGTGGGCCGGCTCACCGGGGCCGGGTGGACGTCGATCGTCTTCCTCGGTGTGTTCTGCTCGGGGCTCGCCTACGTCTATTGGTACGACGCGCTCCGCGTGCTGCCCGCAGCCAGGGTCGGCAGCCTCCTCTACCTCGAGCCGCTCGTGACGATGGCGGTCGCGGCAGTCCTGCTCGGCGAAGCCATCACCGCCGTCTCGATTGCCGGAGGCGTGGTCATCCTCGCCGGCGTGCGGATCGCGACCCTGCAGTAGTCCCGCCGCGAGGCAGCGTGCTATTCTCAAACGAGGTATCCCACACGAACACGATTCCTCCTCCGGGCGCCGGTCGGCGGTCGTTCCGCGCCTGCGTGCCCTTTGCGAAGAAGGAGTGCCCCATGATCGTCGTGCGCAACACCTTCCAGGTGAAGTTCGGACGGATGAAGGAAGCCGTCGCGCTGATGAAGGAGAACATCGCGCGAGGGAGGGCCGCCGGTCACAAAGCCGGGCGGCTGATGACCGACGTGACCGGCCCGTTCTACACGCTGGTTCTCGAATTCGAGTACGAGAACATGGCCGAAGCAGAGAAGGGTCCCAGCGAAGTGATGAGGCAGCCCGGGTGGCAGGAGACGTACCAGAAGTTCGCCGCCGTCGTGGATTCCGGGCGGCGGGATATCTTCTCGGTGGTCGCGTAGGGCGTCGCCGAGCCGTCAGCGGGCACCATCGCCGGGAGTGATGGGCGTCGAGACATCAGGGTCGGCCGTCACTCCCGGAGCAGCGTCTGGCTCAGCAGCGCGTCCAGCGCATCCAGCAGCGTGGTCCACCCCTCCCGGGTGCCGTCAACGAACTCCGCCGGCACGTCGTCGTTGACCAGAGTCAGCTCGCAGCCCTTTTCGAGCGCCGCGACGGTGATCGTCACCCGCGAAACCTCGGTCGAATACTTGGGCACTCCGAACCGGAACACGAGGCGGTGCGGCCTGTCGATCTCGAGATACTCGCCGTTGTGCGCCACGTCCTCGCCGTCACGCCTGTCCACAATCGCAAACCGCCCGCCAACTCGAGGATCGATCTGACAGCCGACTATCTGGCCCGTTGGCGTGGCGAACAACCAGTGGCCCGCGAGTTCGGTATTCAGCCAGGCGTCGAAGACGCGGTCGGCCGGCTCGGCGAATCCGTAAACGACGCGGACGCTGCCTGGAGTGTGTGGGGGCATGGCGCTCGACCCTCTACAAATTATTGGACTGGAAACCGCCTGAGTTTTGTGTTACAATTTTGTAATCTCGAGCGAGTCCGACTGGCGTCGGCCGGTTGAAACCAGCGCATCCCTCTTGGCGTCTTAACAAGCAGCGAGGGTCCGTGTGTTGGCCCCCATTCCAGGAAAGTAGACGAGCCCATGGTCAAAGGTCGCTGCGCTCAGTGTCAGATCTTCGTGGTTCACGAGGAGATCGACCGACTGATCCTTTCCGGGTGGAAGTCCCTCGAGGACACCCATCCGACAGTTCGGGACATCGTGCCGATGCTCTGCCCCGACTGTCGGCGGACCGCCAAGGTCAGCAAGTCGCGGTAAGCGACGCGCGGCTCCGCAGTAGACCGCCTCGAGCAGGCCGTCCGAGTCGGGCCGGCCTGTTCTATGTCGCTCTATATCCGCTCGAGCAGAACCACTCCCGACATTCGTTTGTACGCTTCACGTTTCTCGCGAGGGCGGAAACGGCCCAGCAGGTTCCACAGCCCAGCCAGCGGTACGGTCCGCTTCAGCCGCCGCGACTCATCCCAGACCGAACGGTACTCCACTTCTCGCCATCCGAACGGCGCAAAAAATGCGGTGTTCTCGGCAGGAGCGAATTGCATACGTGCGTTCGCCGCCTCCAGCGAGGGCTGCCAGCTCTTCCGGAGGAACTGCAGCAGCAGCGGAGAGGCCAGGTCGATCAGCCAATAGCGAATCTCCGGTTCGGAATGGAGGTCACGGGCGAGCTCGCCCACCTGGTCCGCAGTCAGGTACACCAGCAGCCCTTCCGTGATCGCCAGGGCGGCTCCCCCGCCTGAGTTCGATCGGGCCAGCAACCCGGCCCGCCCGGCCGCCAGGCGAAGGTCGGCTTCCACCTCCTCGTGGCTGCACGTCGGAACCGCGCCGGCCAGGTGCTCCCGTCGATACGCGATCATGTCCGGAAGATCGACATCGAGCCAGCGGAGCGCGGGCGGCAGGGCCAGCCGGTACGCCCGCGCGTCGAGACCGGCCGCGAGGTTGATCACCGTCCGCACGCCCTGGCCGACCAGCCGCTGCACGATCTCGTCCATGACCGCGGTGCGGACGATCATCGGCCAGGCCATGGATCGTGCCCGAGGGATCGACGCGAGGATCGCCTCGCCGCGAGCGCCTGCCAGCCTGCGCGCGAAGGGGTCGTGGAATAACGCATCCGGTCGCTCGGACTCGAGCGCACGGTACATCGCAACCCACAGCGCGGTATCCGAGACGTCCCGCAACGGTTTCTCCATCACGCCCTCTATGAGAATGCCCCTGTCCGAATCGTAGCACGGCCCGACCTTCCGCCGCGGTGCCCGGCCCGTGCGACGTCGTCGGGTCGGAAATGTGGGCCACGCATCTCGATCGAAGGATAAGATGCAGCCTGCAGACCGCTTCGTCATCCGAGGTGATTCGTGACCCGCTCACTCGTTGCGTTGTTGCTGGCGTCGTTCGTCGTCGCCATGCCGGCACCTGACACCGGCGTGTCGGTCATCCCGCAGCCGCGCTCGGTTGAACGTGGGGACGGCAGTTTCCAGCTGGCGAGCCCGGTGCGGATCGTCGCGCCCGTCGGCGATGCGGGTTTCCGGCAGACGGCGGAGTTCCTGCGGGCTTTCCTCGCCGAGAAGGCCCACTTGTCGGTGTCTGTCGTGGACCGCGCAAACGGGGCCGCGATCACCTTCGACCGCGTGGACGCCGGCGACGCGGCGTTCGCGAACCCCGAGGCGTATGAGCTCTTCGTGGCCCCGAACGGGATCCGCATTCGCGCGAGCGCGGCAGCTGGAGCCTTCTGGGCGGTACAGACGCTGAGACAATTGCTCCCGGCGGATGTCGAGCACGGCGCGGCGCCGCTGCCGTGGCGCGTGCCAGCAGTTCGCATCACCGACGCCCCGCGGCATGGATGGCGCGGCAGCCTGGTGGACGTGGGCCGCCACTACTTCTCACCGGTGTTCATCAAGCGGTACATCGATCTGCTCGCCCTGCACAAGATGAACGTGCTCCACTGGCACCTCACCGAGGACCAGGGATGGCGCCTCGAAATCAAGAGGTACCCGAGGCTGACGACCGTCGGCGCGTGGCGCATTGAGAACGACGGGACGCGGTACGGCGGCTTCTACACCCGGGAGCAGGTTCGCGACATCGTCGAGTACGCGCTCCGGCGCCACGTCGAGGTCGTGCCCGAGGTCGAGATGCCCGGCCACGCGAGCGCCGCTCTCGCGGCCTACCCTGAGTTCAGCTGCACCGGAGAGACGAAGACCGTCCCGACCACGTGGGGCGTCTTCGAGGACGTGTTCTGCCCGGGCAAGGAAGAGACGTTCGAGTTCCTGCAGAACGTGCTGGACGAGGTCATGGCGCTCTTCCCTTCGAAGGTGATACACATCGGCGGAGACGAGGTGCCGAAGGCCCACTGGAAGGCCTGCCCGCTGTGCCAAAGCCGAATGAAGGCGGAAGGGCTGCGCGACGAGAACGAGTTGCAGAGCTATTTCATCCGGCGGATCAGTGATTACGCGCGCAGCAAGGGGCGTGAGATCGCCGGGTGGGACGAGATACTCGAAGGCGGCCTGCCCGCGGGCACGACCGTGCAAGCGTGGCGCGACATTGAGCACGCGAGGACGAGCGTGCGGTTGGGCGCGCGGGTCGTGGCGTCGCCCTCGAGCCACACGTACATCAACCGCTCGCCCGAGGACCTTCCGCTCGAGCGCGTGCTGCAGTTCGATCCCGTTCCCGGCGGCCTCTCGGCGGACGAGGCATCACGCATCCTGGGCGGCGAGGCGACGCTGTGGTCCGAAGGCATCAACGAGGCGAACTTCGACGCGATGGCGTTCCCGCGGCTGGCGGCGTTTGCCGAGGCGTTGTGGAGCGGACAGCCCCGGCCGTTCCCGGCGTTCAAGGTCAGGCTCGACACCGCGTACTACCCGCGCCTTCGGGCCCTCGGGGTGACCTACGGGCCCGAAGACCGGCCGCTGCTCGCGCTTGCGCCCGTGTTCGATCCGGTCTCGACCGGGGTGAGCGTGCGGACCGAACATCACGTCGAACCGCTGGTGTTCCGCTACACCACCGACGGCTCGACCCCGTCGGTGCATTCGCCACTCTACGACCGCTCCCAGTCGTTCGCCGCGTCGGGCACCGTGCGCGTGCAGCCGTTCCTGAACGGCGCGGCGACCATACAGGCCGCCACGCTGACGATTGACCGTCACCAGGCCGTCGGGAGACCGGTGGCGCTGGTGGTCCCGAACAGTCCGAAGTACCCGGGCACGGGAAGTTTCACGCTGACCGACAGCCTGCGAGGGTCGCTCGACTTTCACGACGGCACGTGGCAGGGCTGGGAAGGCGAAAGCATGGACGCGACCGTGGATCTGGGCGCCGTCGTCGCAATCCGGGAAATCGACGTGGGAACGCTCCAGGCAATGCGTTCGTGGATTCTGCTTCCGAGACGTGTCGCGATGTGGCTGTCGGACGACGGGGCGAGCTGGCGGGCAGTGGCGGACCTCGCGCACGACATACCGCAGCAGCGGGAGGACACGTTGGTCCACCGTTTCCGGCAGGCGTTGCCGGCCGGGAGTCGAGCGCGCTACGTCAGGGTGCGGGCGGAGAACGCCGGGCCGCTGCCTGCGTGGCATCCCGGTGTCGGCGGCAAGGCCTGGATCTTCGTGGACGAAATCGCCGTGAGATAGCCCGCGGTGCCAGCCAGCGAACGCAGCCAGATATTGGGGTCAGGTCTTGAATCGCGGTACGATAGGGGGCGTGTCGATCGCGGGTCGGACCGAGAACCGTTCTCGAGCAAAGGAGATTCCTATGTCGTTCCTGGACAAGGTGACGAAGGCCGTTGGGGACGCCGTGGACAAGGGCAAGAAGGATCTCGACCAGTTCATGCGCATCCAGAAAGTCAACGGCGACATCGGCGCGATCGAGACGAAGGTCGCAGAGCTCAGGACCCAGTCGCAGCAGACGATGCAGGAAGCCGGCGGGAAGGCGATCGAACTCGTGAAGGCGGGAAGCCTCTCGAGCCCCGAACTGCAGGCATTCGTCGAGAAGCTCGCCACGATCGATCGCCAAATCGCCGTCGAGCAGGCAGCGATCGCCTCGAAGAAGGCGGACATCGAGAAGATCAAGGCGGAGCACGCGGCGGAGCACGCGGCGGCGGCCGCGCCCGCGGATTCTCCCGCGGCGCCAGTTGCGCCGCCTGTGCCGCAAACCGCGACGACCTGTCCGCAGTGCGGCAAGCCGCTGACCGGCGGCGCATCCTGCGCGGAGTGCGGCGCGAAGGTTGGCTGAGCCGGCGGAGCATGTGACCGTCGTGCGGAGTCGGGCCCGAACGCCACCTACTGCCCCATCAGGCGGCGGGCGCTCAGGAGACCGACGCGCGCGCACCAGCCCATGTTGAACGGCTCGGTGTCGGTCGTGTTCGCCGGCGTGTCGCCGACCGAGTGGTAGAACGGGTCGCCGTCCACGGTCACCATGCCCGCCTTCTCCCCGGGATACCAGTTGATCGGCGGGAAGCCGTCGGTCACCGGCAGCGTCCTCTCCTTGTCCCACGCGGACGTGTAGAGCGTGACTGCGGGATACTGAGTCGCGCCAGGCGTCCGCGTGTTCTGAAACACGTAGGAGTCGGTCCCGCCCTGGCTCTTGACGCTCGCGGCGTGTTCCGGGAAGCCCGGCGCGCCGACGTGGTCCTTCATCACGCCCCGAATCGCCGCGATCACGGCGTTGTTCACCGCGACATCGTCCGGCTCGACGTAGAGCGCGTCCTTCGAAGACCCGAACCCGGCCTGGTCGTAGTTGATCACCGCCTGCAGACGCGACGTGTCCTTCTCCACCGACGCCAGGTATTCGCGACTGGACGACATCTCGCCTCCCCACGCGGCGAAGCGGAGGTCCCAGGCCGGCTGCGCCATCTTTCCCGCCTTGACGGCGGCGGCGGCGGTGCGCGCGATCTCCAGCACGGTCGCGACGCCGGACGCGTTGTCGTCGGCGCCCGGTCCGCCCGAATCGGAGTCGCCGTGGGCGCAGAACAGGATGTACTTCGAGCGGTCCTTCCCGGGAAGCGTGGCCACCACGGTGTCGGCCGAATCGTTGCCGCTCTTCGCCTCGAGAGCGAACGAGACGTGGATCTTCTCGCCGGCAGTCACTTTCTCCCGCAGCGGCCCGGCCTCGCGCGGCGACAGGGCGAATACCGGGATCGCCCAGGTGCCCCGGAGACGGCCCACGGTAGGCCATCCGGAAGCCGCCGAGCGGCCGTCGAACAGCACGGCCACGCATCCGGCGGTGGTTTCCGGCGTCGGATTGCGCGACGTCAGGCACACCGCCCCCGGCGCCGCCTCGATCGACAACTCGCCTTCACCCTTGCCGGACGGCGACCCGGAACTCGGCCACGTGGTCTTCAGGACCACGGCCGCCGCACCGGCCGTCCCGCCGGTGGTCCGAACCTCCCACGACACCGGCAGGTACCAATCGCGAGGAGGGTCCTTGCGCACGGTCACTTCCAGCCCGGCTCCGCGAAACGCCGCCGCCAGCCACGCGGCCGCCTCGTGGTTCGACGGGGTGCCGTACATGCGCGTGCCAAATCCGACAAGGCGCCTGACCGTTTCCACCATCCGGGCCTCGGACACCGTGGACGCCAGCGCACGCTCCGCTTTGATGTTGGGGGCAGACGGCGCCGCCTGCGGTGTCGGCCGCGACGCGCTGACAGAAGAGACGAAAACTCCGGTTAGCGCGAGCGCCAGCGCCGCGCCAACCAGGAGACGACGATATCCTGACATTCGATAACCTCCGCGGCCCAATACGACCGTCGAATCTCAACAGCTTACACTGTTCTCACCTGGCGGCCGTCAGACGTCCGCTCCGGGGTCGTTCGTTCGTTGATGCCGGCCGGCTGGCTGGCCGCGCAGGGGGGCGATCAGAACACGTCGAGGTCCCGGCCGTACACCACACGGCCGTGGTAGCCTCGCCGTATCTCGCGCAACAGGTCCTCTTCGGTCGCGCTCCAGAGCAGTTGGTGGTACAGGACGAGGAGCCGCGGTTTCGCCCTCGACGCGATCTGCGCGAGTTCGGGCCCGGAGGTGTGCGAGTTCGCGTGGTAGGCCTGCCATTCCTTCGGACGCTTTTCGAAGCCGGTCTGCGAGTAGACCTCGTGCACCAGCACGTCGCACCTGGCGCAATTGTCCACCACGCCGCCCGCTGGCGTCGTGTCACCCGACACGACGACGACCGTGCCGTCGGCCGCCTCGAAACGGTAGCCGAAGGCCTGCTTCCACGCGCCGTGCGCGGCGGCGAAAGCCCGGACGGTCACGTTGGCGTCCTTGAAGACCTCGCCTGCGTCGATCTCGTGGACATCGACACGGTATCCGGTCTTGTTGGCCGGCTCGAGCCCGCTCGTGCGGTTCTCGATGTCGAGGCGGTACGCCTCGAGCAGGTGCGACGTCATGTCGGCCACTCCCCGCGGGCCGTAGACGCGCAGCGGTTCCGTCCGGCCGAGCGTCCATGGCGTGAGCATCAGGTCCGGCAGCCCGAGCGTGTGGTCGGAATGCAGGTGCGTGATGAACACGACGCCGAGTCGGCCTGCCTCCAACGCCTTGATCCCGCGTTCCGCCGCCGCGGCCGCGCGGCGAACGACGCCAGGACCGCAGTCCACGATGTAGGGCGCGCCGTTGGAGACGATCGCCACCGCAGGACCCGAACGGTCGAACTCGGCGTTCGGCGTTCCGGTGCCCAGGAGGACGACCCGCGTGGTTTTCGCGGCGCCGAATGCGCGTGCCTCGACGGCCGGTCGGGCTGGTGGCATCACGAGCGACGCGCAGAACAGGCTGGCGGCTGCCGAGACGGCGAGGCGTGCGCGGATGCGTGTCATCGGTTGCTCCCGTGGTTGCAGATCGATAGAGTAGCCCGAACCAGGGCCGCATTCGACGTCTCGTCGCAGGAACCTCCGCGGCTGACAGCCCTGGGCCACCACCATGCTGATTGACGCGAGAATCCGCCTTGCCGTCGCCGCGACCGTCGTCCTGACCTGCTTGCCGTCTCCGGCCCGCGGCCAGGCGGAGTTCGCCACGGATGGCCTACGCGTCCGCGCGGACGCTCGCGGCAGCCTCGCGTCCCTCTGGGACGTGGCGAATTCCCGCGAGCGGCTCGCCGCCGGCCAGGCTGCCCCGCTCCTTTCCATACGCACCGCCGGCCGCGCGGAGGTGCCCGCCACGCTTGCGTACGACGCGAAAGCGCGCGTCATCACGCTCGGATTCCGCCCGAGCGGCGTGCGGGTCCGCGTGCGCGCAACCGCGAAGCCCACGCACCTGACGTTCGAGATCGTCGGCGTCGAACCCGCCGACTCGGTTGACGCCGTCGTGTGGGGGCCGTACCCGACGACCGTGGGCGCCACGATCGGCGAGATCGTCGGCGTGGCCAGGGACGAGACGATCGCGATCGGCCTCCAGGTGCTCACCCTCAAGACTCGGGGCGGGGCGCTGCTGAACGACGAGGGCAGCGACCCGTCCCGTGGCACACTGGCACAGCCGGCGCCCTGGGGCAGCGTGCTCCAGGCGTTCGTCCTCGACCGGTCGAGGCCGCGCACCATCGCCGGCTGGAACGGCCAGTTCCCCGCCATGCCGGTCCCGCCCATGATCGGCGAGACGGTCGTCGGAGCGAAGGTCGCGCTGTTCGCCAGCCCGGCGGATCGTGTGCTCGAACGGATCGGCGCCATCGAAGTGGCCGAGGGGGCGCCGCACCCGATCGTGGACGGCGTGTGGGCGAAGCAGTCGCCCGACCAGGGTCGCTCCTACCTGATCGCGGCCTTCTCGGAGTCAACAGTAGACGAGTTGCTCGCCTACACGCGGCGGGCCGGCCTCATGACGCTCTACCACCCGGAGCCGTTCGCGACCTGGGGGCACTACACCCTCGACCCGAAGGCGTTCCCCAACGGGGACAGGGGGATGCGGAGCGCGGTGGCCAAGAGCCGCGCCCTCGGGATCCGAATCGGCGTCCACACACTGACCAGCTTCATCAACACGAACGACGCGTACGTGACGCCTGTCCCCGACCCGCGGCTCGCGCGAACCGGCTCGAGCCCTCTGGCCGCCGATCTCGACACGGGATCGACCGAGGTGCGGGTGACGTCGCCTGCCTACTTCGCCAACGAGAAGGCGAACTGGCTGCACACCGTCGTGATCGGCGACGAGTTGATCCGCTATCGCGCCGTGTCCGCCTCGGAGCCGTGGACGCTCGTCGACTGCGAGCGCGGCGCGTTCGGCACCACGCCGGCGCCGCACCGCGCGGGCGCCGCCGTCGGAAAGCTCGTGGACCACCCCTACAAGGTGTTCTTCCCGACGATCGACCTGCAGGACGAAATCGCGAGGAACCTGGCGCGTTGGTTCAACCGGACGGGCGTCAGCCAGCTCGACTTCGACGGACGCGAGGGCTGCCTCGCCTCGGGCCAGGGCGATTACGCGCAGGACCGCTTCGTCCAGGTGTTCTACGACAACCTCGACCACCCGGTCATCAACGGCACGAGCACCTCGACGCCGTACTACTGGCACATCAACTCGTACTGCAACTGGGGCGAGCCGTGGTACGGCGGGTTCCGCGAGAGCATGCAGGAGTACCGCATCCAGAACCAGGCGCTCTTCGACCGCAACTACGTGCCGAACATGCTCGGGTGGTACCGCCTGACGGCGACGACGAGCCTCGCCGAGATGGAGTGGATGCTGGCGCGGGCAGCGGGGTTCGGCGCCGGGTTTGCCATGTCCACCACGCTCGAGGCCCTCCGCCAGAACCCGGACACGCCGCTGCTCCTCGACACGATTCGCGAATGGGAGGCCGCGCGGCGGTCGGGCGCGTTCACCGCTGCGCAGCGGGAGCAGGCGAGGAACGCGAGGCTCGAGTTCCACCTCGAGCCCGCCGAGTCCGGGTGGCGTCTCGTCCCCTTCCACGACACCGGCCCGTTCCGACACGTCCGGACCGACCGCCAGCCGGGCGAGCCGACCTCCACCACATGGGTTGTCGAGAACCGGGACGAGGGGCAGCCGCTCCAGTTCAGACTGCAGGTGTCCGGCGGAGGCTCCATCTCGAAGATTCATCTGGGTGTCGGCGGCGCGCCGTCGCTGGATCTTGGCGTGACGCTGGGGGCTGGCGAGTCGCTCGTGCTCGACGCCAGCGGGTCCGCACGGACCTACGACGCGAAGGGCCGCCAGAATGGCGTGGTTCGCCCCGGACGGCCGATTCCACGGCTGGCCCCTGGCAAGCAGGAGGTGTCGTTCGACTGCGCCTTCACCGGCGACCCGCCGTCGGTCGTGGAGGTAACGTTCAGGACCCGCGGCCCGGCCGACACGGTGCGGCCACCCGGCTCGTCGCGATAAGCTGCCAATTCGGGACCTCTGGCGGCATCCCGGATGGCGCATCTGCATGGGCCGGGCGTGGCCCTCGAACCGCCTGGCCGCAAGGACACATCATGCTCACTCGACGCGAGCACGGCGGAACCCAACCCCGGACGGCGCTCGTCTGGACGGCGCGCGCCCTGACGGTGGCCCTCGGCGCGCGGGTGGCAGTCCTCGCCATCCGGTATCTCTCGGGCTCGGCAGGCGTCCAGCGCTTCCACCTGGAGAGCGCGACCGTCGCCTTCGTCATCGTCGGTGCTCTCCTTCACGTCGCGCTGAGCCGGGACGCCGATGGAGAGACACCTGCGCACGGCGGCTTTCGCGGCGAATGGGTCTGGTGGTGCGCGGCCGCGCTGATCCTGTACTGGCCGTCGCTTCAAGTCGGCCTGCTGTCCGACGACTTCGTGCTGGCGGACCGAGTGTGGCACGGCGAGTTCGGCCCCGTGCACCGCGAGCTGTTCCGGCCGCTGCCGCTGCTGGCATGGGGCGCGTTGTTGCGGCTGCGCGGCGGACCGGTGGCGCTGCACGCCGTGAACATCCTGGGCCACGGACTGGTGGCGTACCTCACCTCGCGACTGGCGATGCCCGTCGTCCCATCGCGCTCGCTGGCGGTCGGCGCGGGCCTGCTCGTCCTGACGTTTCCGGCGGCCACCGAGGCGGTCACGTGGGCCTCCGGCGTCTTCGATGTCACGGCGACGCTGCTCGTCCTCTCGGCGGTCCTGGTGAGCCGAAGCTACCGCGAGCGCCCCGATGCGCGCACACGTGTGGCGATGCTCGCCTGCGCGATCGCCGCGCTGCTCTGCAAGGAGACCGCGGTCGTCACGCCGGTCCTCATCGGGGCGTACGCGTGGGCAGAGCGACGCTTGTCACGCGCGCTGTTGTTCGACGTGACGGGGCTGGCGTCGTTCTTCGCGGCCGTTGGTGCCGTGCGCCTGGTGTTCGCGTCGGCGGCCATCCGCCAGCCGATCACCAGGTACCTGCTTCAACGATGGGTGTTCGGCACGGTCGGTGGCGTCGCCATTCCGTGGCACAGCCAGATCGTCGCCGGTTGGGTGTGGCTGCCGGTGACGGGCGTCCTGCTGGCGACCGCTCTGGCAACGTGGTTCTTCGTTGCGCGGGGATCGGCCGGCGAGACGCGCGCGGCGGCGGCGTCCGCAGCGTGGCTGCTGCTCGGAACCCTGCCGGCCTCGACGTTCTTCATCATTGCGCCAGACCTGCAGGGCTCGCGGTTCCTGTACCTGTCGAGCATCGGATACGCACTGCTCCTGGCCGCGATGGCTGCCCGGGGGAAGAGTGTGGGGCCGCGGGTAATTGGAACCGGCGCGATCGCCGTGCTGGTGCTGACTGGCGCGGCGGGCGCGCGCTGGCATCAGCAGACGTGGCGCGCGGCGGCGACCCTCCGCGACGCGATCCTGGCCGGCGCGCGGACCGACGACCGGCTCAGGGCTTGTGGTGTCGTGACGGTCCGGGACCTGCCGGACAACGCAGAGGGCGCGTACATCTTCCGCAACGGCGCCGAACTCGCGTTCACTCAGGTCGGGCTCACCCTGTCGGACCGCGCGACGCCTTCCTGCACGTTCCGCTGGGACGGCGGGCGGGCGGGGTTCACGGTGGTCGGCCCGTCGTGAAGCCCCGACCGGCCGCGGCGGTCTTACTTGGGAACCTCGCTCATCAGGGCCAGGGTGTTGCCCTCGGAGTCCTGGCAGAACGCGAGCCACAGTTCGTGCGTCGCGTCCTGGTGCACCAGGTGCGGCTTCTCCACGAAGGCGACGCCGCGGCCTTCGAGCGTCGCGGCCGCCTCCTTGATCGCCGGCACCCGGTAGTACAGGATCGACGTGCGATCGAGTTCCGGCTTCTCGGCGACCGCCAGGTAGATGCGGACGCCGCCGCACTCGAAGAACGCCATCCCGGGAAACTCGAACAGGAACTTCATGCCGAGCGTGTCACGGTAGAACGTCGTCGCACGAGCGACGTCCTTCACGCAGATCGATATCTGCCCGATCGCGTTCAAGCCGAAGCTCTCGGGGGACATGAGCATCACCTCCACGGATCCGGGTTCGAGCGGCCCGTAGCCTGCGCGGCGGGGCAACCCTGAAGGGTCGCCCCACGGCCACGGTCTGAATTCGCTTCTACTGTCCTCCGCACTCGCCGATCCAATAGCGCAGCGGAGGACGTTGGTTGAACATCCGGCACGCGGGTGACGCGCGTTCCCCGGCAGCCAGGTCCAGCAGGCGGACCGTCGGTTCGGGAGCGGCGGTCAGGCTGACCCTGAAGAACCGCTGCATGTACGCAACCGCGTACCAATCCGTGGCAAGCCCCGCGGGGCGGACGGAGACGACCAGCCCGGGTGGAAGCGCGCCAGCACGCACGCCCAAGTCGTGATACAGATCCGCCCGGCGGACGGTCGCCGCGCCGCGCAACGAAATCGACGCGATGACCACCACGGCCGCAGCCAGGACGACCGCCGCGCGCGTCCGACCGCTCCGGCGCGGGTCGCCGCGCAGGTACGCCTCGAGGTGCAAGGCCACCGCCGGAAACGCAGCCGCCAGTGCCATCCCCCATAAGGGTAATCCGGGGAACAGGTACCACCCGAATTGTTTCGGACTGAGCATCAATGGCAGAGTTGCGAGCAGGGCGGACGCGAAGAGAAACGCGACAGGCGAACGGGCCGGGGACGGCGACCCCACGTCCGACGGCGAAACCTCATCCTTGCGGCGCCGGTACCGCAACACAACGTGCAGCAGCAACAGTAGTCCCAGGGGGACGGCCACTTCGGCCGCCAGCTTGCTCACGAGAGACAGGCGGGATGTCGCGAGTTCGCGGTGCCCGAGCAGGCTGGGAAAGAGCTGCCCGGTGAGGTAGTTCCTGGCCCATTGCGCCGCGTCCTTCCCGCCGGATGCGAGAAACGCCGCCAGCACGCCCGCGGCAACGAACAGCAGGACCAGGGTGATGCGCAGCGCCCGGACTTTCCCGCTGCGCAGGAACGCCGCGGCCGCGGCAGGGACGGCGAGAAGGAACGCGGCCGGCGGCCCCTTCGTCAGCAACCCGAGCGCCATGGCCGCCCCGGCTCCCGAGGCGAATGCCACCTCTGCGCCAGGGCTCGAAGTCCGGATCGCCAGCAGGATCAGCCAGAATCCGAGCAGGGTGAAACACGCCATCGTGTTTTCCAGCAGGTTGTTGGTGAGGATCCAGGACACGCCCGGGAAGAGCGCGAACATGATCATCGGCCACCAGCCGCCGGCGGGCCCGGCGCGCAGGGTTCGCCAGGCCAGAAAGATGAGCCCCATCAGCAGCGACCCGCAGCCGACGCCCCAGAAGTACTCCACCAGCGTCGAGTCGCCGAACACTCTGAACGCCAGGGACTGCAGCCAGATGCCCAGCGGAGGTGAGTCGTAGAACTCCGGGTGCGCGGTCGCGGTGTAGAACGGCTTCCAGAACGTTCCCCGCCCCTCGGCCATGTTCCGGGCCAACGACGCGTAAGTCAGGCCGTCGAGAAACATGTCGGCCGCGATCAGCCGCGGGAGGAGCAGCACGACAAAGACGCACAGCACGGCAATCAGGAGAGTGCGTTCACCGTTTCCATCTGACCGCACTGGCGTGTCCGAGCCGTTCATTCGTGCACGACCTTGTCGAATCCAGGAGTGGCGGCGCGAAGTCGCCGGCCGTGGGAGACGGACAGCGTTGTACTACACCTCGCGTGGAGAAGTTAACCTCAATGCGGCATTCGACTTTCGGCTTGCGACCAGCGGCTGGCGGCGGGCCCGGAGCCGCGTTGCCACGAACCCCGGAATCAGATCCCACTGGCGGTGGCGTGACCGCCGAACCCCCGTGCCCGTTTCAGCATGACAGGCCGCCGGTCGCCAGCCGCAGGCCGCCGGTCGTATTGTCACATCTAGGTCAACTCCGAGTTGGCCTATGATTCCTCCGTATGAGCCGCATGAGAGCCTTGCGACCGGGCGAGTTGGGCGGGACGGCCCGCCGGGCCTGCTCGGTCATCGAGCGGGCCGCACTTCGCGAGGTCCAGTCGCTCGGGCTGCCGCCCGGAGCCCGCGTGCTGGATGCGCCGTGCGGCGGGGGCCACTTCGCCGCGTCGCTCCGGGACGCCGGGTTCTCCGTGACCGGCGCCGACATCGACCCGCGTGCGGCCGGGTTGCTCGGCGCCGACTTCAGCCGGGCCGACCTCGGGACCCGGTTGCCGTGGGCCGACGGCACATTCGACGCTGTCTTCTCCCTCGAGGGCATCGAGCACCTCGAGAACCGCTTCGCCTACCTGCGCGAGCTGCACCGGATTGTTCGCGACGGCGGCGCGCTTCTGCTGACCACACCCAACATCGTCTCGCTCCGATCGCGAGTGCGCTTCTTCCTGAGCGGGTTCTTCCACCACGATCCCAGGCCGCTTCGCGAAGCGGCCCAGACCCCGCTCCACCACATCGGCCTGGCGACGTACGCCGATCTCCGCTACGCCCTGCACACGTCCGGATTCCGGGTGGTCGCCGCCAAGGCGACGCACACCAAGCCCGTCAGCTATCTCTACGCGTTTCTCGCGCCATCGGCCTGGCTCTACACCACGATCGCATTTCGCAAGGAACGCGACGCCGCGCAGCGCGTCGTCAATCGCGAGGTCCGGGCCGCACTGGCGTCCGGGTCGTTGCTGTTCGGTGAGAACCTGCTGCTGGTTGCACGAAAGACACCGCCCGCGGCTGCGCCACCCGGCGGCCGCGACTAGAGCCAGGAATCCGCGCTCGCGACGCGCGTGCCGTTGACTCCGTCCGGCGGCCGGCGGACGTTGGCGTTCGCGCGGGCCGCTATTTGCGGCCCGAACCCACCAGTTTCTCGAAATCGGGACTCCCCATCAGCGCCTTCAATGCCGGCTGCTGAGGCAGCTTCGCCGCCCAGAGCGGATCGGCGCGAACGGCGCGCTCGAGCAGGCGCAGGGCCGCATCGCGACGGCCCCGATGCAGTTCGACCTCGGCCAGGCCGACCAGGCAGTTTGCCGTGTCTGGATGCCCGGGGCCAAGACCGCGCTCCATCCGTCCGAGCGTGTCCCGCCAGGCACGCTCGGCTTCGTCGTACCGACCGGCGTCGATCAGCAACGTCGCGAGCGACGCGCTGGTCGAGATCGCGTCTGCGTGGTCGGGCCCGAGCAGGCGGTCCTGCGCGGCAAGTGTGACGCGGAAGAGCGCCTCGGCTTCCTGGAACCTGCCCTCTTTCCGTGCGACGTTGGCCAGCCCGAGCTGCGCGGCCAGCGTGTCCATGTGGTCGGGGCCGAGCACCCGCCTGCGGGTCTGGTAGACCTCCTCGAACGTCCGCCCGGCATCGGCGGTCCGGCCACGATCGAGATAGACCGTGGCCAGCATCTCCTTCGCGTAGAGCGTGTTCGGATGGTCGCTGCCGACCACCCGTGCGAATGCCGCCGACACCTCGTTCAGCAGGCGTTCGGCCTCAGAGAGACGCCCGGCCCTGTACTCCGCGATGGCCAGGTTATACTGCGACCCGAGCGTGTCAGTATTGTCGGGGCCAAGGACCCTGCGCCGACGCTCGAACGCTTCCCGCATCAGCGGGCCCGCCTTGTCGTACCGTCCCTGGCTGTCGTAGAGGTTTGCCAGGTTGGCGAGCGTTCTCAGCGTGTTGGGGTGGTCCTCGCCCAGCACCCGCCGCTCCACCGGCAGCACCGCCTCGAGCACCTGCTGGGCCTGATCGGTCTTGCCGCGCAGGTCGTAGACCGAGCCGAGCATGCTCGCCGTCCGCAACGTGTCGGGGGCCTCCGGCCCCAGGCGCTCCCGCCGGATTGCCAGCGCGCGGGTGAGCAGCTCCTCCGATCGATCGAGCACGCCCAGGTTTCGGTACACGTCGCCCATCGTCATCAGGAGACGCGCTTCGAGGATCGGGTCCCGCGCCAGTTCCGTGTCGATGCGCGCGGCCCCTTTGTCCAGCACCTCGCGCGCCGTCACCGCGCGTCCACGCGACTGCCCGGGGTCGGAGACACGAAACAGGCCCGTCAGGAAGTCCGCCACCTGGGAGGCAGCGGCGGCCTCCTGGTTGGCCCGCGCGGCTTCCCGGTTGGCGCGATCGCGCTCGCGCGCAATCCGCTCCGCCTGCACCGCCATCGTCACGGCGAATGCGACCAGGAGCAGTCCCACCGTGACGGCCGCCGCAACTCCGAACCGGTGGCGCCGTACGAACTTCTGCACGCGATACGCGGCGCTTGGCGGGCCGGCCAGCACGGGTTGCGACTCCAGGTGCCGGCGGATGTCGGCCGCGAGGTCGGACGCGGACCCGTAGCGCCGGGTGCGGTCCTTCTCCAGCGCCTTCATCGTGATCCAGTCGAGGTCGCCGCGAAGCTCGCCCGCGAGCCGGCGCGGCTCCGTCTGTCGGTTGCGCGCGGCATCGCTCGACGCGGGGCCGAGCTGGGTGACGCGCGTGGAGGGGCGCGGCGGATCCACCTCGCGAATCGTGCGCCGGATCTCGTCCAGCGCGTTCTGCCGCAGCGTTCTCGAATCGAACGGCAGGGCGCCGGTCAGCAGCTCGTACAGCAGGACCCCCAGCGCGTAGACGTCGGACCGCGTGTCGATGTCGAGGCCGGTCAGGTCCGCCTGCTCCGGGCTCATGTATTCGGGCGTGCCGACCAGCACCCCCAGTTCGGTGAATAGCGTCCGCTCGGTCAGGTGCTGCGTGGTCGCCTTTGCCACGCCGAAATCGATGATCTTCGGCACGGGCCGACCGTCCTGCAGCGTCACCAGGACGTTGGAGGGCTTGAGATCGCGATGGATGATGCCCTTCTGATGCGCGTGCTGCACGCCTTCGCACACGTGCGCCAGCAAACCGAGGCGCTCGGCCGTGCCCAGCCGGTGGCGATCGCAGTAGGCTGTGATCGGCTCGCCCTTCACGTACTCCATGGCGAAGTACGGCCGGCCCTCCGGCGTCGTGCCCGCGTCGAAGACCGTGGCGATCGTGGGGTGGTCCATCAACGCCAGGGCCTGGCGCTCGGCTTCGAATCGGGCGATCACCTGCGCCGAGTCCATGCCGGCCTTGATGACCTTGATGGCCACCGAGCGGCGGACCGGGTGGGTCTGTTCGGCGAGCCACACCTCGCCCATGCCCCCCTCACCCACGCGCTGCAGCAGGCGATAGGGACCGATCGTCGCCGAGGGCAGGTGAGGAACCGCCTTGTCGCGCGTCGTCCCGGGATCAGTGGGCGGAAGGCCCTTCAGCGTGTCCTCGGACAAGGGACACCTCCATGACGAGGCCTGGACGAGATGACCGGCGAACGGACGGGATGTCGCAGCCGAGCGTGGCCATTCTACGCCATCTCACCGGGCCCTGGTGCCGCCCTGGCCAGCGCGGCAAGCGCCGACGGTGCGGGCGGGGCGCAGGCAGAAGATCGGACCGCGCCGCAGTGCGGCTATGATGGGGCGACGTGACGTTCAACTCGATCCCCTTCTGGAGTTTCTGCCTGGCCGTCGTCTCGCTCTACTACCTGATGCCGCACCGCTTTCGGTGGGTGTGGCTGCTGGCCGCCAGCTACGTCTTCTACGGCTCCTTCGACATCCGTATCCTGGCGGTGCTGGCCGGGCTGACCGCCTTCGTGTATGGAGCGTCGCGCGCGATGGAGGGCGCTTCCGGCCGCGCCCGCCGGCTGCTGCTTCTCGCGAACATCGGCGCGCCGCTCCTCGCGCTGGTGGTTTTCAAATACCTCTCGCTCTTCTGGCAGGCTTTCTGCGCGCTCGGTCACGTTCTTGTCGGCACCCGACAGGCCGAGCCTTTCAACATCCTTGTTCCGATCGGCATCTCCTTCTACGTCTTCAAGCTGGTGAGCTATGCGATCGACGTGTACCGGCGGAAGATCCCCGCCGAGGCGCATGTCGGGTATTTCGCGCTCTACGTGTCGTACTTCCCGCAGATCCTCGCGGGCCCGATCGAACGCGCCGGCGACTTCCTTCCGCAGGCGAAGAGGCCGGTGTCGTGGAAGCTCACTTCGATTTCGGAAGGCGTGCGCCTCGTCGCGTGGGGCCTGTTCAAGAAGCTGGTCGTGGCCGATCGGCTCGCGTTCTACGTCGGCGAGGTGTTTCTCTCTCCGAACTACAAGTCCGGCCACCTGCTCTTCGGCGCGTACTTCTACTACGTGCAGATCTACTGCGACTTCTCCGGGTACTCGGATATCTCGACGGGCTTGTCGCGCATGCTCGGCCTCGCACCCCCTGTGAACTTCAACTACCCGTACCTGGCCCGCTCGGTGAGCGACTTCTGGACGCGCTGGCACATCACGCTGTCGAGCTGGCTTCGCGACTATCTCTTCCTGCCGATCACTTACGTGGCGATGAGAAAGATCGCGACCGACCGGTGGTGGGGCGTGCGCGCCGAGGTCTGGGGGTACGCGATCGGCACGTTGTTGACGATGGCGCTCGCCGGGCTGTGGCACGGTGCGGCGTGGACCTTCGTGGCCTGGGGCGTGCTCCACGGCATCTACCTCGTCGTGTCGCGGACGACGTCACGCGCGAGGCGCCGTCTTGGCCGCGCGATTCGCCTGAACCACGCGCCGCGCCTGCAGCGGATGGTCAGGGTTGCGCTGACGTTCAATCTGGTGTCGCTCGCGTGGATCCTGTTTCGCGCCACATCGTTCGAGCACGCCTGGACATACCTGAGGTACCTCCAGTTCAAGCTGCCGCCGGCAGGCATGGCCAATCTCGTCTTCGATCTGGCCATCGTCGCGGTGCTCTTCGGGCTGGAGTACGTCCAGCGGAACCGCGCGCGTCTCCCGATCCTGGACCGCGTGCCCATCGAGCTGAAGGCTGTCGGCTACGCTCTGTTCGTCATCGCCGCCCTCGCGTTCTCCGTGGACGCGAGCAACCCGTTCATCTACTTCCGGTTCTAGTTGTCGTGTTTCGATGACGAGCCCGGCTCGTTCATGATGCGCCGATGTTGAAAGTCCCTGCAGGGTGGCCGCGATACGTTCGGGCGACGATCGCGTTCGCGGTCGCGCTCGTCGTCTTCGATCGCCTGGCCTTCGTGGCTCTCGAACGGCTTTCAGCCAGGGTCGAGCGCACGTCTGAACTGGAACAGAAGCTCTCGGGCCTGGAGAACCGGGCCGCCTACCAGTGGCTCATACTCGGGACGTCGCGGACCTTCGAAGCGATCCACCCGGCATTCATCTCGCGCGAGCTCGGCGTCAAGGCGTTCAAGGAAGCGTCGAAGGGCAAGGGGCTCAGATACGGCTACGAGTTCTATCGGCTGTACAAGCGCCTGGTCGGGACGCCGCGGCTGGTGGTCTACGGCCTGGATTATTTCATGTTCGGGATGGAGACCGAGGCGCCGCTCATGAGGAGATTCGGCGTGGCGAGGCCCGAGGTGTCACGCGCCACGGCCCTGTGGCCGCCGCTCCTCATGGCGGCCAACAAGGCCGCCAACGAACGCGCGATCGAGCGGATTCTCGAGCGGCTGCAGTGGAAGTTCGCCTCGACCATGGGGCAGTTCGATCCCGACAACAAGGTGCGTGACATGGAGTCGTACACCGGGAACCCGGTTTCCAAGGTCATCGAGCGCCCAGAGCCGACCAGGTTCGACAGAGTCTCGTACGCGCGCTACCCGGGGCTCGAAGGCGAGTACTTCACGAGGCTCCTGCAGGAGTGGAACGCCGACGGCGTGGTCGTGGTCCTTGTCTATCCGCCCGACTACGTCGCTACGGAACGGACGAACTTCGAGCACGGCGAGTTCATGGCGTCCATTCGGCAGTCGGTCGCCGGCTGTCCGAGGTGCGTCGTGCTCGACTACGACGACCCGACCCGGTTCCCGACTTCCACGCCGGCGTACTTCAGGGACGGGGACTATGGCAGCGCGAACTCCCACTTGTCGAAGCTCGGCGTCGAGCAGCTGAACCGCTTGTGGATTCCAGACTTGAAGCGCGTGGCCGCGCGGTTCGGCGTGGCCACGTTTCCGCCTTCCCGACCCTGACGCCCCGTCAGTGCTTTTTCGACCTGCCCTCCAGCCTCCGCTCGAGGCGATCGCACACCGTCTGCAGCACCTTGATGCGGGCGAGGCCTTTGTCGTTGGCTTCGACCAGGGTCCACGGGGCCACGCGAGTGCTGGTGCGTTCGATCATGTCGTTGACCGCCCGCTCGTAGGCGTCCCAGCGTTCTCGGTTCCGCCAGTCCTCGTCGGTCAGCTTCCAGCGCTTGTACGGCGTTGACTCGCGCTCCTTGAACCGGCGCAACTGCTCGTCGCGGGTGACGTGCAGCCAGTACTTGACCAGCACGATTCCGTGTTCGACCAGCTGGTCCTCGAACTGGTTGATCTCCGCATAGGCGCGCATCCACTCCTTGTCCGAGGCAAATCCCTCGACCCGTTCGACCAGCACGCGGCCGTACCAGCTCCGGTCGAAGATGGTGACGCGGCCGGCGCGACCGAGATGCCGCCAGAACCTCCAGAGGTAATGCTGCGCGCGTTCCTCGTCGGTCGGTGCCGCTACCGGGATGATGTGGTAGTCGCGCGCGTCGAGCGCGGCAGTGACCCGCCGAACCGCGCCGCCCTTTCCCGCGGCATCCCAGCCCTCGAACACGAGAATCGTCGAGAATCCGGCTTCGCGCGCGCGGCGCTGGAGCAGGTTCAGCCGGCCCTGCTGCCGTACGATCTCGGCCGCCGCCTTCTTGGGCGACGAGTGCTTCGTCATGTCCAGGCTGGACAGGATCGAGACGAGCGGCGGCCTCCGCGCCCGCGCCGGGCCCGTCTTGCCGGCGGGCGCCCGGTCGGCCGCGGTCGCCCTTGGTCCGTGAGGCCGCTTGGCCACGGCTTTCGTCTCGGCCAGGCGCGCCCGCACGACGTCGCGAATCGCCTCGCCCACCGTGATGCTGCGATACCGCGGGTCGGCGCCCTCGACGATCGTCCACGGCGCGTCGCCCCGGTTGGTCTGACGGATCGCCTGCTCTCCGGCGGCGATGAACTTCGGGTACATCCGCCAGTGCTTCCACGCGAGACGATCGACCCTCCACCGCTGCAACGGGTCATGCTCGAGGTGCGTCAACCGCTTCTTCTGCGCGCTCTTTCCGAGGTGCATCCAGAACTTCAGGATGAGCGCGCCGTCGGCCGCCAGTGTCTGCTCGAAGTCCACGATCCGATGGAGGCGCTCGTCGAAGGCGTCCGCCGACAGCCGGCGATAGACCCGGTCCAGCACCGGCCTCGAATACCAGCTGCTCAGGAAAAGGCCGACGCGCCCGCGCGCCGGCAGGGCCCGCCAGAATCGCCAGTACTCGGGGCGTTCCTGTTCCTCATCCGACGGTTCGCCGAACGCCTGCGTGACGATCCACCGCGGGTCCATCCACGCATTCAACAGGTTGACGGTTTCACCCTTGCCCGCGCCGTCCACTCCCGCGAACACGATGATGACCGGGAAGGTCGCCGCGGCGCGGAGCTCGTTCTGCACCTCGAGCAGTTCGCCGAGGAGCGCCGGCTCCCGCCGCTTGTACTCTTCCTTGGAGATTGTCCGTCCGAGTTCTGCGGCTTCGAACATGGGCAGGAGTATACAACCGGCTCTCGCGTCGCGCTCAGGGCCGGCGGCGGAGGGAGAACCGCAGCCCCGACCACACGGCGTCGAATGCGCAGATCTTGAAGTCCACGAGTCCCGCGGCGAGGCCCGTCTGCCTGACGATGGCCTCGGACAGGTCGGTGCCGGGCGCGGCGGCCTTCTTTCTCCACAGGATCCAGAGGCCGCCCTCGCCGCCGAGGCGCGCCATCCGGGCGATGCCGCGCTCCAGGTCGGCGCGGGTTCGGACGAACCACAGCGTCAGGTCCCGGTGGCCACCGTCGGACCGGCGCAGCGTCGCGCCTGTCGGCAGATCGCCGAGCGTCCCGGCGACGTCCGTCGGCGCGCCGTGGAGGACGACGACGGAGCCGGGCTTGATGCCGAGTTTCTTCGGAAGCGGAGTCCCGGAGTACCCCGCCAGGCCGGAGGCCGGTCGAACGGGATCGCGAGGGGGCTCGGCAATGGCCCTCCTGAGCGTGTCGAGCGCACGGCCCCACGTGGTGAAGGCCGCATCAGGCAGGAGCGCCTCGATCGCGGCGACCTTCGAGGGATCGCCGTCCACGAAGACGATCGGCTTCGATCGAGTCGCCTTGCGGAGGCGGACCGCGAGCGCCACGTCGCGGCCCTGGGACGGCGCCCGTGAGAGGTCGATGACGAGCGCGTCAGGCGGCGAGACGTCCATCTCACGAAGCGCCGCACCCGTCATCGGCGTGGCGTCCACCTCGTAGCCGCCGGTGCGGAGCGCCGCCGCGCGCGCCTCCGCCTCGGCAGTGTTCCAATGCACGAGACGAATCCGACGTCCCACTACTTCAGCCATGTTTCAGCAAAGGCGAGAAACGCGCTGCTGCTCTGGCGGTTTCCGCGCATCCTGGGCGTGACGGTACCGGCGGCGCGCGTGCCGTTGACGATCACGTCGGCCGCCTTCGCCGGGATGAACGTGGACAGGATGGTGTAGGGGTTATGGGGCACGCCGGCCCGGCTCTCGATGGCAAACGGCTCGTAGAAGTCGCGCCACACCAGGTCGATCGCGTAGCCGTCGGCCCTGATGCTCTCCTTCCATGCCGCGGCCGAGTCCCCGCTCCGTTCGAAGCGGGCGGGCCGCACGGGGAACGGCTTGTCGCCGTACGCCTTGTCGAAGGCCGTCATCAACTGCGTCGCCACGTACTCGGCCAGCTTCTCGTTGTCCGTGAACGCCAGCCGGATGTCGTCGGCCGTCGGGCCATCGCCCTTGACGTCGCTCGTCACGAAGCAGACATGCCCTGCGCCGGCCGGGCTCTGAATGACGCGCCAGAAACTGACGCTCGTCGAGGGCGCGGCACCCTCCTTCAGAACCAGGCGGATGCCGGGATTCTCCCCGATCACCGCGACCCGGCCGTCCTTCACATCCGAGGGCGCCTGGGAAAAGGCCGCAGCGGACACGCCCAGCGCGACCGCAGTCAAGGCAATGGCAATGAATCGGGTCATCGAGCGCCTCCGGTATCGAGCGACATCAATCACAACAGATCCGTCGCAGGGATCATGCACGGGCCGGCAGGGCCCGTCAAACAGGTTGCGTGCAAAGAGTCCCACGCTCCGTTGAACCGCCGGCGCAGGCTGTCGATACTCGGGCAGGTCTCCACACGCGGAGGTCCGCATGGGCCTGCGATCCAAATCGACGCTCGCGGCAGTCCTCGTGCTTGCCCTCGGGATGGGCGACCGCGTCCGCGGCAACGCGAACCAGACGCCCGTCCCATCTGCCTCCACCGCGCGGCCATCCCTCAACGGCGAAATCGTCGGGCGGGTGCTCGATGCCGCCGGCTCGCCGCTCCCGGGCGTCGCGGTGACGGCGAAAGGCCCGGCGCTGATTGGCTCTCGGACCACGACGACGACGCCCGCCGGCAGATACCGGCTCGCGGAGCTTCCTGTCGGTCTTTACACGATCACGTTCGAGTCGAGAGGCTTCGCCACGCAGGAGCGGGGCGAGATTCGTCTCGACGCGGGTGTCCACGCTCAGATTGACGCGCGGCTCGACCGCTCGTCCGACAGGGAGACGGCGACCGTCTCGTCGGACCAGCCGCTGTTCGACACCCGTTCGGCCGCGATCGTCACGAATGCGACAGGCGAGTGGCTGGAACTCCTGCCGGCCGGGCAGGATCCCCGCGCCTTCGTGCAGATGGCGCCGGGCATCACGATGAGCGCGGAGGACGTCGGCGGGAACGCGCTCGGCCGGCAGGCGGCGCCGTACGTCGATGGGCGTGTCGGTCGAGGATGGACGATCGACGGCAACGTCGGGTCGCTCCAGGGGATTCAGGTCCTGCGCGCGGGCACCGACGCGTCGTTCCAGGATCACGGCGTCGCCGTCAACCTCATCGCGCGGAGCGGCAGCAACCGGTTCAAGGGCAGCGCGCGCTACACCTTCACGGACTGGAGGCTGCAGTCGGACAACCTCACGCCCGAACTGGAGGCCGAGGGCGCAGGCTTCGGAAACCCGGTGCGCAGGATCAGCGAGGCCGTGATCGAGATGGGCGGACCCATCCGCCGCGACAAGGCATGGCTCTGGGGATCGGCCTCGTACAACGCCGTTGAAGTGGGATTGATCGGGTTCTACACGCCCACCTGCCTGAATACGGACGGCTCGCCGGTCGTGGGCGCGGCGCACCGTGCAGAGTGCATGAACGCCGGCATCACGACGCTTCCCAGCCTCAACGCCAGGCTGCAGTATCGATGGGCGTCCGCGCACCGCTCCACCGTCTCGTGGGCCCGGCCCGACCGGCGGCAGCCGAATCGCGGCGCGTCGGCGTACACGCGCCCCGAATCCACGACCAGACAGTCGAGCCTGTCGTCCGCACAGCCCTTCCAGGCGCAGCACCAGTGGGTGGTGTCCGACCGATTCGTCCTCGATGGCACGTTCACATTCAGCGACGCCAGCTTCATCCTGGACTTCCAGGACCCGAGCCTGGCCGATGTCCAGGGCGCCTACGACCGCTACACGCTCGTGCACTCGCGGTCCGGAGCGCAAAGCGAGTTCCGCCGGCCGACGACGAACATCGTCTTCACGGGCAGTCACCTCCTCGCAGGGTTCCTGGGAGGCGATCATGCGACGAGGTTCGGGATCGAGATCCTGAAGGCCCCACGCCAGCAGTGGGATCGGACCGGCGGCGGCGCGGTGGCGGTGTTCGACAGTCGCGGAGGGTCGCCCGTCTCGTATCAGGCGCGCATCTTCCGCGACGGTCTGATCAGTCTCGACTCACGTCAGTATTCGGCGTTCTTCCATGACGCCTACACGAGAGGCCGCGTCACGATCAACGGCGGAATGCGGTTCGACCACCAGGATGACGCGGCCCTCGAGGCGACCATCCCAGCCAATCGGATCCTGCCGGACCTCCTGCCGGCCGTGCGTTTCCCGGGGGCGGACTCCGGCGTCGAGTACAACGATGTCTCGCCCCGGCTCGGGCTGGCCTGGGATGTCACCGGCCGAGCCACGACCGTGTTGAAGGCCACGGCGGCCAGATATTGGGGCATCGGCAACGCGTCGTCCGCGCCGCTGCAGCCGACTCGCCAGACCCGTCTCGTCTACTGGTGGAACGACGCGAACCACGACGGCTTCGTCCAGACCGCCGAGCTCGATCTTGCGCGCGGCCTTGCGGCTACGCCCACCTCCAACTACGACGCGGCCAATCCCGGCTCGGTGAGGTCGCCGGCAACGGTCGATCAAGGTCTCGAGAACGACGTCACCGACCAACTGACGCTGGGATTCGAGCACCACTTGGCGCGCGGCGTGGCCCTTCGCGCGACCTACGTCGGCCGGAAGATGCACCAGTTGCAGGCGACGTTTCCCATCAACGCCGACGGCTCCCTCGTCAGTTCCGACACGTACGACGCGGTCCGGTGGGCGCCAGCCAACTGCCCGCCAGGCGCGGAGTGCCCGGCGGTCACCTATTACCAACGGAGCGCAGCGCTGCCTCCCGGGACGGTGCTTCGCAACGACGGGGAGTACGCCTGGCATCACGGCGTGGACCTCGTCCTCCACAAACGGATGGCCGACGGCTGGACGATGGAGGTGTCGCTCGCGTGGAACGCGGCCGTCCGGCTGTTCCCCCGGCGCACGTTCGACTACACCGATCCGACGAACATCGACATGCGGAATGGCTTCGAGTACTCCCCGCTCGAGTCGCACTGGATCGTCAAGTCGTCGGGCTCTGCGCGAATGCCCTTGGGATTCACGACATCGGGAGTCCTGACCGCGCGGCAGGGATTCCCGTACGCCCGCGGGGTCACGAGCCCGAACCGCGGCGCACTGGGATCGACCATCGTCGAGATCAAGCCCTATGGATCCGAGCGGTATCAGGCGGTGTGCCGTCTCGACTGGCGCATCGAACGGCCGTTCAAGGCCGGCCGCATCGAAGTCATCCCGCTCCTCGACGTGTTCAACGCGCTCAATTCGAACGTCGTGCTGACGCGCAACCGGCTCCAGAACACCCAGTCCGCCAACGGTGTGACGGAGATCCTGGCGCCCCGGTCCGTTCACCTCGACCTGCGGATCGGTTGGTAGCGTGCAGCGATCGGGGAACCCCACTGTTGACGGCCGGACGACGTGCCGGAGTCCCCGTCAGTCGAGGAGAGCAACCGCGCGGACCGGTGAACCGTCCGCGTTCGGCAGCGCGAGCGGGAGGCAGGAGAAGAGGAACGTCTTTCCGACCAGCGCCTCGAGCCCGGTCAGGTTCTCGATGAGGATCAAGCCGGCCCGGAAGAACGCGAGGTGGTTGGAGAACTCGCTGGCGCCGACCGGGTCGGCCGACATCGCGTCGAACCCGACGCCCTTGAGCCCGCGTGCGATCAGCCACCGCGTGGCGTCGCAGGACAGAACGGGAAAGCCGGCGAAGTAGCGCGGGTCGCCCCAGTAGCGCGACCAGCCGGTGTGGAGGAGGATGAACTCGCACCCGGCGATCGAGGCCGCGTGCGCCTCGAGGACGGGCTGGCGGATCTCGGTATGCCCGGGGGCCGACACGTCTATCGCGCAGGCCTGTCCCACGAACTGGCCTGCGCCGAACGAATCGAGCGTCGGCGCGCCGGCCACCATGTGTGAGGGGGCGTCGATGTGGGTGCCCGTGTGCGAGTACATCCGGACGAGCGTCTCCGCGAAGCCGTTGCGCTCGACCGTGTTCGCCTGCCGGAGCACGGGCGGCTCGGTCCCGGGGTAGACGGGCATGCCCTCGGTGATGGGGTGAGTCAGATCGACGACAGTCGGCATCGTACCATGCTACCGGATCTGCTCCACCTGCACCGCGGTGCCGTAGGCCAACACCTCGGTCACGCCGCTCATCACCTCGTTGGCGTCGTAGCGCATGGCGAGAATCCCGTTGGCCCCGCGCTCGCCGGCGTGCTGCAGCGGGAGGTCGAACGCCTCCTGCCGGGTCTTCTCGCAGAGCGACGTGAAGATCGTGATGTTGCCGCCCACCAGCGTCTGGAGCGATGCGCCGACGGTGCCAAAGACGCTCCTCGATCGCACGACGATGCCCCGCACGATCCCCAGGTGGCACACGACACGGTAGCCGTGCAGTTCGGTCGCGGTGGTGACCAGATTCGGATCGACAGTGGCCATGGATGTCCCCTTCAGGAGAACTGCGACATGGTATCGCGAGCGCGCGGCCAGCCGATCAGTCTGGCTGCATGCTGTCAACCAATGAAGGAGAACAAACGGCGAAACATGCGGTATACTGGCCGCATGTCGCCAGGGTCCCAGCCACGACTTCACGGCCGCGGCACCGTGCTCAACCCGTCCAGTCGTTTCGACCGGCTCTCGGTCGAGCCCGTTCCCGAAGCCGGCCTCGACGCCTCGACGGTGAGAACCGAATTCTTCCGCGACCGGACGCGCTCGCTCATCACCGGCAACGACAGCCCGGACATCCCCTTCAGCTTCAGCATCAACCCGTACCGCGGGTGCGAGCACGGGTGCGTCTACTGTTACGCCCGGCCCTATCACGAGTACCTGGGATTGTCGGCCGGGCTCGATTTCGAGACGAAGGTCTTCGTGAAGGAGGATGCCCCCGAGTTGCTGCGCCGGGAGCTGGGCCGTCCGTCGTGGACGGGCGATCCCCTCGGCCTGTCGGGCGTCACGGACTGCTATCAGCCCGTGGAGCGCCGTCTGCAGCTGACGCGGCGCTGCCTCGAGGTAATGGTCGAATGCCGGCAGCCCGTGGGCGCCATCACGAAGAGCGCGCTCGTCGCGCGCGACGCCGACCTGTTCGCCGCGCTCGCCCACCACCACGCGGCCGACGTCTGCGTCACGATCACGACGCTCGACGAGGGCCTGCGCCGCGCCCTCGAGCCGCGCGCGGCGACGGCGGACGCGAGGCTCGATGCCCTCGCACTCCTCGCCGAGCGCGGCGTGCCGGCCGGCATCATGGTGGCGCCCGTCATCCCGGGCCTGACCGACCACGAGATTCCGCGCATCCTCGAGCGGGCACGGGAGGCGGGCGCCAGTTTTGCGGGATTCACCATGCTCCGGCTGCCGCACGGCGTCGGCGCGCTGTTCGACGAGTGGATGACCGCCCACGTCCCGAACCAGCGGGAGAAGATCCTCGGGCGGCTCCGCCAGATCCGGCACGGGCGGCTGACAGACAGCCGCTACGGCGAGCGCATGAGCGGCGACGGGCCACTCGCCGACCTGGCGGCGCAGCTGTTCCGGCGCGCGCGCGAGCGCACGGGCCTGGCCTCACATCCGCGGCCGCTCTCCTTGGCCGCCTTCCGGCGGCCGACCAGGCCCTGCCCGCTGTTCGAGTAGTGGGGTCAGGCCGACCTGACCCCAGGACGCACGTGCGCGAAAAAGGTGATAATTCAAGACCTGACCCCCTATAGGATGGCGCCATGAAAACACGTCGGAGCCTCGTCGCCCTTCTCGTCGTCACGCTCATCGGTTCTGTGGCGGCCGGCGCCCAGGAGCGATCCACGTCGGGAACGCTGACGCTGGATCGCATCTTCTCCACGCGCGAGTTCGCAGGTGAGCGGTTCGGGCCCGCCCGCTGGATGAAGGACGGCGAGACCTTCACGACGCTCGAGCCGAGCGCGGACGTCAAAGACGCCCGCGACCTCGTCCTCTACACCGCCGGCAACGGCGCGCGGCGGGTGTTGGTGTCGGCCGCCAGGCTGGTGCCGGAAGGTGCGTCCGGCCCCCTGTCGATTGAAGACTACGATTGGTCGTCCGACGGCCAGGTACTCATCGTCTTTACCAACTCGAAGCGCGTCTGGCGGCAGAACACGCGCGGCGACTACTGGACCTACGACCTGCGCACCAGCCGGCTGCACAAACTCGGGGCCGGCTTCGACCCCTCCACGCTGATGTTCGCAAAGCTCTCACCCGACGGTCGGCTCGCGGCCTACGTGATGAAGCACAACATCTACGTCGAGGACCTGCAGGGCGGCGCGGTACGTCAACTGACGAAAGATGGCGACGACGACATCGTGAACGGGACGTCCGACTGGGTCTACGAGGAGGAGTTCGATCTTCGCGACGGCTTCCGCTGGAGCCCGGACAGCCGCGCGATCGCGTTCTGGCGGTTCGACACCCGCGGAGTGCCGGTGTTCTCGATGATCAACAACACCGACAGCCTCTACCCCACTGTCACCCGGTTCAAGTACCCGAAGGCAGGCGAGACGAACTCGGCGGTGCAGGTCGGCGTCGTGAGCGTGGCGGGCGGCGAGACCGTCTGGATGAAGGCGGTGGGTGATCCCCGCCAGATGTACATCCCTCGACTCGAATGGGCCGGGAACTCGACCGACGTGATCTTCCAGCAGCTGAACCGCCTGCAGAACACGAACCAGGTGGTGATGGGCAACGCCGCGACCGGCGACGTGCGGACGGTGTTCACCGACGCGGACGAGGCATGGGTCGAGGTGATGGACTTCACCTGGCTCGGCGGCGGAAAGGCGCTGCTATGGATCAGCGAGCGGGATGGATGGAAGCACGCGTATTCCGTCTCGCGCGACGGCCGTGACGTGCGGCTGCTGACGCCGGGAGACTATGACGTCCTGAGCGTCAACGCGGTTGACGAGAAGGGCGGCTGGCTGTACGTCACGGCATCGCCCGACGCGCCGACGAAACGGTTCATGTACCGTGTGTCGCTCGACGGCAAGGGCAAGCCGGAGCGGGTGGGCCCCGCGAGCCAGACGGGCGTGCACCGCTACGACGTGTCCCCCTCCGCGCAATGGGCGTTTCACGTCTACTCGTCGCTCGACGTGCCGCCCGTCACTGAACTGGTGCGCCTGCCGTCGGCCGAAACGGTCCGCGTGCTCGCCGGCAACGCCGCGCTGAAGGCGAAGGTGGACGGGCTGGCGCGCCGGCGCGTGGAGTTCTTCCGGCTCCCGATTGGCGGCGGCACGGAGGTGGACGGGTGGCGGATCCTGCCTCCCGATTTCGATCCGTCGAAGAAGTACCCCCTGCTGATCTACGTCTACGGCGAGCCGGCCGGCCAGACCGTGCAGGACAGCTGGGGCGGGAACACGTACCTCTGGCACCTCATGCTCGCTCAGCAGGGCTACATCGTCGCCAGCTTCGACAACCACGGCACGCCGGCGCCGCGGGGGCGCGCGTGGCGCAAGAGCATCTACCGTCAGATCGGGATCCTGGCATCGGCCGACCAGGCGGCGGCTGCGCGCGCGGCGCTTGCCGCGTGGCCCTTCGCCGACCCGGCGCGCGTCGGCGTCTGGGGCTGGAGCGGCGGCGGGTCGATGACGCTGAACGCCATGTTCCGTTATCCCGATATCTACAAGACCGGGATCTCGGTCGCGTCGGTGCCCGTGCAGCGGCTCTACGATTCGATTTACCAGGAACGCTACATGGGGCTGCCGAAGGACAACGAGGCGGGATTCACGAACGGGTCGCCGATCACATTCGCCAAGAACCTGAAAGGGAACCTGCTGATCGTCCACGGCACGGGCGATGATAACGTGCACTACCAGGGATTCGAGATGCTGGTCAACGAACTCGTGGCCAACGGCCGGACGTTCGACATGATGTCGTATCCCAACCGTTCACACGGGATCTCGGAAGGCAAGGGGACGACGCTGCACGTGTACTCGCTGTTCACGCGGTACCTGAACGAACATCTGAGATAGTGCGGTCACCAAGGAGCTCCAGGCACAGCTGCGACCACGTCTCCATCTGGTCGCGACGCTCCAGCAGCTCCGGCAGCGTCAGGAACCGGAGGTCGGTGATGCACGCCTCGCCCTTGGACACGTTCTCCTCCGCCAGCTCGCAGAGGTGGACGATGCCGAAGTGGACCTGGCCGACGGGGGTCGAGTCGTCGTTGATCAGCGCCACGGCGCGCGTCCGGAAGTGGCCGTCCATCCGCAGCTCTTCGTGCAGTTCCCGCTGGAGCGCCTCCTCGTAGAAGTCCAGGCCGGTGAGAAACAGGCTTTCGTCGCCGTGGTTGATGTGGCCGCCGATGCCGATGGACCCCTTGGCCACGAGACGCTTCTCGCCCGATCCCTTGCCCCGCACGTAGTGGAGATAGGCGTCGCCCCTCTTGATGACGACGTACGGAATGATCTGCTTCTGGGAGGGATCCTCTTCGGCCCTGGCGCGAGGGACGAAGTGCGTGTTCTCCGCCTCCAGGATGCGGGGGACGTACGCAGCGATATCGGTGCGAATGCCCTGGAAGGACCCGATTTCATCCAGCAGCGTCCGCGGAAAGCACAGCACCATCTCTTCGCGCATGTGCGGACCCTCCTCTCGACGTCCCGGTCCGGAACGTCGTCCTGTAAGAGTACGGGGCTTTGGCGCCCATGTCCACGCCTGTGCCGTCTTGCGCCGGACACTGCCGCTTCCCTTGAAGGAATCCGTGGACATTCCTCGACACGGTCGGTGGTTCGTGCTCCCCGTCACGATCGCGATCCTCGTGGCGAGCCTCGCCGTACCTGGTCGCCATGGACGTCGGCAACAAGCCCGCGCTGCTGGCCCTCGACCTCAACCCGGAGATCACGACGCGCGGCGCGCACCACATGAAGGTGGTCTGGCAGCGTCCGTCAGCATCCCGCTAGAGCCCCAGCACGGCGTAGACGATCGAGATCACCACGAGGCCGATCATGCCGGGGGCGACGAGGTTGGCTGTCCGGCGGGAGCCGAGCACGTAGGTGTAGGCCGTCTTGAGGACGTTGTTGCTGGCGCTGGCGATGATCACGGCCTGCACGATCTGGCGGTCGCCGATGCCGAAATTGCCCTGCAGCAGCGACACGACGAACGGCGTGATGTCGGAGAACCCGACGACGAACGACAGCATACGGAGGCCGAGGTCCTGGAAGTACTCGAGGACGTACTTCGTGACGAACGAGACGACCGTGAACAGGACCGCGAACAGGACCGCGGCGTTCAGCTCCAGCGGGTTCTTTCGCAACGCCGGGCTCACCGCGGTGCCGCCCACGCCCGTGGCCGACGCCACCGGGGCGCCGCCCACAGGGCCGGCCACGGGCCGTCTGCGACGCAGCCACATGGCGTAGCCCGCCGCGAGGCTCGACAGCGCGACGAGTGCCGGCCCGACCACGATCGCCGACGTGAGACGGAAGATCGCGACGATCGCCAGCAACCGCAGGTACATCATCGAGACCGCCAGCAGGATCGCAGCGGCCACCTCGTCCACGCTCTCGGGCGTCTCCTTCGACTTCTTCGCCAGCACGACCACCGTCGCCGTGCTCGAATACAGGCCGCCCACGAGCCCGGCCAGCAAAAGGCCCTTGCGGGGGTAGAGATACGTCTGGAGCACGTAGCCCAGGTAGGAAATTCCTGTGGTGATCACGACCGCGATCCAGATCTGCCTGGGCGTGACGGGAAGGGCCGCGAAGAAACGCCAGAGGGCGCCGTCGCCGGCCGTCATCGTCTCGGGAATCAGGGGGAGCACGACGCCGGCGATCGCGAGGAACTTGCAGGCCGTGACCACCTCGTCCGTCTCGAGGCGATCGCTGAACTGGCGGATGCGCCCCTTCGAGTGCAGCACGAGGAGAATGGAAACCGCGATGAGGACCAGGTACCACTGGGGGAACTTGAGCGCGACCGGACCCGTCGTGTAGGTCAGCAGGGCGATGAGGACGCCGATCATCCCCGGGCTCTTCCTCTTCAGGATCTTGTCGCCGTAGTAGATCAGGAGGAACAGCGTCAGGGCACCGAGGCCGACCAGGAACGCCTCGTTTCCGATCCCCGGCAGCTGGAAGAGGACGAAACCCAGCATGCCGATGAAGATGAACGTGCGGACAGTGCCGAAGGTGTCGACCTTCCCCTCGTGCTCGTAGTACTCGCGCAACCCGATGCCGATCAGGAAGCTGACCCCGATGGTCAGCAGGAACGGCGTGACGACTTCCGGGGTCACCACGGGCACCATGCCGCTACCTCACTGCTTCACCGCCGCCGGGGGGCGCGGCGTCTTCTTGTGCACATCGAAGAACGCGAGAACCGCCTCGATGTTCGGCGCGACGACACTGACGTGATCGCCTCCCGGCACCTCGATGTACTCAACGTCCACGCCCAGCCGCCTCATCTCCGCAACCATGATCCGGGAGCCGCCCACCGCCACGGTGGGGTCCTTGTCGCCGTGCACGACCACCTGCGCGATGCCGCGCATCTTCTCGACGGTCGCCGTCGAGCCGTTGCCCGCGATCGGCCCGACCGCCGCCCAGATGTCGGGATACCTGGCGGCCAGCCTCCAGGTCCCGATGGCGCCCATCGAGTGCCCCATCAGGTAGATGCGAGACTCGTCGATCCGGTAGTCCTGTTTTACCCGCGCGAGGACCTCCATCACGTCCTGCTCGCTGCGCTCCTGCAATTGACGCGACGCGACATCGGCCGGCGGCTCGGCCACGCCCCACCCGTAGAATCCATCGGGCCGGTAGCCGAGCGGCGCCGCGATGATGTAGCCGTGCTGCTCGGCCAGCACGGGGAGGCGCTTCTCGTAGGACTCGAAGAAGCTGCCCTCGTTGCCTCCGAGGCCGTGGAGCGCGACGATGAGCGGCATCGGCCGCGTCCTGTCGTACCGGGTCGGGACGTAGAGCCGGTAAGGCAGGATCTCCCCGGCTGGTTTGAAGAAATAGTGGCGCGTGATGTCGCCGGTGCGCCCGACGAACGGATCCCGGCCTGATTTCCCGGCAGCGAGCGTCGCCTCGGCGCGCGCGAGTTCGGTCCCGAGGTCGAGGGCGCCGAGGGAGATGCGCGAGAGGTTGACGTTCCGGACGCAGTCCACCGGACTGAGCACGTCGGCCTGCACCGACGCGGGGACTGTCGTCGCGCCGGACGACAGCCGGGCCAGCCGCTCGTCGAGGCCCTTGAACGCCGCCACGGTCAGCGTGGCGATGCCGAGCACCTGCTCGCCGTCCAGCACCTCGGCGCGCAGACGGTACGTGCCGTCCTCGATTCCCCGCATGTCGAGTTCCATGACAAATGGGGTGTCGACGAGGTCCCGCCCGACCGGTTCGAGCGTGCCGAACGCCTTGACGACCGGGTCCGCCGGTTGGCTCGCACCCGCGGGAAGGGCCGCGCGACCGGCCGGCCCGGTGGGGCGCCGTATCAACGACACGCGCGCCGCCAACGACCGCGTGAGCGCGAGCGACGGACTGTAGATCTGCTCGAGCCCGACAACGAACGGCTTGGACGAGTCGGTGATGGTGTGGTCCGTGCGGAGGACCAGCGACCGGCCATATTCGAGCTGCTCGGTCCACGGCGTGCCGGCAAGCAGCGCCATGCCCTTCGCCAGCAGGCGCCGCGCTTCGCCCGTCCGCCCGAGCCGGGTGGCGTCACCCAGCTCGCGTTCGAGCGTCGCCAGCGTCTCTTTGAGTTCGCCCTGCGGGTTGGTCGTCGCCTTGCGAGTCATGTAGGCGACGCGCGCGGACATCAGGCTGGGCGGCGCCTGGGCGAACGTGAACCCGGCCGGCGCGATCACCAACAGCGACAACAGCACGAAGACGGATGGCAGCGGTCTCGACATCGACACCTCGTGCCAGGGCGCGGAGGAAGACAATCGATGGTGCGCCGGCGGAACACGCGTGCGGGCAACCGGCAGATCCGCGAGATCTGGCCGCAGAAAGGTTGATCCGCGGCGTGTCGCTTGTCAAGCGACGCAGGACAAGCTGCGCGGCAAGGCGACCCTGAAAGGCCGCTCTGCCGCCTCCTGCCTACTGTCAGAATCCGAATGCGCACCCGGCCAGGAGTAGACTGGGGACGTCCAAAGGCACGGGGACCGTCCCTGCCCGCCCGCGGACGGGGCAGCCCAGCCGTTTGCGCCCGACTGGAGGACCGCATGCTGGCACCGATTCTCGCCGCCGCCCTCGCCCTGTTCCCGGTCGATCGGCCGTCACACTCTGGCCAGTCCCGGCCGGCCGGTCCGGGCCCGATCCTGGCGGAGGCTGGAGCCCCCGTCCAGGCGCCTGACCCGGTCATCCCGCCCGGCACTCTTTCCCGGTTGTTCGTGGACCCTGACGGAACGTCCCGGTTTGTCGTTCCTGCGCCGGAACAACCGGATGGGAAGAAGATGGTCGTCGGCCACCTCCGCCCTGGCCCGCCTCAGCACAAGGTCGTCTGCGGGATGACGTTGATCATCGTGGACAGCCAGATCGACCCGAAGTTCGTAGTCTCGCCGAAGGCCGGCGCCGGGGAGTTCACGATCCGGCGGGTGCCCAAACCGATGTGCGGGGATGGGAAGAAGTAGACAGTAGGCAGAAAGCAGTAGGCGGCGTGCCGGCCCTACCGCGACCAGGACGCCATCGAGTTGTTTCCCACGTGCGTCACCTGGCGCAGGTCCGTCCCGTCCCGCGTCATCGTCCAGATCTGCTGCGTGCCGCTCCGCGTGGACGTGAACGCGATGTGGCGGCCGTTGGGCGAGAACACGGGGCTCTCGTTCTCCGGGCCGAACGTCAGCTGGCGCGCGTCCCCGGTCGCCGGGTCGATGACCTTGATGTCGAACCCGGTCTTCGTGCGGGATACGTAGGCAATCTCGTTGACCGGTCCCGGCGACCAGCTCGGGCGGTCGCAGTATTTCTCCGACGTCAGCTCGCGCTGCCTCGACCCATCCGCGTCCATCACCCAGATCTGAGGCGATCCGGTCCGGTTCGACGTGAACGCGATTTCCTCCCCGGTCGGCGACCACGCGGGCGACGTGTCGATCGCCCAGTGCGTCGTCAGGCGGCGGAGTCCCGAGCCGTCGGCATTCATCACGTAGATGGCTTCGTTCCCGTCCCGGTTCGAGGTGAAGGCGATGCGCGTGCCGTCCGGCGACCACGCCGGCAGCCAGTTCTTGCCGCGCCCGCCGGTCGGCGAGTCCTGCCGTCGCGCCTCGAGGCGGGTGACGAAGATGTCCTGGTAGCCCCGGCGGTAGCAGGTGTACGCGATCGCACCGCGATCCGGCGACCAGCTCGGCGTGAGGTCCAGGTCGCCGTCAGACGTGACCTGGGCGTCGTTTGCCCCGTCGTAGTCGGCGACGAAGATCTCCTTCACCCGGCGCCGCGAGCCGGTGGGCTCGTAGAAACTCCCGGAACGATCGGACACGAACGCGAGCCGCGAATGCGCCAGCCCGTGGATCCCCGCCTGGGTCATGATGATCTCGTCGGCGGCCACGTGCGCAATCCGCCGGGCGTTCGTCTCCGCGCCAACGAACTCACGGCCGAATACCAGATCGCCGCCCTGCGCCGCGTGAATCAGAATCTCGAGGTGAAGCTCGCCGTCTTCCTGGCGGAGCCGGCCGGACACGGTTCCGTCGGCGGCCGGCGCCTGCCCTCCATCGGGCGTCTGCGCGACCGGAAGGAGATCGAAGACGTCTTCGAACTCCAGGTCGGCCCGGAGCACATCACCGAGCATACTGGCAGTCCGATCGAGGTCCGGCGTGCCGGTTGCGGCCGTGAACCGCGCGAGGGCCAGGCGAGGCTGGCCGCCGTGGAGACCGGCGACCCTGTTCGATCGGACCCGGTCGGTCGGCGGGCCGGGCGCGCGCCGTCCCCCGGCCGGGAAAAGCACCAGCGTGATGGCCGCCGCCATGACGAAGAGAACACGCGCGATGGTTTGCACCCCGGTCTCGAGATCGGGGTGATGTGAGAATCGCATGCGAAAAGGGGTCAGGCACCGACAGCAGCCAGCACGACGCCGATCCGTCGCAGCCCCTCGGCGATGTACTCCTGCCGGCCGCCGTACCAGATGCGCAGGCAGCCTTCGAGCCCCACGTGGCTGCCGGGAACCACCAGCGTGCTCTGCTCGACGCGAATGCGCTCGCAGAGGTCGAGGCTCGGCATCGCCGAGCGGTAGCGCACCAGCGTCATCGCGCCGGCGCGGGGCCGGTTGAACTCCAGCATTCCGCCGAATCCGGCGGCCCAGCGCTCGATGATCGGGAGATTGGCTCCGAGTATGGTGCGGGTCCGTTGGTAGAGCCGTTCGCGGTTCGCGGGAGTCACCGCGACCCGGGCCACGATGTCCGACAGCTTGTTGGGACCGATGGTCAGGTAATCGTGCTGGCTCCAGCATGTCTCGACGAGAGGCGGCGGCCCCACGATCCACCCGATCCGCACGCCCGGGATCCCGTACGCCTTCGACAGGCCGCTGGTGACGACGACGTGGTCGCTCATGCCCCAGAAGCTCCTGGTCCGGTCACCCTCGAGTTCGGCTCCGAGGTACACCTCGTCGGCGAGGAGGATCGTGTTCATCTCCTCGCAGCGCCGGACGATCCGCCGCATGGCGGCGTCGGAGAGGATGGCGCCTGACGGGTTGTTCGGGTTCGACAGGTAGAGCAGCCGCGTCCGCGGGTTCACCGCCCGCTCGAATTCGTTCCAGTCCGGCTCCCACTGGCAGTCGGGGCGAAGCCGGAACGTGCGCACGGGCGCCTGCAGGCTGTGCGGGACGCCCCACAGCTGCATGTAGTTGGGCATCTCCATCGCCATCTCGTCGCCCGGCCCGAGGACGCTGAGCGCCAGGAGGTAATTCGCTTCCGAGGTGCCGTTGGTCACTTCGATGTGATCGACGGTCGAACCCGGATAGATCGAGGTCAACTGCTCGCGGAGCGCCAGGGTGCCGTTCGACTGGCTGTAGCCGAGCGGAGTGTCGAGAGCGGCATCGAGGTCGAGGCCCATCTCGACGAGGTCGCGCAAGGTGACCGGGCGGACACCGCTCTCGCTCATGTCGTACTCGACCAGGTTCTCCCAGGTAGACTGCATCCGCTCCATCTGAAACGTCGGGATCTTCATGGCTGCCTTTCTCAGGGCGGGATCAGGGCCGCGGGTCTATTCTATGCCGCTCCGGCGCCCGGACCTCAACCGCCCGTGATAGCATCTGCCTGCCGATTCTGGCCGTCCCGACGACGGCCACGTCCTGTGTCCCCCGAAAGGACTGTTGCATGAGCGCTCGAACAGGCTTTCTCCGCGTGGCCATGGTCATCCTCATGGCCGCCGCCCTCTGCGTCCCCATGATCGCCCAGTCGAAGAAGGCGGCTCCGGCCGCCGGAACGACGATCAAGGTGGACGGCAAGATCATCAAGGGCTACATCGAGTTCATGGCGGCCGACGACAAGGAGGGCCGCCAGTCACTGACGCCGGGCTACGCAAAGACCGCGCAGTGGGCGGCCGACAAGTTCAAGGAGTGGGGCGTGAAGCCGGCTGGGGAGAATGGCACGTACTTCCAGGATGTGCCGGTCGCCCGCGGGCTCGCCTGGACGACGGGTGCGCCCGAGATCGTGGCGGACGGCCGCACGTTCTACTTCAGGGACGGCGACTTCGCCATCGACAACACGTCCACTCCCGGCCAGACGGTCAGCGGTGAAATCGTGTTCGTCGGCTACGGCATCTCGGCCGGCGCCAAGGGGCTCGACGAGTACGCCGGCGTGGACGTGAAGGGCAAGATCGTGATGGCCCTCAAGGGCTCTCCGAAGGACGCTCCCGCGGCAGCCGGCAGGTTCGGCGCCGCGCCCCCCGCCTCGACCGACCCCGAGCCCTGGACCGCCGAGTCCGAGGATCAGGCGAAGGTCACGACCGCCTACGCGAAGGGTGCGTCGGCCATTCTCCTGTTCGATCCGGCAAGGCTGGCAACCGCCGCCAACCCGTTCGGCGCGCCACAGGCCCAGGCCGGTGCGCGCGGCGGGCGCCGCGGAGGCCCCGCCGACAGTTCGCCGTTCACCCGGCCGTTCATCGTCATCAACGACATCAACGAGCGCGTGTTCCGGCAGGTGATGTACCGCGACCTGGTGCACGAGTCGGCGCGCGGGTTCGTGGCCCGCATCGATCAGTGGCGCCGTGACATCCGCGAGAAGAAGCCCCACTCGGTGGCGACCGGAATCAAGGGGCAGGTGAAGGGGTACACGTCCACGACGTTCTACTCCGAGCGGCTGAAGAACAACGTCTCACACAATGTCATCGGCAAGGTCGAGGGCACCGACCCGAAACTGAAGAACCAGTACATCGTCATCGGCGGCCATCTCGACCACCTCGGCGTGACCAACGGCGTCATCTATCCCGGCGCGGACGACGACGCTTCGGGCGCGGCCATGGCGATGGAGATGGCGCGGCTGTTCGCCGCGAATGCCGCCACGATCAAGCCGAAGCGCACGGTGATCTTCGCCCTGTGGTGTGGCGAGGAACTCGGCCTGCTGGGCTCGGCGTACTACGGCGATCACCCGACCGACGGCGTGACGATGGACAACGTCGTCGCCAACTTCAACAACGACATGGTGGGCCTCGGCGTGGGGCTGGGAGCGCCAGGGGCGCTCAACTTCCCCACGATCTTCGAGGTGATCATGAAGGGCCAGGACCCGGATGTCGCGAAGGCGGTCGAACCGTCAACCGCGGGTCCGGGCGGCAGCGACTACTCGGCCTTCATCGTCCGGGGCATCGAGTCGCTGGCGCTGATGACGAGCGGTGGCGTCGGGCACCCCGACTATCACGACGCCGGCGACACGTCGGCGAAGATCGACCCCGAGATCCTGCGCAAGAACGGCCAGTTCGTGCTGCAGGGCGCAATCAACGTCGCCAACGAGACGACCGTCAACCTGGTCATCCCGGACCGGCTCCACTTGTACGACGGCATGCGCATGATGCCGCTCAACCTGGCGGCGGTCGGCGGCGGCGGCGGACGGGGCGGTGCGCGTGGCGGCCAGCCGGCTGAGCAGGCGGCCGGTCCGCGGTTCACCATCGCCCTGAATGACCCGTCGGCCTACGGCGGCAACCTGGCGCTCATCGACATCGCCGCGAAGTTGCTGGGGGTCGGCCGGATCGAGATCTCGGGCCGAGGCGACGGCGCGTGGTTCACGGCGAACGACGTCACCGAGCGCGGGCGCGCGGCCGTGGCGGAGTTCGAGAAGAGCGGCGTGATTCCGGTTCTGAAGAACCCGTCGGCGCGGCTGCTCGACAGCATGCTGGACGCCAGCAAGAAGGCATTCATCGTGGACGGGATGACACAGATGCCGGACGCGGCCCTGGCGAAGAAGATCAACGCGAAGAACGCGCTGCTGACCGTGGAGTTCGACGCGAGCGCGCCGGCGGCCGTGGCCGGGAGGCTCATCGAGCTGAAGAAGCTGATTGGCGACTCGGACAATCTGCTGCTGGTCAACGGCCCGAATTCCGTGGCGCCGGTCGAACCGGTCGGCCTCAAGCCGCTGCAGCGGAAGATCGACGAGGCGAAGCAGCAGATGTACCTGGCGCTGATCAAGGCGGGCTGGACCAAGGACGAGATCTACTCGATGGTTGGCGTCAATCCGCCGCGGCCGGCCGGTGAGGCGGCGCAGGTGCCGCCGCAGGCGCCGAGCCGGTTCGCCGGCAACCTGCGAAAACTCGGGTAGGTCCCCGTCCCGGTTTTACTTTGCGAATGGCCGGCCGTATGATTCGGGCCGAATCCGGCCCGGATCGTCGGCCGGCCTTCGAGGAGCAGCCATGACGCGTCGTCTGATCGTCGGTCTGGTCGTCGCCTGCGCCCTCGCGGCCGTCGCGGCATGCGCCGCCAGCACGCCGTCGCAGCCTGCGGCGCCAAGCGCAACGACTGCAGCGTCATCATCCACTACCACCGTCACGGTTGACGCGTTCGTCGGCCAGTGGGGTGCGACCACCACGAGCGGGTCATCGCCGGAGTCCGTCCTCGCGGAGAACACGGCGACCGCGCTGGTCCCAAACGGCTTGTGCACCCTGGTCGAGTTCCAGGTCGACAAGGACCCCGACGAGAGGTCCGCGCTGATTGTGTTTGCGGCCACCTGCGCCAACGCGCGGATCCGCGGGCACGGAATGGGCCTGGTGTCGGGCGGCACGCTGCACTGGAAGGCCGAAGGCATGCTGCTGCTGGCGTCCGGCCGCTCGTGCCCGTTCAGGTTTGTCGAGGGCAATCAGGCCACACCGACAGGCACCGGGCTGATCAAGGTGACCTACAACGGCACCGTGTGCGACATCCCCGTCAGCGGCACGCAGCTAGTCAAGCGCCGGTAGGCGAGGCGGCCATGCCGGCCGCCGTCGCGCTCAGCCCCGGGGGCCGCTGCCGTCGGTGGGCCGGATCTTGATGCTGCGGAAATAGACCTTGTTTCCGTGGTCCTGCAGGCCAATCCGGCCGCGCCTCGCCCGCCCGTAGCCTGGGTAGTCCTTCCACTTTCCCGCCTTCACGCGGCGCTCCCAGTCCGGCGTCCAGAGGTCGTACTCCACCACCTTCACGCCATTCAGCCAGTGCTGGACGTGGCCCTTGTTGACGACGATGCGGGTCTGGTTCCACTGACCGACGGGCTTCGCTGCCTTCTTCGTCGGCGTGTGCATGGCGTAGTTCGCGGCCGTCTGCTGCCACTCCTCGAGCTTGTCGGGCCAGCCATCATCGTCGATCAGCTGATACTCGGGGCCGGTCGCATAGACCGCGTCGTAACCTTTTTCGACGACGTTGAAGAAGATCCCGCTGTTGGCCTTCGGCGAGAGCTTCCAGTCCACCATCAGTTCGAAGTTCTCGAACTCCTCGTCGGTGACGATGTCGTTGGCGTGGTCGCCGCCCTGCCCGAGCGCGATCAGTTCGCCGCCGGCTATCTCCCAGCCCACCACGCGGTCGTTGTTGAACGTGTGCCAACCGGTCGTCGTCTTGCCGTCGAAGAGCAGGCGCCATCCTGCGGCGCGCTCCCCCGCCGTCAGCGTATTCGGAGCGGGCGCGGGCGCCTGCGGCCGGCCGATGGTGAAGGCCGCCGCCAGCACCGCCGTGGCGCAGACGAGCAGGAGGCTGATGGGCACCAGCACGCGGGTCAACGCTGCCGAGTCATCGCGAGACGTCGCCATCGAAGATCTCCTGAAGGGGCCGCCCGACCGGCGGCCGTCTGTCTCAGCCGTTCACGACCTTCATGCTGACCGGATCCCAGCGAATCGGGCGCTTCTCGTAGTAGCTCTGATTGCAGGCGAGGGCCGGTGCGGCCGCGCGATAGCCGAACACGGCGTCCTCGACCACCGGCTTGCCGCCACGGATCGCGGCGAAGAAGTTGTTGTGGTGATCGTAGTGCGCGCCCTTGTAGCCCTGCTCGACCTTGTAGACGGTCGCCGAAGGCAGCATCCCGGAGCGGCCGGCAGGCTCGGGGTCGTTCCAGAACTCCTTTTGCACGGCGCGCGTAGGGTCCCACTTCCGGTTGCATCGAAGGGTCACGTCGTCCCACGTGACGTCCATGGCGCCCTCGCTGCCGACCAGGCGCAGGTACGTGCTGCCGGAGGTGCCGTCCGCGAAGTTCACGCGAAGCGAGAGGTTGAAGGGCGGGTGTTCCGGCGTCTCGGGGTAGTCGAACATCCCGAGCATGATGTCGGGCGCATCGCGGCCGTCCTTCCAGTACCGCAACCCGCCCATCGCCAGGATCGACGTGGGACCCTTGGAATTGGTGATGAAGTGCAGGCTCGAGAAGAGGTGGACGAAGAGATCGCCGCTGACGCCGGTCCCGTAGTCGCGGTAGTTGCGCCAGCGGAAAAAGCGGATCAAATCGAAGGGCCGCCTGGGCGCGGACCCGAGGAAGCGGTCGAAGTCCACCGTCTGTTCCGAGGCATCGGGCGGAATCGCGTACTGCCACGCGCCGACGGGCGAGTTCCTCGCCCAGAACCCTTCCGCGTAGTTGAGCTGGCCGATGGCGCCGGCGGCGAGCAGTTCTTTCGCCTTCTCGTTTCCGAGCGAGCTCATGCCCTGGCTGCCGACTTCGAACACGGCTTTGTTGCGCCGCTGCGCGGCGATGACCGCGTCCCCTTCGCCCAGCTGCTGAACCATCGGCTTCTCGCAGTAGACCGCCTTGCCGGCGTCCATCGCGTCCACCGAAATGCGCTGATGCCAGTGGTCGGGGGTGCCGACGATCACCGCGTCCACGTCCTTGCGCGCGAGCACTTCCCGGTAATCCCGGGTCGTGAAGATGTCGGCGCCCCACAGCTTGCGGGCGGCTTCGAGCCGGCCGTCGTAGAGGTCGCACGCGGCGACGAGCTTCACGCCGTCGATCGTCGACGCGGTCTTGGCGTCTTCGGTGCCCATCCCGCCCGCCCCGATGAGCGCGACCTGGATCCGGTCGTTGGCCCCGCGCGCGGTGCGCGCGGGCGGCTGGGCTCCGGAGCGCGACATCGCGCGGAGGCTGGCTCCCGATGCGAGGGCGGCGGCGCCGGTCACCGAGCCCAGGAATGCCCGGCGCGTCTGTCTGGATGGGCGAGTCATGAAACGTCCTCCTCTGTCCGAAACCGAGGCGTCGAAGAGATGGCCGGCCGTACCCGCGCGAGTCTAGCACCCGGAACGGAGAACGCAGAACGGAAAACTGAGAAGCGCCGGCCCGCTACAGCCCGTGTTCCGTGCGCGAGAGGATCTCTCGCTGGATGTCGGGGCTGAGCAGCACGAAGTAGTCCGAGTAGCCGGCCACGCGGACCATGAGGTCGCGGTGCCGCTCGGGATGCGCCATGGCGTCCAGCAGGACGTCGCGATCGACGATGTTGAACTGGATGTGGTGCCCGCCCTGGTCGAAGTAGCCGCGAATCAGCGCCGCCAGCTTGCGCAGGCCGTCCGGGGTACGCACGCAATCCGGGGCGATGCGCATGTTGAGCAGCGTCCCGTTGGTGCGCGCGTGGTCCAGCTTGGCCACCGACGCGGCCGCAGCGGTCGGGCCGCGCCGGTCGTGGCCCTGCACCGCCGACACGCCCTCCGACAGGGGCGTCCCCGCGTGACGGCCGTCCGGCGTCGCGCCGGTCACTTCGCCGAGGGCGACGTGCGCTGTCGTCGGCAGCAGATCGACCCAGTACCGCGCGCCCTGCACGTCCCGCCGCGACTCGACCTCGTCGCAGAAGATCTGCTGGGTGAGGACGGCCAGCCGGTCCGCCTCATCGTCGTCGTTGCCGTACTGCGGCGTTTTGTTGACGAGCGCTTCGCGCAGCACCTCGTGTCCTTCCCAGTCGCGGCCGAGCGCCTCGACCAGCTGCGACATCGTCACGGTCCGTCGATCGAACACGTGGGTGCGGATCGCCGACAGGGCGTCGGCCACCGTGCCGATCGCGACGCCGGAAACCGTGGAGATGTTGTAGCGGGCGCCCCCGGAATGCCAGTCGAGGGCGCGCTCGATGCAATCGTCGATCACCGCCGAGGTGAACGGCACCGGGCACCACGTGGCGTAGGTCTGACGGACGAGGCCGTCGTAGCGGACCTTCTCGTCCACGAAGTGCGCGACCTGTGCGCGAAACGCCCACAGCACGCGGTCGAATGACTCGAACGCGCGCGGGTCGCCTGTCGCCGGCCCGAGGCGTTCGCCGGTCAGCTGGTCGAGGCCGTCGTTCAACGCCAGTTCGAGACACTTCGCCAGGTTGAAGTAGCCGCTCGACGCCATCCGGTCCTTGCCGTCGCAGAAGCAGGCCACGCATCCGTTCAGGCTGCTCCCACGGGCGTCCTCGAGCGTCTTGCCGCGATTCACCATGCCGAGGACGAGCACGTCGCTGTTGAACATGGCCGGCATGCCCAGTCCCAGGCGAAGCAGCTCGCAGCAGCGGATCAGGAAGCGAGACGACGTCCGGGAGCTGATCTGGGCCGACAACCCGGGCTGGGGCAGCCGCGTGTGATCGAGCGCGGTCAGGCACATGAACGAGAGCTCGTTGGTCGCGTCCCGGCCGTCGCGCGTCAGGCCGCCGATGTTCAGATTCTGGAACTCCGGGTACGAGCTGCTGGTCTGCGCCTCGCCCGAGTCCTTCGCGAGCGTGATCTCGTCGAACTTCACCCACATCAGGTCGAGCAGTTCCTGCGCCTGATCCTGCGTCAGTTCCCTCGAGTCGATGGAGTGCCGGTAGTACGGGTAGAGATACTGATCGAACCGCCCGGGGCCGAACGCGTGCCCGTCGGTTTCGAGGTTCAGGACAACGTGCGTGAACCACATGGCCTGCAGCGCCTCGTGGAAACCCCGGGCGGGCGCCGCGGGAACACGTTCGCAGACCATCGCCATGCTCAGCAGCTCGGCGCGCCGAGCGGCGTCGGTCTCGTGCGCGGCCAGGGCGCGCAGGGCGGCCGCGTGGCGCCGGGCAAACCGGACCGTCGCGTCGCACGCCAGGACGACCGATTCCAGGAACTGACGGCGGGTCGCGTCGGACGGTTCGCGCTCGGAGAGGCTCGCGAGGACACGCCGCGCATCTTCCTTTATCCCGTCGAACCCCCTGGACAGGACCTTCTCGTAGCCCGCGTTGATGTGCCCGATCGTGCGCGAACGGAAATAGTGGTAGAGGACGCCGCGGTCGTCCGCGCGCCACATGGCGGCCGGCACCGCCTCCATCAGCCGGTCGGCCACCTGCCCTCCGCGCCAGTACGGGAACACCTCGTCACGCAGGATGCGCCTGGTCTCGTCGGCAACCAGGAACGGCGTGTTCGGGCGCGTCGCCAGATGGTCGAGGTCGCGCTCCACCCACGCGCAGTTGATCTCGGGAAAGACCGGCGACCCGCGCGGGTTCCGGGTCTTCGTCCCGACGATCACCTCGCCGTCCTGGATGACGATCGGGTGCTCGTCGAGGACCCGGGCGAGCATCTTCGCCCTGCGGACGGCCAGCGGCTGCCCGTCGGTATCGCGGAAGCTCCTGGTCACCGAGAGCGCGCGGTCCGCGAACAGCTCCGGCACGGCCGCCACATCGCGCGCAATGCCGGTCCGAACCCGATCGGTAGCGCCGGCCGGCGGGTGGACCACGGCCTCCGGGATGAAGCGAGGGCGGCTCTCCGGGAGCACGCTCGGGCGGCGCAGTACAACGGTCTCCGACATCTCTCCTCCAGGCTCGATCGAGCGCTGACGCGCTCAACGCTACTGCACGCGGCACGTCAGATCAAGCCGGCAGAGGCCACGCGGCCCTTCATGGCCCGACCTCCCCGCCCTGGCGCGCGGCTTTGCGGGTAAGATCGGACCGATGAGTCAACCCGATCGCCCCGCTCTCCCAGAAGGCCGCGCCGACCGGCCGTGGGCCCGTCGCGCCGGATGGCTGGGCCTCCTGTTCATCCGACTATCCTGCGACGCGCTGGTCATCGACGCCGCCTACGAGACGTGGCGCAGCGGTTCCCCGCTGCGGACGATGGTGGTCCTCGTCACCGCGGCCTTCGTCGTCCTGACCGTGTGGGTGCTGTCGCAGGGCGGCCGAATCGGCGGGCGCGGCTGGCTGACGGACGCCGCGGCCCCTCTCATCCTCCTGCTCGGCTTTCTCGTCGCGGCTACCGGGTCGCCCGAGGGTGCGGCGCGCGGCGTCGTGATGCTGGGGCAGCCAGCCAACGCCGTCCTGATCGGGGCCATGCTGCTGCTCGTGCTGCTCGCAGTCTTCAGGCTCGTCGGTCCCGCAGGCGTCCGCACCTGGTGGCTCAGGCTGGCGCTCGCCGCGATGGGAGCCTATGCCGCGTGGGCGTTCGCGCTGGCGCTCCGCGACGGAACCCCGTTCGTGAGGCTGATCGCCGGCGACAGCGCCTGGCACTTCGTGCCCGCATGGCTCCGCGGCGCGAGAGTGGGCGCGTTCGTCGTCCTGCCGATCGCGTTCGCGCGCGAGTTCGGAGTGGCGATGGTACGGCTCACTCTCGCCGGCCTGCTGCGGTGGATGTTCATCTTCGCGCTCGGGATCTGGATCGCCGTCAACGCCGCGAGCTTATAACAGCCGCATTCTCCGTTCTCCATTCGGCGTTGCCCGTTCCGAAGCGCGTGTCATCGGTATTTTCGCGCGTAGTACCGGAATCGGTGGTAGGCCAGGCCGAGGCGCCGGGCGGCTTCCGCCTGGTTGGCGCCGGACGCGTTCAACCCCTCGCGGATCAGCTGCCGCTCGAACGCCTCGACGCGTTCCCGGAAGGTCCCCGCCTGTGATGCGGCCACGTCGGGCAGCGCCAGGTCCTCCAGGTTGATCTCCCGCGTCGTGTCCCTATAGGCCGCACGCTCTACGATCGTCTTCAGCTCTCGCACGTTTCCGGGAAACGGGTATCGCTCCAGGGCGGCGAGCGCCGCCTCGTCCCACGTCTTCTCACCGAGCGCGGGCACCTCCTTCAGGAACTCCTGCAGGAAGTGCCGGGCCAGGACGCGGATGTCACCCTGCCGCTCGCGCAGCGGGGGGACGCGCACGACTTCGAACGCCAGGCGATCGTAGAGGTCCGGCAGGAACGTTCCCTGTCGGATCGATTCCCGCAGGTCGGCGTTGCTCGCCGCCAGCACGCGCGCGTTCGACCGGATTTCGTGGGTGCCGCCGATCCGCGTGAAGGTCCCGTACTCGACGACGCGCAGGATCTTCTGCTGGAACGCGACCGGCATCCGCGAGATCTCGTCCAGGAACAGCGTGCCGCCGTTCGCCTGCTCGAATCGGCCGTACACCAGGCGGTCGGCGCCGGTGAAGGCGCCCCGTTCGTGGCCGAACAACTCACTCTCGAGCAGCGTCTCCGGAAACGCCGCGCAGTTCACCGCGACGAACGGCCGCTCGGGGCGACCGGCGCCGGCGTGGATGGCCCGCGCCACCAGCTCCTTTCCCGTCCCGCGTTCTCCCACGATGAGCACGGGGCGCGGGATGACCGCCACGCGGTCGAGGCGCTCCACCATCTCTCGGATCTCGGGCGACTCTCCCACCAGGCGGGCCCGCTCCCAGTCCCTCTGCCGCAGCCGCAGGTTCTGCTCGCTCAAGTCGCGGTTGCGGTCGACGAGCGCCAGCGTGCGGCGGACCTTGCCGACGAGCGTCGCGAGACGCTCCCGCAGCCGATCGCCGCGCACCAGGAAGTCGGTCGCCCCCGCGTTCACGGCGTCGGCAGCCAGGTTCACGTCGCCTCGCTCGGCGACGGCGATGACCGGAAGGGTGGCGTCGAGCGCGCGGATCGCACGCATGACGTCGGCCGCCGGCGATCGCCCGTCGCCCTCGGGATACGGCACCACGCACACGTCGATCGGGGGCGACTCGACGAGGCGGCGCCCGATGGCATCCCCATCGCGGACGACTTCCAGACGCACGCCCGGCTCGGCCATGGCGCCAAGGGCTGCGCGAAGTTCCGCCAGCGAGTCATCGGGCGTTTCAAGGACGAGAACGTGTCGGAGCATCAGGGTCCTTTGCGTCCCGTAGTGTAGCGGACGATGTGAGGGTTTTTCTCACCTCTCGATCCTTATTCTCACGATCCACAGCACGTCATCGACGTTAAACAACTGTAAACACACTGGATAGGTCGGATAGAGAGACGGACCGCCTTTTGCGGATCCTTGGAGGGCCGCCGCCATCGCGGCATCGCTGAAAGGAGCGCACCGTGGGTCTGCTTCTCTCGTTCGTTCTCGTGCTGTTGGGGGTGGCGTTGGCGTTCCTCATCGGCGCCTGGCTGCTGGGCGTCCGCTACATCCCCCACACCAAGGTCGGCATCGTCGAAAAGCTGTGGGCGTCGAAGGGCTCCCTGAAGGAAGGCCGCATCGTCGCGGCCGAAGGTGAGGCCGGCTACCAGACGGACATCCTCCGCGGCGGCGTGCACACCTTCTACTACCCGTGGCAGTACCGGATCCACCGCGAGCCGCTCGTGTCGATCCCGGAAGGCAAGATCGGCTACGTCTACTCGCGCGACGGCGAGCCGCTCGCGCCGGTGCAGACGCTCGGCCGCGTCGTGTCCTGCACCAACTTCCAGGACGCCCGCGCGTTCCTGAAGGCCGGCGGCCAACGGGGCCGGCAGCGGGCCATCCTCCGCGAGGGCGTCTACGCGATCAACCTCGCGCTGTTCGTCGTCGTGGCCGAAGACCGCGTCTACCAGGGGCCGGTGCCCGAGAAGAACCCGGAGATCTACGCCGGCTGGCAGGCGCAACTGCGCGCCATTCACGGGTTCACCCCGGTGGTGGTGGGCACCGGCACGGGCGCCAAGCCCGACGCGCAGCCGGCGCCCGCGGATGCGGCCGGCACGTCGCTGCGAGACGACGACATCGCAGTCGTGACGGTGCACGACGGCCCGCCGATCGAGTCGGGCGAGGTGATCGCGCCCGAAGTGCACGCGGAGGCGGGCCAGCACGATCACGACTGCTTCCAGGATCCGGAGGCGCTGCTGGCGCTCGGCGGCCGCCGAGGCAAGCAGCTCCAGGTCCTCACCGACGGCACCTATTTCGTCAACCGGTGGTTCGCGACGGTCGAATCGAAGCCGAAGACCGTCATCCCGATCGGCTACGTCGGCGTCGTCGTGTCCTACTACGGGCACCTGGGGGAGGACTTGACCGGCGAGCAGTTCCGCTACGGCGAGCAGGTCGAGCGGGGCCGGCGCGGCGTGTGGCGGAAGCCGCTGCCCCCGGGAAAGTACCCGCTCAACCCCTACGCGCTGAAGGTCGAGCTCGTGCCCACGGTGAACTTCGTCCTCCGCTGGATCACGGGAATGGTCGAAGAGCATCAGTACGACAAGGACCTCAGCAGCATCGCGCTCATCACGGCGGACGGCTACGAGCCGATGCTCCCGCTCTCGCTCGTGCTGCACATCGACTACGAGATGGCGCCGCGCGTCGTGCAGCGGTTCGGCGACGTCAAGCGGCTGATCAGCCAGACGCTCGACCCGATCATCTCCGCGTACTTCCGCGACGTGGCGCAGACGACGCAGATGCTCGACCTGCTGACGCGACGCGAGGAGATCCAGAACCGCGCGACGGGGGAACTCGGCCGGCGCTTCCGCGACTACGACATCACGTGCGTGGCGGTGCTGATCGGCCGCCCCGAGTCGCAGCTCGACGCGGCCCACAAGGGGCAGGACCCGATCCAGGGCCTGTTCGACCAGCTCCGGCAGCGGCGGCTGGCGAACGAGCAGATCGAGACCTACGCGCGCCAGCAGGAAGCCGCCACGAAGCAGCGCGAGCTGAACGAAGCGCGCGCCACGGCGGACAAGCAGACCGAGCTGACCCAGACGCACGTGGACATCGCCATCGCGGGCAACCGCGGCGAGGCGCAACTGGCCGAAGCCAGGCGGCTGGCCGAGCGCGACGTGACGCGCGCCGACGGCGAGGCGCGGGCGCGCGAGCTGCTGGGGCGCGGCGAGGCGTCGCGCATCGCCCAGACCGGGCTGTCCGAAGCGGGCGTCTTCCTCAAGAAGATCCGCGCCTACGGAGACCCCCGCTTGTTCGCAATGAACCTGCTCACCGAGCAGATGGCGCGCAGCCAGCAGCCGCTCGTGCCGCAGCGCGTGCTGATGATGGGCGGCGACGGGCAGGACGGCGCGGCGGGCGTCAGCCTCTTCGGCAAGCTGATGGCGCTGCTGCTGTCGGAGAAGGGCGGCATCGGCGTGGCCGCCCCGGGGAACGACCTGGCGGACGTCGAGCAGTTCGTCAACGGTCTGGCGGGCGGGACGGGACAGTCGAAGCCGGCCGCGGCCGACCAGGCCGCCGCGGGCCCGGCGCCGGCGACCCACGCCTGATCACCGGGCCGGCCCGGGCGCCGGCCCACGCCGGATGACGTCGGTCACGGGGGCGACCTGCCAGTCGCCCCCTCGGGAGGCATCGTGCTCTTCATGCTTTTCGTGAGCGTTTTCGTCACGTGCGCCTGCGTCGTCGTTCCGCTGGTGACCTTCGGCCTTTTTGCGGCCAGGGACCGGAGGGGCAAGGGCCGTCGGGCGGGCAAGGGGACTCGATTATCCTTCCTGCGGACGGACGGTGTAAGGTAGTGGTCCGGAGCACGTCATGGAAGACACCGACAAGCTGGCGACCGGAAAGGCGATCATCCTCGAGATCGTCCGCGCCATGCGCACGAACCTCGAACCGCTCCTGTTCACGACGGTGGCGCCCAGGCGTTTTTTCGTCTACCTTCACCCGGCGGATCATCAACGGCTCGAGGGGATCATCCCGATCGTCATCGGGCAGGCCAGGCGCGCGCTCGACGAAGAGGTCCGCGTGTGGAACGAGCGCGCCAAGCCGTCGCGGATCCCGCGGAAGTGGCTCGGCGGCGACGACCCTCCCGCGCCCATCGAGGCGCCGCCTGACAGCTGGGACATCCGGTTCGAGGCCGACGCGGACGGCGAGATGGCTCCGGGCGACATCGCCATCGCCTCGGAGCTGACGCTGCCGGCGCAGCCCGAGTTCGAGGGCTCGAGAACGCGCCGCATCACCACGATGCGACAGGGCGAGCGGACGAGCACGCGGGAGCAGATTGTCCAGGCCGGCGCCGCGCAGGCGCCGGCTGGAACCGTCTACGGGACCCTCACGTATGAGGATCAGAAGGGGCGGACACGCGTGCCCATCACCTCCACTCAGCTCGTCGTCGGCCGCGGCGGCGTCGGCTACTGGGTTGACGTGAAGCTGGACACGTCGCCGGACGTGTCGCGCGAGCACCTGCGCCTGCGGCGCGATGAAACCTCCGGCCAGTTCTTCCTCAAGGATCTCAGCAGCCTCGGCACGACGGTGGACGGCGCGCCCGTGCCGTCGAGCGTGGAGGTGGTGGACGGCCGGAAGCGCGACAAGGGCATCGAGGTGCCGCTGCCCCCGAAGGCGCGGATCGGCCTCGCGAACGTGATCGTCCTGGACTTCGAAGCCGGGAGCCCGCGCCACGATGGCTAGCACCGACGGCGACCGCGCGCCCCTCTCAGCGGCGGCAGCGAGCGACACGGGACTGCGGCGCGAGAGCAACGAAGACCGCTACTACTGCGATCCGGCCCGTGGCCTGTTCGCGGTCATCGACGGCGTGGGCGGACACGCGGCGGGCGAACGCGCCGCCGAGGCTGCGCTTCGCATGCTGCGGACCCGGCTCGAACGGGAGACGGGAGCGGCGGAGGAGCGGCTCCGGGAAGCGATCACGCTCGCCAACAACGAGGTCTTCCGCCTCGCGCAGGCCGAGCCCGACTGGAGCGGCATGGCCTGCGTGGTGACGGCCGCGCTGGTGCGCGACGGCCGGCTGGCGGTCGGCCACGTCGGCGACACGCGCTTGTACGTGTTCCGCGACGGACGCGTGCGGAAGGTGACGCACGACCACTCGCCGATCGGCGAGCGCGAGGATCGCGGCGAACTCGACGAACAGGACGCGATGCGGCACCCGCGCCGCAACGAGATCTACCGGGACGTCGGCGGCGAGCCCCGCAACCCGTCCGACGAGGAGTTCATCGAAATCCTCGATCTGCCGTTCGAGGACGACAGCGCGATCCTGCTCTGCACGGACGGCCTGAGCGACCTGGTCGCTTCGGCCACGGTGTCGGGCATCGTCTACGACCACGCGGACGACCCCGAGCAGGTGGTCAGGCTGTTGATCCAGGCGGCCAACGACAAGGGAGGCAAGGACAACGTGACGGCCGTGTTCGCCGCAGGTCCGCGCTTTGCCGACGCCGCGCGCCGCCATGCCGGGATCGACCGCCAGCCGAGCCCGCCGGTGGACGGCTGGCAGTCTGCGCCAGGTAACCGACAGAACCGTCCGCGACGCCGCCGCGTTTCCATCCCTGGGTGGGCTGTCGCCACCGCGGCGCTGGCCCTGGGGTGCGCGATCGGCCTCGGGTTGGGGTTCCTCGCGTTGACTCGCGTCGACGGCGTGGCGGGTTGGGCCCTCGAGGAGAGCCGCCCCGACCGCTGGTCGCGCAAATGGACCGTCGGCTACGAGCCGGGAGCGGAATTCTCCACGATCGACGACGCGATGGCGCGGGCGAGGCCGGGCGACACGATCAGCGTCGGCCCGGGCGAGTACCGCGCCCCGCTCGAGATGCGCCCCGGGATCGCGGTGGTGAGCGAGAAGCCGCACGAGGCGGTTCTGCGGCCGGCACCGGGCACTCGCCCGCCGGCGGCCGTCGTGTTTCCGGCTGGAGCGACCGGCGCCGGCACCGATGCGAAACTCGTGGGCTTCCGCATCTCCGGCGACGCCGACCACCCCATCGACGTCGGCATCGTCCTCGAAGCGGGTGTTGGAGAGGTTGACGACGTCGAAGTGTCGGGAGCTGCGAAGGCCGGAGTGGTGCTGCAGTTCGGGTCGCGGGCGCTCGTCCGCGGGAGCTACATCCACGACAATGCCGGCATCGGCATTGTCGTTGGGTCGGGTGCCGCGCCGCAACTGCGGCACAACGTGGTCACAGCCAACGGGAAGCTGGGCGCCAAGCCGCTCCCCGGGATCGAACTCCACGAGGGCGCCGCCCCGGTCCTGTTCGGCAACATCGCGATCGGGAACGGCGACGACCAGGTCGCGGGGCTTCCCCCGGCACGGCGCGCGGACGTCGCGCGCGACAACATCGTCGGCGCGCCTCCCACTCCGCCGAAGCGTCCTCCGGTCCGCTAGGCCCCGGGCGGCCGGAACTGACGCTCGGTTGTCGGAGGTGACGCTGAAGGGTCGGAGCTCTCGTTGAAGGGTCGGTCCTGGCGCTGCGGGTCGATCCGGATGGAACCGCGCGTGGCTCGGTGGCGAGGCCTGAGACCGAAAGCCGAGAGCCGAAAGCCTGTTGAATGCTCGACCGTGAATTCGGCACGTATCGCCTCCTTCGGCGCCTCGGTCGGGGCGGAATGGCCGATGTCTACCTGGCGCGCGGCTCGGCGACGGGCGCCGAGGTCGCGCTGAAACTCGTCGAACAGAAGCCGGATCGCGATTCGCGGGAGGTCTGCGAGGCGGAACGACGGGGCGCGGCGCTCCAGCAGCAATTCAGCCTGGTGGACGATCACGTCCCGCAGGTGCACGGCTGCGGATCGCTCGAAGGGTTCTTCTACATCGACATGGAGTATGTCGATGGCGAGGACCTGGCTGAGAGAATTGCCCGCGGCCCGATCGATCCGGACGAGGCCGCCTGGGTGGCGGCGGAGGTCTGCGACTTCCTGCACAAGGCCCACGAGTTCGAAGCGGTCGTCGACGACACGAAGCTGCGCGGCATCATCCACGCGGACATCAAGCCGAAGAACGTGCGGATGAACGCGGCCGGGCAGGTGAAGGTCCTGGACTTCGGCATCGCCAAGGGGCTTGCGCTCAGCCGGAAGCTGACGCGAAACGACTTCGGCAGCCTGGCGTATCTGTCGCCGGAACGGCTCGACAGCGGCGACGTGGACGTCCACGCGGACTTCTGGTCCGTCGGCGTGATGCTGTACGAGGCGCTGGCGGGGACGCCGCCGTTCGAGGCGGACAGCAATTCCAGGCTCGAGGCGCTTATCAGGCAGCGACAGCCGCCTCCCCCGCTGCCGGAGACCTGCCCGCCGGCCCTCGCGAGAATCGTCCTGAAGATGCTGGCGGGCGATCTCCGCCGCCGGTACCAGTGTGCGGCCGACATTCGCAGCGACCTGGAAGCATTCCACGACGGCGTCGAAACCCGCGCCGACCGCGAGTGGCTGACCGAAGCGGAGACCGAACCGACCCGTCGCACGACCCAATCCCCGTTGGATCCGTCCGCGGAGGCCGAGACGGAGGCAACGCGGCGGACCGTTTTCCCTCCGCTGCCTGACGCACCGGGCGGACCCGGGACACTGGCCGCAGCCGCGGCCGTCCCGGGTCCCGCGCCGGCACGGGGACCGATTGCCAGGGTTCGCCGCTGGGCCGCCATCGCGGCGGTACTGGTCGGCCTCGGCATCGTCGGGAACGAAGCGGTCATCTGGAGCAGCGCCAAGGAGCTTCGGGTGAACCTCGTCACCGGCCAGGCCCCGGAGATGCAGGGCATCTGGGATCGGTACCAGGACCTGTCGCGTCGAAGCCTGATAGGCATCGGCCTCGTGGCCGTTCGCGCGCCGCTCAAGGAGCAGCTTCTCGCGCAGGCCGATCACGTGATCGCCGATTACCGCCAGGATGAGCCGTCGGTCCGCGAGGGGGAGTGGCGCAACGCGGCACAGTGGCTGACCGACGTGCTGCACCTCGACCCTGGCGACCGCACGGCGGCCGCGCGCATGCGGTACTGCGAGGGCCAGCTGCAGCGCATCGACGGCGAGGCGCGGAAGCGCAAGAAGCAGCCGGCGACCGATCAGCTGCACGACGCGGTGGCGCGTTTCCAGGAGGCCGCACGCCTCGACAGCCGGTGGCCGGATCCGTACCTTGGGCTGGCGAGGACGTACATCTACGGCCTCGAGGACCTCGACAAGGGCATTGCCGCAATGCACGAGGCCGAGCAGCGCGGGTATCGCCCGGGCAACCGGGAGCTGGTCCAGTTGGCGGACGGCTACCGGAACCGCGCCGACCGGATGCGGCGGGAAGCGGCGGCCGTCAAGGGCCTCGGGCAGGAACAGGCGTGCCTTCAGAAGGCGGTTGACGACTACTCGAAGGCGATCGAGATTTACGCCAAGGCGATCGGCTTCGGCGAGGCGAGCGGCGCGATGCGCCAGGTGCAGGCGCGCCGCGACGAGGTTCAGCGACGCCTCGACGCGCTGCATTCGATGTAGGGCGGACCGGTCGGCGTCAGGCGAGAGTCGGTGGGGCAGGGCTTCAGCCCTGCCGCGAAGAAGACCCAATGCGCATCACGCACAGCACCGCCGCCGAACGGGCCGAGGCCACGGCGACCACCCGCCATGTGAATGGCCGACAGGTTGAACTGCTCGGCCTGCTCGCCGCGTCGATCCTCACCATCGCGGGGCTGTGGCTCGTCTCGGCGGCGCGTGACGGCGGCCTTCGCGAGGCGGCCGACGCGATCGCCGTCGGTCGAATCGTCAACCTGAATGGCGTGGATCGGAGCGAGCAACTGCTTCCCCGGCTCGAGGGCGTCGTCCCCGACGCGGCCGAGCGCCGGTTCGTCGCCGACCGCCTGGCCGCGTGGCTGAACACGCCGGACGGATCGGGAAGCACGCGCCGCACGGTCCAAGGCGTGGGCGCCCTGGGCACCATCAACATGACGGAACGTGACCTGCCCGCCAAGCCACGCTTGGCGTCGTTCCAGGAGCGGTTTGCCGAGCGTCGTGATCAGCTTGCGTCCAACCCGGACGCGCTCGACGTCCGGATCCCGCTCCTGACGGCGTCGCAGGTGTCGCTGCTCAGACGCGGCCTCGTCGTCCGCAACCCTGCCGACTTCCGCCGCAGCCTGCTCCGGGCTGCCGGATTCTTCCTCCTCGCCTTCTACTTCGCGCACGCCTGGCTGCGCGTCAGGAAGTCGGCCGGCGATCCAATGCTCCTGCCGATCATCCACGCGCTCTGCGGCATCGGCCTCGTCACGATGGTGAGCCTCCGCGATCCGCTCCGCGACCCGATGCTGTTCGTGCGATTCGCGCAGGGCGTGGCGGCTGGCTGCGTGCTGCTCGCGGGCGTATCCGCCATCGATTTCCAGCGCTCGGTGATCCGCCGCCTCAGCTACGTCCCGCTGCTGGGTGCGGTACTGCTGTCGCTGCTGCTCATCGGGTTCGGCAGCGGACCGGGCACGAGCGACGCGAAGGTGAACCTGATAGGGGTGCAGCCGGTCGAGGCGATCCGCGTCCTCGTCGTCTTGTTCCTCGCCGGGTACTTCGCGAACCGCTGGGAGGTCCTGCGCTCCCTGAAAGAGCCCAGGATCGCCGCGTCGCGCCTTGGGCTCGACTTTCCGCGGCTCGACTACCTGCTTCCCGTCGTCATCGGGATGGGCCTCGTGCTGCTGTTCTTCTTCCTGCAGAAGGACCTCGGCCCGGCCATGGTCCTCGCGTGCGTGTTCCTCGGGCTCTACGGCGTGGCCCGCGGCCGCACGACGATGGTCGCGCTGGGCCTGGTGGTGCTCGTCGGCGGCTTCGCGGCCGGCTACGTGATCGGCTACCCGCACACCGTGGTGCAGCGCGTGCAGATGTGGTGGTCGCCGTGGGACAACCCGGTCCGGGGCGGCGATCAGATCGCGCACGCGCTCTGGGCCCTCGGCACCGGCGCGGTCACCGGGACGGGCGTCGGCCTCGGCGACCCGCGCGCCGTTCCCGCCGGCCATACCGACCTCATCCTCTCGGCGGTCGGCGAGGAGATGGGGCTCATCGGGCTGTTGGTCGTCTTCGCGCTCAACGCGGCCCTCGGCTACCGTGCCCTGCGGATCGCGCTCCGCGCGCCGGGCGACTACACGCTGTTCCTGGCCCTCGGCCTGACGCTCGGGATCTTCCTGCAACTGCTGCTCATCTCCGCGGGACTGCTCGGGCTCATGCCGCTCACCGGGGTCACGACGCCGTTCCTCAGCTACGGCCGGTCGTCGATGCTCGCCAATTTTTTCGCGTTCGGCGTGCTGCTGGCGGTCAGCCATCGATCCAGCGGGGAGAAGGAAAAAGAGGAGTTCGCGCGCCCGGTGCGGTGGCTGGCCGTCGCTCTGGCGGCAGGCGCCGTGATCGTGGTCGGGCGGATTGCCTACCTTCAGACCTTCGCGGCCGACCGGACCGTCGCCGCGACCGCGCTCACCGTTCAGGCGGACGGCATCCGACGCTTCGAGTACAACCCCCGCCTCGTCGCCGCCGCCCAGCAGATCGTGCGCGGCACCATCAGCGACCGGAACGGGATCCCGCTCGCCGTCAGCCGCACCGCGGATCTGCAGGCTCACGCGGCGGAACTGATGGACCTTGGCGTGTCGCCGACGGACGTGTGTCCGCAGGACGCCACGCGCTGCTATCCGTTCGGCGGACTGACGTTCCACCTGCTCGGCGACTGGCGAAGCCACGTGAACTGGGCGGCGGCCAACACGTCGTTCATCGAGCGCGACGACGACCGGCGCCTGCGCGGCTACGACGACCATGCCCGCGTCGTCGAGGTGGTCGATCTGCAGACCGGCCAGGCGACGAAGGTGATCCGGCGCGACCTGATCGAGCTCGTGCCGCTGTTGCGCCATCGGTACCAGCCGAACGACGAGGCCGTCAAGCGCATTCTCGACCGGCCGCGCGATGTGCGCATGTCGATCGACATCCGGCTGCAGCTGAAGGTGGCGGCGCTGCTGAAGGCGGGAGTGGAACGCGCCGCCCAGAAGGAAGGGGCGGCGGTGGTCCTCTCGCAGACCGGCGACCTGCTGGCGTCGGTGAGCTACCCGTGGCCGATCGTGCCGCCAGGGCTGGCCGTGAAACCGGCGAGCGACACGACGATCGAGGACCCGGACCTGAGCCTCCTCGATCGCGCCCGCTACGGCGTGTATCCGCCGGGGTCGAGCTTCAAGCTGGTGACCGCCACCGCCACGCTGCGGAAGGATCCGACGCTCGCTCAGCAGAGCTTCACGTGCGAGCGGCTTCCGGACGGGCGCGTCGGCAAGCAGCTCCCGGGCTGGTCGCGGCCGATTCGCGATGATCCGGCGGACAAGACGCCGCACGGCCGCCTCGATATGGAGCGCGGGCTCATCGTCTCGTGCAACGCCTACTTCGCGCAGCTCGGCCTGCACCTGGGGGCGCCGGCGCTCCAGGAGACGGCATCGCTGTTCGAGATCTCGCTCGGCCAGCCGGAGTCGGCGAAACTGGTGCGGGACACGCTGCCGTTCGCGGCCTACGGGCAGGGCCAGGTGCTGGCCACGCCGTTCAAGATGGCGCGCGTCGCCGCGACGCTCGCGGCAGACGGCGCCATGCCACAGGGGCGGTGGGTGATCGACGAGACCAACCGCAGGACCGACGCGCCGCGCGCCGTGCTGGCTCCGCCGCTGGCGAGGAGCCTGGCGAACACCATGCGCCGCGTCGTGGTCGAAGGAACCGGCCGAAGCGTCAAGGGCATCGAACCGCCGATCGCAGGGAAGACCGGAACGGCGGAGGTGCAGGACGCGCCGGCGCACGCGTGGTTCGTCGGCTTCGCGCCATTCGGGAACGCGGCACCGGCGGGCGGCGAGCGCGCGGCCGATCCCGTCACGCGCATCGCGTTTGCCGTGCTCGTGGAGCATGGCGGCCATGGCGGGGCGGCGGCGGCGCCGATCGCCGGCCAGATCGTCATGGCGGCAAAGGAACTGAAGATCATCCAGTAGACATATGACGATCCTCGACAAGGTGCAGAAGCTCGAGAAGCGGCTCGAGAAACTCGCCCAGCGTTCGGACGTGCCGCTCCAGCCAATCGAGATAAAGAAGGCCGCGCTCGACGAAATCGAAGACCTGGTCGAGCCGGCGGGCCGATCGCGACGCGTCTTCCCCTACAACCGCGTCACCGTCGAAGTCATGGCCACCGACGCGAAGCAGCGGGCAGCCATGGAGGCGGTGCTCGGGGAGGGGAGCGATCTGGCGGCGGCGGTGTCCGCCCGGCTGAAGTCGGCCGGCTGCCAGCAGCCCCGGGGCCTCGAGGTCAGGCTGAAGCTGGTCAAGCGCGCCGGCGCCGAGTGGGAAACGGGCCGCGTGTTCCGCGTGGCGTTCGACCGCGTCGAGGCCGGGGCCGCTCCCGTCCCGGCTCCCGTGCGGGCACCAGGAGTCGCGCAGATCACCGTGATCAAGGGTGAGACGACGCGCAAAACCTACGTGCTCGGCGGGGAACGCACCAACATCGGCCGCCTTGCAGAAGTGGTGGACAAGGACAAGCGGGTCGTGCGGCGGAACCAGGTCGTATTCGCCGAGCGTGAGGACGGCGTCAATCAGACCGTGTCGCGGGCGCACGCGCACATCGCGCTGACGCCCGCGGGTGAGTTCCGCCTGTTCGACGACGACAGTTCGTACGGCACGCGCATCCTCCGTGCGGGCCGGACGCTGGCGCTGCCGGCCGGCAGCCCTCGCGGCACGAAGCTGCAGCCTGGCGATGAAATCTACCTCGGCCAGGCGTGCCTGCGATTCGAAATGAAGACGCCCTGAGCCGGCCTCTGGCCGGTGCAGACTCTGCCAGCCGACCCCGATTTCTGTAGAATCGCCCTGTGGCCAAGTCGCGCCCGATCGATCTCTTCCATCCCGCCATAGGCGACTGGTTCGGCTCGTCGTTCGGCGAACCGACCGCGCCGCAGGCGCTCGGCTGGCCGGCCATCGCCCGCGGCGAGTCCACGCTGATCCTCTCCCCCACCGGGAGTGGGAAGACGCTGGCCGCCTTTCTCTGGGCGATCGACCGGATCATGTTCGCCCCGCTGCCGCCCCCGGATCGCCGGTGCCGGGTGCTCTACGTCTCCCCGCTCAAGGCGCTCGCGGTGGACGTCGAGCGCAACCTCCGATCGCCGATCGTCGGGGTTTCCCGGACGGCACGGTCGCGCGGCGACGGGTTCGTCCCCCCGGCGGTGTCGGTGCGGACGGGCGACACGCCTGCGGCCGAGCGCGCGCGATTCCGCCGCGAGCCGGCCGACATCCTCATCACGACGCCGGAGTCGCTCTACCTGCTGCTGACGTCGCGCTCGCGCGAGCGACTCGGGTCGATCGAGACGGTCATCGTGGACGAGATCCACTCGCTCGTCCCGACCAAGCGCGGGGCCCACCTGATGCTGTCGCTGGAACGGCTCGAGGCGCTGTGCGCCCGGCCGGTTCAACGCATCGGCCTGTCGGCCACCCAGCGCCCGTTGGATGAGGTCGCGCGTTTCCTCGGCGGCGCCAAAGTCCGCCCGGCCGCCGCCCCCGGCACATGGCGACCCGATGCCGCGCACTCGGGCGCTGCCGCCGTCCACGACGAGTTCAACGCGGGCCCGTCGGCCATCGAGTACCGGCCGGTGACGGTCGTCGATTCCCGCCAGCCGAAACGCCTGGCGCTGAAGGTCGAAGTGCCGGTCGAGGACCTCGCGAAGCTGGCGAAGCCGCTCGAGATTCCGAGCGGGCCCGTCTCGCAGGGTCCGGTGGCGCCTTCGATCTGGTCGAGCATCCACCCGCGTCTCGTCGAACTGATTCGCGCCCACAAGACGACGCTCCTGTTCGCCAACAGCCGTCGCCTCGCCGAGCGGCTGGCCGGCGCGATCAACGAACTCGCGGGCGAGACGCTCGCGCGGGCGCACCACGGGTCGCTGTCGCGCGAGCAGCGCGTCGAGATCGAGGATGCGCTCAAGGGTGGGCGCATCCCCGCCCTCGTGGCCACGTCGTCGCTCGAGCTTGGCATCGACATGGGCTCGATCGACCTGGTCGTCCAGATCGAAGCGCCGCCGTCGGTGGCCAGCGGGATGCAGCGGATCGGCCGCGCCAGCCACCAGGTGAACGCCGTCAGCGAAGGCGTCGTCTTTCCGAAATTCCGCGGCGACCTGGTCGCGTGCGCCGCGGTCACGCGCGCGATGCACGAAGGCAGGGTGGAGGCGACCCGCTACCCGCGCAACCCGCTGGACGTTCTCGCCCAGCAGGTCGTCGCCATGGTGGCGATGGACCCGTGGCGCGTGGACGACCTGTACGACGTCGTCCGAGGCGCCGCCCCGTTTGCCGGCCTGTCGCGCGGAATCCTCGAGGGCGTCCTCGATATGCTCTCGGGCCGGTACCCGTCGGACGAGTTCGCCGAGCTCCGTCCGCGCCTCACGTGGGACCGCATCGGCGGCACGCTGACCGCCCGCCAGGGCGCCGGCCGCGTCGCCATCGTCAACGGCGGGACGATCCCCGATCGCGGCCTCTACGGGGTCTTCCTCTCGGGCGCCGCAAAGGGTGCGGCCAGGGTCGGCGAGCTCGACGAGGAGATGGTGTTCGAGTCGCGCGTCGGCGAGACGTTCGTGCTCGGCGCGTCCACCTGGCGGATCGAGGAGATCACCCACGATCGCGTCGTCGTCTCTCCGGCGCCTGGCGAAGCCGGCAAGATGCCGTTCTGGCACGGCGACCGTCCGGGACGCCCGCTCGAACTCGGCCTCGCGATCGGCCGGCTCGTTCGCGAGTTGCGCGGCATGCCGGCGGCCGCCGCGGTCGGACGGCTCGTCAACGAGCACGATCTCGATCGCACCGCCGCCGAGAACCTCCTTCAGTACCTGTCGGACCAGGAGCGGGCCACCCAGGCGGTCCCCGACGACCGCACACTCGTCATCGAACGCTATCGTGACGAACTGGGCGACTGGCGGGTCTGCGTGCTGGCGCCCCTCGGCGGGCAGGTGCTCGCGCCGTGGGCGATGGCGGCCGAGGCGCGCATCCGCGAACAGCGCGACATCGACGTCGAGACGATGTGGTCGGACGACGGGTTCGTCGTGCGGTTCCCCGATACCGACGAGCCGCCCGACCCGTCGCTGCTGCTTCCGCCACCCGACGAGGCGGAACGCCTGCTGTTTCGCCAACTGGGGGGCACGGCGCTGTTCGCCGCGCGCTTCAGGGAAGTGGCGGCCCGCGCGCTGCTCCTGCCTCGGCGCCGCCCCGGGGCGCGGACGCCGCTCTGGCAGCAGCGCAAGAAGGCATCGGACCTGCTCGCCGTCGCTGCCCGCTTCGGGTCGTTCCCGGCGCTGCTCGAAACCTACCGGGAATGCCTTCGCGACCAGTTCGACGTGCCGGCGCTCGTTGACGTGCTCGGCAAGGTCGCGGCCCGCACGATGCGGGTGACGACGGTGGACACGGATACGCCGTCGCCGTTCGCCTCGTCGCTGCTGTTCGCATACACGGCGAACTTCATCTACGACGGCGATGCCCCTCTCGCCGAGCGCCGCGCGCAGGCCCTGCTGGTCGATCAATCCCAGCTGCGCGATTTGCTGGGCGACATCGAGCTCCGCGAACTCCTGGACGTCGAGGTCATCGAAGAGGTGGAGGCCCAGCTCCAGCACACGGATCAGCGCTACCGTGCGAAGAGCGCGGACGCGCTCCACGACCTGCTGCTCCGGATCGGCGACCTGTCGCGCGAGGAGATCGGGGCCCGGTCGTCCTCCGACACGGTCGCGCGGTCGATCCGATCGCTGGTCTCCTCGCGGCGCGTGATCGAGGTGCCGGTGGCGCGCGGGCAGCGGTTGATTGCGGCCGAGGACGCTGCGCGGTATCGCGACGCGCTGGGCGCGCCGCTGCCCACGGGGTTGCCCGCCGCGCTTCTCGAGCCGGTTGCCGATCCGCTGGGCGACCTCGTCCTCCGGTTCGCCCGGACGCACGGACCGTTCACGACCGAGGCCGTCGCGGCGCGGTTCGGCATCTCGCCGGGAACCGCCGCTGCGGCCCTCGCGCGCCTGGCCTCGAGGGGACGCGTGCTGCAGGGCACCTTCACTCCCGGGCGGACCGGCCGTGAATGGTGCGAGAACGACGTGCTTCGGGTGATCCGGCAGCGGTCGCTCGCCCGGCTGCGGCACGAGGTCGAGCCGGTGAGCGCGGCGGCGCTCGGCCGCCTCTCACTGACATGGCACGGCCTGGTGACTCGGCGCCGGGGACTGGACGCCTTGCTGGATGTCGTCCAGCAGCTCCAGGGTGCGCCTATCGCGGCATCGGTCCTCGAGCGCGAGGTGCTGCCGGCGCGTATCGAAGGATACCGGTCGTCGGACCTCGACCTGCTGAGCAGCTCCGGGGAAGTGGTCTGGGTGGGCGTCGAACCGCTCGGCGAGCGCGACGGGCGTGTGGCACTGTATCTGACGGACCACCTGGCCGCGCTGCTTCCGCCCACGCCCGATGGCGGAGGGCTCGACGAACGCCCCCGCTCAATCCTCGACCACCTGCGGCGCGAGGGCGCGTCGTTCTTCCCGGCCATCCACCAGGCGTGCGGCGCCGGATACCCTGGCGAAACCGTCGCGGCGCTCTGGGACCTGGCGTGGCGGGGCCTGGTCACCAACGATACGTTCCACGCGCTGCGGGCGTTCACGCAGCCGCCGACGCGGCAGCGCAGGCGGGACCCGGCCCGCGTGTTCAGGTCCCGGCGCCTCACCCCGCCGTCGGCCGAAGGCCGTTGGGGGCTCGTCGCATCCTGGGCCGCGGCGCGACCGTCCGCGACCGAGCGGGCGGCCGCCGTCGCGCAGCAGCTCGTCAACCGGCACGGTGTGCTGACGCGCGAAGCGATGACGGTCGAGAACGTCCCGGGCGGCTTCAGCGCGGTGTACGACGTGCTGAAGGCGATGGAGGACGCGGGCCGGATCCGGCGCGGGTACTTCGTGGGCGGCCTCGGCGCGACTCAGTTCGCGCTGCCTGGCGCCGTCGATCTGCTGCGTTCGGTCCGCGATGAACCGGAGGCGCCTCAAGTCGTCTACCTGGCCGCGACCGACCCGGCCAATCCGCACGGCGCCATCCTCAAATGGCCATCGCGCCCGGCCGGCGGCGGGTCGGCGCCTGGAGGCGTGGACGAACACGTCGCTCGCCGCGGGCCGACGAGGTCGGTGGGCGCCGGCGTCATCCTGGTGGACGGCTGTCTGGCCGCCTACGTGGGCAAGGCCGACAGGCAGTTCCTCACCTTTCTGCCCGAGGACGAACCCGCGCGCAGCCGGGTCGCCAGGGAGGTGGCTCGCACGCTGTTCTCGCTGGCGACCTCGGGACCCGATCGCGGCGGGATGTTGATCGCGGAGATCGACGAGGTCGACGCGGCCAGGCATCCGCTCGCACCGTTCCTCGTGGATGCCGGCTTCGTCCGGCGTCCGACGGGGTTCCAGGCGGCGCCTCCGAGGTAGGACACCACGCCGTGCCAGAAGGGGATACGATCTTCCGCGCCGCACGAACGCTCAACTTGGCCCTGGCCGGCCGGACCGTGGCCGTCTTCGAAACCGTCCTTCCGGCCCTTCAACGGGTGCACGACGACCACCCCATCGTCGGCCGGACCGTGGTCGGCGTCCGCGCGGTCGGCAAACACCTGCTGATGGAATTCTCGGACGACCTCGTCCTGCGCACCCACATGCTGATGAGCGGAAGCTGGCACGTCTATCGCCCGGGCGAGCGCTGGCGCCGGCGGCGGTCGGCCATGCGGGTGGTCGTCGGCAACGACGACTACGTCGCCGTCGCGTTCGAGGTGCCCGTGGCGGAGTTCCTGAACGCCCGCGATCTGCAGCGCCACACTCAGATTCAGGGGCTTGGGCCGGACCTCCTCGCCGACGACTTCGATCAGGGTGAAGCCGCACGGCGCCTGCGCGCACTCCCCCGCGTCGCCGTCGCCGACGCGCTGCTCGACCAGCGGGTCGTCGCGGGCATCGGCAACGTGTTCAAGTCCGAAGTGCTGTTCGTGTGCGGAATCGACCCGTTCCGGCTGCTGGCCGAGGTATCGGACGACGAATGCGCCCGGCTGCTGCAGAAGGCCAGAGACCTGCTGCGCTCGAACGTGATCGATCCGGCGCGCGCCACCGCTCCGTCGTCGGGAGGGTATCGGAACACCACGCGGCGCCTCGACCCCGGAGCCAGATTGTGGGTCTACGGGCGAAGCGGCAAGCCGTGCCGTCACTGCGGCACTCCAATCGATTTCCGAAGGCAGGGAAACGACGCGCGCGCCACCTACTGGTGCCCGGGGTGCCAGAGGTAGGCAAGGCTAAAGCCTCGCCCGGCGAACCGAGCGGCCGTCTTCATCAAATCCTTATCGTCGCGAGATCGATCCGGCTCACTTCTCCGACGCCCAGGCCCTTCTGCGCCGCCGTCTCGATGTGGCGCGACTGCCGCAGTTTGTCGCTGAGGCCCGCCGCCCTCCGCTTGTCGAGGATCACCCGGCGGCACACCACGTCGAGCGCCACCGGGTCGTTTGCGATGTAGATCGCGTTGTCGCGCCAGATGGCGGCGGGGTTGTGCGGCTCAGGGCCGTCGTCGAAGCAGCATTTCGTGGCGTCGAGGATGATGAGCGGAATCTTCGTCTGAGTCAGGTAGTGCTCGTACGCTTCGGCGATGTAGGGGTCGCAATTGCCGCCGTGCGCCTGTCGGTGGTGGCTGTAGCAGCCGAACGCGATGTTCTTGAGCGCGAGCGTCACGCCGGCACCGCTGTGGTCCTTCAGCACGGGGAGGTTCACCGTGACGTCCGTCTCGGCCACCGTCGTGTCGAGCGGGCAGGACCCGCCAGACGCCCGCAGCACCTTCGACTGGTCGTAGCGTCCGCCGGTCTGGATCCGTTCGCCGAGCCGGCCCGTGCCGGGCTTGTAGTCGGTCGGACCGAAGTGATCGGCATGGCGGTCCCAGACGATGATGTCGGCGGGCTTCACGCCGGCGCCGATCACGCCGGTCGCCACGGCCTCGGTCAGCTCGCGGGCCGTGTAAACAAGCGGCCGGCCGAGGAGGTTGATCTTCAGACCCACCCGCATGCCGGGCTTGAAGTACTGTCGCCATGCATCGTCGGCCTTCTTCTGGCCCGTGAACTCGACCATGCCGCGTTCCAGCATCGCCGCCACGACCTTCGGATCGCGGGCCTCCCCGCTCCAGACCTTCGGCGACTCCACGCGGACGACGCGCGCCTTCGCCTCCGGCCCCGCTTCGGTCCGCTCGCCTGCGAGTGTGGCTGCCGCTGCCGCCCCGAGAATCCCCGTCAACAGTCCCCGTCGTGTCATACCCGTATCAGCGAGAGACATGCCTGACTCCTCCGCGTGGACCCATCACTATACGCCGACCTCGATCCCCCTGCCCTACTTGACAGTGAGGATGCCCTTCATCCCGACAGCGAAGTGCCCGGGGAACGTGCAGATGAACGCGTAGTCGCCCCGCTGGGCTGGCGCCAGGAAGGTCGTCTCGGCCGTTTCGCCCGGCCCCACGAGGCTGGTGCTGGCCAGCAGCTGGGTCTTTGCCGAGGGGGCTATGAAATCCGTGTCGCGGGCGGAGGCACACTGGTCCGCCAGCTTCTTGGCGTCCACACCTTTCTTGAGCAGGACGAAATTGTGGCCCATCGCCACCTTCGGCATCTTGCCCACGTGTTTGATGACGACCGTGATCGACTCGCCCGGCGTCGCGGTAATGGCCGCCGGGATGAACTTCATGTTGTCGCCGACCTCGATCTGAATCACCCGCGGCGGCGCCGCTGCCCGCGGGCCAGGTGCCGCGGCCGCGGATGACGAAACAGCCAACGCGAGCAGGGCCAACGAACAGGCGATCCGCATGCCAATCCTCCGGGAAGTGAGTGAACGGCGGGGCGCCAGGGCAGCGACCCGCGGACGTCGGTCACCGGGCGAACATGCTCTTTGCCACGAACAGCACGTTGGCCGGCCGCTCTGCCAGCCGGCGCATATACCACGGAAACCAGAACTCGCCATAACTGATCAGCACCCGCAGGGGCGCCTTCTCGGCGACGAGCCGCGCCTGGAGGGGGCGCTGGATGCCATAGAGCATCTCGAACTCGTACGACGATGCCGCCGAGCCGCGCGAGGCAATGACCGACCGCAGCCGCTCGACGAGACGCTGGTCGTGGGTGCCGATTCCGAGGAACGTGCCGGCCGGCACGTCGGACTGGAGCATCCGGGCCGCCAGCTGAAAGAAGTTCTCGTCCACGTCGGCCTTTCTCGGGAACGCCAGATCCGGCGGCTCGCGGTAGGCCCCCTTCACCAGGCGGATCGCCGGACCGAGCGGCAACAGGGCCTCGAGGTCCGCCTTCGTCCGATGGAGGTAGGCCTGCAGGCAGAGGCCGACGCGCGACGAGCGCGCTCGCGCGCGGCGGAACAGCTCGATGGTCGGATCGACGTACCTGGTGCTCTCCATGTCGATCCAGACGGTGTTCGAGCGGGACTCGGCCCGAGTCACGAGCTGTCTCAGGTTCTGGTCGCAGGCGTCGAGCCCGAGGTCGAGTCCGAGCTGGGTGAGCTTGACGGAGACCTGGATGTCGAGCCCGAGTTGTGCGACCCGATCGATCAACGCCAGGTAGTCGCCAGCGACCGCCTCGGCCTCGGCCAAGCTGGACAGGTTCTCGCCGAGATGCGTGAGGATCGTCCCGGTGCCGTGCTGTTCCTGCTGGCGGCGGGCGGCGGCGAGCGCCTCGTCCACCGTCTCGCCCGGCATGAAACGCGACACGGACCGGCGGACGAACGGGTAGCGCGTGGCGTTCTCGCGCAGCCACACGCTCTCCGCCCCAGCCAGCAGCACGCTCCTCATGATGGACATGGTTCGATTCTACCTCGTCCAGCCCGCCCGACCGGCGGTTCCCGCTGAGCTTCCGGGATCGACAGCCGGCTGCTATCCTCGAGACTGGTTCAGATCGACAACCATAGGAGGGTTCAGGCATGAGCGCCGAGTCCGGACACCCGCTTCCGGTCGCCGCCCTGGGAGCGCCCGCCCGCCTCACGCTCTCGGCGATCGTCCGTCAGTTGTGCGCGAGCGACGACGGGCTCATCCGCCCGGAGCGGGCCGTCAAGCACCCCAGCCTGCCGTCGCGCGAGGCGCTCGCGTGGATCGTGGACGGACTCCGGTCGGTCCTGTTCCCGGGCTACGTCGGCGCCGCTTCCGAGTTGGGCGCCGAGGCCTTGCCGTTCCACGTCGGCGCCACGCTCGACCGGGTGCAGCGGACGCTCGCCGAACAGGTGCGGCGCGCCCTGTGCTTCGCGTGCGAGGCCAAGGAGCCGGAGCGCTGCCCGGATTGCGAGCAGCGGGCGGACACGGTCACCGAGCAGTTCCTCTCGCGCCTTCCCGAGGTCCGGCGGCTGCTGGCCACCGACGTGCAGGCGGCCTACGATGGCGACCCCGCCGCGACGAGCCCGGCCGAGACCATCCTCTGCTACCCGGGAATCCTCGCGATCACCTGCCAGAGGCTGGCCCACGAACTCTACGTGCTGGGCGTGCCTCTCCTGCCGCGGATCATCACCGAGCACGCGCACAGCCTGACCGGCATCGACATACACCCCGGTGCCCGTATCGGCGAGCGGTTCTTCATCGATCACGGCACGGGCGTGGTCATCGGCGAGACGAGTGAAATCGGGGACCGCGTGCGGCTCTACCAGGGCGTCACGCTCGGCGCGCGCAGCTTTCCGCTCGACGAGCACGGACGCCCGGTAAAGGGCATCCCGCGCCACCCGATCGTCGAGAACGACGTCACGATCTACGCCGGGGCGACGGTGCTGGGGCGCATCACGGTCGGCGCGGAGTCGATCATCGGCGGCAACGTGTGGCTCACTCACAGCGTCCCGCCCGGGAGTCGAATCAGCCAGACGGAAGCACGATAGAAGTGCGTCTCTCAGCGCTCGCCTGATGGGCCCAGGGGGCACGTCGGGAATGCGCTCCGCGCTTCTTCCCTGGATACCGTCCGCCAGCGTCCGGGCGGGAGGTCGCCGAGTTCGAGGCCCCCGAATGCCACCCGCCGAAGACGCGTCACCTCGTGTCCCACCGCCAAGAGCAGCCGCCGGACCTCGCGGTTGCGGCCCTCGTGGAGCCGGACGACCAGGTGCGTCTCGCGCCGCGAACGCTTCCGGACGACGACGTCGTCCAGCGCCATCCGCTCGCCACCTGTTTCGACACCCGACACCAACCGCGCCGCGGTTTCGTCGCTCACTTCGCCGCGCGCGGTCACGGTGTAGACCCGGTCAATGTGGTTCTTCGGATCGGTCAGCCAGTCGGCCAGTCGCGTGTCGGTGGTCAGGAGCAGCAGGCCGGAAGTGGCGAGATCCAGGCGTCCCACGGCGACGAGGTGAGTTTCGGCACCGGTCACGAGGTCGAAGACGGTCGGCCGGCCCTGGGGGTCGCGCCGGGTCGTGACCACGCCGCGCGGCTTGTTGAGCAGGATCAGCTGCCAGCCGGCGCGCCTGGCAGACCGCCCGTCGATGGCGAGAGAGACCCGCTCGAGCGACACCGGAACCTCGGGGTCGCGCACGACCCGCCCGTCGACCTCCACCCGCCCGGCGGCGATCAACCGCGCGGCCTCGGCACGCGAGGCGATGCCGAGTTTCGACAGCGCACGGTCGAGCGAAACGCGTCCCGGTGGGCAGTGCGTCGGGCTCGTCATGGTTCGAGTGGCTCTCTAGACGTCTTGAACGGCCAAAGTTGTTGCGAATGAGTCAAGTTTCCATGTAGTCCGTCTGGCCGTTCAAGACGTCTACGCCCCGCGCACGCGCGGGGCCAGCCAACAGCGTTTCTGGTTCTAGCGAGG